>Ga0209227_1000047_pt1 | contig 93248 bp, 88 predicted proteins | sample YNPBryantNP2012_FD_185815 | JGI IMG/M metagenome (GOLD analysis project Ga0209227, IMG submission 185815) | Anoxygenic and chlorotrophic microbial mat microbial communities from Yellowstone National Park, USA - YNP Bryant NP 2012 (SPAdes)... ...
GCGCACGCGGACGCGTTGCTTGCGCGCACGCCAGAATTGTACGACGCGCTGGATGCCAGGGGAATTGCGCTGTGCGGGTTAGTGCTCGTTGGCGCGCACAGCGGTGCGCCCATCCAAATAAACGACGCAGTCGCCACATTCCGTCGGGCGCGCACCATCAATCGGGACGCTGGAGTGGTGGCGCGCGTGGTACGGCAATTGGACGCGCTCGCGCGGGAACATCCCAACGGCCCAACATTGCTCGCGGAAGCGCGCCGCGCCGCCGCAGGAGAAAATCCAGCAGAACCTCACCTTCCAGAATAATTGGATTTTATCAGATTTAAGTCGTCAGACTTTTACAATGGATTTAAGTCGTAAGACTTTTACACTGGAATTAAGTCGTAAGACTTTTATCGGATTTAAATCGTCAGATTTTTATCACTGGATTTAAGTCGTAAGACTTTTATCGGATTTAAGTCGTCAGCCTTTTATCGGATTTAAGTCGTCAGCCTTTTATCGGATTTAAGTCGTTAGACTTTTAGCGGAGTTAAGTCGTCAGACTTTCATTTCGGAAGCTGGACGATTTAAGTCGTTGAATATTGAAATTTATTTGGAATTTGGATATTGTTGTTTGGAATTTTATCGATGAAATTATCAGCGGCGCATTTGGGCGTCGTCTCAAAATAAGGAGAACGATCCACCATGGCCAAAATCTATGTATCTTCCACGTACAATGACTTGCAGGAATTTCGCGCCCAGGTCGAGCGGGTGATTCGGCGTATGGGGCACGAGGATGTGGCGATGGAATATTATGTTGCCGAAGACCAGCGACCTGTTGATCGCTGCCTATCGGATGTAGCAGCGTGCGATTTGTACATCGGCATTTTCGCCTGGCGCTATGGCTGGATTCCGAAGAAGAATAATCGAAAGAAGCTTTCCATCACGGAAATGGAATATCGACAGGCGGAAAAGACAAATAAAAAGATTTGGATTTTCTTGCTCAGTGACGAAGCGCCGTGGCAACGCAAATTCATGGATAAAGATACCACTGCCATTGAGAAATTGCGCGATGAAGCAAGCGAAGCTCATGGCTGTGAGATCTTTAAATCCGCTGATGAACTTGGAAGAAAAGTTGCCGAGGCGATTTATAAGTGGGAGAAGGATCACGGCTATATTCCGAGCATCACATCCATTCCTGAATACAATCTCGATGCCTATTACCAGGCGCTGCGCAAACGCTACCAGATCTTAGCTCTGGAGGGTCTCACGCCGCCCCAGAAAGAGGAATACCTGCAAATCCAGCTCCGTTCCGTTTTTGTTGAACAGAATGTCCGTGAGAGTCCCCCGCCTGTGGAATTGCCGAAGGAGGTGTGGGACAAGCTCCAGCGGGAAAGGGACGTGCATCCCGAAGATCTGCCTGCGGGAATTACGTTTGATGATGTTCGCCGAGCTCGTGAGGTCTATTTTGAAAAGCCAACGCGACCTGTTTTGGATGTGCTAACCGATGCTCGTCACCAGCAAACCATCATTCTGGGCGATCCTGGCTCGGGCAAATCCACGCTGGCGCGATACATCTTGCTTTCTTTGATTGATCCTTCAACTCCGCTCAGGACAGGCCCTAATGGCGATGAAAAACTCCGGCGCGCATTTGACGGCTATCTGCCGCTATTGATCGAGCTGCGAACTTACACAGGCGCCTGCATCCAAGGCAATTGCGCCACGTTTCTGGAATTCCTCGAATACCTGGGCAAGACCGAGGGCTGGCACCTCACCCAGGCGGCGCTGCACCATCATCTGAAAAATGACGGCCGCGCCGTGGTCATCTTCGATGGCCTGGATGAAATCTTTGATCCTGAAAAACGGGAGCAGATCACCCGCCAGATTGTCGGCTTTGCCAATGACTACCCCAAGGTTCGCATCATCGTCACCAGCCGTGTTATCGGCTATCGGCGCAAGATTCTGAGCGATGCGGGATTCACCCATTTCACGCTGCAGGATCTGGACGAGAAGCAGGTCGAAACATTCGTGAATCGTTGGTACGATCTGGCGCTGAGCGACCGCCCCGATGAAGCGAAGGAGCGAAAAGAGCGGATTCTGAGATCATTCAAAGAATCCCAGTCCATTCGCCAATTGGCAGGCAATCCCATGCTGCTGACGATTATGGCGATCATCGGCAAGCATCAGGAATTGCCGCGGGAGCGCTGGAAGCTGTACGACCATGCCGCCAGCGTGCTGATCCAGCACTGGGATGTCAACAAGCACCTGAAAGACCACCGTGTGGACGCTGATTTTATTGGCGAAGATGACAAGAAGGAATTGTTGCGCCGATTGGCGTTCAAGATGCAAGGAGCGGAAGGGGGGCTGGCAGGCAATTACATCCATTGCGATAAGTTACAGTCCGAGTTTGAAAATTACCTGATCCAGCGATACAGCCAGACCGCAGACCGAGCCAAGGTCATTGCCGAAAAGATGATTCAGCAATTCCGTGAGCGCAATTTCATCCTGTCGCTATACGGTGCAAATCTCTACGGCTTTGTCCATCGAGCGTTTCTGGAATATTTTTGTGCCTCCGCATTTGTGCATAAATTTAAAAAGACAAAAGAGTTGACCATTGAGCAACTCAAAACTGATGTCTATGGCAAGCACTGGGAAGATCAGAGTTGGCATGAGGTGTTGCGGTTGATTTGTGGGATGGTAGATGAGAAGTGGGCGGGAGAGATTATTGATTATTTAGTTAATGAATTGTATCAATCTTGGCCTGCAGAATTTGAAAGCAGACCACCATTGAACATTGCATTAGCCATTAGATGTATAGGTGAAATAAGAAATATTGGTGTAATCGATGATATAATTCAAGAAGCTGTAAATAAAATGTTTGAGCTTTTTGAATATGGTATGTTTTTTGATTTACAACTGCAAAAATTTATCCATCATCATTTATTGCCCGCCATATTAAATATAAGAGGTTCAATTTCAAATCATCAACTGCTTATCCTATGGATAACTAGGTTTCGATATTTTTTAAAATTTGAACATTGGCTGAGCTATTGTCCAGCAGATCTTGGTAAAATAATAGGAAGCTTAGCTGCTAATTCGGATATAGTCAGAAATTTTTTGATCAATCTTATTAAAGATCAAGATATAATTGGGGATAATCTTGATTTTGTCATTTGGAGTATAGCCGAAGGTTGGAAAGATTATTCAGAAACAAAAAAAATATTGAAAGAGTTTGCTGCAAGCCATTCAAATGATCAATTTCGACAAGCTGCAATCGAAGCACTGATAGAATATTTAAGGAACGACCCAGAAATTTTAAATTTAATAAAGGACCGCATTCTATTTGACAATAATAAATGGATTCGGAGAACCATTGCCGATGCACTGGTTGAATATTTTAGGGATGACCCGCAGACATTACCTTTACTTAAACAGTCTGGGCAAATACTTACGCTTGCACGCTATTTTAAAAATGATCTCCAGACCTTATCATTTGCACGTGAACTTGCGATTAATGGAGCAAATGAGGATATTCGTTCTGATGCCGTCTTAGTTTTAGGGTGGTACGCTAAAGACCCAAACTCCTTTAATTTAATTAGTGATCTTTGTCTTAAAGATTCACATGAGGAGGTTCGTCGTTCTGCGGTTTATTCTTTAATTATGAATTTTAAAGAGAGATATGAATCATTTGCATTGGCGTCTGATCGTGCAATCAATGATCCACACTGGAGGGTTCGAAGTGGTGCAGTTAATGCTTTAGCTTTCCATGCGGCAAAAGATCCGAGGACATTATCGCTTATGATTGATCGTGCTATCAACGATGATCATGAGGATGTACGTTATGCAGCTGTTGAGAGATTAGCAGAACACTTCAAAAACGATTTAAAAACTTTGCCATTACTCCTTGATAGAGCAGTAAAAGATAAGCATCATAATGTACGCAGAGCAGCTATCTTATCACTTGCTAAAAATTATAATAATGAAAAATCAATAATGCCTTTATTATGTGATCGCGCAGTTAATGAGCCCTTCGCATTTGTACGTGCGGCTGCCTTATCTTCATTGTGCCGATACTTTCGAGATGATCCTAAGACACTGGCGCTATTAAGAGATAGAATGGTAAATGATGTAGAACCGTATGCTCGCAAAGAAGCTTTATTGTTGCTGCTTAAATATTTTCGAAATAATCCCTGTGCTTTTAGGCTGCTTTATGACCTTGGAATGAAAGATAAGTCACCTTTACCAGATGATAAAAAAGAATCAGATTCCTATTTCTATTACGTGCGTGAGTTAGCAATATTAGCTCTTGCATACTATTTTCCTACAGATCCTGACACAATATTGGTTTTAGAAGACCGCGCCAAAAACGATCCCACCCCCTGGCTGCGGGAACGGGCAAAGGAATTGCTGGAGGAGCTATTAAAACGAAAGCAAAAAATGGCTTGACAATAAAGTTTTCATTTTATATTTTAAAATAAGATTATGAGTAGTTTCATCATTTTAAATGTGCGGAAACATTTATGGAAGAGGTCGTTTTTGTAGAACAAGATGGGCAGGTTCTTTTACCTGCTCAAGTGTAGGACAGGTTGCCAACCTGTCCTACAAGTCTCATCAAAAAGAAACGATAACGGAATGTTTCAAAACAGGCAACAAGGAAAAATAGATGGATTCTCACATGCAAGCATCTTTATTTGTGTTCATTTTTTTTCAACTACAATGATCCGTTTCATAAGGCAATTCGTTCAAATCCGACTATCGAAAATTAGACCTCTCATCCAACTCAACTCACTCAACTTACTTAACCAACTCAACCACACACGGAGCAAACCATGATCTTACAAACCATCGACTGGACCATCGTCATCATCTATTTCGTTCTCTCTCTCATCATCGGACTGGCTGTTACTCGGAGGGCGGGCAGCAGCACGGCGGAGTTCTTTCTGTCGGGCCGAAATATGCCCTGGTGGCTGCTGGGCATCTCCATGGTCGCCACCACGTTTTCCACCGATACGCCAAATTTAGTCACCGATATGGTGCGCCAGAACGGCGTGGCAGGGAACTGGCAATGGTGGGCGTTTCTGCTCACGGGTATGCTCACGGTTTTCGTCTACGCTAAATTATGGCGCCGTTCCAAAGTGCTGACGGATCTGGAATTCTATGAGCTGCGCTACAGCGGCAAGGCGGCGGCGTTTCTGCGGGGATTTCGGGCGCTCTACCTGGGCGTATTTTTCAATGTGCTGATCATGGCCACGGTCTCGCTGGCGGCGATCAAGATCGGGGGCATCATGTTCGAATTTACGCCCGTGCAAACGCTATTGATTGCCCTGACCATCACCATGGTGTATAGCGCCCTGGGCGGACTGCTGGGTGTGTTGCTCACCGATTTCTTTCAGTTCATCGTGGCCATGATTGGCTCCATCAGTGCGGCCATTATCGCCATCAATCTGCCCCAGGTCGGTGGGCTGAGCAAATTGTTGAGCCATGAATTGGTCATGCCCAAATTGAATATGCTGCCCAATTTTTCCAATACCGAGGCGCTGGTGGCGCTGTTCATTCTGCCGTTGGCGGTGCAATGGTGGAGCGTGTGGTATCCTGGCTCCGAGCCAGGCGGCGGCGGTTACATTGCCCAGCGCATGTTGTCGGCTAAGAACGAGCGACATGCCATGGGCGCCACGCTGCTGTTCAATGCCGCTCATTATGCCCTGCGGCCCTGGCCCTGGATTCTGGTGGCGCTGGCGTCGCTGGTGATGTTTCCCACTATCGGCGACCTGCAAACCCGATTTCCGCACATCGATTCCCAGGTCGTCAAGCATGATCTGGCCTACCCTGCCATGCTGACGTTTCTCCCCACAGGATTATTGGGGTTGGTCGTCGCTTCGCTGATTGCGGCGTTCATGTCTACGATTGCCACGCATTTGAACTGGGGCTCGTCCTACGTGGTGAATGATTTTTACAAACGCTTCATCAATCCGGAGGCGAGCGAGAAGCAGCAGGTGTTGGTGGGTCGGCTGTCCACGGCGGGATTGATGGTGCTGACCTGCATTGTGGCGCTATTATTGAGCAATGCGCTGCAGGCATTCAATATCTTGTTGCAAATCGGCGCGGGCACAGGCTTGCTTTTTATCCTGCGCTGGTTCTGGTGGCGGATCAATCCGTACAGCGAATTGACGGGCATGGTGGTTTCGTTTTTGATTGCGGTCTATTTGCAATTGATCCATCCGCACACGGGCTTGCCCGCCATCTCCACGCATATCCAATTGGTGGCAGGTGTGGCCATCACCACGATTGCCTGGGTGACGGTGACGCTATTGACCAAACCCTCGGAGATGTCCCGATTGGTTAGTTTCTATCGTCTGGTGAAACCTGGTGGCCCTGGCTGGAAGCGGGTGTTCGACTATGCGCAGCAAAATGACGATCCCATCTCCGAATCCGACAAAGGCTGGGATGTGCCGATGGGGATTTTGTGCATGGTGCTGGGCTGTTTTGCCATTTACAGTGCGCTGTTTGCCACGGGGAATTGGATTTATGGGAAGAATTTGTTAGCTGGGGTGCTGACCATTATTTCGTCTATTTCGATAGTCTTGTTGGTCAGATTGTGGAATAAGTTGAGAGTGGAATAATTTTTTTGGTCTCAGAAATGAAGGGTCTCAGAAATGATTTTTGAGAATTTTTTGATCGCAGAAATGAAAGGTCTCAGAAATCTGCTTAAGGGAGGAACCGATGTTAGATGAGAATAAATTTCCGTAAAGGGAGTTAAGCTATAAGGTTCTGGGATGTGCTTATGAGGCGTTTAAAATGGTCGGGGTTGGGTTTAATGAGATGATGTATCATAAAGTATTTCATCAGAATCTACTGAAAAGCGGAATTGATGCACGATATAAGGTGCCAATATATGTTGATTATGAGGACGAGAGAATTGCTGAATTTGAAGTTGACGAGATCATTGAAAATAAGCTTATTGTAGAACTGAAATGTCTTCAGACAGGTTTTTTAGCTGAAAATTATGCACAACTTTTTTGCTATTTAAAAACAACAGGGATCAATATCGGATTCTTAATTAATTTTGGTCTGCACAAAGCTTTTCCCAAACGAGTTATTTATAAAAACGAAAGAATTCCAAATGTTGAAAAATTTGATCCCAATTTTCTGGCCGATAACGGTCAACTGCAATTAATACACAAGATCATTCTCATTTCTCAGAAAATTGACAGGATTTTGGGATCAGCTTATCTTGGGAAGAATTACAAATCCGCATTTGCCCTTGAACTCAAACGGAGCAATTTAATTTACAATGACCAGGTTCAAATTCATACCAATATCGGTGGAATCTCATTTCCCGATTATGAGATCGATTATTGGTTAATTGAAAATTCTTTGTTGCTCGGCATCCTTGCTGGAAAAAACATCCTGGCAATTATCATCTATTCCGAATGCGAACCTATTTGAAAAAGCTCAAATTGAACCGTGATCTGATTGCTTTTTGGAGTATCAACAACTTACAGCTCTACGGCATCTATGAACCATGAAAAAAATTCTGAGACCTTTCACTTCTGACACCAAAACAAAATTTCTGAAAAACAATTCTGAGACCTTTCAATTCTGAGACCAAAACAAAATTTCTGAAAAACAATTCTGAGACCTTTCAATTCTGAGACCAAAAATATAATTCTTAATTCAGAGGGAAGAAATATGAGCAACGAAAACGAACTCAACCGAAGGGACTTCTTAAAGCTTGGCGCTATTTCTGGTATCGGCGCCGCTATGTCGGGCATTGGCATTTCCAGTTGTGCTACCACAAGACGGCCACTGGCAGTTGCTCCCGATCAGCCGCTGCGACTGCCGCCCATTGATCCTGTCCGCATCGGCTTTGTCGGTGTGGGGCATCAGGGCTCGAGCCATGTGGAGAATTTCTTGAAGATCGACGGCGTAGAAATCAAGGCCATCTGCGACATTGTGCCCGCCAAGGTGGAGAAAATGCAGCAGCGGGTGGTGGAAGCAGGCCAGCCCAAACCGATTGGATATTCCAGCGGCAAGCGGGATTTCGAGCGGATGTGCCAGGAACAGGATCTGGACCTGGTGTTCTGCGCCACTGGCTGGGAATGGCATGTTCCCGTCTGCCTGGCGGCCATGAAGAACGGCAAGCATGCCGCCACCGAAGTGCCTGCGGCGTTGACTATTGACGAATGCTGGGAGTTGGTCGAGACCGCCGAGAAATTTCAAAAGCACTGCGTCATGATGGAGAACTGCTGCTACGACCGCACCGAGCTGATGATTTTCAACATGATTCGGCAGGGACTATTTGGCGAGCTGCTCCATGCGGAGTGCGGCTATCTGCATGATCTGCGGGAATTGAAGCTGAGTGATTTTTATGAGGAGCGCTGGCGGATCAAATATTCCATCCAGCGCAACGGCGACCTGTATCCCACCCATGGTCTGGGTCCTGTGGCGCAGTGGCTGGACATCAATCGGGGCAATCAGTTCGATTATCTGGTTTCCATGAGCTGCAATTCACGGGGACTGAATCTCTATGCGGAGGCAAAATTCGGCCCTGATAGTCCCGAAGCCAAACAGAAATACGCCCTGGGCGATGTGGTGAGCACCTTGATCCGTACCAAAAACGGCCAGACCATTCTGGTGACCCACGACACCAATCTGCCCCGACCGTACAGCCGACGAATTCTATTGCAGGGCACCAAAGGATTGGTGCGAAAATATCCCGAACAAAAGATTCACATCGAGGGTCGCAGTCCTGCCCACCGCTGGCAGAATCTGGAGGAATACATTGCCGAGTTTGAGCACCCGTTGTGGAAGCAAATGGAAGAGCAATCCCGAGGCGCTGGCCATGGCGGTATGGATTTCATCGAGGACTATCGCCTGGTGCAATGCCTGCGAGAGGGCAAGCCGACGGATATGAACGTCTACGACGCCGCAGCACTGAGTGCGGTCACCGAATTGAGTGAGCGTTCGATTGCGAATAAAAGTCGTTCGGTGGATTTCCCTGATTTTACTCGTGGGAAATGGAAAACCTGGCCGCCGTTGGGGATTATTGGGGCGTGAAATATGCAGAGAACGGGAGTCCATCCGCCATTTGGCTGACGGACTCCACTTATGCAGTAAAATTCCTATTTTTTTCTTGATCTTGTCGATAATTTTTCAGATATTTTTTGCAGATAGCTTTCGATAGAAAATTTAATCAAAAGCAATATGATCTGGAATAAATGCGCATGTTAATAAAATCAATTGCAATAAAAGAAGGTCTGACAGAACAACATCAAGAAGCGCTTATCAAATCCATTACAGATCCGATGAGCATGAAATTGGAAGAAAGAAAATTACTTTTTGAGGCAATAGAATTGCTTCGCGGCAGTTACGTAAGTTTCAATAATCATAACGTCTCTTTTGCAAGTTTCTTTAATAAATTCATCGACTCTGCGTTTACCAATGGCTTTATAAAAACAATAAATGAAGCTAAAAATGTTAGCACAGCAGGTCGAATTCTCAAGAGAAAGGTTTTAGCTGAAATCCGTGCAAAATTCATAACAGAGAAATGGTATCGCAAAGACCTTCCGAAGAGCCGTTTTCTAATCTTATTTTGCTTGTACTGGTGGAATGCCATGGCGACTGGATATATCTTTGAAATCCAGGTTTTTCGTGACCTCCAAAAATCAAGCTTAAAATTCAAAGCTCATGATTTGCTCAGCGAATCGGAGAGATATTCTTTTGCTGATTTGACTATTTCTGAAATGAACGGGGATATTAAAAGTTCAACCTATTTCTTCACCTTCATAAATAAAGCTAAGTTGATTCACGACTTTTACATCACCCGTTATTATGAAAAAGCTGGAAAAAAATATCACTGGTTCGTTATAATAAAATCAGAACATTGGCAAAAAATTAATGGAGAGGCAGACATCATTGGTTTCCCTAAGTGGCCAACAAATTTTTTGAGACCACTAAAATTTGAATTGAAAAATAATTGGTGGTATGCGGTCTCGTATGATGTTTGGAAGAAAAAAATGCTTATTTATCAGCAGCGGAGTAACTGAGATGAAACCAAAAACACTTGATTATATGACCGATCAGGAATTTGACACAATTCTTGATAAGATTGGTGCTGAAGAACCCGATAGGATCAGCGCAACCGATTTCATGGAAACACTATGGGAAATTTGTTCTAAGAATGCGAGCGATGTTATTGAGCTTACAGCGAAATTGGTAGACGATCATATCGAAATTGAAGCCCCGGATGGAGTCGCCGTTCATGGCAACGAAATTATTCTGGGCAATCAGCGAATCAAAATAAATTGGGCCTGCTCATAATCAATCGACTATTCGAGGAACCAGGATCAAAGCTGCCATAAGCTTGAGCCGACGGATATGAACGTCTACGACGCTGCGGCGCTGAGTGCGGTCACGGAATTGAGCGAGCGTTCTATTGCCAATCGAAGCCGCTCCATGGATTTCCCTGATTTTACTCGTGGGAAATGGAAAACCTGGCCGCCGTTGGGGATTATTGGGGCATAAAATTTAGCGAGAAATGCCGTTCATCCTGGCGAATTTGTAAAAGCTCATAAATGGCTTGTCATCCCGAATGGAGTGAAGCGGAATGAGGGATTTCTATATTTAGCGAAATTAATGATTCTGATGAAAAGCACTTTTCCTTAAGCTATTAGGATAGCACGGCGTCTATTTATAGATAGCATGACGGTTGCTACCTATGGATATTGGTTATAGCAAAGCTTCAGAAAAGGAAATCAACAGAGTCCTTAATGATGTGAATAGACCCCTCACTTCGTGCGGAATAACATATTTTATTTAGAAATTTTCAATTTCCCACAGGCTATGGAAGTGGACTCCATTTGCCTGGACCTATTTTAAAAGCAAATAATTATGAACAAAATCGACATTATCCAAAATATAATTGACAAAACAAATGCCCGTACTTACCTGGAAATCGGCATTCACAAAGGAGGTACTTTTTTGCGGATCAAAGCAAGACATAAAATCGCCGTTGATCCCTATTATTTAATTTCCACCAGAAAAAAAATTAACTGGGCGTTAAAAAATCTATGCAATTTTTCAGCAAAGTATTATCGATTAACCAGCGATGAATTTTTCACCCGTGAACGGATCCCACAGGGCTTAGACGTGGTGTTCATCGATGGATTGCATAGTTTTCAGCAATCGCTAAAGGATGTCTATAATTCGTTGCTTCATCTGAACGAAAACGGCGTGATTGTTATGGATGATTGTAACCCGCCCAATGAAGCTGCGGCATATCCTGCTGATTCGCTCGATCATGCCGCTTCCTTAAATTTGCCAGGCTGGACAGGCGAGTGGTGCGGCGATGTCTGGAAGACAATCTGTTATTTGAGAAGTTTTGAGAAAGATTTGAATATATTTGTATTGGATTGTAATTATGGAATGGGAATAATCACCAGGGGCAAGCCAGAGGCGCTTCTGAATTTTACTAAGGAAGATGTAAATAAATTAGACTATCACGATTTGGCGAATCGAAGAAACGAGCTTTTAAATCTGAAAGATCAAGATTTTCTGATTCGTTTTTTAAGAAATGGTGTCCACTTTTGAAGTGGACTATATTTGATCTGATTGTACCATGACCGCTAATTTCGCCAATTATACGAATTATGCTAAAAATGAATTAGCGCTATTGGGAAAATTCGTGGAATTAGCGGTCTAAGGATTATTAGGGCTTCAAGATTTTAGTAGCAGAACGGCGGTTACTTCAAAAATGAATTATATTTGCACATGTAGTCCACTTCAAAATTGGGCTACATGTGGTCTTATGGCACATGTCGCCCAATCCAAAAGTGGACTACTCACGTCCAGCGAGAAATCATCGTTGCGAAAATACTCTTCAAAATACTTTTTTTCTCACTGGAGGCACGGCCCTGGCTGTTTTTTATTTGCATCATCGGCGATCAAATGATTTAGTTCTTTTCACGTTAGCACCTACCGATTTATCCGAAATTGATTTTAGCCTCAAAAGCATCTGGAAAAATTCTTATGTCAAAATCAAGCAATCGCCGAATGGCTGGCAAGAAATATGACCATTTCGATTCCTTTTTCCTTGTCACATCGGCTGTATTAAATAAATTGGTTAGACTTTGTTACAAAATTTGTCATAAATTGCCTTGACTTTGTTACAAGAGCTTGCTATCTTTCTCAGAGATCAATCCATTGCGTCGATAAGCAGACGTCATTTTAGTTTTTTAGAGAGCAAAAGATGAAACATTCAACTCCCCATTTTATCCTCAGGCTGCTCATTGTTCTCATGCTCTTGCCCCTGCTCTTCTGTCGAACATCAAAAAATAGCAGCCAAATAGTAATAATCGATAAGCAATTTTTAGAACACACAAACCCACAGCCAGCAGGATTTACCATCCCTGTCCTCGACCTCGCCGCTGAAAAGCAGCGCCAGATCATCGTCGACAAGGAAGCGGGGCAATACCTCGGCCATCCCACCACCGTGCTATTGGAGGATGGCAACACCATCATCGCCGTCTATCCCAAAGGCCACGGCAGGGGCGCCATTGTGATGAAAAAAAGCGCCGATGGGGGATTGACCTGGAGCGAGCGATTACCTGTGCCAGAAAATTGGTCCACATCGCTGGAGGTGCCGACCATCCATCGGGTCATCGATCCGCAGGGCAGGAAGCGCCTGATTCTATTTTCGGGACTTTATCCCGCTCGCATGGCTGTTTCCGAGGATGACGGCGAGACCTGGACGCCGTTGCAGCCAATCGGAGACTGGGGCGGCGTTGTCGTCATGGCCAGTGTGGTCGAGCTGCGGACGGGCAAGGGACATTACCTGGCCATGTTCCACGATGATGGCCGATTTTTTCAAAAGGATGGAGTCGAAACCGATACTTTCACGTTGTACCAGACTTTTTCCGAGGATGGCGGATTGCATTGGTCGTTCCCCGAAGCGATTTTGAAGACCACTGCCGTCCACCTCTGCGAGCCTGGCGTGATCCGCTCCCCAGATGGGAAACAATTGGCGGCTTTGCTCCGAGAGAACCGCCGTGTCCGCAATTCGTTCGTGATCTTTTCCAATGATGAGGGCAAAACCTGGACGGCGCCACGGGAGCTGCCCGCTGCCCTCACGGGCGACCGCCATACAGGCAAATATGCGCCCGATGGCCGCTTGCTCATTTCGTTTCGGGATACTGCCAAAGAATCTCCCACCCAGGGTGATTGGGTCGCCTGGGTCGGAACATATCAGGACATTGTCGCAGGCAAGGAAGGCCAATATCGGGTGCGGCTGATGGACAACCATCACCAATGGGATTGCGCCTATCCTGGCGTAGAAGTTTTGCCTGACGGGACGTTTGTGCTGACGGCTTATGGGCACTGGATCGAAGGGGAGCCGCCGTTTATTGTGAGCGTGCGGTTGAAGATAGAGGACCTGGATGAAATGATTAAGCAGGATTAATCTCCTAAAGCGAAATCAGGTAAATGGATATGCTCTTTTCTTTTGAGCGAAATAATTGCGCCCTGTTACAATCTAAAAAATGAGGATTTCAAAAAAAGCCTCGCCAACAATCAGAAATTTATGTGTGCCTGATGATTGGAAATCAGCTCTAAAACTTGAGACTTAATGAAATGAGGCTCTTTCCATGCTTATTTAGCGGATGAGGAAAAAGCAGAACCAAATTCTTTGTATGTTAGTCAATTTCTATTCTTCCGATTAACTGCTCGATTTCCAGTCTGGTGATCCGCGCCTGATACTGGGCGGTGATCCATGCGGTTTGGGCCCGGATGAGATTGACCTGAGCGTCGCGAAATTCCAGCGAATTTGCTGTGCCAATATTAAATCTCTCCAGTTGCAAATCCAAATTTTGCTGGGCAGCAATCAGGTTTTGTTCCTCCAATCGAACCAGCTCGATCTGGGTCTGAAAAGCATCAAATTTTTCCTGAACCAAACCGGCGATCTGGTTTTTCGCATTTTCCAGAGATAACTCTTGATTCTGAGCTTCGATTTTCGCATTTTGCAGATCGATTTTATTTCGGAACCCGTTGAACAGGTTGAAGGTGAGGTTTAAGCTAATGGAGGCATCTCGGTTTTGCGACTGTACAATCCTGGGAAAAAGCGAATTGCTATCGGTAACCTTTCGCTCGGTCTCGGCATCAGAGTAGCCGTAACTGGCATTGAATGAGAGCCGAGGATAGAATGCCGATTGTGCCAGTTTCACATTTTGATCCGCCACTAATTTATTCTGTCTCATGAATAGCAGATAGCTATTGCGCTCTGCCGCCGCATGAATAAGTTCATCTCGTCCAAAGTTTAAACCATTTATAATGATCTTTTTTTCGACGCTAATTGGCGTGGTTGGATCTCGTCCCAGCAAAATATTCAGGTTCTTCTGAGCATTTCGTACTTGCAACTCCTGGTTCAAAAGGGTTGCTACATCGTTGTTGTAGGAAACTTGCGCATTCAAGAAATCCGCTGCCGATGTGCCTCCCAAATCCCGGCGCACTCTGGCTTTATTTAATCGGGTTTCGGACACATCCTTGGCGTTTTTCGCCACCGCCAGCAATTGATCCTGGCGTACGAGATTGAAATAGGCTTCTAAAATAGCTACGACCGTGTTTTCAATTTGGATCCGAGCCAGATACTCGCCCAATTTTGCCAACTCATCGTAGCGACTCTTATTGGCAAACATCTGAAAACCATCGAACAGCGTCCAATTGAGCGAAATTGTGCCGCTCAGATTTTGAGAAGTTGAATTTCCAAATCCGATCGGAGAATTGGTTTCCTGCTGCGAAGATCGGACCTGATAATTTCCCAGCGCATCCAGCGTTGGAAGAAAACCGGATGTCCCTTTTCCAACATTATTTTTGGCGATGTCAGCGCTGTTCCGAGCAATTTGGATGTCATAATTATTTTTCAACCCAATTCTAATGGCATCCTCCGCAGTAAGCATGTCCTGGGCAAAGGCCACGAATGGCATGAATAGAAATAGCAAGAAATATCTTTTCATCGTTATTGTCCTAATAAAAAATTATTATTTTATGTAATAATTATTGTATACACCCCTAAGTCGCTTCAGAGAGAATCTATGGTTCTCCCACGCTTGTTGTCGCGAAATTAGCAGGGGTGATGCTTCCACTATACAAAATGAAACCAATTTTCTATTTGCAATTTGCTCTCGGATTTTTACCCCATCTGGCCAGCCCGTTTCATGGGGGCAGCCTGAAGAGATTTTTCACGCTTGAGTGCGCAGCCCTTTCACCATAGCCAATTAATCTATGAGGTGCCGCTCCTTCCATGCCGGCTCCACTTCCTCTGGCGCATGTTTTTTTTCAGTTAGCACGTATGCCAACCAGAGGCGAAATTTATTTTGTACCAGATATGAGGCTGGCAAGATGATTAAGAGCAGAAACGTACCGAACAACAATCCATAAGCAATGGAGACAGCCATGGGAATCAGGAATTGCGCTTGGCGACTGGTTTCGGAAATGATCGGCGCCAAGCCGACCACCGTGGTCAGTGTTGTGAGAAGGATCGGTCTGAGGCGAGAGATGCCAGCAGAATAAACGGCATCGAATAACTTTTGCCCTTCGCGAATATTGCGATTGATTTGGTCGACGAACACGATACTATCATTAATGATAATTCCTGCCAGGGCAATGATGCCGTACAGCGACAGCGTATTGACCTGCAGGCCATGAATGCCATGTCCCCAGATAGCGCCCATGATCCCGAAAGGAATAAACGACATGATGTGCAATCCCTGAGCGTATGATCGGAACACGAGGAATAGCAGGATCGCCATGCCGAGTAACGCCACAGAAAAAGCGCGGCGCATGGATTGCTGCATCTTTTGTTGATCTCGCGATTGGCCTTCAAAGGAGACCTGAACCCCCTGGACCTGTGCCAGCACTTTGGGCACCACCTGCTCCTGAATCTCAGCCAGGATTGGTGGCAGATCGATTGCCGCATCGACCAGATCAGCTTCCACTCGAATCTCGCGCTTTTTATCCAAATGATTGATGGCGGTAACGCCCCGCTTGATCTCATAAGTGGCCAACTCGCTGAACTGATATTCCGCTCCCGTATTGGTACGAATTCGCATTTGATCCAGAAATCCCAATGCCGCTCGATCTTCGGGGCGATAGCGCACCCAAACTCGAATTTCATCCCGTCCCCGCTGAATTCGTTGCACTTCCTGCCCGAAAAATCCCTGCCGTACCTGGCCGGCCACATCCCGCAGCGTCAATCCCAAGGCGTAGGCCCGGGGTTTCAGCGTAATATTAATCTCCCTTCGTCCTTCTTGGTTAGAATCCGTAATGTCCTTTAACGTCGCAAAATTGTTGAGTTCGGCAATCATCAAGTCTCTGGCTTTATTTAGCTCGGTTAAGTTATTTCCCAACAAGCTAACCGAAACCGGCTTGCCGAAAATGCTGGTGCGACCGAACGAAATTTTTTGCGCCTCGGGCAACGGCCCTGCCGCCTGACGGATGCGATTGGCAATGATGAAGCTTTCCATATTGCGCTCCTCGCCATCCAGCAATTGTAGGGTCAATCGCCCAGCGTGGCTGCCGGCATCACCAAAATCATTGCTGCCAATGTCCCGTTTGATTCCCAAAATCACATCTTTTTTGTCAGGGCGCTCCTGTTTCAATTGTTCATTCACCTGCCATGAGATGCGCTCTATCTTTGCCAAGAGCGAATCCGTATCGGCCTCCTGTCGGCCAGGTACCAAGGAGACGTTCACGGGCAGGGTATCGCCGTCGACAAACGGAAAAAATGTCACGCCAATAAATCCTCCGCCCAGTAGGCCGATGGTCAGAAACACAAAGGCAAATGGAATAGACACCGTGATCCATTTATGCCGCATGGCTAATTTCAGCGTTGGCGAGTAGATGCGATGAGTGATGAACTGGATGAATTTCTCGATATTTTCTCGGAGGGCCGAGGTCTTTTTTTTTCTTGCTCAGTGCTTTGGAATGCGCCAGATGGGCTGGTAGCAGGAGAAACGCCTCCATGAGTGAAAACGATAGCGCCGCAATGACCACCAAGGCCATCTGCCAGATAAATTTGCCTAAAAATCCGCTTAAAAAAAAGAACGGCAGAAACGCAATAATGGTCGTCAGCACTGAAGTTGTGACTGGCCCGAGCATCTCTACGGTGCCATCCAAAGCAGCCCTCAGCGCTGGTTTGCCTCGCTCATAATGAGAAAAAATATTTTCGCCAATCACAATGGAATCGTCAACCAGAATGCCGACGACCAGAATCATCCCGAATAGCGAAATGGCATTAATGGTGATGCCCGAGAGATTGGCGAGGATAAACATCCCGGCGAAGGAAAACGGGATGCCCATTGACACCCAGAACGATAGTCGCAGGTTCAGAAAAAATCCCAATAGTGCCAGCACCAGGATCAATCCAGCGATGCCGTTGTTCACCAGCAGCATAAGTCGCTGGCGCAGCGGGATGGTGGTGTCGTCGATCACAACCGCCTGAATTTCTCGATGGCTGTCGTTGAATTTTTGAACAATCGCTTTGGCATCCTTGGCTACGGCCAGGATATCTTCGGCAGCGGTCTTGTCGACGTTCAACACCACCGCGGTACGACCGTTGTAATAGGATTTATCGGGAACGTCCTCCCATTGCTCCTTGACGGTGGCCACATCCCTCAAATAAATCACAGTGCCATCCGGATTGCCTCGAACCACGAGATTCAGCAGCTCATTGGCAAAATAGCTTTTGCCATAGGCGCGAATGAGCATTTCTTCATCCCGAGTATCAAGTTTTCCAGCGGAGATGTTAATGTTCGCCGCGGCCACAGCTCGGGATATTTCATTAAAGGTCAATTGGTAACGCCGCAAGTTGGCCTCAGAAACTTCGATGGAAAACTCCAAATTGGGAAGACCCTCTATGGCGACCTGGGAAATATTGGGCGATGCCAAGAGCTCATCCCGCAAATTCTCGGCAATATATTTCATATTGAATCGATCGGTCTCGCCATACAGTACGATGGACAGGGTTCGGGCGCGAAATTTCTGCTCGAAAATCACTGGTTTCTCGACACCAAGCGGAAACGATCCGATGCGATCCACCGCATTCTTGACATCGGTCAAGACTTTATCAATATTCGCTCCCTCTACCACTTCCACATTGACCACGCCGAAATTTTCACGGGATACCGAGGTGACCCGCTCGATGCCATCCAGCCCCTCAAGATTTTCTTCAATTTTGAGGATGACACCTTCCTCAACCTCCTCCGGCGAGGCTCCAGGATAGAGCACCTGGATAATGATGAAACTTGGCTCAACCTCAGGGAAAAACGAGTATTTCATGCCTGAGTAGAAAATTAGCCCGAAGCCAAACACGCTGAACATCAGCACGTTGGTCCAAAGACGATTTTTGATAAAAAATCCAATAATTGATTTCATCGGCCGGCCTCCTCACTTATGCGCGCCTGAGCCATCATGCCCGGTACGACACCCTGCAACAGCTCCACCACCAGTGTATCCCCGTTTTGCAGGCCGCCTGTCGCAATGACCGATTCAGGCTCCTGAAACGAGATCATCACCTCCCGATATTCCAGCTTGCCATTTTTCACCAGATAGACAAATTTATCCTCGTAAATGGCTCGCCGAGGGATGGAAATACTATTCTTGATTACTTTGCCTGGAATCTGCGCTTTCATGAACACGCCATTGAAGAGACCATTTTGATCGCCTCGATCGACCGAGGCATATACTTGAACCGCCTGAGTGCGGGTATCGATATTTTTGCCGATCCGCCTGATTTTTCCTTGCCATTGGCCCGCCATTTCGGTGGAAGTGAAAATGACCGGCCGGGTTTGATCAATCCATTGGACATCGATGGCCGGGATCGGCAACTCAACTTCTAAGTTTTCGAGATTGATGATCTGGCCCAACTGGCTGCCCACTCGAGCTGTGGCGCCGACTCGCAGATCCGCTGACACAATTGAGCCATCGAACGGTGCATAAAAATAGTGTTTCTCTAAACGAATCTCCAGATTGCGCACGGTGAAATAGAGCTTATATACGTTGAACCGAGATAAAAAAAGTTTGACTTTCTGATTATCCGTATCCGGCAACTCCATCAATTCCTTACCGAAGCCGCAGCAGTCGAAATAGCTTTGATATTTTTCATATTCCTCAGGAAAATCGGCTTTCAGCTCCGGCAGCACCGCCGCCAATGCGTTCAGAAAGTCGCTTTTTGCCGTGTTGATGTCCAACTTAATCTGCCGATCATCGATCTTGAGCAATAAATCACCCTTTTTGAACGACTGGGCGGGCTGAAACGGCACCGTCCCTGACATAATTTCTCCCGCTACCTCGCTGAACAGCGTAATCGGCTGGGCCGACATCAATCGACCATACGCGATGATCTGCGCAGGAATATCTTTCAACTGCACCACCTGCGCCGCCACCATCCTGGGCAGCACCACCGACGCTCGCTTCGGCGGCTCCTTTTTCATGCTGATCAATATTCGCATAGCGATTACGCCAATAATCAAAATGACGATGGGTAAAATGAGAAGAATTTTTCGCTTCATGGATTTGTCTTCCTTTGCAATTTAGTATTCCGATCGCTTTATAGTTCGCATAGAACACATTCTATCAGCTTGGGTTCATCGAGTCCTTGGATATTCAGTTTCAAAATTCATCCACCCAGATATTAGCTGATAGCAACAATAAGCTAAATTCGCTACAATTAGCGCAAATGGATTTCTCGGCTTGCCTGAATTTGAATTAACAAAAAAGCTCAAAACGTCCATGCGATTAGATGCGAAAAGTGCGAAATGGGTGCAGAAGATATTTCATATATTGAGGCACCAATATTTTGGCACTTAAAAGGTCTGGTATGGAATTTCAAGCAAAACGGGGTAGGTTCAATTGGGTGGAATATTATCCCTGCTAATGAACGCCAAGAAGGATTTATAAGGTTTTCTCTGAAAAATTGGAATGGCAAACGTGAGATGGAGGTGAACCAGGATAAGGCATGAGGGCAGCAAAAATCCATTTCATCTCACATTTGCCTTTCACTGACAATTGATGTAACCTCCAATGCTTTGAACGAAAGGAAAGCCGAGGAAAATTCACGTTGCCAAGATCATTTAGGCTGATAATTTTTCAGAATTATCTCTTTTTTCGAGCGTCCAGGCTCCAATCTCCACCACCGAACGCAGCGATCATCAGCAAGCCTCCTATCATCGACAGATTTTTCAGGAACATGATCATCTGTATTTGATCAGAGAAGTTGGTATGGAAGATAAGAGTTGTTGGGATCATAAAAATGATCAATACCAGAGCCGCCCACTTGGTTTTGAAGCCGATCATGATCAAAATGGCCCCAACAATTTCGATGATGATTGCAGCGACCAAAAATAGATCGACCAATGGCATTCCCGCGGCAGACATATATTGCTTGGTGCCACTGAAATTGGGAATCTTCTGGAAGCCAGACAATAGAAAAATGAGGGTTAGCAAAATGCGACCAATTAATGAGATGATGTTGTTCATTTTTTCCTCCATGAATTGTTCAATTTGCTGCATGATATGTATTGTTATTTGGTCAAATTTCATCCAAACATTTCCCCTTTGCTCCCCTTCACAGGGATGGATTCAGAAAAATCCCTCTGCCAATTGGATTTAGGGGAATGTTAAATGGCGTGATAAGCGTAAAATGGTATTGATATTCTTATTCCAACTAAGTAGTTCTTGTTGCAAAATTCAGCCCCTAAAAACGATTTCATGTCATCAGCTTGGGGGCGGACGGTAAGACAATTTAGTTTGTTTTGATAACTTTGCAACAAAGTCTATAGCGCTTGAAAGATAACGCCATAATTTGCAACTGAAACGATACTCTCAAATGTTGCCATTTCAGACCTCATCTTCTAACCCCTTCTCCTGATAGGAGAAGGGGAACGTTCTTTCTCCCTCTCCTATTAGGCGAAGGCCGGGGTGAGGTGAAATTATGCGGTTTTCGTTAAGGCACTAAATGGCTTATGTTGCAAAACTCATCCCCTAAAAAAATTTCATGCTATCACCAAGGTGGCTGGCGGCACGATGATTTAACTTGTTTTGATAATTTTGCAACAAGCACTAAGTCGTATTTAAAAAGAGCACATTAAGATTAAAGCGCTCCGATCATGAAACGACCACATTCGCGATCAGAACTTATGACGAACCGATATGAATATATTTCAACGCAGAACAACTCAAAAACAATCCATCTCATCGGCATTTCGATCGTTGATACGAAATGCAATCCGGCTGTTTTTGGCTATGAATCCTGCCCATTTTTTCAAAGTGCCGTTATCGAATCACGCTCGATGAATCGATCATGCTGCTAATTTTTGATTCGCTTCATTGATGAGATGCATGAGTTGCTCACTGAATTCTTGGCCCAGGATATCTGACAAACGCTGATACAGCTTTTCCCAGGCAGATTTCAAATGCGTTTGGAGCATCAGACCCGATTCTGTGGCAAAAATCTGTGAAGTTTTGCCCAGAAATTGTCGCGATAGCAGCCCTTTATATTCTAATGTGTCGATAAATCGCGTCACTGTCGATGGTGCCAGATGAAGCATTTCCGCCAATTCAGATGGAGCGATGCCGGGACGTTCGTTCACCGTCATCAGAATAAAAGCGTGCGATGGCGACAGGCCAGTGATAGAAAATTCTTCTTCCGCCAAGCGCATCAGGTTTCGTGATAAATTTGAGGTAGCAAAATAAAGACAAGATTGCAGCAACGATTCGATCGTTTTCATAGCAAAGTCTTGCTTGTTTCTACATACAAATATAAATTTCTTTTTCGTTTTTGTCAAGATTAATTTTTATCAGCGCACGAGTATCATGAAAATTCGATATCACGTCCTTCGCGATTCGATCAATATTATTGTTTCAGGTGATCTTAGATCTATAAATGGCTAACAGACTAAAGATGGGGCGCTCTGGAATTGCCTAAAAGTAGAAAACAAAAAAACAAATAGAAAAAGATAGCTCTCTCTCCAATCGCATCGATCCTCCCAATATGGCCTCAAGGCCAAAGCGACGAAAACAGCCAATGATATGATTGGATCATCTCCACAGCGATGGGCGCGGAGATCTAAAAGCTCTTGTTCGAATCGTGGATTAAGGCCCCCCGGCCGGCAATCTGGACAGTTCCGCTCGCACCAAGGTCCCCTTTCACCTCTGCTTGGAGATCCAGAAATTTCTGAACCACGGCGATGTTGGTCAACAAATGATTCGTGATTTTCGACACGGTGAATACCGATTCTCCATCAGCGAATGCCAGAGGCAAAATCAACTGGTCCGCCAGGTATTTATCCACACATCCATCCGAGGACAAATATTCTTCCAATTCGGCGACAGCTTCATCGGCCACTTGTTCGGCGCGCTTACCGATTTCACCCAATGCCGTGAAACAGCCGCTGCCCTGTTCAAATTCAGCGGCCAATAACATCATCGTGCTTTTGTATCGCGATGGCATCTGTTCAATGCCAATTTCCGCCTGATAACCCATCCGTTCCAGGCGTTTCAGAGATTGATTGCGCTGTCGCTCCGCCACGGTTACATCGAGATTAGCTATGGCAGAGATTCCCCACAACCTTCGAAGCTCGCCGCGACGTTCCAATTGAATTGGGCTTAGCTTTTTGGCAGGCCAGATTTCAGCCTGCATCTTCCCGTCGCCCTTGGGATAGAAGCCAGCACGATCCAAGCGCAACTTCACCTGAAAACCGATCTTTTCAAGATAAGGTTGCCATTGATGAGTCAGATAATGGAAGCATGGGCTCCATTGCACATGGGTCCCGCCAGTAATGCATAAATTGGATGGACGATCGGAAAGCGCCAGCGGCAGATAGACAGTATGAAGCACCAGGGTTGTGGAGCCGGCGGTACCAATATCCAAGCGATATTCCCCGGGTGTCACGGCTCCCGGCTCGAAAATCAAATGAGTGGAACCGATTTTGTCGCCCTTCGCAATGCCATTGCTGATAAGCCGAGCCGCTTCCACGCATTTCAAATGCTGAGGCTGTAATCCCGGCCGTTTGCGTTTGGCTCGAATATTATAAATTTCAAACGATTGGCCGGTGATCAATGATAACGTCAACGACGTCCGCAACACCTGTCCGCCGCCTTCTCCGAAAGAACCATCAATCTGGATCATTCCTGACTCCATATTATTGATTGAACCTGACGTTTAATTTTTGGCAGCCAATGAAAAAACTCCCATCTGCCTGGACAAGCGCAAAACGAGTTATTAATGCTGATTTGCCACCTGCCTTTCCTGAATTTAAGCGAAAAGGTGAAATCATTTTCCATAAATCTGAATGAGCCGATCGCGTTTGCGGCTGTTAATATGACGATTCTATTGATAAAATGCAAGGCTTTTCTTGATGCTTTTTTCGTTCAGGTACTTGCTGTATTATTTGTAAAACTGGCGAGAGGAAAATTTTGCTCGCAGCCAAGCGGCACGCATTTCAGCGGATGCTTAGAGCTCTCCATGAAAGATCAATGATTCGAAAGCAGAAAAATTCCAGTTCGCTTTTCCGTGAACGGATTAATATGATCGCATGAAATGGTGGGCAAGGTAACAAGAATTGGTAATGAGGTCAAAAGAACAGGGCATTCGATCGGATGGGGTTGTGTACATAAAAAAGGCGAAAGATCATGATTTGCTTAATCATCAAATTTGCTTCCCCAATTTTTACTTGACTTTTAAAAAATATCGAAATATATTTAGCCTTCGATTTGACGTTTTTTTAAAATAATTTCAGTTGGAGGAACATGGAATGGGTCAGGTTCAATTTGCGTTATTGGATTGGGTGTGGATGGTTCTATTTCTGGTTTTGATGATCGGCTGCGGCGTTTTATTTTATCGGTTGGGTAAGCGTTCCGAAGCCGATTTTTTTTTAGCGGGCCGCGGGCTACCATGGTGGCTGCCGGCGACTTCTGTGTATGCCACGCATACAGCCACAGATACGCCGATGTGGGTGACTGGGGTGATCTATAAGCACGGGCTGGCGGGTCTGTGGTACACATTTTTCTCGGCCTGGTGCGCTGTCTCTGCATTCGTATCAACTCGAATTTTTCGTCGTTCCCTCGCCTATTCGCAAGCGGAGTGGCAAACCCTCCGATTTAGTGGATTGGGCGCCGAATTATTGCGCGGCTGGGTTGCCGGATGGCAGATCTTCATGAATATGTTCATCCTTGGCTGGGTTGGCATTGCCATGGGCAAGGTCTGTCATTATGCTTTCGGGTGGCCAAATTGGATCGGATTGATCGTGTTCTCGGCAGTCTGTGCCATCTATGTGACGGCTGCAGGATATTGGGGCGTCGTGATGGCCGATTTTCAGCAAGGGGTGATTGCCTTTTTGGCCATTTTGATCGTTTCAATTTGGGGAATTATCTATGCTGGTGGCCCAGCCCAGATTATTGCCAAGCTGGGAGATCTGGGGCAGACGTGGCGCTTAAACCCGTTCCACTTTACTGCCGATTTTACTCCAGCCTGGTTCATCACCATGTTCGTGGTGGCCATAATCGGCGGCGTGGGAATGGGAACGGCCATCGACTGGTACACCGAAGCTCAGCGCATTCAGAGCGCTAAAACGGTACGGGACGCCTCCTACAGCATTTGGGGCGGCACCGCTTTGGTGCTGACCCGAAACGCCATTTGGGCCGCCGCTATACTGGGTTTCTTTGTGCTTTATCCGAATATCGCAGAAACAAAAGATTATGAGCTGGGATGGTTTCGCCTGGGCTTCGAATCCCTCCCCGTTGGCATGATCGGCTTTTTCTTCGCTGCCATCGTGGCCATCCATCTCTCCACCATTGCAACGCAGTTGAACCTCGGCGCCATGTATTTCACCCGGGATTTATATCACCATTATCTCAATCCCAAAGCCTCTCCCGAAAAGCTAATTCGCGTTGGAAGAATTGCAACGGTTGTGTTGTTATTAGGATCGTTCGTTTACGGATTGATGATGGAGGAGATTACCAGTTGGCTGATCTTTGCCTTGTGGATTATGGCCGCTGGCGTTTGGCTGCCCAATATTCTGCAGGTGATCTGGTGGCGCTTCAATTCCTGGGGCTATCTCTCCGCCTGGATCGCCAATCTCAGCATTAGCTGGCTGATCGTTTGGATCCTTCCTGAGATCGGATGGATGCCCAAGCTCAAAGATTTCGAGCAATTCTGGTTACTGGTCGTATTGATGGCAGCGATTTACATTCCGGTCACTCTTCTCACGCCGCCAGAAAACATGGATCGATTGGTCAAGTACTACGTCATGTCCAAGCCGTTGGGATGGTGGGGGCCGGTCCGACGGGAGGCGGAACGACGGGGATTGTTGCCAGCAGAAAGCTGAAAATTTACCCCAGTACGACTGGAGAATAGAGAATCGGATTGGCCAGTAGAGGGGGATTTCAAAACCGGAAATTTGAAGGTTGAGACCAATTGGAGGAATAAAATGGCATTAATCAAACGGAACTGGACGCCGGCAGAGGCAGATGAATGGACTAAAGAGGATCTGTACGCCTGCATCTTTGCGGTGCTATCTTATATTTTGCTGACCATAGGAACAGCCTTATCTTTTCTTCTGTTGACGGTTGGATTTATCATCCTCGCGGGTGGAATTGCCGCCTCACTGATCATGTTTTGGATTATCAACCCCAAGCTCAAGGTGATCTCTGCGGATTACGAGCAGAAGCAGAAGGAATACTTGATTCAATTGGAAAAAAGCGTTAAGTGGGAGGAGGATTGATGAACACCAAAATTATCATGTTCTCGGTCGGAATGTTGATGGCGCTTGTTGCATCATTTCTGGGATTGATTATCGCATGGGTCTCCTATCGAAAGCATAGGAAAGCAAGTCCAACAAAAGAAAAGGAAGCCTAATATGAATGCTATCATAGCAATGATCGTACTGGCTGCTCGTGTCGGTGGGATGGTTTTCGGAATTGTGATTCCGACCCTCATTTTCGTTATATCCTTCGCGGTGACATGGTTGTTATACAAACATTTTTCGACGAAACATTAATCTCTTTTGCATAGAGCTTGACATGTGGTATTAGCTTATGTTTCTAAGAAATTGCAGCAATTTTGCCTGTTGGTGATCATCGGTGTTTGAACGAAAAGTCGAATTTTTTAGGCTCTCTGGTCATTGCGAAGCGTCCTCCAGCTTGCGGATGTCGAAGCACTCTCATTGAACTATACAAAACTAAGAGATGGTTTCGCTGCGCTCGCAATGACAGCATCACCTAATATTTGCCGTTTTCGTTCAGGCTTTCATGAAAAGGATCCTTATACGCATATCAACCATAACCCATGCCGATGATTAAAAATAGAGATAAACAAACATCAGGGAGGAGAGCATTATGCGCTGGATTGGCAGAAGACAGAGCACCAATATTGAGGACCGGCGCGGCCAGACCACCCGTAGAGTCGCCGGCGGGGGCTGCGGCACGATCATTTTGGTGCTGATCGTCTGGTTATTATTCGGCGGCAATCCATTGGAACTGTTGAATACCCTCCAGCCAACTGGAGAGCAGAGTTCAGTATCAACCTATCAAGGGACAGCGGAGGAGAACGAACTGGCCCAATTTGTCGGCGTAGTGTTGGGCGACACGGAGGATGTATGGCACATGCTATTTCGTCAGGCTGGAATGGAGTATCGAGAGCCGAAGCTGGTTTTGTTTTCTGACGCGGTTCAATCCGCTTGCGGCTTTGCCAGTGCCGCCACCGGTCCATTTTATTGTCCTGGTGATGAGAAAGTCTATATCGATTTGGCTTTTTTCAGAGAGCTACAGCAACGTTTTGAGGCCCCGGGTGATTTTGCCATGGCCTATGTGATTGCCCATGAAGTGGGACATCATGTGCAGAATCTTCTGGGCATTAACGATCGGGTGATGGCCATGCGCAACCGCATGAGCCAGCGAGAGTTCAACAAATACTTAATTCGTTTGGAATTGCAAGCTGACTTTCTGGCTGGCGTTTGGGCGCACCATGCGCAACGGATGCATAATATCTTAGAAGAGGGCGATATTGAAGAGGCCATCAACGCCGCCAGTGCGGTCGGCGATGACCGGATCATGAAGCGAACACAGGGCTATGTCGTGCCAGATGCTTTCACGCATGGAACATCAGAGCAGCGCGTGCGATGGTTTACCAAGGGATTCAAAACCGGGGATATGAACCAGGGAGATACCTTTAACGCGGACTATCTATGATATGTCGGTGGGCACAGAATTGCTGCGATATCGGTTTTTCTCCTATCCCAATTCGTGAGGTTGTTGCTCGGATGTGGGATTGATAGTCACCAGCTCCATGGAATGTTTTTACCCATAGAATCAAAAGCACATGAAGATACTACTCATTGTCAATCCAATCGCCGGAAAAAATAACGGCGCTGCGGCGCTCCAGCAGGCTGCTCCTTTGCTAAAAGAACGCGCCATCTCATACGACGTCCATGTGTCGAAATTTGCTGGGCATGCCATTCAATTGGCTCATCAGGTCGATCTATCTGGATATGATGGGATCGTCGCCGTTGGCGGCGATGGAACGCTGTTCGAGCTGCTGAATGGCCTGTTGACCAGAACTTCAACTCTCGATATTCCCATAGGGCAAATCCCGGTAGGTACTGGCAATTCTTTTGTCAAAGATTTGGCCATCAATAGCATCGAAGATGCCGTGGCAAAGATCGCATCTGGCAGGACGCGACGGGTTGATGTGGGATGGTTCAGTTGTCCCAAAGGAGGCTATTTTTTTATCAATTTATTGGGCATGGGCTTCGTTGCCAATGTCGCTCATCGGGCAGGAAAATATAAGGCGCTCGGTGCTACCAGCTACATTTTGGGCGTCTTTGAGGAAGTGATTCTGTTGAAATCGGTGCCAACGGAACTGATCATTGACGGGTATGTCCATCAGCGAGATGCGATCTTCGTCGAAATTTGTAACTCCACCAAGACTGGCGGCAATATGATTATGGCGCCCAACGCTAAAATCGACGATGGATTGCTGGATGTGATTTTGCTCAACAAGATTTCTCGGACCAAACTATTGTCGATTTTTCCACAAATCTTCAAAGGGACCCATGTCGAGCAGCCGTGCGTAGAGACATTTCGGGGTCAGCAAATCAAGGTCATCACAGAAATCCCACAAAAGCTGACGCCAGACGGGGAGGTCTTCGGAACAACACCGATCGAGGTTACCATTTTGCCCAAAAAAATAAGCATGTATTGCTGATCTTGTGGTTTGAATTGATGGGTGGCGGATGATGGAATTGATTCGAGGAATGAAACGCGCTTTTCAAAAGAAAAACGTGATCTCGGCCTTGATCTGGGCAATCGGCGCCGTGAGTTTCTTCGTTTTGTCTATCACGGTTATTGTCCTGACGTTTCTCTTGCAGCCTCGACAATATGATCGTTTCGTCAAATGGCTTTGCCGCGCCTTTTTGCGATCTATTTTCATGAAGGTTGAGGTCATCGGCTTGGAAAAGATCGATCCTCATAAGACCTACATTTTCATGTCCAATCACGTCAACATCTTTGATGTATTTCTCCTCTATGGCTATATTCCCAATTTTGCCAGAGGAGTGGAGCTGGATGAACATTTCCGATGGCCGATTTGGGGAAAGGTGATCACCCGGTTCGGCAATATTCCAATCAGCCAAAGCCGAGTGATCAGCGCGTTGCAGAGCCTGGAAAAAGCCAGAAATGCCATTCGTGAAGGGACATCGATCATCATTCTTCCCGAAGGCCATCGCACGAAAGATGGACGATTGTTGCCGTTCATGCGAGGACCGTTTTTGCTCGCTCAGAAGGCGGGAGCGCCGATCGTGCCCACCGTCATGATCGGTGCATTTCACATCAAACGGGTGAATCATTGGCTGATTCAGCCCGGCACTGTGACATTCGTCATCGGAGATATCATTTACCCTGAGACGTTCCAGTCGATGACCAGCCAGCAGCTTCGTGATTTGGTCCGTGAAAAGATGCAACGCCTCATCGATCAGTTTGATTCGCGCGGTTAAAGGGAAAAATAGGATTACGCCAGAGATGATTTAAATCTATAGCCGAAATGATCGCGCGAATTATTTTTTCTCAGTTAGGTGGCGGTTCAATGGCTCGTTCCGTTCGGCAAACGGTGTTTCATCTCTTCACACCCCATAGGGAATCAAGAGGCGAAATGAACCAATTGACCTAAAACTTAACGATGACGCCGACCAGCGCATAATGCAGCAAAGCGAAATTGTAAACGATATCGTTATCCGCCCCCCCTTCGAGCAGGCGATAGCCGAGCTTTAGAGCAGTCCGATTCGACAAACGATAGCTGATCGCCGTCATCACATCTTCTGCCCTTCCCTGCGGCGCTGCCAGCGCATCGCCATCGACAAGTAGGCCAAATTTGTTGTAGAAATTCCACAGCAGCCTGAAATGGACGATCGGCACAAACCCAACATTTGTCTTCTTGCCCTCAATGCCGTTGCCCCGCACACTAATCTCAGCATCCCGAATTTTTGCCGTGAATCCGACCCCCATTTCCAAGCGTTCCCTCCGCAGAAAATCATAGCGATAAATCAATCGATAGGAATTAAATCGATAGGTCGCGTCCAGAGGAGTATTCGCTGGAAACACTTTTCCCTGAAAGATCAATTCGCGGTCCAATTGACCAGTTGAATTGAGCGACAGTGGCGCGATGAGTATCCCCAGATGGTGTTTTGGATTAAAATCATAAAATATCCTTGCTCGAAAAAACAGCGTAGGATCGATAGACAGTTCCTCAGATAGCGAAAACAATGTCCCTCCATCCCCGGGGATCCGGACATCATTATAGCCGCTGAACACAGCGCCAGTTTCGAGATCGAGTTGAAATTGGGCCACGAGTGAGGGCACAAGGCATCCAAACTGCATCCATAAAATCATCAAAAATTTTGCTGACTTACCCATTGTGATTTCCTCCTTGAACTTTGGCTTCAAAAGATTTTTGGAAGATACCATAAAAATTTTCACGATGATTTATTTGTGCGCCCTTGGACGGATCTTTGGAGAAATGGTTATGGAGATCGGAACAACCCAGCATCCTGTCAAGAAACGCAGCTATTTCCGATCATTCCAGAGAGATTTCGTTCCCTAAAGTTGCCCAGAATACCAGTTCACCTTTTGCTAACATTGATAGCGGACCGTTGGACTGAAACGGTGCTATTGCTGGTATGTGAAGGATTATCAGATTCCCCTGCTGCCAACCGGCCAGCACGACGCTACAATTCTTCAATCCTTTCGAGATAATGGGCGGCTTGTCTCAAAATTTTCTGCTGTTCCTCCTTTGAAAACCGATCGAACACGCGGTACATCATAGCGATGCGCGGATTTTTGGCCAATTTATCCCGATGGCGCTCATAAAATGCCCAATAAAGGCTGTTAAATGGGCAGGCATCGATTCCATATTTCTTGCTCGGATCATAAATGCAGCCGTCGCAATAATCGCTCATCTTTTGAATATATTTCGATGTGGCAACGTAGGGCTTAGTTGCCACCAAACCACCATCGGCGAATTGGCTCATTCCTCGAGTATTGGTGATCTCCACCCATTGAATCGCATCGATATAAATTCCCAGATACCAGGCATCGACTTCATCGGGATGAATTCCAGCCAACAGCGCAAAATTGCCTGTAATCATGAGACGCTGAATATGATGTGCGAAGGCATAGCGTAATGATTGCCCAATACAGAACTGGAGGCACTGCATTTTCGTATCGCCGTCCCAATAATAATGGGGCAGATGCCGCTTATGACCGAAGTAATTTTGAAAAGCATAGTCGGGCATATTTGCCCAGTAGACGCCGCGCATAAACTCTCGCCATCCGACGATCTGCCGGACGAATGCCTCGATTTGTGGCAATCCAATTTGCGCTCTGTTTTGTTCCCAGGTCTTGAGCGCGGATTCCACCACTTCCATTGGATGCAACATCTTGGTATTGAGTGCAAATGACAAGCGGGAATGAAACATGGACCAGTGGGCTTTCGTCATCGCATCCTGATAGCGACCAAAATAGGGAAGGCATTGTTCAAGAAAATAAGCAAGAACATCCAGCGCTTGCTGGCGATTGATCGGCCAGATCAAGTCATCTCCGCATTCTCCAAACGTTTTCACATGGGATTGAGATAATAAGGCTTTCAATTCTCGGACATCATTTCGAAAAATGATCGGTGGCGGCACGGGTACACCGCCATCATAGGAAGACCGATTCTCATAATCAAAATTCCAGACACCGCCGAGGGGGCGATTTCCCTCCATTAGCAACCCGTATCGTCTTCTCATCATTCGGTAGAATGATTCCAACCGATAGCTGCTTTTGCCTTGAAAATGATCGGCCACATCATTCCGGCTCGATAAAAAATGCTCTGTGTCCCAAACGGTTGAAGGAATGGTCAGAGATTCGCAGAAATGGCGTAGCTGCTGATCCAGCCGATACTCATCGGGTGATTGATATTCAAAATGGGTGATGTTGTGCTCCGCAATCAGACGCGAGAGATTTTGGGGAATGAATTGGGCATTTTGCGGATCATCCAGCCGCAGATAGAGTACGCGATGGCCGCGTTCGACAAGCTGTCTGGCAAATTCGCGCATCGCGGCAAAAAATGCCAGGACTTTCTGGATATGATGCATGACGTAATCGGTTTCTTGCCGGACCTCCATCATCACGTAGAGTCGTTGAGGATCAACGGTCCTAAACCAGGAATGATTTGGATTGAGCTGATCGCCCAGTATGAGACGCAAAATCATCGCTTTGATCGGATGTTTATCCACTGTTTGACACGAGATCGCATTGTTCCCACATATTCCCCCTTATTCAGCAAAACTTTCATCTCTAAATCGCCCTGACGGTAACAAGAGTGATATCGTCATGTTGTGGGGCTCCATTGGCAAATGCCCTCACGGCAGAAATAACAGAGGATCGGACCTCAACGGCAGGCTTGTTCCGAAGTTCTTTCAGCAATTCAATGAGTCGTGGCTCTCCAAATTCTTCGAACTCATGATTCATGGCTTCGGAGATGCCATCCGTATAGAACAGCAGGGTCGAACCGCTTTTCAGTTGAATTTTTTGCTCGCTAATATGTTGCTGGAACAAGCTGTCATGCGTCAGGCCAATCCCCATCCCTGGCGGCGTAAAACATTCCACATGATCCCGTTCCGAATCCAGCATCAACAGGGATGGATGCCCAGCTCGAGCAAAGCGAACCAATTTTTTCTCCACATTGATGATCGCATAGATCATGGTCACGAAGATTTTTCGATCGATGATCCCATAACATCTGCGGTTTAACTCAGTGAGAAATTGGCTCGGAGAAGTGTAGATCGAGGCGAGCGAGATCATCATACCTTTGATCATGGCCATGTAAAACGCCGCAGAAGTGCCTTTGCCAGTGACATCCGCGACGACCACACCTAGGGTGCGTTCATCAATAGGAAAAAAATCATAATAATCTCCCCCAGTTTCCATGGCAGGAATACAGACCCCGTCGATGTCCAGTCCTGGCAATTGGGGATTCACCTGCGGCAATAGGCGCAATTGTACTCGCTGTGCGATCTCGAGCTCGCGCTTCAGCCGCTCCTGCTCTGTCAGTTCCTGATACAACATCGCATTTTCAATGGCAAACCCGCTTTGGCCTATCAACGTGCTCAGAAAATTGATTTCTTCTGCTGAATACACCTGCCCCGAATGGGTTGGGCTGACCAGCAGAAATCCGATCAGTTTTTCTTTGATGATCAAAGGCCAAAACAGCGTTGACTCATTGACTCCATGCAATTGCTCAAGCGGATTGAGGGAATCAAACAGGGAGACCAAATTTTTCAGAACAAACGGCGCGCTTTGTTTGGAAATAAATTCAGAGAACGCTTGGTGTTTGAAAATCGAGACCGCTTCGTTTGCCGACGGAGGATAGGAAAACATCAAATTCAGTTGATGCGGATTGGCGCTATCCATTAGAAAGAAATGGGATTGTTGAGCATTCACAGCCCGAGTAATTCGTTCAACGATCAAGGTTGCGATTTTATTTAGTTCGATGGTGAAAGCCAATTCTCGGCTAAAATTCTCGATCACCTGCTTTTGCCTTAGCCCTCGCGCCATGAAATTAAAAGTACGGGTCATCTCACCTATCTCATCGTGAGAATGAACCGAGACTTCTTGATCTAAATGACCCAATGCAATTTGCTCCATCGCTCGGGTGAGTTTGTCCAAGGGATTGACGATGCGAGAACTCAAAAATAGCGATATCCCCATCGTTAAAATAATGAACAGCAAGTCTAATTGCAAATTGCGATACAAATTTCGCCGCATCTGATCATTCAGCTCAACCAGGGAGAAGCCGATATTCACCGTTCCAAGATTGCGATTGCCGACAATGATGTTTACCGACTTGAATTCGATGTCCTTTTGGCTCTCTTGGGCGATTTGGCGCTGGTCCAGGCGAAGCACGATATTCGCCTGCTCGAATTTGCTCAGATCTCTTGTTTCGTCCAGATCCAGCCACTCAGTATTCAATGAATGAACTTTCAACTCGCCCTTATCATCAAAAATGGCGATGTAAACAATATCGGGGTTGACCTTTATTTGGTTATCAATATAATTCTGATAGACCTCCCAGTCCTCTGTTTCCACCGATCGAATCGTGGCAATATTTCTGGCCAATCGCTCCATCCGCTCTTTGACTTGCTCGACTCGCAAATTCAACTCGCGAATGGTAAAGATGTAGCCGACCGTGGTCATCATTACCACCACGAGTAAGAGGAAAACCAGAGCAATTTTAAATCGAAGGCTAAATCTAAATCGCTTCAAAGGACCTTCCATGCAATGGTTATTGGGCCATTATTTCAAGCAAGTCTCGAGAATTCATCATTTCGTTCGATAAACTATCTTGTAAAACAAGCTAAAAGCTTTTTAGTTCCACCCGCTGATAAATATCCCGCAGTGGCATTTCAAAATCCACTTTGGTCAATTTCAAAACATCGTCAGGATCATCATATTCGGTCAATACCCACTTGCCTTGCTCACCAATATAAAAATGTTCGACATGGATTTTGGTTTGATCGATCACCACATATTCTTGAAGTGTGGGGATCGCCCGATAGAAAACGAACTTCTCTCTGTGATGCAAGAAGTGACCGTCACCTCCATGGTGACGGTCACTTCTTATCAACTTGCTCGGTATCCTAACTGATTAAAAAAATCTTCACATTCATCGCAGGTTAAGCCAAAAGCTTTTACGTCTGCCAGGCCAATTCTGCTAATAATATTTCTGATTCTCTGGAAGTGCTCTGCCTCAAAATCATCTTCCATCATTGCTTATTCCGCCCAGCCCACCAACTCTTCTATGTTGATTTGTCGGTTCAAATAGTCTGTTAATTTTTCAACTAATATGCTTCTAGTAATGGTCATCTATTAACTCAATTTTTGTGAGAAAGATCTCTGTTTAACACTAACAATAATCTCATCAGACTTATTCAATCGCCATCAGCGAATGCATTTCGCAGAAGACCTTACAATCGACAATATTAAAAGATCGATCTAATAGACGCTGCAAAAAGTGTCGATTCTCAGTGATCAAAAAATCGATCCCTTGCTCTTCACAAAAGGCAGCGATCTTGGCATCGCCTAATTTTAATCCCATTTGTCGATACTTTTTCAGCACTATCTCGGAAGGCTGTTGATATACGATACGAAAGCTGGGCAATAATTCAACCTGTTCATAGAAAAGCTTGAGTTCGGATGCATCGAAGTTATTCAAAAGTTCACGCTCCACTTGTTCACAAATCAAAACATCAAAAAGAAAGAGATGTTGCAAAACCTGCTCTGCATACGAATCGATTTTTCGCAAACCGAAAATCAGGACATTGGTATCCAGGCTAATTCTGGTCAGGTTCATCAAACATTTCCTCTCGCTGACGGCGCAACTCAGCAATTATCTCATCTTTTGACATTTCCTTATAAGGGTTGTTCTTAGCAAGCTGATTCATCAACTTTCGCATTGCATCCTTAAAGCCAGATGGGTCAAAAGGCTTTTTGGGAATCAGTTTGACCAAAAATTCTGTACCTTTCTCAAAAGGCAATTTGTCTATTTCAATATTGAGCCGCCCATCTTCGGCGATCCTGGCGGTTGTCTCATAGATGATCGGCATATAATTTCCTTTCAAAATGGACCACTCTGGCAAAAAAGTGAATTCATTTCCAACATCAATATACCAAAATTTAGCTTATTGTCAACAAAAATATTCTCGATAGCATTGATCAGATTCCCCCACGCTATTTAAAAAGTCGGTTCGCAAAAGGGATTCAAATTAAAAGTTTTCTTTGCTCACTTTCATCAAATCATCCCTCTTCCCCACAGCCTTCAACCGAAAACGATACGAATACTCCTGCGCTGGCAAGCTGTATTCAGGATGCGGTCTCGCTCCCCAGGAATCATCGCCGCCGACGCCCATCTGCTTGTAATCATGGTTCAGAAAAATGAAATTTTACTCTTTCAAATCCGTGGGATATTTGCTGACATTACTTTCTTTTAATGAATTCCCGGGCGTCCAATGGTCTCATGAAACTTATTAACTAGCTCTCCATTCCACCCGCTGATAAATATCCCGCAGTGGCATTTCAAAATCCACTTTGGTCAATTTCAAAACATCGTCAGGATCATCATATTCGGTCAATACCCACTTGCCTTGCTCACCAATATAAAAATGTTCGACATGGATTTTGGTTTGATCGATCACCACATATTCTCGAAATGTGGGGATCGCCCGATAAAAAAGGAACTTCTCGCCTCGATCATAATTTTTCGTGGATTCAGACAGGACTTCGAAAATGACCAGTGGATTGGTGATGGTATCATCTCGCCCTGGGTAGAACTCGATTTTGTCACAGACAATCATGATGTCGGGATAGGTGAAGAGATCTTTTTCAGCGATCCATAGTCGGACATCATTCATAAAAGCGAAACATTTGGTAGTTCTCATTTTTTGGTAGAGGCTGGCGTGTACATTTCCAATAATCAAGTTATGATTGACTGATCCGCCTGACATAGCAAAGATTTCACCCTTGTAGTACTCGCTTTTATAATCCGCCTTTTCTTCCAGAGCTAAGTATTCTTCGGGAGAGTAATATTTTTTTTCGGCAAGCTGTTCCATAGGCTGTACCTCTTAGATGAATTTGAAATTAGAAACTTTTAAAATATAAAAGGAATTTGAGAGAAAGTCAACCAAAATTTCCAATTCGAATTTTGAAGGGCTTGGCAAAAAGGCAGGATAGATTCCATAGCCGTGTAAATTAATTGGGGACCATTCTCATAATGGTCCCCATCTTTTCAAAATAAGCCATTTTAAAATCGACCGGATTTACTCACCCCCATCAAATCATCCTTTTTAGAAACAGGCTTCAATCTGAATCTATACGAATACTCCTGTGCTGGCAAGCTGTATTCAGGATGCGGTCTTGCTCCCCAGGAATCATCGCCGCCGACGCCCATCTGCTTGTAATCCAGATTCAGAAAAACGAAATCCCGCTCCTTCAAATCCGTGGGATGCATGGTGCCACGGCTTTGTTGTGTCAGGTCTTCGTTGGTATAATGCAGGGCCGAGAAGCAGATCAGCGGCATTCCGACCGCCAGCAAGCCAGTGCCTTTGTCGTTCAAAAAGGCTGCCCAGCGGACATCGGTGCGGTAGCCGTTTTCCTGCGGGCTGATATAGGGCTCAAACAGCTCTCGAACCGTGCTTTTGTAAACGCCCACCAGGGCGCTGGTCTTGCGATCCCAGTAATTTTCATGCGGCCCTCGACCGTACCAGATGACGTTATCGAAGTTTTTGGGCAGAGCCATGGTCATGCCGAAGCGGGGCAGCTCGGGCAGCTCCTTTTTCCCTGGGGTGAAATGGTTTTCCACGATCACATCGCCGCTGCCCAGCACGGTGTAGCTCGTTCGATGTTTCGATTCGGTCGCTTTCAGATCAAAATTAAACGAAATTTTGATCTCCGAATCCGAAATCTGTTCCACCTGAACATTCTCGACGGCTCGGTCCCGACCTGCATGGCGCCAGACCGCACATCGTTTCTGCATGCCGTTGCCAAAGTCGTTATCCGTGGGCGCTCGCCAGAAGTTGGGCTCAGGGCCAGAGGTGATCAGCTCTGCGCCTTGAAATTTGAAAGAAGTGATTGTCCCTTTTGTTTTATCAAATGCGAGTTCAAAATTTTTACCCTTCACAGAAATCGTCTGCGCCGACTGGCTGAGCGTCAATTGGGGCAATGCTGCCCTGGTCGTTTCCAGAGCTTTCACCTCGATCGGCAATTGGAATTGCTCGTAGGCGATCTCATAACCAGCGGGAATGAGCGGCTGCGGCTCGGTCGTCCTGGCGCTGAAATTCAGAAAATATTCAACGCCTGGTTCGGGCTTGATTTTGGAGAAATCGATCGTAATGATGCGGCTCTCTTTGGGCAGAATTCTCGGCTTCGAAAGCAATCCTCTATCGATGGATGTACCATCGGCTAGAATTTCCCAATGGATGTCCACATCACTCAAATCTCTGAAATCGTATTTATTGACAATTTCCACCTGGCCACGCTTCAGATCGACTGGCTTGAATTTGATGTACTGATAGACTTTTTTCACCTCCAGCAATTTCGGCGTGATCTGGCGATCGGGCAGCACCAGGCCATTGCAGCAGAAATTGCGATCCGTCTGCTCCTCGCCAAAATCGCCGCCGTAGGCATAAAACTCCCTGCCGTCGGCCGTCTTCTTTCGAATGCCCTGATCCACCCAGTCCCAGATGGAAGCGCCCTGCAGATGATTGTACTTCTCGATCACATCCCAGTAATCCTGCAAATTTCCCACGGAATTGCCCATGGCGTGGGCGTATTCGCACATAATCAGCGGCCGATCCTGCGGCTGGCTGGCATATTTGACCAGATGCTCAATGCGGGCGTACATGGGGCAATAGATATCCGTGTGCGGCCTGAGCTGCGCCCGCTCGTAATGCACAGGGCGAGACGGATCCCGATGATGGATCCAGTCGCTGGCGGCCTCGAAATTGATCCCATCGCCCGCCTCATTGCCCATGGACCAGATAATGACCGACGGGTGATTTTTATCCCGCTCCACCATGCGCTGAATCCGATCCAGGTGCGCCTTTTTCCATTCGGGCCTATTGGCGAAGGTTTTGTCAGGATCGTAGCCCATGCCGTGCGATTCGATATTGGCTTCGTCGATCAAGTAAATCCCGTATTTGTCACATAGCTCGTACCATTGCGGATCGTTGGGATAGTGGCAGGTACGGACGGTATTGATATTGTGCTGCTTCATCAATTGAATGTCTTTGATCATGGATTCCAGCGTGATGTAATGCCCCGTATCGGGATGGTGCTCGTGGCGATTGACGCCTTTGATGAGAATGGGCACGCCGTTCACCAGCAGTTGCCCATTTTTAATTTCCACTTTGCGGAAGCCAAATTGGCAACTTTCGATCTCCAGAACCTGGCCGTCTTGATCCTTGAGCGTCAAAATCACGGTGTACAGATTGGGGATTTCGGCTGACCATTTCAGGGGATTTTTGACCAGGGCTTTCATTTTCACGATGCTTTCGTCACCTGGCGGAATGTAAACGCTGGTGCCCTTCATCAAAACATCCGATCCCACAGGCTGACGATTCGCATCCAGCAAGGTGACCTCGACCTCAGGCTTCCAGCAGGCGGCCTTGCCATAATTCCAGACCTTTGCCGTTACGTGCAGGAAGGCATCCTGATATTTTTCATCCAGATCGCATTTCACTTCAAAGTCCCGAATGTGAACGTTAGGTGTGGAAAATAAATAGACATTGCGATAGATTCCGCTCAGCCGCCAAAAGTCCTGGCATTCCAGATACGAGCCATCGGACCAGCGATAGACTTCGGCGGCCAGGACATTTTTGCCAGGCCGAAGATACTGGGTGATATTGAATTCCGCAGGGGTGCGGCTGTCCTTGCTGAAGCCAACTTTTTCGCCATTAATCCACAGATAGAAGGCCGACTCGACTCCATCGAAATGGATGAACACCTGGCGATCCCTCCAATCGGCGGGAATTTCGAATTCGGTGCGATACGAGCCAACGGGATTGAAATGCTTTTGAATGTAAGGCGGATTATTTTCAAATGGGTAAGGGATGTTCAAATAGATCGGAATATCGTAGCCCTGCATCTGCCAGTTGCTGGGCACGGGAATTTCCTTCCACCGACTCACGTCGTAATCCAGCTTGTAGAAATCTGTCGGTCGATCATCGGGCTTCTTGACCCAATGGAATTTCCAGTTGCCATTGAGGGATTTGAAATATTTGGAAGCGAACCGATTTCCCTCGATGGCTTTGGTCAGATTTTCATAAGGCATAAGGGTGCAATGGGGCGGCTCGGTGTTGATAGCAGTGATCTGGGGATTTTCCCAGTCGTTGAGTTCAGCGGAAGATACTTTGACATTTGATAGCACAAGAAAAAGAATGATAATTGAAAAGAGCGTTTTTAAAAAAACGTGAAAAGAATCCATAAAATTCATCTCCTCATTTATTGATGTGATATTCGATCAAATTAGCTTTTTCTCTTATGTCAACGAGATAGCTTGGTCCGTACCAGTCCCAAGAAACATGTCCGATATTTTTTACATAATCAGCCTTCTAATTAATAGCCGTATTCAAGTTTTTTATCGATATGCAGCGTGTCCCCTATGCTGGGAGACTGAAATCTGTAAATTCTATAGTCCATTGGTGCCGTCGAAGTAGCTTCTGGAGCCCAATTATTTCTATAAAAAGTAACTTTATCTGAACTGGTTATTACAAGATCGGTTGTATCAGTATAGGCTGAATCCCATTGAGTCATAAGATCAGAATTGTAATAAATACCCGCTTTTTCTTCTTTGATTTTGTATTTTCCCTCGTCTAAAAAAGCTCCCATCTTAATTGTCCAACAAACGAGGATCGATAATTTAGATGCTTGAGGTTACAGCTATAGTCATACTTCCACCAGTTGCCAAGCGCTACGGAGAAGAAGTCAACTTTCTTGACAGGGAAAAAGTTTTTTGTCGTAGCCGACCGCATGATCACTGTTTCTTTTAATGAATCACGCGTTTCGTGAAAGACCCTAAAAAGATGCTCATTATCAACACCTTCTCTTCCCAGGATATCATCTATGCAGAAATGACCCGTTGAATCCGAAAAATCATTAACGTCACCAAACATCCCCCTGGCGCCTGCAACTGGAATTGGGGGATTGGTATCTGCCTCATAAACAAATCCAGTTAGACTAAAAATGATCTCTTTATAGCGGGGTTCATTGGGTGATTTTTCACAAGCGAGGAATAATGACAGAATCAGCAGGGGAAATAGGTTTTTCATAATTCGGATGTTCATTTTTAATCAATCTGTTCCTTTGCCTGGATGATAAAAAATAAGCTCAGGATCCCGCCATGGCAGGCAAAGCGATTAGTCAATTTTTCTCAGGCAAGTTAAATCAATTATTGAAGCGATTATGCATTATCTTTACCATTGCCTCCTTTGCAAAGTTCCTCTAATTTTAATCTCACACTCACCACAAATGGCGGATCCGCTTCGATCCAGTGCCCGTACGTCGTCAGCACAAACGCCCCATTTGGCAGAACTATTACAACAGGCGAACAGCCTTTTTCTGCAAATTGATTATGAATCACTTTCAGAGCCACTATTATTTTCATTTTAAATCAAAGCTAAAACCACTCATATAAATTCAATTTCGGAAATTTTTAAAGAAGAATCTGATAAAATGCCAAGAACAAGGAAAGAAGATATTTCTTCTTTTGTATTGATACAAATATCGATGAATAACTCTCAATGGACATCAAGATGACAAAAAAACAACCGCTCTGACTAAAAAAATATGAATCCCTTCCGCTTGTCTTGCATCTAATCATCAAACTTTAAGCGATTTGAGCTTTTATGAAAGTTCCATGAAATGATGCGAATTATTGGGGCTGAAATTGAAAATTGCAGCATTAGACAGTTCGACCAAATGAATGACAATCGATCCTGTGTCGGGTAAAAAGGAACTATATTTTTTTGCGTCAATATAAGACTAAATAAGTCGCTTTTAACGACCAAATCGAAGGGGCCAATGATCAGCACAGCAAAAAATAGTGTTAGAAATCCAATCGTCGACCTGGCCTTTGAGCCCATGACAAAAGTAGCCGAAATTGGCCTCATTGGTCTGAATGAGGCGGATTCATTGATGCAAAAATTGGCTCAAGAGCGACTGGCCGATCTGATTCCCGATACGATATTATTATTAACCCATCCGCCGAGTCTGGCAGTTGGAGCCAGGGAACTGAACCCAGCGGATCTGTTGCTGCCGCTGTCTTATTTTGAGCGCCAGGGGATTCTGCTTCATCAGCATGTTCGTGGAGGCGGCTTAACTTATCATTGGCCAGGACAATTGGTCTGCTATCCGATCTTAAAATTGCAGCCACATGAGCAGAATATCGGCAATTATATGTTTAAGTTGGAAGAAGTTGGTTTACGCACTCTTGAAGATGTGGGGATTGTTGCTACGCGAAAACGTGATAAGGCTGCTCAAATCGGGCTGTGGCTGGGCAATGGTAAAATTGCCTCTATGGGTATTCATATTTCAAAATGGGTGACCAGTTGGGGCTTTGCATTGAATTTGTATGGAGATAAATCCCCTGCAGATTTTATTCGACCCTGTGGTTTGGAAGGAGTAAGTTTAATCACAATCGAGGAAGTATTGGGACGAGCGCCGTCGAGGCAATGGGTGATGAATCGATTAATCCATCATTTTGGAGAAGTGTTTCAAAGGCGGATCGAAATTCCAAAAGACGATCTTTAAAAAACAAATTTCAAGTCTATTTTAAGGCTAAAAAGTGAGACCGCTAATTTTACTAATTCAACAAATTTCCCTAATTCGAACTTATGGAATTATTAAAGAGAGCAAAAGAGGGAATGTAGAACGAGATGATAATAAGGCGAAAATGACAATTCGTGACATTCGCATAATTAACCAAATTAACGGTACCCGACAAATTAGCACCGCTAATGACGACAATTCATCCAATTTCGGTAATTGAGGTTATAGAATTGTTAGCGAGAGAATAAAAGAAAGAAGATGGAACGCAATGAGAATAACGCCGAAATGACAATTCGTGAAATTAGCATAATTAGCCAAATTAGCGGTCCCAGATAGATTGACATCGCTATGTAGGCCGATTAATGAAGCCAAAAAGATAATTAGCGAAATTAGATTAATTAGCAAAATTAGCGGTAACAAAAAGTAGGAGCAATCATGAAGCAAAAAATAATACAATATCTCGACGAAAAAGGCAATGCCGATGAAAAGGCCATTGCCGATATCACTGAAGAACAGATGTTCAAAATGTATCGCTTGATGAATCTGACTAGGATGTGGAACGACAAGGCCCTGTCTTTGCAACGTCAGGGACGGTTGGGCACCATGGCTTCGGTTCGGGGGCAGGAGGCAGCGAATGTGGGCATGGCCATGCCGTTGCAGGCTGGGGATTGGTTTGTGCCTGCGTTTCGGGAGTACGGTGCTATGTTTACCCTAGGCATCTCGATGAAAGACCAACTCATGTACTGGGGCGGCGATGAACGGGGCGCTCGAATTCCGGATCATTTGAAAATTGCCAACGTCTGCATCACCGTCGGCGCCCATCTGACCCATGCTGTGGGCATCGCCATTGCTGCCAAACTCAAAGGCGAAAAGAGCATGGCACTTTCTTCGTCGGGCGATGGCTCGACCTCCCAGGGCGATTTTCATGAGAGCCTAAATATGGCTGCTGTATTCAAAGCGCCAGTGGTGTTCGTTATTCAAAATAATCATTGGGCCATTTCAGTGCCATTTGAAAAACAGACCGCCACCGAAACCATCGCCGAAAAGGCAGCGGCGTATGCGATCGATGGGGTTCGGGTAGATGGCAACGATGTGTTTGCCGTTTACAAAACTGTGAAAAAATATGCCGATCGGGCACGTGAGGAACATAAGCCTGCCCTGATCGAATTGGTGACCTATCGCATGGGCGATCACACCACGGCTGACGATGCCACCCGCTATCGCAGGCCTGAAGAGGTCGCAGAATGGGCTAAAAAAGACCCTATCGATCGGTTGCGGATTTACCTTATGGCAAAACACGGTTGGACCGAGGAAAAAGAGAAGCAGTTGATCGACGAACTGACCCAGGAAGTCGAAAAAGCGGTTCGGGAATACGAGGCAGTCGAGCCTCCAGATCCGACCAATATGTTCAAATACATGTATGCCGAGATGCCCTGGATTCTCAAAGAGCAAATGGAAGAGGTGCGGATGCTTTATGGTCGGCAAATAGGTGATTAGAAAATTGAGGAATTTGGATGATTTGATAGAGGAAAATTGGAGCAATGGAGCAATAGAGTTTTAGAGTATTGATAAGGCAGAATAGCATCCAATGCTTCAATAATCAATAACTCCCAAAGTCCCTTATCAATATGGAAGTTTTGTACAGTTGAGGAGATAAATTCAATGGCAAAAAAAACCATGATTCAAGCGATAAATGAGGCATTACATCAGAAGATGGCTGAAGACCCGACCGTGGTGGTACTGGGCGAAGATGTGGGTGTCGATGGGGGTGTATTTCGGGCAACGGTGGGATTAATCGAGAAGTTCGGTGAGGCTCGGGTGATGGATACCCCGCTGGCCGAGTCCTCAATCATTGGCGCCAGCGTGGGAATGGCGTTGAACGGGTTGAAGCCCATCCCCGAGATTCAATTTAGTGGTTTTATCTATCAAGGTTTTGATCAAATTTTGAACCATGTGGCTCGCTATCGGCATCGCAGTCAGGGCCGCTATCAAATGCAGATGGTGATTCGAGCTCCCTATGGCGCGGGCGTCAAGGCGCTGGAGCATCACTCTGAGAGCACGGAAGCCCATTTTGCCCACCTGCCTGGAATAAAGGTGGTTATTCCTTCTACACCTCGGGATGCCAAAGGATTATTGATCGCGGCGATCGAAGACCCTGATCCTGTGGTCTTTTTTGAACCGATTCGACTGTATCGGCTGAAGAAAGAAGAAGTGCCCGACGAAATGTATCGGATTCCCATTGGCAAAGCCAATGTAGTGAAAGAGGGCAAAGACATCACCATCATCGCCTGGGGCTCAATGGTGCCGATCGCGCTGGATGCTGCCGATCATGTCTCCAAAGAGGGCGTAGATGCCGAGGTGATCGATCTGCGCACCATTTCGCCATTCGATATTGATACCATCACCAGGTCCGTCGAAAAGACAGGTCGAGCGGTGATCGTTCATGAGGCGCCCAAACTGTTCGGTGTCGGTGCGGAACTTGCCGCCCAAATCGGGGAGCGCTGCCTGTTGCATCTATTGGCTCCCGTGTATCGAGTCACGGGCTACGACATCATACCTCCGTTATCCAAATTGGAAGATTACAATTATCCGAATTCAGAGAAAGTTGTGCGAGCGATCCATAAAACCATGGAGTTTTAGTTATGAGATATATATTTCGATTGCCCGATGTGGGCGAAGGTATTCACGAAGCCGAGATCGTCAGCTATGAGGTTCAAGTGGGCGATCTGGTGAAGGCGGATCAGATCATCATCAAAATCGAAACGGACAAGGCGGTGGTCACCTTGCCAGCGCCGGCCGATGGCAAGGTTGTAGAAATTCCGCACAAGCCAGGGGATACGGTTTCAGTCGGCGATCCGATTATCATTCTTGAAACTGAAAAGGTGGTCGCGGAGGAAATTCCGGAGAAAATTGTCGAAAAACCTGCCAGAGTCGAAATAGCGGCTGAGGTGGGTGCTCCTCCAGTGACTATTAAACGAGAAAAAGTCCTGGAAGAGGTGGCTGTCGCACCGAGACGAGTGCTGGCCACGCCGCATACCCGACATTTAGCCAGGGAATTGGGGGTGGATATCACGATGGTAAAGGGAACAGGTCCGAACGGGCGCATTACCGATGATGATGTGCGACGAGCCGTGAAAGAAGCGCCCGCTCCACCTCCAAAAATCCCTCGCGCCGCAGCCGTGAGTCACGAGCCATCTACGCTAGGCTTTGATTTCGAGAAATATGGACCTACTCGCCGGGTGCCGCTCAAGGGCGTCCGAAGGCGCATTGCTGAGGTGATGGTCCGATCTTTCTCCACCATCCCGCATGTCACTCATACCGATGAGGCGGACGTGACCGATCTGCTCGAGGTGATCAAACGCCAGAAGCCGATTGCCGAGCAGCGAGGCATTAAATTGACTATTACTGCTTTTATCACCAAGGCCGTCGTTTCGGCGTTACAGGCGTTCCCCGAGGTGAATACCTCATTGGATGAACAAACGGGCGAGATCGTCTACAAGGATTATTATCACATTGGCATCGCCACTGATACGGAGCAGGGATTGATGGTGCCTGTGGTAAAAGATGCTGATAAAAAGAGCATTCTCCAGATCGCCAAAGATATCCAGGAGCTGGCCGCCAGAGCCCGCAATCGGGAAATCGACCTGGAAGATCTAAGGGGTGGAACGTTCAGCATCACCAATCCTGGGGGCATCGGCGGTATTCACGCCACACCGATCATCCAGCATCCGCAGGTGGCCATCCTCGGGGTATTGGCCGCTCGGAAAAAGCCAGTGGTCAGAGACGACCAAATCGTGATCCGCACCATGATGCCGTTGGTGGTGTCGTTCGATCACCGTCTGCTCGACGGAGCGACTATGGCCAGGTTCATGAATCACATCATCGATCTATTGTCCGATCCGATGAAAATGCTGGTGGATGTGGTCTAAATTTTAAAAGTTGAAATGCCATTATTAAAATTCCAAAAACCAAAATACAAATGACAAATAAATGTCAAATTCAAACAGACAATTTCTAAATAAAATCAACTCGTTCGTTCGGATAATTAAAAATGAAGTTTGAACTTTGCTTATTATTTATGGGTTAACTCTAAAATAGCTAATTGCGCTAGTTTGAACTTCAATAAAATCAATTAGCCTAAATTGGTCCGTCAATTGGCGGACGGTCAAAGCCTTTTTAGAGGATACTCATTTATTGAATTTGATTTTGTAGTTTGTCTGATGGTTTTTGGGATTATATTGAATAACTATACTTCCTGAATGGGAGAAAAAAATGGTCGTTGGCGATTTCACACAAAAAGTTGAAACTGTGATCATCGGTGCTGGCCCAGGTGGATATGTGGCTGCCATTCGGGCAGCGCAGTTGGGACAGGAAGTCGTGCTGATCGAAAAAGAATTTGTCGGTGGGGTGTGCCTGAACTGGGGCTGCATTCCCTCAAAAGCCATGATTGAAGTCTCGGGCTTGAAGAAGCACCTCGAAAAAGCGGCGGAAATGGGAATTATGGTCAAAGATGTGGCGGTCAATTTGCCGCAACTGCATAAATGGAAAAATGGTGTTGTTGAAAAATTGAGAACAGGGGTTAGCTCGTTGCTGGCTAAGAATGGCGTTGATGTCATTCCAGGCATGGCCAGCTTTACGGAACCAGGCAAAATTTTGGTGGCCAGCGAGCATGGCATCCAGCGGTTTGAATTCAAAAATTTGATCCTCGCCACGGGCTCATCGCCCATTCCGTTGCCAGGCATCCCGTTCGATCATGAGCTGATCATTGACTCGACCGATGCATTGGGACTGGAAAAAGTTCCCGAGAGCATGGTGGTCGTCGGGGCTGGTTCTGTGGGAATTGAGCTGGGATTGGTCTACGCGAAGCTGGGTTCGGATGTCACAATCATCGAATTTCAGGATCAATTTTTGCCGTTTCTGGATCCTGAATTACCTCGAGTGCTTGAAAAATCGTTGAAAAAAAATGGAGTAAAACTGCTGCTCGGAACCAAAGTGGAAAAAGTTGAAAATAGAAATGGTAAGGCAGAAATCACTTGTTTTAAAGAAGGCAATCGGACCAGCATCGAAGCCGAAAAAGTCCTGGTCGCCATCGGTCGCCGTCCCAATACTCAGGATATCGGATTAGAGACCATCGGTTTGAAAGTCGATGCCAGAGGCTTCATTCAAGTGAATGAAAAGATGCAGACGCAAATTCCTGGCATTTACGCCATTGGCGATCTTATTCAAGGCCCCATGCTGGCGCATCGGGCGTCGCACATGGGCAAAATCGCTGCTGAGGTCATTTCAGGCAAGCCGGCAGCATTCGATAACCTGGCTATCCCAAGCGTCATTTTCAGCGATCCTGAAATTGCCACCGTAGGCCTCACCGAGTCCCAGGCCATGCAGCAGGGCTACAAAGTGAAGGCGGGCGTGTTTCCTTTTCGAGCGCTGGGTCGAGCCATGACCATTGGCGAAACCGAAGGCCTGACCAAAGTGGTTTCCGATGCTGATTCGGGCACGGTGCTGGGTGTCCACATCATCGGCCCCCATGCCTCTGACTTAATCGCTGAAGGCGCTTTAGCTGTGGAATCCGCATCGCATATCGATGATTTGACGCTAACCATCCATGCCCATCCGACCTTGCCTGAGGGGATTGAGGAGGCAGCCGAGGCGGTGGAAAAGAAGGCGATTCATATTTTCAACGCATAACGCAATTCGATAAATTTCATTATAGGCTATTCAGATAACGACAATTGTCACATTGCGTGTCATCCTCTTAAAACCGTAGTGCCATGTGGCAAATTGCGCTTGAGGATTATTGAAAAATCATTGCTAAGTCCAACTCGAGCCCGTGGATCAACTTGCTGAGGAAAATCTCGGTCTTTTGGGCTTTCTGAAAGAGTTGAAAACGGCCTTGCTTTAAAGTCCATCCCTCGATGGTTTCTTGCTCAGGATCGACGATCCAATATTCTTTTACTCCAAATTTTTCATAGACCAACTTTTTATAGATGCGATCAGTTTCGATGGTCGAAGGAGAGAGGATCTCAACAAGAAGATCAGGAGATCCCTGGATATTTAATGCCGTTATGATTTCATAATTTTGGCGTGAAATGAAAAGAATATCTGGCTGCATCACATTAATATCAGAAAGTATCACGTCACAAAGAGCGAAGAATACCTCACCCAGGTTGTTCTCCACAATAAATTTATCAAGGATTCGGAACAGATTCCTCAAAATAAATTGATGCTTTATTGACGGCGCGGGGCTCATAAATAGCTCTCCTTCGATGATCTCTTTGCGGATGCCATCATTGTCGGGAAAGGTCAGATAGTCGTCATAAGTGAGAAGCGGGCGCTTTGTTTTGGGTGGGGTTGATGTCATGGTTGCACTCATGGCTAATCCCTCAAAATCGATTTAAAATTTGATTCTAACATACAAAAGTTAGAAAAAAATGTCAAGCAAAAAATCGAATGTCCAATTGGGTTGTTTCGCATATTAGTTTGGCCCATTCAGGTAAAAATCATCATCTCGTACCTCTCCCAGCTAAAAGTATCAATTAGATGTTGATTATTATCCCAGTTGATAAAAGAGAATGCCCCATGAGCATCGGCCAGATCGGCGATTTGGCCGAATTGGTTTCTGATGCCGATAAAGGCACGGTGCTGGGTGTCCCCATCATCGGCCCCCATGCCTCTGACTTAATCGCTGAAGGCGCTTTAGCTGTGGAATCCGCATCGCATATCGATGATTTGACGCTAACCATCCATGCCCATCCGACCTTGCCTGAGGGGATTGAGGAGGCAGCCGAGGCGGTGTAGAGGAAGCTGATTCATATTTTCAATGCTTAGGGCAAATTGCTCAATCATCGGATAGGGGATCAAAAAAAATAGGGCAACCTGTTAAATTGCCCTACGATGATTCGTAACATTTCTTATCGACCTACTGCAACGCGCTCCAGATATTTTCCCGTCCGCGTATCAATTTTGATTATATCTCCTTCTTTGACAAAAAGCGGCACCTGTACTTTTGCCCCGGTTTCGATGGTACAGAATTTCTGGATATTGGTGGCAGAGTCCCCTTTGACACCGGGATCGGCCTGGATCACTTTAAACTCGATAAAGTTGGGCAATTCGGCAGTAATAGCGACTCCTTCATTAAAAAGGATCTTCACCATATCGCCTTCTTTGAGAAATTTGAGCTGGTCACCCAGAAGGTCTGCAGGGATGAAGGTCTGATCGTAGGTTTCGGTATCCATAAAATATAAATTTCCGTCGGATTCATACAGATATTGCATTTGCTTCTCTTCCAAATAAACCTCTTCGATTTCATCGGTCATGCGAAAGGTATTTTCAATCACTCGCCCTGTCTTGGCATTTTTTAGCTTGGTGCGGACCATCGCTCGCCAGTTCCCTGGGGTGACATGCTGAAATTCAGTGATGATCCAGACATCGTTATTAAAACGAATCGCTTTGCCCGTTCGAAATTCTGAAATTGCGGTCATAAATCAACTCCTTACGATTCTAAATAAGATGACACTTTTCTCTTTCATTTAGCAGTTCAAATTTAATAAAAAAAAAGCAAATTTGCAAATGTATTTTTGCTTATTAAATATATGATGAGATCCATGCAAAATTAAGCTAACCCAATAGGCGAAACCAAAATTTTACATCAAAGCTTTAACTAGAAAAGCCAGAATCTTTTCAAATCATGGCACATCTAAATTCTTGGATAATAAAATCGACAGGAGGCGATTGGTAATGGAAGGATTAATTTTTACATTAAAAAGAGAGGATGAGAAAATTGAGTTGCAGGATTTTTATGATGTGGTGATTTTGGGCGGAGGACCAGCCGGTTTAACGGCAGCCATTTACACGGCCCGAGCCAGATTAAAGACCTTGATTGTTGAAAACAAGGAGATTGGGGGGGAAGCGGCGGCCACCGATGTGATCGAAAATTATCCTGGATTTCCCGAGGGCATCAACGGCCATGTGCTGGCCGAGCGAATGATGCAGCAAGCAAAGCGATTTGGTGCTGAACTTTACACTGGTGAAGTGATGAGCGTAAGTTTAAAGGATTCCCCGAAGACGCTGCTAATTGATGGCAAGCCGATTTCCGCACATGCAGTGATTATTGCCACTGGCACATCGCCGAAACTGCTCAATGTTCCCGGGGAGAGGGAGTTGAAAGGCCGAGGCGTTTCATACTGCGCCACCTGCGACGGACCAATTTATGCGGGGAAGGACATTGCGATCATTGGTGGCGGCAATTCGGGGCTGCAGGAAGGGCTTTTTATTTTGAAATTTGTCAAATCCATCACATTGATCGAATTTATGCCGAAATTGAACGCTGAGAAAATTCTTCAAGAAAAATTTCAATCGCATCAGAATACGGTAACTCTATTGAACCATCAAGTGCTGTCGATTAATGGCACGGCAAATGTCGAATCGATCACCGTGAAAGATCGCGCCTCTGGAGAGACAAAGGTGATTCCTGTGCAAGGCGTATTTGTATATATCGGCTTGATTCCCAACACAGAACAATTCAAGGGACAATTGGAACTGAATCAATGGGGGTATATTATCACGGATGAAAAGCTGCAAACCTCGCTTCCCGGGATTTTTGCAGCCGGGGACGTTCGGGACAAAGGCTTGCGGCAAGTAGCCACGGCGATCGGGGATGGCGCAATAGCGGCGGTATCAGCCGAAAGGTATATCGAACAAGTGACGTCAAAAGCATAAGGGAAAATTAAAATGATTGATCAATGAAGAAATGCGGATTATATTTTTTTTAGGGAGTTAATTGATAGATCCAAGAGTTTGCTCTAATAAGGCTGAAAATAACACAATTCGAATCATCGTCGTAGGTGCCAAGTTGTTTTATGCCGAAGTCATCTGAATTAACGTAAGGGAATATACCCTGACGAGCGTTTACGACTTCGCTACGGTTCACTGGGTTCGCTATGATGATGATCAAGATTTGCTTTATAGAGAGGACTCCACCATAATAAAATAAATTTTGGAGGTTTTCTATGGCTCACATATCAAAAGAAGATCGTGATTATTTGAAAAAGGAATTCTCGAAGATGACCAGGCCGGTGAAGCTGATATTTTTCACGCAGCAGTTTGAGTGCCAGTACTGTCAACTGACTCGTGAGTTGGTCACCGAGCTTTCGGAGTTATCTGACAAGATCCAGGTTGAGATTTATGATTTTGTGAAAGATGAAGCCAAGGTTAAGCAGTACGATATCAAACGGATCCCGGCGATCGTGGTTGAGGGCGAGAAGGATTATGGGATTCGATTTTACGGTGTCCCGGCTGGCTATGAATTCAGCACATTGATCGAGGACATCATCGACGTATCGGCTGGAACGAATGTTCTATCCAAAGAGACAAAAGAGGCGCTGAAGAAGCTGAGCAGGCCAGTGCACATTCAAGTTTTCGTGACATTAACCTGTCCCTATTGTCCAAGGGCGGTCCGAATAGCGCATATGATGGCCATGGAGAGCGAGCTGGTGACGGGCGACATGATCGAAGCTTCGGAGTTTCCGCAGTTAGCAAATAAATATTTCGTTTCGGCTGTACCCAAGGTGGTCATCAATGAGGAGGTCGAATTTGAAGGGGCTTTGCCAGAGAAGAATTATCTGGAAAAAGTCCTTGAAGCCGAAGGTTTGGCAATGAAATCATAAAATCAATTCAAATCGAATGGATAATGATCCCAGCGTGCCAGCATAAGTGAATTAAATTTTGGCGCGCTGGGATTTGTTGCATTGAAGTTGATCGCAAACTGAGAATGACCAACACGGCTTTCATGATTTGTCCAAGCATACGTTACTCTACATAGACTGCGGTGCCGAAGGCTAATATTTCCGAGGCTGATCCCATAATATAGCTGGTAGAGAACCGAGCATCTACAATGGCATTCGCACCTAACTGTTCTGCCTCTTGGATCATGCGATCTACCGCTTGTTCCCTTGCCTCGGCCATTAGCTTTGTATATTCTTCGATTTCACCCCCTACAATATTTTTTAGTACAGCCATAATATCGTGGCCGATATGTCGAGCGCGGATGGTGTTGCCCTTCACCAAACCGAAAGTTTTCACGATTTTTTTCCCAGCAATGGAACTGGAGCTAACGACGATCATCTCTGTATCTTCTTATATGGGTCCGATCTACCAATAAAAATCTTTTCTCTTATGACTGAGACAACCAAAATGACCAGTCCCAGCAACACAGCGAAGATGCCAATTTTCACGATCCCCTGAAGCTGCGGGTCAGCAATGATGCTTTCGACAGCTTTAAATAATCCATAAGTGATGAGGATGATTGCACCGATGGAAAAGATGATCCAGCCGATTCGGCGTTCAATTTTATTGTAGGTGTTCATCCAATAGGTATCCCATACTTCTTTTGGTGGCGATTTGAATTTCATGGTTCGAGTAACCTCCTTCAGTTTTTGAAACTGTTCCCATTCTTTGCGTAACTTTGCATCAGCGTTGACGAGTTGAATGAAATTATTCCATTCTTCTGGCGTGAACTCTTGATCCACGGCTGGCATTATCCATTGATATGATGGCTCAGACATATGATTTTTTTGTCGATCAGTCATTGAAAAAGCGCTCCAATTTTTGTTTTAATGCTTGTCGGGCGGTAAACAGCCGCGACATTACCGTGCCGATGGGGCAATTCAATGTTTCAGCAATTTGCTGATAAGATAGCTCTTGAAAATCTTTCAAGATAATGATTTCGCGTTCATGCGGCTTTAGCTCGTTCATTGCCTGCCATACCGCCTGCCGCATTTCATTCTGTTCCGCCAGCTTTTCAGAGCTCTGGCCTGTGTCGACGATGGTTTCTAGATCGATATCGCCGATCTCAGAAAATGGGCAGGCATGTCTTTTGTGATCGCGCCAATAATTGAAGCAGAGATTTCTCAGAATCTGGTAGTACCACGTAAAAAAATTTCGATCGGCGGCGAACTTGCCGATCGATCGATAGGCGCGCACGAATGCCTCCTGGGAGAGATCGAGCGCGGCCTCCTGATTGCCCACCAAGCCCAGTGCAGTAAAATAGGCGCGTTTCATGTACTTTTCGACCAATCGGCCAAAGCTGGCCGTTTCCCCCTGCTGGCAACGACGGATGAGCGCACGGTCATCATTTTCTTCAGGTATTTTCATCTATTGAGCTCACGTTTCACCTTCTGATACACTCGATCGTGAAATTTATTCATAGGTAAGGTAAGAAATTTTTTGGGAAGAACCTATTCATTTCTTCGTGGAAAAAGTAACTGGCTTTCATTCCTGGCAGAATGCGCAAGCAAGGCAATGGAGGCTTCATCGGTTGCCAGTTCGGAAGTTGACATGGCGGCTATCGGGAGATCCGTTAGCATCCCAGCCGCGCATAAACCCTTTCCAATTCCAGTTCAGCGTCATGGATAATTTCATCAAACATCTCTTTCATGGGCTGGATTTTATTCACCAGGCCGACGCTTTGGCCTGCCATAAGAGAGCCATAGTCGACGTCGCCATCTTGAACAGCCCGGCGCAATGCGCCCACCCAATAGTTTTCGACCTGATACTGCGCTTCTTTTTTGGTTATTTCTCCGCGGCGATGTTTTAAGATCAGCTCCATTTGCAGGTCGGCAAACTCGGCCATCCCTTTGTTGCGGATAGCGCGGACTGCCACGACGTTCAATTCCGAACCGACGGCGGGAGTGGCAATGGCATCACGGGCTTTGGCTTTTATGAAGGCTTCTTTGAACTTAGGATGCACCTGACATTCCTCGGTCAGCACAAATCGCGTGCCCATTTGAATGCCGGCTGCGCCCATTAGCAAAAGATGGGCCATCAACCTTCCCGTGGCAATTCCGCCAGCCACGAAAATCGGTATGTCTTTCACGGTGAATAGCACCTGTTGCAGCAAGATCACCAGGGAAACATGACCAATGTGTCCTCCGGCTTCGCTTCCCTCGAGCATAAGGGCGTCGACACCGGATTCGATCATCCGCTCGGCAATGGAATCGTTCGATGCGAATGCTAACACTTTAGCGCCGCTCTCTTTGGCAATTTTGATTTCTGAGCCGCGTGGAAAGCTGCCCGCAAATATGATGAATGGCACCTGTTTCTCGGCGGCGATTTTTAAATGTTCATGATAATTGGGTGCAATCGTAATTAGATTGACGGCAAAAGGTTTATCGGTCAGTTCTCTGATATGGTCAATTTCCTTGGCAAAAGCCTCGGGCGGCATATTCCCGCCAGCCATACAGCCAAATGCCCCGTGATTTGCAACCGTCGTTACCAAACGATGATCAGAAATCCAGGTCATGGCTCCTGCCATTATCGGAATCTCGACCCCCAAAAATTCTTGACCTCTTTTCCATAATCGTGGTAAATATTTCATTGTTGCCTCTTGAAATTTTTTTTAGATGACCAACCAGATATGCCAAAAGCGGTAACATTTTATCCCGGATTCAACATCATTGTCATCAACCGAACATGCATGTCTGGTACGATAATTCCTGAATAAAAATTTTGTTCTCTTTAAAAACTTATCAGAAGGATCCAAATTGGAATTCGAAATAAAGCTTTAGCAACTACTGCTTTTTAAAATGGTGCTAAAGATACAATATTTATTTGCTATTGTCAAGTATTTTTTATGCAAGGATGAAATTATCGATTGGACTTGTTGATCGCGCGCGAACGGCACGGCTTGTTCAAGAAATCGAAGTGACCATACAATATCAACTCCCAGTTCGATATAAATATTCGCTTGATTCTTAAAATGGTATTCGTTATATTGGACCCACTACATGAAAATGGGAGGAATTTTGTTATGAAGCGATTAATATTTAGCCTCCTCGGTTGGTTCATAGTGATGACGACCGTTCATCTTGGTATTGCGAGGGATGATTATTGGCAGCAATACGTCCACTATGATCTCAAGGTCCAGCTTGACCCTGGAAAAAATGCTCTGCGCGGTGAAACCATTATTATTTATCAAAACAATTCTCCTGATACGCTGGATCGGGTATATTTGCATCTTTATCCGAACGCTTTTAAAAATGAAAAGTCTACTTTTGCCCGAGAGGCCAAACGAAGATACTATCGTGGCTCGATTGCACCAGATAATAGCGGCTATATAGATATCTTGGAATTCAGGATCAGTCGAAAAGATAGCAGTGTAGCTCCCCATGATGCTCCAGTAGCAGCATATCAAGTAAACGACACCATTTTGGAAGCCCTATTGCCAGAGCCCCTTTTGCCCGGCGGAGAGCTCCAACTTTATATCAAATTTTATGAAAAAATCCCTTCTTTGATTATTCGCGCTGGGCGACGCGGGAATCAATATGATTTTGGGCAGTGGTATCCGAAATTAGTGGTCTATGACCAGGACGGCTGGCATCCGGATCAATATCATGCTGATGGTGAGTTTTACGGTGAGTTTGGGACATTCGATGTAAGCATTACGTTGCCTTATAATTATATTGTATGTAGCACAGGTGTGCCGGTGGAGGGCGACCCTGGCTGGAGCTGGGTTCAGGTGGATACGGGCTTGACGGATGAAGCATGGCGTGAACGCTACAGCGAGCAGCTCAAACAGATCGAAAGGCTGGGGGAGAAAAGCAAGGAACGGACGGTCAAATTTCATGCGGAACAGGTGCATGACTTTGCCTGGTCGGCTTGTCCTGATTTTGTCTATGAGCGAGGCGACTGGAAGGGCATTCCGATCCATGTCCTGTACCGGTCTTATGCGAAGCCTGGCTGGAGCAAAAAAGTGGCCCAGCGGGGCGCGCGGGTGTTGGAATGGCTGTCGACTCGGTTCGGGAGATATCCGTATCCCCAACTCACCATCATGCATGGCCTAATCGGAGGCGGCATGGAATATCCGATGCTGGTAATGAACTCGAGCCCAGATGAAGGCTTGATCTCCCATGAAGTGGGCCATATTTATTTCTATGGTATTCTTGCTAACAATGAGCTTGCTGAGGCATGGATGGATGAGGGGTTTACCTCTTATCAAGAGTTCTGGTATCAACAGGTGAATTTTGGCCCTTGGGGATATGAAAGCGAAGATATTCCAGATACTAATTCATGGAAATTTAAAATCAATCCCACGTTGCCGCGCAAAGAAAATACCATTCAAAATTTGGTTGACTACCTGACCAGCGGATATAACGAACCAATGTCGCAGTACGCTCATAAGTTCAAGGGCGGTTATGGGATCAATGCTTATACCAAGGGAGCAGCATTTTTTATGATGCTGCATTATATCGTTGGCGATAGCCTGTGGGATGTCATTTGCCATACATATTTTGATCGTTGGAAATTTAAGCATGTGAATGAGCAGCGATTTAAGCAGGTGGTCGAGGATGTAACTGGCGATGATTTTGATTGGTATTTCGATCAATGGATGCGCAGGACTGTGGCCATCGATTATGGGCTGGGAAGAATTTTCAAATCACAGCTTCCGAATGGCCAATGGCAACTTGAGGTTGAAGTGAAGCGAAATGATGCTGGCATGATGCCTGTGGAGGTGCAATTGATCACCCAAAGCGGGAAGACAATCATCGACCGCTGGGATGGCAAAGCCAAGCAGGGGAAATTGAAATTCATTACTGACGATAGACCCGACCGAGTGATTTTAGATCCTCGCGATGCTATTTTGGACAAAAATCGTCTTAATAATGGCGATTGGCAGTTCCAGTTCTTGCCCGATATGGCTTCCTCTTATAGCCCCAGAAATGCCTATCTGATCCGATATGCCCCAATGGGATGGTATAATGACGTGGATGGCCTCTGGCTAGGACCACGGTTTAAGGGGAGCTATTTGAGGAAATACTATCGTTCGGAAGTTGGGATAACTTATGGCCTCAAATCCAATCGGACTGGTTATCATTTTGCCCTTGGCCATCCGATACTCCGGAACAGCGACAAACTGCAGTTCGATGTGACCGCGATCCATCGGGAAGGAAGGGGAATGGGTGAGATTGCTTTGACCTATCGAACCAGCTCAATCAGATTCATTCCTCCATTTCATCAACTAAGGCTTTCATTTGATTCTGCCCAATTAATTAAAGACGGAGAGCAATACGCCCAACGAAAAATTGAATCTGTCGGAGAGGTTGTCCGAGTATCCGAGTGGGATCGGGGCCGGATTAGCAAAATTTCATTGGGGTATGATCTTGATATTTTTCAGCGCCAATCGGTATCCAATTTTAAAATATTGCTTGAAACAGCTCGTCGCTTCTGGGGGAGCGAATTCCACTTCACGAAGCTTTTTGGCGAATGGAAGCTCAGTCTTGGCTCCAGAAGCAAAGGACTGAGATTTCGATTGGTTGCAGGAAATTTTTGGGGTGACAAAATTCCGATTCAGGAACAGTTTTTTATTGATGGAGGAAATCCCCGCGAGCGGTTCAGTCAGTTTTATCTTCGGAGCGCGGGATCGATGCCAGTAGAGCTTCGATATCATTTTCCTGGGGGCGGAAACCTTCGGGGCTATATTGATCAACCAGTGGCAGCGACACGCATCGCCGCGGCAAATGTGGAAGCTCGCACTAGTGTATTGGATCTCTTGCTCAATAAGATTCTGCCACCTCGGTCATCACTGGAATTATCGCCATTTTTCGATTTTGCTCGCGTAGCCACTTCGCAACGATCCTATCGCATGCTGATGGATGCCGGGATTGGACTGCGTTTTGGCTTCAGATTGCTTAATCAGCGACGGCTGCTTCGGCTCGATTTTCCAGTCTGGCTGAACGAGCCATTGCCAGGACAAAAGCAGATGAAATTTCGCTGGCTATTCTCATTCCAACCTTCGATATAAGCTTTGATAATCGGATGGAGACAACAGATATGTCTAAGCATTGCTTCGTCTGGAACACAAAGGGTGTTCTAGTGCGCCTTTTTCATACAATGAACGGTTTTATCTGCCATGCTGGACGCGCTGCGTAAATATTTCGGCTATACCGAATTTCGCCCACTGCAACAGGAGATCATTACGGCGATACTTAATAAACGCGACGTCTTTGTTTTAATGCCAACAGGAGGGGGCAAATCGCTCTGTTATCAACTCCCATCGGTTATGCAGGACGGCCTGACCGTGGTGGTTTCGCCACTGATCGCTTTGATGAAAGATCAGGTTGATAGCTTAAGGGACTTGGGTATCGAGGCGGAATTCATCAATAGTTCGCTCAGTTACGATCAGATCGAGCAGGTCAAAGCCCGATTATTGGCCAATCAGGTGAAATTGCTCTATGTGGCGCCAGAACGCTTGGTTCTTCCGCCGTTTTTGCAATTCATCGATAGCCTTCACATCAGTCTGTTTGCCATCGATGAAGCGCACTGCATTTCGGAGTGGGGACATGATTTTCGGCCCGAATATCGCCAATTGGTGGTGCTGAGAAATAAATTTCCCACTGTTCCTCTGGTTGCATTAACGGCTACCGCCACGCCCTTGGTTCAGGACGATATCATCAAACAGCTCAAAATGAATGAGCCGCTGCGATTCCAAGCCAGCTTTAACCGAAAAAATCTATTTTATCAGGTGCTGCCCAAAGGGGATACCTATCGGCAATTGGTGAATTATCTTCACGCCCACCCAACCGCATCTGGCATTATCTATTGTCAGAGCCGGCAGGGCGTGGAGCAACTGGCCACTGCGCTCAATCGGGATGGCTTTCGGGCTTTGCCGTATCATGCTGGCATGACCGCGGAAGATCGAACGAAAAATCAAGAGGCGTTTATTAAAGATGATGTGGAAATCATCGTCGCCACCATTGCCTTTGGTATGGGAATTGATAAGCCGGATGTTCGATTTGTGATTCATTATGACATGCCCAAGAACCTTGAAGGCTATTACCAGGAGACCGGGCGCGCCGGGAGGGATGGTCTAAAAAGCGATTGCATCCTGTTCTTCAGCTATGGCGACAAAGCCAAAATTGAGTATTTTATTGAACAAAAGCCCGATCCTCAAGAACGCCAGGTTGCTTACGATAAGTTGCATCAGTTGATCCATTATGCAGAGAGCCATATTTGCCGGCGCAAAATCCTGTTGGAATATTTTGGTGAAGCATATGAAGTCGAAAACTGCCAGCATTGCGATAATTGCCTGAAGAATCGTCAGAGCTTCGATGGCACGATCATCGCACAAAAATTGTTATCCTGCGTATTTCGATTAAAAGAACGTTTCGGCTTGCAATATGTGATCGATGTCTTGAAGGGAGCAAAAAGCGAGCGCATCTTTCAAAATGGCCATCAGTATCTATCGACCTACGGTATTGGTGCGGAGCACACCAAGAAGCAATGGGAAACCTTCGCGCGCGAGCTGATTCATCAAGGCTATTTAAAGATCGAAGGGGGGCAATATCCCATGCTCAAATTGACGGAAAAGAGCAAAGCTGTGCTGTTCAATGGTGAAAAGGTAACTCTTACTGCCGTTAAAGAATTGAAGCCCTCGGTCGTCAAAGATGCCGATTTAAAGCTGGATGAGCTGCTCTTTGACCGGCTAAAGCGCCTGCGAAAGCGCATGGCAGATGAGCGAAATGTTCCGCCGTATATCATTTTTCAGGATAAGACACTCAAAGATATGGCCACGCGAATTCCCACTACCTGGAGCCAGCTTAAAACTATCTTTGGAATGGGTGAAGCAAAATTGAAGCAATATGGTCCTCGATTTCTCAAAGAAATTATTGCGCATACCCAGTCGATGGGCCCACAAATTGAGAATGGGTCGGCAAAAACGACCTCCGATACCAGGAAAGGAGCGACCGAATATCAAACGCTGGAATTGCTGCGCCAAGGATTGTCCATAAAGCAGGTTGCTGAGCAGCGGAATCTGACGGTGCGAACCGTTTATAACCATATCGAACGGCTCATCCTGCTTGGTGAGGAGATTGCCCTGACGAAATTCATTCCTTCGGAGCATCAGCAAATGATACGACAGGCGTTTCATACGATGGGAGTTAACAATATGGAGCTCCTGAGGCAGAAATTGCCGAGTGATATCCGCATGGAGGAGTTGCGTTTGGTGCGCGCCAAAATGTTGGCGGAAAAAAAGAGGATCGGTACGATATGATTTTTTATAACATGGATTGCAGCAAGAGACCTGCAATCGAGACAACAAAAAACCCCGATGAAGGATCCATCGGGGTTTTTATGGAGTGGGCCCAGTAGGGCTCGAACCTACGACCTACGGATTATGAGTCCGCTGCTCTACCAACTGAGCTATGGGCCCCGATTGCTCAGAACACTTATAAATTTAATAAATCATGGCGAAAAAATCAAGATGATATTTTCCCTCTATTTCATCGTCAAATAAGTCGCAAGGGCCTACTGGATAACACATCGGATCGAAATGAACCAATGAATGGTTATGAGACTATCGTTTCTCTTCGATCCGGGTGGCTTTGCCTTTTAGAGCGCGCAGATAATATAATTTTGCTCGTCGCACCTTCCCAGCCCTCAACCGCTCGATTTTTGCGATGCGAGGCGAATGGAGTGGAAATATTCGTTCGACGCCAATGCCTTCAGAAACCTTCCGCACAGTAAAGGTCGCATTCATCCCTTTCCCCTTTTTCTTAATGACCACGCCTTCGAACACCTGAATGCGCTCTTTATCCCCCTCGATGACCCGAACATGAACGGCCACCGTATCGCCAGGGTTAAATTCTGGGATGTCCGATCGAAGCTGCTCTGAGATAGCCATATCCAATTTGTTCATTTATCATTTCTCCTCATCATTATTTATTTCACATTGCACCGCATCTATTGTCTGATTGATTAAATCTGGTCGAACCTTCAGCGTTCGCTTGATCGCTTCCATTTTTCGCCATTTTTCAATAGCCGCATGATGACCCGAAAGCAATACTTCGGGAACCGCCATCCCTCGAAACACTTCGGGACGGGTATAGTATGGGCAATCCAATAGATTCTGATAAAAGGAATCGGTTTTTGCTGAATCCAAATCGCTAATCGCCCCCGGAATCAATCGGACCACCGAATCGATGATGACCAGCGCAGGCAGTTCACCTCCCGTTAATACATAGTCCCCAATTGAAATTTCATCCATTTGCCAATACTCTCGAACGCGCTCATCGACGCCTTTGTAGTGACCGCACAACAGAATCAGGTTCTCTTTCACCGCCAATTCCTTGGCTTTCGCTTGCGTGTATCGTTGGCCCTGAGGTGTTAGATAAATCAAGTGGGGCTGATGGATCTGATAGGTCTCCAACACCGCTTCAATGCAATTGAAGATGGGCTCTGGTTTCAAAATCATTCCTGGTCCACCGCCATAGGGATAATCATCGATGCGACGATGTCGATCGTTGCTGTAATCGCGCAGATCGTGGATATAAATTTGGACCAACTGTTTTTCTCGAGCGCGTTTGATAATGCTTTCATCTAATGGCCCGACAAACAGATTGGGAAAGGCGGTAATGACATGAATATTCATGCAAAGTTTACAGCAGACCGGCTATTGGTTCAATGATAATGAGCTCTTGCTCAAGATCCACAGATTTAATGACCGATTTGATGACCGGGATTAAATATTCCTGGTTATCACCTTGAACCACGAAGACATCATTGGCAGGCAGCGTCATGACATCCACCAGCTTGCCCAGCCAAACATCGTCGGTGGTTCGGACATTTAAGCCGATGAGATCGAAAATATAAAATTCACCTTCAGGGAGAGGGGGACAATCTTCCCTGCGTTTTTCAATATAGCGCCCCCGCAGGTGCTCAGCCGCCGTGCGATCATCAATGGTCGCTAATTTTAAAATAACGCGATCTCGCTGGAATCGAGCTCGTTCGATCGCTAGAAAGTGTCGCTGCCCTTGCTTATCCTGAACAGCGATCTCTTTCAGCGTGGTAAACTGCTCGACATCGTCCGTAATAGGAATCACCACTACCTCGCCCTTGATGCCATGGGCGTTACGGATCTTGCCGATTAAGATAAAATCAGGACGTTGCCTCATGCGATCGTACGCGCTGCTATGAGTTATCGAGCGAAGGGCTGTTAAAATAGGATCGATTCATTCCAGGATTTCCAAGACAGCCCGTTTGCCCCGCTTGGCCGAAGCGGCCGCCAGTAGGATCCGGATCGATTTAGCCGTTTGGCCTCGTTTGCCGATCACCTTTCCTAAATCGCCGTGTCCTACTCGCAATTCGTAGACGACAGTTCGCTCGCCATCAATTTCGTTGACGGCGACCTCGTCAGGTTTATCGACCAGATGTTTGACAATGTACTCAATGAATGACTTGAGCCCCAGGGGACCTGGAGCTGCCGCAACTCCGCTCTCAGTCTTATCGGTATTCACGCTCGTTCCTCCTCAATTTGGTGGCTGGAATTTCGGTCGTTTGATGACGATACCTTGCCCATCGTTAGCTATTTGTCTTAAGTCCGTTGGGATCAGAATTGCCTGACAGTAACCAATGGTGAACGAATTCGCGTGGTTGGTTTTTCCATCATTCACATAAGCTACCAATTAGCTACCCGTCGAAGACCGAGCGATGCTGCGTGGAGATTCGGCGGTCATGTCGCCCCAAAAGAACGATCATCCATTCCGCAGAATCGGGGACTCAGGCGTTTGCCGGAGCATCCGACTCGGGTTGCTTATTTTCCTGGGCGACCGCTTCTTCAGGTTGCGCTGACGCAGCCGAAGATGGTTCTGCGTCGGGCGCCGAATTCGCAACCGGTGCCTCGCTCGGTTGCGATGGCCGTTCGGTGGGCATTTGCTCTGCTTCCGCCGGTTTGGCTTCTTGTTTTTTTAATCGCTGGGCGGCTAAAGCTTCAGCTCTCTTTCGCTTCTCCAATTGCAGCAATTCCCATTTCTTAATCTCTTCTTCCATCCGCGCCTGATCATATCCGGCTCGCATCAGATGCCATTTTAACATGATACCTTTTCGGCTGAATAAACTCCGAACGGTATCCGTTGGGATTGCTCCATTTTTCAACCAATAAAAAGCCCGTTCTTCATTAATCACGATATCGGCTGGATCGGTCAAGGGGTTATAATGGCCGATTTTCTCAAGATATTTTCCGTCACGCCGAGTTCGCGAATCGGCAGCAACGATTCTATAAAAAGGTTGTTTCTTTTTTCCCATTCGGGTTAAACGTAATTTTACTGGCAATGCATTTACCTCCTAATTTATGATCACTGATGGTGATGAATTAGAAAATATTCCAAGAACAAATTTCCCTTGTGAAAGATGAATGTGCAGAATAATATAATTAAAACCGAAACGGCAACCCTTTAAAGCTAATCTTAGTCATGTTCTTCATCATTTTTTGCATCATTTGAAACTGCTTTAACAATTGGTTGATATCCTGAACGCTGGTGCCGCTGCCCTGAGCAATGCGTCGCCGACGGCTGCCATCGATAATTTGAGGCCGCAACCGCTCCTCACGGGTCATCGAATTGATGATCGCTTCGATCTTAACAAACGAACGATCATCCACGTTTAATCCTTTTAGCATACTACTTTTGACACCAGGGATCATGCCGATCAGTTGATCCAATGGTCCCATCTTTTTGATTTGTTGGAGTTGATCGTAGAAATCTTGTAAAGTAAACTGTTGCCTTCGCAGCTTTCGCTCCAATTTCTCGGCCTGTTCTTTATCGACCGCTTGTTGAGCTTTTTCAACCAACGATACGATATCCCCCATGCCGAGAATTCGAGAGGCCATTCGCTCTGGATGGAATTTCTCCAAGGCATCGAACTTTTCGCCAGTGCTTATAAATTTGATCGGCTTATTGGTCACCATGCGAATCGATAGCGCTGCGCCACCCCGAGCATCGCCGTCCATTTTGGTGAGCACCACCCCATCAAAGTCCAGCCAATTCAGAAATTCCTTGGCGGTGTTCACGGCGTCCTGTCCCGTCATGCTGTCTGCTACAAATAGAATTTCCTGAGGCTTGACTCTGGCTTTGATGTCCGACAATTCCTGCATCATGGCATGATCAATATGCAATCGTCCAGCTGTATCCAAAATGGCCAGGTCATAGCCATGCGATCGCCCATAGTCCACAGCCATGGCGCAAATTTCGACAGCTGATTTGGCTGGATCCGATATGACTGGAACACCCACCTGTTGCCCAACAATTTCAAGCTGTTTAATCGCCGCTGGCCGATAGATGTCGGCGGCAACTAAAATTGGATTTTTGCCTCGATTTCGAAAATAGCTAGCAAGTTTCCCCGCTAATGTCGTTTTTCCCGACCCCTGTAGCCCAGTGAGCATGATGATCGCTGGTACAGCACCCGAAAGATTGAGCGGCGCCTCAGTTTTCCCCATGATATTGGTCAGCTCATCATGGATGATCTTAATGATCTGCTGGCCCGGCGTTATGCTTTTCAGGACCTTCTGTCCTAACGACTTTTCTTGAACTGCGGCAATGAACGACTTGGCCACCTTATAGTTCACATCCGCTTCTAACAAAACCCGGCGAACTTCTTTCAAAGAGTCGGCAATGTTCTTTTCCGTCAGCTTGCCGTGCCCTTTCAACTTCTTTAAAACGACCTCTAATTTTTCGGACAAATCTTGAAACATAATTTTTTCCGCGTTCGCACTGATAAATTCATTGGCCAAGCCAATACATATCCGCTCTATTTTACAGCTTTATTCAAATTATAAATCGCTGAATATAAGAAAACTTATCGTGATATGCAAGCAATTTTTTTTATCATTTTTTGTCATGCTTCCTAGTGAGTTTATTGGCGAATGGCGATGAAAGACCATTCGACATTTCAGCAACGTGCATGATTGAACTAATCGAATTCGAAAATAAACGTGAAATAATCAATACCTTGATGCAAAATTTCGTTTTATTATTTTCTCAAATTCGACGACCTGATGGGAGCCAGGCGCAATATATTTCTTTTCATCAAATGTCGGATAATGCAGCAAGCTCATGCGTCTGAATTTAGAAGAATATTGCGTCCCCATGGAAAACCTGATCATGGTTCAACCGCAGTGCTGCTCATTCCGCTGAGTATTCAAGCTCATTTATGAAGCCAGTTATTAAATGGTGAAAATCATAGCAGAGTTCCATTCTTGAGTGAAAGGCATAGTGAAGCGCAACGCAATGATGAGAAACGGTCATTTATTGGCGTTGCGCATCCCCGAATATATTGTTTTGACCGTCACATATTCGATTCAGTCACAAAGGAAAAGTAAGCATTTTTTATTCGCCTGTCAAGCGAAAAATCTGCTGCCTCGTTCCCAAGAACGCTCTAAAATCCTTTTCGAGGTAGTGGTTTATCATTTTCTGAATGCCGAACGCTAAAACGCCCTGATCCCTTTTGTGGGCAGGGCGTTTGATAAAATAAAGATTTTGATGCAGATTGAATCGCCACGAAAGCTCATAGTGGATGGATGCGGCTCTCCAAACAGTATCTTGGACAATCTCATTGGATGGTGCTGCAACATTGCAGGAACAGGCAGAAATATTTCTTGGCCGAAAATATGAGTCTCACAGGACGAAATGATATGGCGAATGGGTCTCTACCAGTTGCACCAGAGATGAATTCATTGTTTGGGTGGAGCTAGCTTCCTATCATCGCACCTTGTTGTTAGCACAGCGATCTTCTCACGACAGGGAGCGGAATTATTCATGAGATTTGCTGGCACCCTCGCGGATGATGTTGCGGGCGATGACCAGCCGCTGAATCTGATTTGTCCCTTCATAGATTTGAGTGATTTTGGCATCGCGCATGAATTTTTCGATCGGGTAATCGTGCATGTAGCCATAACCACCAAAAATTTGCACCGCATCGGTTGTCACCTGCATCGCCACATCGGAGGCAAAGACTTTGCACATCGCCGATTCTTTGGCGATATTTTTCACCCCGGCATCGATCATACGCGCCGTTGAATAGATAAGGGCGCGGGCGGCTTCGATTTGGGTGGCCATATCCGCCAGCATAAATTGAATCGCCTGAAACGAGATAATGGATTGCCCGAATTGTTCGCGCTGCCGGGCATATTCCACTGCCAGATCATAAGCACCCTGGGCGATGCCCAATGCCTGGGCAGCGACACCTGGCCGGGATTTGTCCAGCGTTTTCATAGCGACGATGAAGCCCTGTCCTTCTTCGCCGAGGCGATTTTCTACCGGGACGCGACAGTCTTCGAAGATCACTTCGCAGGTCGCAGACGCCCGAATCCCCATTTTATCTTCTTTTTTGCCATAGGATAAACCTTTGAAGCCATCTTCGACGATGAAGGCGGAAGCCCCTCGGCTCCCTTTTGATGGGTCGGTGGAGGCGATCACAGTATAAATTTTAGCCACGCCACCATTGGTGATAAAGTGCTTTTTGCCATTCAGAATATAGTAATCTCCATCGCGAACGGCGCGAGTTTTGATTGCACCAGCATCAGATCCCGCCTCAGGCTCGGTGAGGCAGAATCCAGCCAAATATTTACCATCGGCCAGGTCTGGCAGATATTTCTGTTTCTGCTGGTCGTTACCGCTAATGATGATTGGAAACGTTCCCAGGGCGGAAGCAGCCACTGCTAAGGCGATGCCGCCGCAGGCGCGGGACAGCTCTTCTGTGACCAATACCAATTCCATCACGCCTTTGCCCATTCCGCCGTATTTCTCATCAACCCAAATGCGAAAGAAATCCAAATCGGCAAACAGCTTTACCAGGTCCCACGGAAATTCGCCCGTTTTGTCATAATAGGCAGCCACAGGTTTCACCTTTTCCATGGCCACTTTACGAGCTAACTGTTGCAACTCCTTCTGCTCATCGGTTAAAAAATAGTCCATTGTTTCGCCTCCCAGTGATCATAGCACGTTTAGTTTTTTTAGTGCGCTTTTTGCGGAAAGCTGCTCCGCCTTTTTTTTGCTATTGCCTTTTCCGATTCCCAGGACTTCATTGTTGATCATGACTTCGATCGTGAACACTTTGTTATGATCTGGCCCTTCTTCGTCGCGGACCAAGTACTGCGGAAGCCCTAGGTTTTTGCTCTGTGAGTATTCCAATAAGATGCTCTTGAAGTTCTTATTTTGCTCCTCAGAGATGATTTTATTGGTCCGTGCCAGCAATTTGCGGTGTACCAGATTCACAACAGCCGACAAACCGCCATCGAGATAAATTGCGCCGATAATGGCTTCAAAGGTATCGGTGAGAATGGAAGGTCGGTTGCGGCCTCCTGCCTTTTGTTCCGCCTCGTTCAACAGCACAAATTCTCCGATGCCAATTTGATTGGCAATTCGGGTGAGAATTTTTCGGCTGACCATTAGGGATTTAATAGCAGTGAGGTCGCCTTCTTCTTTGGTGGGAAATTTTTTGAACAGATATTCTGTAACTACCATGCCAAGCACAGCATCGCCCAAAAGTTCCAGCCGTTCATTTGAAGCAAGCCGGGGCTCATTGGTCACAGAAAGATATGAGCGGTGTTTCAGCGCCTGAGTGATCAGCGCTCGATTGCGAAAATGATAATCTAATTTCGATTCCAATCTGGCAATTTGTTCATCGGATAGACATGGGGCTTTTAAATGCCTAGAAAAAAGTCGTTTTATTGCAACAGAAATTTTAGTAAACATAAATTTTATTAAATCGAGCCTATTTAAGAAGGATATTTCTTTGCTACCAAACAAACATTATGTCCCCCAAATCCAAATGAATTGGAGATGGCAATATCTACTGTTTTATGAATTGCTTTATTCGGGGTATAATTCAAGTCACAGTCTGGATCAGGGTTCTCATAATTTATTGTTGGATGGATGATATCGTTTTTTAAGGTTAGCAATGTCGCGATCAGTTCGACGCTCCCCGAAGCGCCGAGCAGATGACCGATCATGGACTTTGTGGAACTGATCGGGATTTTATAGGCCCTTTCCCCGAATACTTTTTTAATGGCCAAAGATTCGATTTTGTCGTTGTAAGGCGTGGAGGTACCATGGGCATTGATGTAATCGACATCGTTGACCGAAATTTTGGCATCCTCCAGCGCGATTTTCATGACGCGCATGGCGCCATCGCCGTCCGAAGCGGGAGCGGTGATATGAAAGGCATCAGCGGTATATCCCACTCCAATAATTTCGCCATAGATTTTGGCGTTGCGCCGCAGCGCGTGCTGTTCCGATTCCAAAACCAGAATTCCAGACCCTTCGCCCATTACAAATCCATCGCGATCCGCGTCGAACGGCCGACTGGCCCGTTGCGGTTGATCGTTTCGCGTCGAAAGCGCTTTCATGGCATTAAATCCACCGACCCCCATCGGCGTAATGGTGGCCTCTGATCCGCCTGTGATCATCACATCACTTTCGCCATATTGAATCGATCGGAACGCATTGCCAATGGCATGGCTGCTGGACGCGCAGGCAGAAATGGTCGAATAATTTGGGCCTTTCAAGCCATATCGAATGCTGATATAGCCCGGGGCAATGTCCGGGATCATCATGGGGATGAAGAATGGGCTAATTTTGCGCGGACCTTTATCAAAATAATTGCGATATTCGCGCTCGAACGTATCCATTCCACCAATCCCAGACCCGATAATCACTCCAATTCGATCCAGGTTCTCATGGTCGAGTTTTAAGCCCGCATCTTCGATGGCAAATCTCGCTGCGATCACTGCATATTGGGTAAAAGTATCCATTCGGCGTGCCTCTTTGCGATCCAGATAGTCGTTGACATCGAAGTTCTTAATCTCGGCGGCAATTTTGGTCTCAAATTCGCTGGTATCGAATCGCTTGATATAATCCACACCGCTTTTCCCGGCGATGAGCGCTTCCCAAAAATCCTTTATGGTGATCCCCAATGGAGTGATCAGTCCGATTCCAGTTACCAGTACTCGTCGGGTCATAATTTAGTGTTCCTCAAAAGCTGTCAGTAAAATTAGAACAATCCTAGCGATTAGGACGATCGATCGGTTCTGGCTTTGCGCTTGCAAATCGAATAGCTCTCAACACCGATCCGCATCATGCGAAAACATGGCTGTTACATTAGCTTCGGACCTCAAAGGTCAAATGACCTTTGAGGTCGAAACGATTTCTCTATCAACAGGCCATGATAGAGGAAATAAATTAATCTATTATAGTTTCACAAAGCAGCACTTGGTTGAAACGACCCACCATCATGGCAATGTTCGTCTCATGGAACTGGTGGAAAATCGAATCCTATCCCCAGTTCGGCTATTTCTGTCAAGCACCGCTGGGCTGAATCATTTATTTCGATAGGTTATTTTGCGCCTTTATTTTTCAAATACTCAATGGCGGAACCAACAGTGGTAATTTTTTCGGCATCTTCGTCGGGAATCTCAATCTTAAATTCATCCTCGAAGGCCATTACCAATTCAACCGTATCCAATGAATCAGCACCAAGATCCTCAATGAAATGAGCGGATTCAGTGACTTCGTTAGGGTCAACACCCAACTGATCGACGATAATTTCCTTTACTCGGTCTTCTAATGCCATTCTGATTTCACCTCCTATCCTTAGCATTTTAATTGTGGGATTGGTATATCTGATTGAAAAAGTGACTGTCCAGGTATCACATCACCATGCCACCATCGACATGAATAACTTGACCTGTGACATAATCGGCCGCGGGCGACGCCAAAAAACTGACCACACGGGCGACATCCTCCGGCTGCCCCGGACGTTTGAGGGGGACAAGGTCCAAAAAGGCCGATTTTACCGCTTCCGGCAAATTTTTGGTCATATCGGTTTCGATATACCCCGGCGCTACAGCATTCACCGTGATGTTGCGCGCAGCTAACTCTTTCGCAGCGCTTTTGGTGAGGCTGATTAGCCCCCCTTTGGATGCCGCGTAATTGGCCTGACCAACATTGCCCATCACGCCAACCACCGAAGCGATATTCACAATCTTGCCGCTCCGCTGTTTCATCATCAACTTGGCAGCGGCTTTCAAACAATTAAAACTCCCTTTTAAATTCACAGCGATCACGCTATCCCATTCGCTCTCCGACATGCGAATGATGAGATTATCGCGAGTAATTCCAGCATTGTTCACCAGCACATCGACCCGGCCAAAAGCGTTGATCGCTGCCTCGAATAAACGGTTCACCTCGTCGCTATTGGTCACATCCACTTTCACGGCGATGGCTTTCACGCCAAGCTGCTCGATCTCTTGAGCGGTGGCTGCGATCGAGGCTTCATCAATATCGCAAACAACGATATTCATCCCATCTTGCGCCAATTTCATGGCAATGGCTTTTCCGATGCCGCGACCTGAGCCGGTTATCAGAGCCACTTTTCGTTCCATGTTTCCCTCCTGATCCATCAGCACGATTGTGCTGCTGCTGATGATCTCCTACTTGTTAAAAGGTCGTTTCGACCGCCAACGGGTTAGGTTTTCGGCTCAGCAGCGCTGAGCTCCGCCGCTGTTCCTTTGGTGCGAACCCGAATATCCTTCTGTATTCGTTTCACCAAACCGGCCAATACGGATCCAGGACCCACTTCATAAAAATCGGTTGCCCCATCAGCTACCATGTTTTGGATGGTTTCGACCCATCGGACTGGACGGGTTAATTGCTCGTAGAGCAAAGCACGGATGTCGGCAGCATCGGTGACGGGACGGGCCGTGACGTTGGCATAGATCGGAATTTTCGCCGGGTGAATGACGATCTGCTCTAAAGCGGCCTTCAATTCTTGTTGCACGCTCTCCATGAGCGGCGAATGAAATGCACCACTGACGACTAAAGGGATCACTTTTTTAGCGCCCCGTTGCAGGGCTAATTGGCTGGCTCGCGCCACTCCGTTCGGTGAACCAGAGATAGCGACTTGCAAGGGTGAATTGAAATTGGCGGCAGTCACCACTCCTGCCGCGCTCGCTTCCTGACAAAGTTCGATCACTTGTTCATCCGATAGCCCAATGATGGCAGCCATGGTGCCAGGATGGATGCTGCCGGCCATCTGCATCAATTGTCCTCGTTTCTGAACCACGCGCAAACCGTCCTGGAAACTCATGACGCCAGCCGCCACCAACGCCGAATATTCTCCCAAACTATGACCAGCAGCGACGTGCGGGATTAAATTTTGGTCCGCCAACAATTCGGTCACAATGATGCTATGAGTAAAAATCGCTGGCTGGGTGATGCGCGTCTGCTTAAGTTCTTCCTCTGGTCCTTCAAAGCAAACCTTTTTCAGATCAAATTTCAGCAGTTCATTGGCTTCATCGAATATTTCCCGAGCACGTGGGAAATGCTCGTAAAGATCTTTGCCCATGCCAACGTATTGAGACGCTTGTCCTGGATAGAGAAAAGCGATTTTCGTCATCGTGTTTTCAGCCAAGTCTCTCTGATCTTCGTTACGGAGCGCTGATAAAGCTTTCGTTTTGGGTTTAGCAGCGCGGCTTTGTTATAATAAATTTCGGCGCTGGAATAATCCCCTTGCGCCTCGGCAGCCAAGCCCAGATTGTAATAAACGCGCGCATCCGTCGGTAATTTCTGCTCGGCCTCCAGCCACACCTGCTGTGCCTGTCGCCATTGCCCCAGCCGCGCTAAAACTGCGCCACTATCTAATAGCGCAATCCCCCGTTCAATAGGTCGCTTAACGTTTACTTTTTTGGGGGCAATGCTCGAGATAATATCGTTGACCACGTTCGTGGCCAAGATTTTTTTTATTTCTTCATCAGTCGGGGCTCGCTGCGATTCTTCTTTGATAATTTTCTCGCTGCGATAATTGCGATCGATGTTCCTCGAGAGTGCCACGCTCCGTTTCTTTACATCAATTAATTGAAATTGCACCTGGTCGTTCGCCTGGCGAATCGTATAATGCTGCTCCACTGTTTGGAGTTTTATTTTTTTCTTCTTGATCATTTCGCCATTCGGTCCAGGCTCTTCGATAATGCGGCCGTTTTGATCGCGCTCATATTCTCCAGTCCAGACCTGTTTTGGGACCATTTCTTGGCCGTGTTCATCTGGTAAAATCTTAAATGACTTCACCTCACAAAAGATGAAGCCATCGATATTGAGCAAACTAGCGGTTGGCCGAAGAGAATCTAATTGTTTGATCTGATCATAGGTCAATTGATAGCGCGCAAGAGTAGCGCTCATCTGATTCGGATCAGCAATATCGAAATAGTCATCCTGCCGTAATGTCTCGTCCAACAAATGATAGATCAAACTTGTTTCCGCAGATCCTTCAATCGGCGCGATGGCCAGTCGTTTTAGCCCGACCAATGGCCTCCCGGCTGGTTGTTGAAATACGAGCTTGGTCCGAGACGCACAGCTAATAATGGCAAACAGGATTATGAAAGCCGAGAAAATACGAACGCTTCGCTTCATCAAGCACCACCCTTCCACCAAAAAAATTAGCAACTAAACTACAACCAATAAACCAGCACCCATGTTAGTATTTCAGCAACACACCCCCGATGGTAAAGCCACCCCCAAAGCTAACTAATAGGCAATAGTCGTCGCGTTTTAGTTTGCCCTGCTCCACTGCCTCGGTCATCGCAATCGGGATCGAAGCTGCCGAGGTATTTCCGTATTTTTCGATATTGATGAATACCTTTTCCATGGGGAGCTTGATCCGTCGAGCGGTCGCTTGAATGATTCGATTGTTGGCTTGATGCGGAATGAGCAGAGATAATTGCCGCGATTTGATCCCGGCCATTCGCAGCACCTCTTCAGCAGCATCCCCCATGGCTTTCACAGCGGCTTTGAATACTTCCTGACCCTCCATTTTGATATAGTGAAGCCGTTGATCTACCGTTTCATGACTGGCCGGATATCGACTTCCGCCGCCGGGCATGATCAGCAAATCGGTCAGCCGGCCGTCGCTCTTAATATAGGTTTGGATGATGCCTCGCTGACCATCAGATGGTTGTAGGATCGCCGCACCAGCTCCGTCACCAAATAGCACACACGTTTTTCGATCGGTGTAATCGGTGATTTTGCTCAGCGCCTCCGCACCGATCACCAAAACGGTCCGATGAAGGCCGCTGGCAATGAGACTGTCGGCAATGGTTAAACCGTAGAGAAAGCCGGAGCAAGCGGCACTGATATCAAAAGCCGCGGCGTTCATCGCTTCGAGATTCTTTTGCACATAGCATCCCGTTGCTGGAAACGGGGTGTCTCCCGTCACGGTAGCAACGATGATAACATCGATGTCTGCTGGCGTGACACCGGCCATGGTCATCGCCTTGCGAGCGGCTTGAGTGGCCAGATCCGAGGTGGCAGTATTTTCATCGCAAATATGGCGAATCTCCATGCCTGTCCGCTCTTTGATCCACTCATTGGTGGTGTCTACCATATTCTCCAGATCACCGTTCGTCAAAATGCGGTCAGGGACAGCAAATCCCAGCCCAGTGATCATTGATCTATAATTGTGTTCCAACGTTTCCCTCATCCAAATTCAGTTGCTGCTCGATTGTTTCGTTAACCTTTTGCGTGATGATCTTTTCAGCGACAAAGATGGCGTTTCGAATTGCCTTGGGAGAAGAGCTGCCATGGCAGATGATGACCACACCATTGACGCCCAATAACGGAACACCCCCATATTCGGCGTAATCAAAGGTCTTCTTCAGCCGCCGAAATGCGGGACGGAGCAAATATGCGCCGATATGGTATTGCAATCGTTTGCCAATTCGTCGTCGCAGATTTGATGAAAAAACTTGATTGAAGGATTCAGCAAATTTCAAAATAATGTTCCCCACAAAGCCGTCGCATACGGCGACATCGGCTTTATCCCGAAGAATATCTCCACCTTCTATATTGCCAATAAAATTCAGCCGACTCTGTTCCAGCAACCCATAGGTTGCCTGCACCTGCTCGTTGCCTTTGCCTTTCTCACTGCCGATATTGACAAGACCAACGCGAGGATTCACGATGCCAAGCATCTGGCTCATATAAATGCTGCCCATTACACCGAACTGGAAAAGATGATGCGGCTTGCAATCCACATTGGTGCCAGCGTCGATCAAGAGGGTGACATTTCGACCATTGGGAAGCAGGGAGCCAATGGCAGGACGAATGACCCCTTGGATCTTGCGCAATTGAAATAGCGCCGATGCCAGCGTTGCTCCCGTATTTCCGGCGCTGACAACGGCGTCCACTTTGCCTTCTTTGTGGAGTTGCATTGCAACCGCAATGGACGCGTCTTTTTTTTGTTTCAAAGCACTGGTCGGGCTCTCATCCATCTCCACTCGTTCGGAGGCGTGATGGATAACGATGGGAAGCTCATGAGTGCGAAAATGGCGCGACAATTCTTGTTGAATCTGAGCCTTATCCCCAATCAACACCAGCTCTAACCGTCCTTTCGATCGTCGCGCCGCAGAAATTGCCCCTGATACATTCTGTCTCGGAGCAAAATCACCTCCCATGGCATCGATCGCAATCCTCATGATGTTCTCTCAATCATCAAATATCCAACAATGAAACCTAACTTTCCTTGGGCACAAACACCATACGTTTGTCATAATATCCGCAATTGGGACATGCCCGATGTGGCAATTTGGGCTGATTGCAGTTCGAGCACTCCACCACAGTGGGGACTGATAATTTCCAATGCGTTCTGCGCTTATCACGGCGTGTCTTCGAATGTCGTCGTTTTGGTAGTGGCATAGTTCCCTCGTTTCTCCTCGTCTCAATCCATGGTATAAAACCAAATCGCTCATATTGGATCAATCAACCAATAAAACCAGATCAGCATATCCAATATGAGCGGATATTTAAGCTGAACATCGCATGGTCGGGATCATTGGATCGTCGGCCGAAATGCGGTCAGCGAAAAGCTGCCTTGCGCTTTCAATTCATCGAGCGTTAAGCGTTATTGCTGCTTCAAAGTTCAAATATTTTTTTGATATCATTTCATCAACTGCGTTCGATCCTGGCTTCGGTTTACCGGAAGCGGATCCAAAATTGGTGCCCGGTTAGTTGCTCTGCAACATCTTCAGGATCTCCCAGCGCGGATCGATTCTTGTTTCCTGACAGTTGCAGCGGTCGAAATTCAAATTTGTGCCACACTGGGGACAGAGCCCTTTGCATTCCTCATCGCAGAGGTGCTTCATTGGGATAACCAGCAGGATATTCTCCCGAATGTCATCTCGGAGATCAATTTCGGTTTGCTTATCGCCTAAGAGTCGAAAGTCATCGTCATCCACAGCTACGATCCGCTCCTCTTTCGAGTAAACGAGTTGAAAATCAGCCGTGAGATCGCGATCATATTCCTCCAGGCAACGATCACAACTATAATGCGCCAACGTGATCAAATGGACATGGATGAAATATTTCTCTCCGAATTTATGAATTTCAACATCCGCACAGGTATCATTCGGAAACAGAAACTGCGTTTCGGCCTTCTCGTCAAATCCCAGCTCCGCTGGCTTGATTTGAAACCCGAGCTGGTTAATCCCCTCATGTAATTTTGCAAGTTGAATCTTCATTTTTCTATCGCTTCAGTTAATAAAAAAGTGGGCAAATTTAATAATTATTTTTTCAATTGTCAAGCTAAAATTTGGTTCGAAAAATGAATGATATTCATTTTTTTGATGTCCTGCCCAATTCAGTTCTGCGACATAACGCATGGAAGCCCACCGCATTTGCTACCAAGGGGAATCCCGAATCAAGCTATCGACAAAATTGGGGCGTTGACAGGGATTGGGAACCGTCGGTGCGGATTTTCTGGCTTATTGAACAGATAAAATTGCGATCAGGTAAATGCCTGTTAGCGCTGTGGAAATTGAACATTTCCATTTCGGAATCGTAAGCCAACTTTACCTGCGATCGCCGTCGCCTGGATCAGTGCGTCCTCAATTCGCAACGGCGAATGAGCCAAGCCTGCCACAAATACGCCTGGCGAATCAGGTGGAGAATTGGCAATGACATTTTTGTATTCACCCAAAAAACCACCGGGCTCCATTGGTAGATTCAGCATAGCAGCAAGGGAATGATTTTCCGGGGGAGCGATAATACCGTTGCTCAACACCAGGCAATCCGGCTCTAATTGAAGCTGTTGCTGTCGGTGACGATCGACTACTGAGACATAAAATGCCCCCTCGTGCAACTCTACTGTGGGTTGTCGGTCCATCCGGATGAACTGAACCCCGCGTTCGATGGCTTCGGCGTAATTATCCTCTTCAAAATCATAGATTCGAATATCGCGATGCAAGATGAAAATTTCAGCCTGAGGCATTTTATTTTTCAGCTTTAACGCATTGCCGATAGCCGATTGACAGCAGAGCTGGCTGCAATAAGGCCGATCCGGCTGACGAGATCCGATGCACTGGATCATGACGATTTTTTGGAAGGAAAATGAAGGATCCGACAGTCGCTGGTCCAACTCAGCCTGAGTGAAGATGCGGTGGTGCTGGCCGTAATGAAATTCTGTGGGTTGATAGGTGCGAGCAGATGGAGCGAGGATGACGGCGCCGACATCTAGCGATTGATCTAAATCGCCACGGACAAACTGGATGCGATAATTGCCATCGATCGGCGCCATGGATTTGGGTTGGCAGTGATAATGAACATGAATTCGGTTGTGCTGTTGGACCCGAGCGATATGGTCTGCGAGCACTCGCTCGAAGTCAGGGATGAACCAGAAGACTTGGCGATCGTGCTTGCCGAATTCATCCTCGAAGCAGAGCACCGAAACATCGAATCCCTGGTCAGCAATATCCAGCGCGGTTTGCAGCGCGACCAGGGAATCGCCCAGAACAGCAGCATGTGGGATCGCCGGGCCATGGGGACCCACAACTTGGGCCTGGGGGGTAGAGCCCTCGATGAGCTCCAACAGCCTCTGTTGGAGCGATTCGGCATCCGCACGTTGAGTCGGATCGGTCGTTAAGACGAGCAATCGGTCGGCCGAATAGCCGAGCGGAGCAATCACGCGTTGAAACATCGCCGCATGATTGGCGCTGCTATAGCAAGGGGCAATAACGATTTTGCCAGGACGATGTTGTTCCAACCGCTCAACGATCTTGCGTTTGCCCGTAGTATTACAGGCATATTCCAACTCATCGATCATGACATTTGGTAGGATGGAACGAGCGGATTGAATTAAGGCATCAGCATCCACGCCAAATTGTGAATTGAGTCCGTAACGACAGAAGAAAACTGCCGTTCCATCCTGAAACTTTTGGGCGGCCGCTGCTGGCTGAGGTGGCTCAATAGGATTGAGCGAAAGCTCCTGTCGACAAAATGCCTGCATCACCTTGGCCGCGACTGCGCTGGCGTGGGCCAAAGATGTGGAGAGATCGGACGGTCGAGTAATAGACCCCGCCAACCAGATGCCTTCCTGCGACGAAGCAACCGGAGTAGCGAGGGAATTGGGGAAAAAGCCGTATTTATTTAAGCGGGCGCTTACCTGACGGCTCAATCGTTTGAAATCGGCTGAGGTTGTTATCCCGGTGGCAAGCACTACCAGGTCATGGCTGGCTGTTAGGCTAGATTCAGCCTGTCGATAATTCACAATGATGTGATCGGTTTGCGGATCCTCTTCAAGGCGTTCGACCTCGGCCCGAACAAATCGAATCCCGTATTCATCTCGGGCCTTCAAATAGAAAGATTCCCCTTCCCGTGAAAATGGTCGGATGTCCTGATAATAGATCGTGACTTCAATGTTCTTAACGCGGTCGATGGCCTGCATGGCTTGCTTAAGGGTCGTCATGCAGCAAATATTGGAGCAGTAATTGACCCCAAGCCCTTCATCGCGTGAGCCCACACATTGGATGAAGGCGATCCGCTGGGGAATCTCGCCATCCGAGGGCCGCATCAGAATGCCTCCAAATGGGCCATTGGCGTTCAGGATCCGTTCAAATTCGATATTCGTAATGACGTTGGGATAATTGGCATATCCGAACTCTGGCTTTCTTCGGGCGTCGAAGGGCTCAATGCCACCAGCCACGACCACCGCATCGACTGGAATAGTGAGGTACTGTTCCGTCTGGTCGTACACAATAGCCCGGAAGTCGCATTCAGCCAAGCACAATCCACAACCAATACAACGCCGGCAACTGAGACAGCGGCTGGTTTCACGCAAAGCAAGTTCTTCCGTAAATCCTAATTCGACCTCTCGGAAGTTTAGCTTTCGTTCCTCTAAGGAGAGATGTGGCATTTTTTGACGGGGGGTCGGTATATCATCAAAATCAGTGATGAACTTGTCTTTTTTCATTTACTGCTCCAGCATTGGATTCCAGTTAAACTATGTCGAATTTCATGTGAAAAATCAGCAATATTAACTATCACGACTCATTCATGGGCCATGAAGGAACCAAATAAATACCTTCATGCTTCCTTCGGCCTGGGAATAGATCCCCAGACATTGGTTGACCCATTGGCTCTCCATGAACCAGTCATGGCGCCTCGTGGGTTGTCTGGCAATCAGATTTTCCGCAGCATCTTCTCAGCAAAGCATTCCTGATTTGCGGCTTCTGAGAAAATTCGAATTTGATCCGCTCCATTTGGATTCGCCCATTACCCTGGTCAGGGAAGTGCTTAGAGTTTTTCCCCTTTTAAAAATCGTTCGATGGAGATAGCGGCCTGATGCCCTGCTGCGATGGCCTGAATGACCGTGGCTGGGCCGGTCACGGCGTCTCCCCCGGCAAAGATCTCCGGGCGATTGGTTTGCAGCGTTCGGGGATTGACATCGAACGAGTTCCACTTATTGATCGATAATCCATGTCCTTCATGAAGAAATGAGACATCGGGTTGTTGGCTGATGGCCGGGACGATCACATCGGCTTCAATATCGAACTCAGTACCAGGGATCGGGACTGGGCTTCTTCTGCCGCTGGCATCGAGCTTGCCTAATTTCATACGTATGCAGCGCATCCCGACCACGCGACCATTTTCGCCCAGAATTTTGACTGGAGCGGCCAGATACGTGATCTTCACCCCCTCTTTTTCAGCTTCTTCAATTTCCCAAGGGTTGGCCGGCATCTCTTTCACTGTTCGTCGGTACACGATATGAACTTCTTCAGAACCGAGTCGCAAGGCCGTTCTGGCAGCATCAATCGCTGAGTTGCCACCACCGATCACGATTACTTTTCGGCCGGGTTTGGTCTTATCGCCCAAATTGACCCGGCGGAGGAACACGATACAATCCAAGAATCCCTCGTAATCATCCTCCCCAGGCACTCCCAACTTCAATCCCTGATGGGCACCAATGCCGAGAAAAACGGCGCGATAGCCATCTTTCAATAGATCGTCTATGGTGTAGTCCTTGTTGATCGGCGTATTTAATTTCAACTCGGCTCCAAGATCGCAGATATAATCCACTTCGGTCTGAATGATGTCGCGCGGCAAGCGATATTCTGGGATCGCCAGCCAGAGCATTCCGCCTGGGACTGGGGCGGCCTCGAAGATCGTTGACCGAATTCCTCGAAGCGCTAAATCATGCGCAACCGTCAATCCGGCTGGACCCGAGCCAACAATCGCCACTTTGCCCAATTTTTCATTCACCGGTGGCGCGACTGGCTTGGGAATTTTGCCTTGCTTTTTCAACTCCAGCTCATAATCCGCCACAAATCGTTTCAGCGCATCGATCGCCACGGGCTCGTCCTGCCGACCGCGATTGCAGGCGCTTTCGCAAGGATGATTGCACACGCGGCCGCAGATCGCTGGCAGCGGATTCCGTTCCCGAATCACGGATAGCGCATCCAAATATCGACCCGCAGCAATGAGGCCAATATATTTGCGAATATCAATATGGACCGGGCAGGTCTCCTGGCAGATCGGCGTCTCCTTCTCAAGGTTATAGCAGGTTGACAAAAAGCTCTTGCAATCGATATCGATCGCGGTTCGCAACGCTAGCCCTTCATTGAACCGACTGTAAGGTTTAATGGGGCACACCTGAACGCAAGCGCCACAATCCACACATTGGTCAGTGACCCGATAAGGGTTCTTCCGAATACTGGCTTCAAAGTAACTATCTTTCTTCCTAAGGCTGAGAATATCCGCGTTGGCAATTAGCTCGATATTTGGATGTCGGCTTAAGAGATCAATGGATGGCGCTAACTGACACGTGAGGGGCCATCCATCAGGAGCACTCCGATCCAATTTGGCGGCCAATCCTGCAATCGTGGGACTTTTTTCAATTAAAAAAACCTTCACCCCGCTATTGGCCAAATCTAATGCCGTGTGGATGCCAGTAATTCCAGCTCCACAAACTAAAACCGCCGCCGATCGTTTTGTCTGTTGTTCACTCATTTTGGTCTCAAGTTACCGTTCCATTCCACCGATAGGTTCACCAGCAGTGAATTTTTTTTGTAAGATTGAAATGAATCATTCAAAATGCACAGCGTGTTCGACATGCTATCAAATATTCCAAAGACCTCTGTCGCATGATCCGAATTCGATGGCTCAGCGACCCTATCGCAAATATTTTTTTCATGGGCAGCCATGCCAAAATTGGCCTAAGGCGAAAATCACAACCGAGAGTCATGTTCAATGGATCATTTTAACAATATCCCCTTTCGTGTGAGCCGATGGTTATTGGCATCGAGTTGAAAATAATAAATGCCCGAGGGCAAATTTGCAGCATTCCATTCAATTTCATAGCTCCCAGGATTCTGCCGGGCATGGACCAAGATGGCAATTTCTTGCCCGGCCAGGTTGAAAACCTTGAGTTGGACCTCCCCTGGTTCGCTGATCCGATAGCGCAGCGATGTTTTAGGATTGAATGGATTCGGATAGTTTTGCCACAATTCAAAACTTCCCGGCGTTTCACTTCGGGTAATGTCGCCGATGGAAGTGAGAAAAGTTTTCATGATATTGACGCTTTTGGCTACTTTGTAATTGGGATCCGGATTGGGATTATTGACATCGCTCATGCCGGTGACGGTTGCGATGATTCCATATTGCAAGGTCACCCAATAATAATTGACGTTAATTTCTACTGTGAATTTGAGACTTGGGAACAACTTGGAACGGGCGAACGTGATGTGATCCTGTCGGATCCGAAGGCATGGAAATTCTCCTAATACCGTTTTAATCGTTCCCCAGGCATCAATGGTGTTGTAATTTGAATCGATGACAGTAACTTGCAAGCCTAAGTAAAGGGTATCGACCTCAATGATGGAATCCCAAGGTGGATTACCGTAGCTGACTGGAAGATACAATTGTGGTTTTGTGCGCTTTGCTACCACGATTTCTTTAATGGTGGTATCCGTGCCAACCACTTGATAAACACCTCGTCCCAATTGAGTCAATTCCGTCTCGGTCAATCGGGCATAGTTATAGGTAATGAACGTCGTATCTTTCTCATATTCCGTCACGCGATAGGCCAGATTGCCATTGGGAAACCGATAGGCAAAAGGAGAACTATTAAACTCGACCACCCGCCAATGGTCTTCATCGGTGAACACGATATTGCTAAAATCCCAGTAGCGGTTTTCGCCCGGCTGGCCGAGATCGATCGGCACTGTATCGGCATTGGCCATTACAAAGTAAATGTCGGTCGTGCTCGGCGCATCTTTTGATGTCAGTGTAATTTGAGCGAACAGGAAATCGGACCAGCCAAGCGACACCAGCCATACCAAGAACAGCCAGATAATTGCGTTTTTTTTCATGGTTCAATTCCTCCAAGATATAGATAAGAATCCCCCTCGATTTTGTTGATGGATTGCAACCATTTTCTTTGACAAAATTGAGGGGCGGAAACAGTTATACCGGTCTTGTATCAAGAAAAACAGTAAGATGAGCGTGAAGCTGGTGACAACGGCATCATCTGCTATAAAGCCACAGCTTCAATCGCTTTATCCAAAGCTTTCTTAATCAATTCCTCAGGAGGTCGAGGAATGAAATTCTTATCCATTAAGGTCTGATAGATCTCTCTGGATTTCTCGATGTCACGTTTCGCCGTATTATAGATTTCATCACCCGTCAGTATTTTCCGTGCCACACCTTGCTCAACAGCCTTCATGCCGACCGCTTTGGCCTCATGCGGAAATACCTCATGCTCATCCATCTTCGGCATAATATTATCGGGATTAATTCCCCGTTTTTCGGCGAATTCTGCCAAAGCATGAGCAGCAGCAATCGCCATTTCGTCTGTCACTTTTTTGGCACGAACGATCAATGCGCCCTTCAAAATCCCAGGGAATCCCAAGGAATTATTGACCTGGTTCGGAAAGTCGCCACGTCCAGTCGCTACAATGTACGCACCCGCTTGCTTGGCTGCATAAGGATAAATTTCGGGTACCGGATTCGCACAAGCCATCACAATTGGTTTTGACCCCATGGCCTGAATCCAGGCAGGTTTCACCACATCGGGGCCGGGCGTGGACAAGGCGATCAGCGCGTCGGCACCTTTACAGGCTTCGATAATATCGGTAATGCCTTTGGGATTGGTTTGCTCACATAATTCCCATTTGCGATAGAAGCGGGGGTCTCGTTTGATATCGTCTCGATTTTTGTGCAACGAACCTTTGCTGTCGAACATGATCATTTTGGCAGGATCAGCACCATCGAGAATGAGCAGCCGGGCAATGGTCGTATTCGATGCACCAGCTCCCCAGAGAACAATTTTCACATCGCCGATCTTTTTATTGACCACTTTCAACGCATTGATCATCCCCGCAACAGTCACGCACCCAGTCCCCTGGGCATCGTCATGCCACACAGGAATTTCGCACTCTTCCCGCAACGTGTCCAGAATTTTATAACAATTCGGCTGTTGAATATCTTCCAAATTCACCGCGCCAAAACTGGGCTGGATCATTTTTACCAAATCAATAATTTTTTCTGGGATATGCTCGCCTTTTTCGTTGCGGCTATCGATACAGATGGCGACTGCATCGATGCCACCCAGATATTTCATCAGCATCGCTTTTCCTTCCATTACGCCCAAGCCGCCAGGAGGTGTGCAATTACCATCACCCAAAACGCGAGTTGAGTCCGTAACAATGGCAACCAAATTCCCTCGATTGGATAATTCAAAAGAGCAATCATTGTTATCTCGAATTGTGGTGGAAATTTTGGACACTCCCGGCGTATACCAGACATTGAACCAATTGAAACTGTACAAGCCTGCCTTTGGAACGGTCATAATTTTGCCGCCATAAAATTTGTGCGTGTAAAAGGCCAGGTGTTTCAAGAATTCCGTCTGCCCCTTAGCAATTTGTTCCTGAGTAAAATTCGTAGGAAACATCTTTTCGAGATTCTCTAATTTGAAATCGATTTTTGACATGTTGTTCTCTCCATAAATTAATAATATTATCTGCAGTTTTTTAATGATCCTGGAATCATCAAAAAGCATCATTAGAATTGACATCATGAAAATCAATCACACGCTACCATAAAAATAAGTTCCGCATCGCTCAGATCATTTACATATTTTTTCTTCCTCCAATTTATCTGGTTAGTTAAGTCATTTAGTTGGGCAATGGTCTTGAATAGCCTGTTCAATAGCAATTTGTGTAATCACCTATTTAACCCTTCCTTTCTTTAACGCATTTTCAATGGCTTTCAACAGCGCTTTGCTGGTGGTGGTCGCCCCAGTCACCACATCGACGTTCAGCGATTGGGCCGCCAGCACTTTCGGCACGACTCCCGCCGCTTGCTTCGCATGTTTGGTGTCTCGATTTTTCAAAATTTCAATCGTTTCGATCCGATGCTCCTTCACGGCCACTGCCACTTCATAAGTAAAGCCACCGTAGCTAAAATCGCCCTGAAACGCCCCATCAGCAACGCTGGCGAGGTCGACCGCCTCGATGGGCATGGCTCGGACGGTTTTCATCTCTTTGAGGCGACTGGATTATAAGCAATTTGATGATGCCGCAATAATGATGATGATCAGAACCATCAGGATCGTTTTCATCGGGTGCATTTTTTCATTTTTTTTATGAGTAATTTCTTTTTGAAAAAAATTTGCTCTAAATGATAAAACTCGTTGATTCAATTTCAGCATACCACCCGTAGCGGCGACCGAATTTATTTCTTCCACTCAGCTACGCATAAAACAATTCGCTTAAAGAGAGCCAGAACACATCGATCGCAGATAGATCCAGCGCCATTTGCTTCGTTCTAATAGAAGATGTCTGCGACGAATTCTTGTCTTCTCAATATCAGCAATTGAGGCAAACAATTCATCTGCTGGCATGGCTTCAAGTGCTCGCTGTAATCGCTTTATGGCTTCTATCTCGCTATAATTCCCACCTCGAAATAGGATCAAGCCAGGTCCTTTGGTTTGTGTCAAAGCGAATAAACGGGGATAATCCAGATCTGCTGTAACGACAATTCTTTGTTCATTTGCTGCTCGCTCTAAAATTTTTTTATCAGGGGCTCGCTGCAATCCTATTTCAGAAGCTTGCACCGCATCGTAGCCTTGTTGGATCAGCTAATCTGCTAATCCCTGTGATGCGGCATATTAATGAGGAATTTTATCCTGCCAGTTCCATCGTTTCTTCTGCTGCTAAGAAGGCTGCATAATTGAGAGCTTCATCAATATCTTCAGCTTCCAGATAAGGATGGGCCTTCAAGATGGTCTCTTTGGTCTCTCCAGCCGCTAATAGTCCCAACAACCGAGAAACTGGAAAGCGAAGCCCTCGAATACAGGCTTTACCCGTACAGACATTTGGATCTATTGTAATGCGTTCGAATTTCACGGGAAAGATCTCCTATCAATTGATAATTAGCAGGCCACCCACAACGGCGCCCTATTTTCGATCCCCGCAATTTTCACCAGCCCCATGCGCCGCATATCGACCAACTGGCGTAATACCCGTTTCGGCGGTAGATTCAATTGCTGAGCCAGATGTTTCACGCTCAAGGGTTTTTCTTTCGCCCGCAGCTTGATCTCCTGAATGGCCAGTTCGTCCATCACCACCTCCTCGAACAGGCGATGGATCTCGTGCTCAGTGAATCTTTCGCCGTAGAGATTGCCCTTTTCGATGAACTCCAGGCGTTTGCCCACCACCCAGCGGAGCTTTTTGCCCTCCACGGCATGGCGAGCGGCGATGAGTTTCAATTTCAGTTCATCACTGGGGATATTTTCGCTGCTTCCCAATTTCCCCAGGCTGCGGATGCGATTCTGAAACTCCGTCACAAACGAGACAAACTTGCCCCCCTCGGCGCTGGACATGAATCGCAATACCAATCGCTCGGGATTGATACCCGCATGTTTCAATACCTTTTGGGTGAGCAACACCTTCCCCTGAGCATTGAAATTTCCAGTGGAATAATGGCATTCTCCCAGCAGGCAAGCGCCTACAAACACACCGTCGGCCCTGTGCAGAAATCCCTCGATCATCATCACAGGATCGACCCGTCCCGAACACATCACTCGAATGATGCGAATATCGGGACTATACTGAAGCCTCGCAACCCCGGCGAGGTCTGCTGCCCCGTACGCTCACCAATTGCAGCAGAAAGCGAGAATGTTGGGATGGAAATTTTCTGGCATTAGTTTTCCTTTTGTTTTAAATTTCTAAATCTCGATAGATATCTTTGCGATGACCAATTCTCAGCAAATAAATATTCTCAACATCAAAAGAAAAAATCATGCGTTAGTCTGTCATCACCACCACTCGAAAGATGCCTTTTAATCCTGTCATTTTGCGGACGTCAAGCTCTGGATCGAAAACATTCTCTTGCAATTTTTGAGCTATTCCAAAGGCTTCTTCTTGAATCGAGCGAGAAAGTTTTTTTGATATCCCTGGAAAATCTTTTGGTTCTTTGCAGTCTTCGTTTATTGGGCGAAGGATTCAAAACTGTTTACCTCCTCCAAACGTCCAGATTTAACATCAGCTAAAGCTTCTTCCAAGCCATCTAAAAACTCTGATTGATAGAGTTCTTGCTTTGAAGTAAATTTTTCTAAAAATAACTGCAAAGTATGGTAGGCTTGTAAAACGCTTTTGATATCTTCCTCGGGCATTTTAATCGTTACAGTTTTCATGGATTAATCCTTTTACGTTTGAATCTCTGCTTTATTTTATATACCAAAATGGAATATAAATTTTTATTTGAGGATGGAAGTCACAAATTGTGACCTCCATTGTCACATGGATATGCGATAAAGTCTGAAGACTTTTATAATATGTTTATGCATACATCAATCTGCCTTTAGGCATGGGAATAGCTCTGCCTAATTCTCTGGCTGTCTCAATCCATTCTTGAATCACAACTTCGACATTTGCCAGGGCCTCTTTATAGGTTTCTCCATCTGCGGCACAACCAGGTAGCTCTGGCACTTCTGCAATAAAAGCTTTATCTTCTTCACTCCAATAAATTATGACTTCATATCTATTCATTTTCATCTTCCCCTAATTTATATTTTAAAATAACATTTCTAACCTGTTTGACTTGATAGGCTTTTGCTTTATCATCTTTAAGTTGGAGATTAAGAATTTCATCGACTCCGCTTTTAAAGAATATGTGATGACTGCTACGAATGCTCTCTCAAATCCCAATCCTTTCAACAAATAACACAAATCTGCAAATGCAATGTTGGAATCCGAAGTTCCTCTTAAAATCAATGAGAGGGTTTTTCAAATTTCGACATTTATGAATTTCCTACAATTTCAGAATTCAATTTCTTTCATTTATTTTGCAGGAACATCTTCTATTAAATGAGCAGATATGCATCACTGCTATTTTGTTCCAATGTTTCTATACTTGACTTTTTAAATTGGAACAACAATTTGTAAAGACATTTTGGAAGTCACAGCTTATGAACTCGAATCAAGAATTGATATAGATGCCCAACTGATCAATGAATCCAACTGATATAAGATTTCACATAAAAAATCCGTTGGCCAAAGAGCTATTTAAATAAAAAATCAAAGTCGCAACTGATAGATGAAACCAACTGATTTAAAAAATTCTTTATCCGTTGGCTTCATCAATCCGTTGGGCTGAAAGCAATTTAATAAAAAATCCAAGTCACAACTGATAGATGAAACCAACTGATTTTAAAAAATTCTTTATCCGTTGGCTTCATTTATCCGTTGGGCAAAAATATTTTTATCCAGATAAATAAGTATCTACTCTTCAAACGCCGCCTGAATCTGCGCCAGCATTTGCTCATCCGAAAAATGATTCATCTTGATGGCGCGCTTGTAACACGTCGCCCCGCAAGTGCCACAGCCTTTGCAGGCCACCGCAATCATGTGCGCCTTGATCCCTTTTGCCGTCTGCACCATCTCAATAGCGCCGTAGGGACAAACTGAGGCGCACAATCCACAACCCCGACATAGATCTTCATCAAATAGCATGGACACGATCGGCTCGACGGCCACTTCTCGGCGAGTCAAGTGAATTGATGCCCGTGCCGCCGCTCCCAATGCCTGGAAAATCGCCTCGCTGGTGGATGCAGGCCAGTGCGCCGTGCCGCAGACGTAGATGCCATCGGTAGCAAAATCCACTGGCCGTAATTTGATGTGCGCTTCTAAGAAGAATTTATTTTCATCCAATGGCACCTTCAACATCTTTGACAGCTCTTCCACACCCTCATTGGGAATGAACGGCGTGGCCAAAGCCAGCAGGTCGAAATCCAGCGTCATCTCTCTGCCGAGCACGTCATTGAACACCCGCACCTGATGTCCCTGCACTTCGGGCGGTTTTTCCTCGGCAAATTTAATGAACCGAACCCCCATTTGCTTGGCTCGGCGCAGGTATTCCTCATTCTCCACCCCATAGCACATCAAATCACGATACAGGATGTGGACTTTGGCTCTGGGATTCCGCTGCTTGAGAATAATGCCATTTTTGAGCGCCGTCATGCAGCAGATGCGGGAGCAATAGACCCGCTCTCGATTGCGAGACTCCACACATTGAATCATGACCACGTTTTGGGCCGAGAATTTCTTATCCCGCAAGCGGCCCTCCAATTCGAGCTGGGTGATAATATCGCGCCCATTGTAGTTGTACTTCCGCTGCGGCGTGAGCACATTGGCCCCTGTGGCAACGATGATCACGCCAAATTTTTTCTTCAACGGCTCCTGTTTTTGATCCTGGATCGTCACCAGATAATTCCCTACGTAACCTCTGACATCCAGCAGCTTGCCGTTGGTAATTATTTCGATCCGAGGATCGCAGGTGATGGCTTCGATTTTTTCCGTGATCAGCTTCTCGGCGGGAATGTCGCCAGGGAGAATTTGGTGCAGGCGAGTGACCAATCCGCCCAAATTCGCCTCCCGTTCCACTAGCGTCACCTGAAAGCCCCGCAGCGCCAGCGATTGCGCCGCCGTCATGCCCGCAATGCCGCCGCCGATCACCAGGGCCGCTGGCTCCACCGTGGCGGAAATTGGCTGCTGCGGCTCTAACAACGCCGCCCGAGCCACGCCCATACGGATCAAATCTTTAGCCTTCTGGGTTGCCAGGTCGGTTTCCGCCTTGTGCGCCCAGGAGCATTGCTCCCGAATATTCACAAATTCGAACTGAAACGGGTTCATCCCTGCTTCTTCGCAGGCTGCTCGAAACGTCGGCTCGTGGGTTCGAGGCGTACAGGCGGCCACCACCACTCGATTGAGCTTGTTCTCGATAATGGCATTTTTAATATCCTTCACTCCTGCCTCCGAGCAGGAGAACAGATTTTCCCTGGTGAAAACCACGTTGGGCAGCGTTTTGGCGTACTCAGCGATTTCACCGCACTTTAAAAATCCAGCGATGTTGCTGCCGCAATTGCAGACGAATACTCCGATACGAATTTCTGGCACGGGGGAACCTTTCATAAAAAATTGAGACGGATTATTTGGTTTAAAACCGCCTGATGATCAATCATCAGGCTAAGAAATGCAAGCGCTCTGAAGAGTGCTTTAGCATTCTTGCTTCTTTGAGCCTGACGGTTGACCGTCAGGCATATTGCTCTTTCAAGATATAATTCAATTGCTTCCTTTGCCATTTTTATTGCTTCTTCAATAGTAGTCTCGAAAGTAACACAACCAGGCAAAGAAGGAACGATGACTGTATAACCACCCTCAGGCTCTTTTCTTAGTAGAATTCGATAATTTAGTAGAATTCGATAATTTAAAATTTTCATGGAATCATCTTACGTTAATCCTTACATTTATTTTTTGATCGAATATCAATCGATTCGAATGTGATGCTTACCATTCGATTTACTGACCAATTTGATTGCTTCTTTCAAATTCTCTTTTACTTCTTGAATTGTTCTTCCCTGGGAATGGGCTCCTGGCACCTCTTTCACAAAACCTGCATACCATTTGCCGCTTTTAACAATGATGGTTGTCTAATTTCTCATTGCAAAACCGTTTTGCTTTTAACGAACAAGTCAAATTTAGAAGGTCATTTTAAGATGATTAATAATTTGTACCTTTCATTATTCTTCAATTTTGATTTCTATTTCACTCGATCAATCCAATAAGTCGGTTCTCGATGCGTATGAGCAATTGCAATGATATAAATATATCCCTTTTCAATGGAGTAAATAATCTTGTACGAGAATTTATGCAAAAAATACCTTCTAATGTCGCCCTCCTCAATAGCTCCGATTTTAGGAAACCGTCTTATTGTTCTAAGCGCTCGTTTAATTTCTTCTCGAAAAATTCGGCCTAAACCTTCAACCTGAAGTTCATAGTACTCGACGGCATCGTTGAATTCTTCAACGGCCAGATCATCAAAAATGATCTTCATAGATTTTCACCAAGAGCTTGTTCAACAGGAATGCCCCTGGTTCTTCCTGCTCGATGGGCGTTAAGCCTGGCCTGGGCTTCTTTTAACCACACTTCCTGAATATCTTGATCTGGCTTGTCCAGACTTTCAACAATTGCTTCAAGCAAAAAGATTTTGTCTTGAGGCTTTAATTTCAGTGCTTTGTCAATAAATTCTTTGTCCACACTCATCGTTTGCTCCAAATAATATCCAATGCTTGCTATGAGATTGTAATGTTATGATGATCGATTTAACAAACCAGACATTTGCAGAATCCGCGGCGATCACTGCTGAAATTGATCGATCAATTCCGCTCACTAGGTATTATCATTCCATATAACTATTTCGGATAGGCTTTATAAGCTTCTCTTAAAAAGCTAATAAAAGCCTCGCTCTCTAAATTAAAATCCTCCTTCATTCTTAATCTGATACGATCAGTAGCTTCATTTCGGTTTTGTACCTGTATTGAACTTGGTAAACTAAGTTTTTCTGAAAGAGTTTCTTCTTTGTCAAACTCCTCGACACCGAGACGTTTAGCTAAATCTGACTGTTGAAATATACCAGCTTTGGCAAGAAAATCTAATATTAAAGTACTCGAATGCGTTTCAATAGCTAGCCAATTATAATTACCCACTCGATAAGCAACATAACCTTTCTGGTTCCATCTTGGTCCATCTACCTCAAAATTATCACGAATTAGATCGTCTAATTTTATAAGCATTTCCCTGGTTTTTGGACTACATCGTTTATCCAAATGCCAGTTTTTTCCTTCTGTAATCCAGGGTTGGGAAATATCACCTCGTGAAGTTCTTCCAGTCTCTTGAAATCTGCTCACAGGCAATGGGATGATTATATGAGGTTGAACGAAGAGCATATCAGCTTCTAAGTAAAGCTCAACTTCAATCACTTTTATATTCACATTATGATCACGTAACCATAGAGCAACACTACCAAGTTTATCTTTCACTTCTGATCCAACAATAATCATTCTCTGATCGGAATTTAGATCGGGGACTTCATCAATACCTGATTCAGAGCAAAATTGTTCATACAATTCATTAAAGTTAAATTCTGGATCTCCCTGCTTGCCTAAATGGATACGTGCTTGATTTTCAAAATCTTCAAATCGCCATTTTGAAATGTAACTTGCATATCGAAGGGCCTGCATATCAACAGGGTCTTTTAACTTGCCTCGTTTCAATTCAATGATAACAGAGTTCCCCTGTGGGTCAAGCGCCAAAATATCAAGTCGATCTTTAATATCGGGGATCATTACCTGCCGTCCAATTATTAGAAGCGGCTCTCCAAGAAGCATTGGATCAGCGATTATCCATTCTTCCAAATTTTCTTCAAGGAGCCTTTCTTGTTTTAGCTTGGTTTCCGAGACCTTAATCGGTCCCTTGGGGGTAATTTTCCATATAGGCATATCGACTTTACCTAATTTGGTAATAATATTAATGAAAATTTATCAACTCTGAATTTATTAATTTTTTTTAACAACTTTTATTCACGCCCTCCTTTTCACCTGCTCCAAAAACACCACCTCCGCCGCCCGATTCGCTGCGGCACTTGCCTGCGCCACCGATTCAGGAATATCCGCCGGGCTGATACAAAAACCACAGGCGAAAATCCCTGGCACGCTGGTATCGTTCGGAAACGGCAGGCTTGTCTCCACAAAGCCATGTGCGTCCAATTTTATACCCAATTTTTTGGCCAATTGATCGGAGCCTTTCGCTGGCATGGCTGCCGTGGACAGCACCACCAGATCCACGGTCAGATTTTTCACCTCACGGGTCTCAGTGTCTTCGTACCAGACAATGGGGTTCTGGTTGGCATCTTCGGTGATTTCCGCCACTCGGCCTCGGATGTAATTGATGCCATATTCTTCCTTGCCTCGAATTTCGTACTTCTGAAACCACTTGCCCACGTTGCGAAAATCGGTGTGGAAAATATAAGAATCCGAATCAGGATCGTGCTCCCGTCCCAGCATGGCGTCTTTGATGGCGTACATGCAGCAGACGCTGGAGCAGTAGTTGCAATAATTGAAATCCCGTGAGCCCACGCATTGGACATAAGCCACTTTGTGCGCTAGTTGCCCATCGGAGCGGCGATACAAGTGTCCGCCTGTCGGCCCCGTGGCGTTGATGAGCCGCTCATATTCCAGGCCCGTGATCACATTTTTGAATTTGCGATAGCCGTAATGCGTCAGCGGCGTGGGATCAAACACATCCAGTCCCGTTGCCAGAATGATGGCGCCGACCTCGATCTCCAGCATCTGATCTTTTTGGGTGTAATCGATAGCGCCTTTGACGCAGGCCTTCTGGCAGGCGCCGCACTTGCCTTTGGTCAAATAAATGCAATGCTCAGGATCAATCGTCATGACCGCAGGGATGCCCTGAGAAAAATAGAGGTAAATCGCCCTGCGCTCCTTCAAGCCCATTTCGAACGCATCGGGAATTTTGCGAGCGGGGCATTTGGCCACGCAATCGCCGCAGGCATTGCAGATTTCCTCTCGCACATAGCGAGCTTTCTTCCGAACAGTGACTTGGAAATTGCCGATTTCGCCAGCCACATGTTCCACTTCACTGTACGCCAGAATATTGACATTGGGATGTCGACCGACATCCAGCATTTTGGGCGCCAGAATTCAGATGGAGCAATCGTTAGTGGGAAAGGTCTTATCCAGTTGCGCCATGATCCCACCGATGCTGGGTCGGCGCTCCACAAGATGGACCTTGATGCCCATGTCGCCTAGATCCAGTGCGGCCTGAATGCCAGCAATGCCGCCGCCGATGATGAGAACGTCTTTCAAGAATCAGCTCCTTATTTCATGGAATTCAAGATTAAATCTAAATCTCTAAAGAAAACATTCATGGTTTAGCTTTAGGTTAATAAAAAGTCTACCGATATAACAGAAAATCTTCAATAGTCAATCCAACATCTTTAGCAATCTGTCTCAACAGAATTGGTGAAATATCTCGACCAGGATGAAATGGCACGGTTGTACATCTTCCATCGGGATGGCGAAATTGTTTATGCGATCCTTTTTGGCGCACTTCTTCAAATCCCAACTGATTCAGAATTTTTACCACCTCTAATGGTTTTAAAACAGGATATTTTCCCATATCATCAAACCATCACAGTTTGAGTACCAATATACTCTGATTCTAATCTTGGCTCACCATCTTCGAGCAACATCTCTATAACTTCCCGAAGATTCCGCTGTAACTCATCCAGCGTTTCGGCTTGTGAATGTGCGCCAGGGAAGCCTGGCACATAACCGACATATAATCCTGTATCAGGACATTTTTCCACAATGGCAGTGAAATTTCTCATATCGTCCTCGAACTAATATATCTTTGAATACGAAGTTGCTGCTAACACATCTTCTTGTCTGAGTTGCGGATACGCCTCCAATAAATCATCGATAGCCATTCCTTCGGCTATCTTGCGTAAAATAAGCTCCACTGTAATTCTGGTTCCTTTAATGATCGGTTTCCCGAGCATGATCTCAGGATTCGATATTATTCGCTTTGAATAATCCATGTTTAAAATTCCCTTTGTAGAAAATTCAGCTTATGAATAATCTTGCCATCAAGCTTCCTCATTCTCCCGAATCTGCTGTTCGATTTCATCTCGATGATTTCTGTAATAAGCCCAGGCGTTCGTTAAATCTTCTGCTCGTAGCTTGGGATAACAATCGAGCAAATCCCCATCACTCGTCCCCAACTTCTTTGCCTGCACTAATGTCCAAACAGGAATCCGAGTACGGACAATACACAGCTCGCCACCGCACACATTGGGATTGCTCTCGATTCCAGGGAACGCATCACCGAGGTCCTGAACCACCCATTGCAGCAGTTGCGCTTTTTCGGCACG
>Ga0209227_1000048_pt1 | contig 91817 bp, 44 predicted proteins | sample YNPBryantNP2012_FD_185815 | JGI IMG/M metagenome (GOLD analysis project Ga0209227, IMG submission 185815) | Anoxygenic and chlorotrophic microbial mat microbial communities from Yellowstone National Park, USA - YNP Bryant NP 2012 (SPAdes)... ...
CATCAGCGCTTCGTCAAAACAGGGAAACTGAGCAAGGAACAAGGCAAGGATCTGAACTGGCTTTTTGAGATACGAAACATTGGGGATTATGGAGGCACAGCACACGTGTCTCCCGCACAAGCAGAGCAAGCGATTCAAGCCGCTGAGAGCTTTTTGAGAGCTGTCAAGTCTTTGCTGAACAGATGAACAAAATGCAGGCTAACCAGCACCTGCAGCGGACGCCTTGCTGTGTTTGGCGTGGCTGAAACGCGTCCCGTTATCCAATCATCAATTTCAAGACAAGCTTCTTTTTTGCGCGTTGTGTGGATCATGAATGAACTCGCGGTCGAAAGTCGTGGTGATCTATTGGCGTTCTATCGGATTTTCAGGTGGATTTCATTGGCTCATGACAGCGTTGCCCGTTTTGCCAGTTGCATCGGCAAAAGCTAAGGTGATAGAATAAGCTCTTGTCGCACAAAATGGCCAGCCAATGCTCATGATGGCTGATGAGTAACGCATAAAATTTTTTGAGAACGAGTACTTTCAGTGCATTTTCATGCTTCGTGGGTCAACGCAATCTAAATTTTTTACTTTTTCATTTCAGGTTTCAGGTTAAACAAAATCAAAATGGGTGATGAGCGAAAATAATCATCAACAACGATCAAATGGGGCCGGAGTTAGCCGGCGCGACTGGCTGAAAGCTCTGGTCGGCTTGCCTGTGTTGGGGGGATTTTTTCTTGCTTGGTGGAAGAAATTTCGTTATGATCGTTTCCGCAAACGACAATTGTTAGAAAGTCTGTCAACGGAAACATTGGAAACCACTCGCGTTTTATCATCCGCACCCCGCTCTTCAGCAGAATTGATTCGGATCGGGATTATTGGTTTTGGCGGCCGGGGGGAGCAGCTTGCGCGAGCATTGGGGTTTGCGCATCCAGATTGGATAGCATCCGTTCGGCAGCAGGCGGAGCGCAATCGATTGAATCGGACATGGCAGGATTGGGAGCAGCAAGAATCATTGGATGTCGTGATTGCAGGCATCTGTGATGTATTTGACATGAGAGCGGAACGGGGGCTGGCGCTCCTCCCAAGTCAAGCGGTGGCGAATAGTGTCCCAGGTTCGCTTCCTCGTCCGAAACGATTCCGCACCTATCGCGACATGCTCGCCAGTGAGGAGATCGATGCGGTGATTATCGCAACGCCCGATTTTCATCATGCGCAGATGACCATCGATGCGGCCAACGCGGGAAAGCACATCTATTGTGAAAAATGTCTTACGAGAACCGAAGCTGAGCTGCAAGAAGTTGTAGCAGCCGTTAGGTCTGCCCAGCAGCGCAAAGGCATCGTCTTTCAATTGGGCCATCAATATCATCAGAGTGAGGCGTTTGCCAAAGCCAAGGAGATTGTCGCGAAAAATATTCTGGGCAAAATCACCTTGGTTGAGACCACTACCAATCGCAACACGCCAGATGGCGCCTGGATTCGACACCTGGACGCCAATGGAAACCCGAAACCCGGGGATCCCACCAGCATCGATTGGGAACAATGGCTGGGCGATAGCCCGAAAGTGCCGTTCAGTATCGATCGGTTCTATAATTGGACCAAATGGTGGGCGTATGGGACAGGATTATCTGGCCAGTTACTGTCGCACGAAATTGATGCCGTTAACCAAATTTTGGGCACCGGGATTCCTAAATATTGCCTAGCTTCTGGAGGTATCTATTTCTATAAAGACAATCGCGAAATTCCAGATGTGTTTCATGCCGTATTTGAATTTCCCGAGAAAGAGCTTACGATGATTTATAGCGCCTCTTTAGCCAGCAGTTTCTACCGCGGCAGAGTTTTTATGGGCCATGACGGCGCCATGGAGCTGGGGGCCAATCTCACGGTAATAGCTGATCGGGAAAGCACGCGCTTTGCTGAAAAAATTCGCCAGGGAATTATCGATCCTTCCTTGCCGCTTTTCGCTTATCGGCCCGGCTTGAAATCCATTGACGCCGTCACATCAGCCAGCGAGAAGTATTATCTGGATCGTGGCTTGACTTATACTTATCGCAATGGCAAATCGGTAGATATTTCGCACTTGCATCTGAAGGAATGGCTGGAATGCATTCGCAATGGGGGGACGCCAAGCTGTGATATCAATAAGGCTTTTGAGGTGACCATCGCTTGCCACATGGCAACTCGGTCGTACCTTGAACAGCGCCGGGTTCAATGGGATCCCGTCCAACAGAAAATTTTATAGCAACGAGCATGGTTTCGAATTCATCGGATGGATGATCGATATTTTTCGATATTTTTGGAGATTTCATCAGCTCCGCTGAGTAATGACAAACGAGAGGATCACCATTTGTCAAGAACGCTTTACTCGGATGTGCAAGACAAGAGAGGGCCGAGAACACCATGTATTCAAAGGAAGCTGCCCATGAACCAGGTCAATTAACGGGTACAACCTTTGGCTTATCCACTTCATCGAATATCTGCATGCAACGATGAGGACCAACAGCAGTTGCCAGCGTGCCTTTCGGGCGATAAGCTGAGACCATTGACAATTAAATCAGCAATGGCCTAAGTGATCTTGTTTTCTCGGCATCCAGTTTCGGAATTCATCGACCATTCCGAGCTCTGGGAATGGCAATATCTTTTATCCTGCCGAATCGAGCGTCAACGCTGCGGTATCGAAACCTGTTTTGGAATCAGTTCGATCATCGGTTTTCTAATAGGAAGCGGCTCTAATGACCGTTTCAAACTTATCTTGAATGGTGTTAAAGTCCTTGCTATGCATCCAGCGTTTTCGATTTTGGGGTCATTTGCTGGTCTTTTTCCTGTGAACGTCCGACATACTCTATGATTATGCTGCTCAAGTGAATTCTGTCACACATTAAATAATTTATCGGAGAAAGTTCGAGTTGATTATGATAAAAAAAGAGGAGTTAATCAAATGAGACAGATCTGCAGGCTATTTGCGATGGGATTGACCATCATTTTCTTGGGATCGGCTGGGAGTGCGCAGGTTCAACTTACTCGTGAGGAAATGCGGCAAGGGTGGAAGTTGCTATTTGATGGGGTGACTTCCAATGGCTGGAAGAGTGCTCAAGGACCAAATTTTCCAGATCGGGGATGGGAAATTAAAGACGGCGAACTTATTGTTCTGGCCGGCGGCAAAGGTGGCGATATCGTTACAGTGGAGCAATTTAGTGACTTTGAACTGGTTCTGGAGTTTAAATTGACGCCAGGGGCGAATAGCGGAATCAAATATTTTGTCCAGCCAGGCACGTCTCTGGGGCTGGAATATCAAATTCTGGATGACGAAAAGCATCCGGATGCCAAGCAGGGGGTGTCTGGAAATCGAACCTTGGCATCGCTGTACGATTTAATCCCCGCGGAGAACAAGCAGCCCCGACCAATTGGCGAATGGAACCAGGCGCGCATCGTTGTCACTGGAAGCCATATCGAACATTGGCTCAATGGAATCAAAGTGGTATCTTTCGATCGTTCCTCTCAATGCTTTCGAGCCTTGGTTCAAAAGAGCAAGTATAAAGACATCGAAGGATTTGGTCAGCATGAGCGTGGTCATATATTGCTCCAAGATCATGGCGATACGGTCTCGTTCCGAAATATCAAAATCCGAGTCTTTTAAGATACAAACAGAGCCAATCTTATTTTTCAAATCCCTCATAGCGCGATCGCATTATGGATGAAAAAACGGAACGATCTGACATAGAGTATCAGAAGGCGCTAATTTCGATTGAATCGCTCAAACCTATGAGAAATTATTATACCGGAGGGAATATGAAACGCACCAATCGTCGCGAGTTTTTAACATGTCTGTCCGTGGGAACTATCGGAACATCGTTAGCCGACATCCTCATTAGCGCTGCCCCAGGCCTTTCAAAGGGTGTCGCTCGATCAAAACGTTTGAGCCACAAAGTTAAATTTTCATTGGGAATTGCCTCCTACACCTTTCGGCATTTCAATCTGGATCAAACTCTCGAAATGACGCAACGGTTGGGCATCGGAACTATTGCTTTTAAAGATTTTCATCTTCCGTTGGATAGTAGCGAAGAACAAATTAAAGCTGTTGCAGAAAAGGTAAAGCGAGCTGGCTTGAGGCTGTATGGTTGTGGGGTGGTCTATATGAAGAACGAGCACGAGGTGCAGCGAGCATTCGATTACGCTCGCGCGGCCGGAATGGAGCTGATCATCGGTGTGCCAGAGCATGATTTGCTGCCATTGGTCGATCGAAAGGTCCAGGAATACGATATCAAGCTGGCGATCCACAATCACGGCCCCGGCGACGAGCGCTATCCCAGCCCAGAATCGGCTTATCAGCGTATCCGTTTTTTGGATCGGCGCATTGGTCTCTGCATTGATGTGGGACATACGCAGCGTCTTGGCGTGGATCCAGCCGAGGCGATCGAAGCATTTGCGGATCGACTGCTGGATATTCATATCAAAGATGTTACTGCCGCCACCAAGGAGGGGACGACCATCGAAATCGGTCGCGGTGTGATCGATATTCCTCGGGTGATTCGGACTTTAATCCATGCAAATTATCATGGCGTCGTCGCTTTTGAATTTGAGAAAGATGAGCGAGACCCATTACCGGGCGTAGCGGAATCCATTGGATATGTCCGAGGCGTATTGGACACCATTTAGCTCGATCGTTTTCTTCAAAGATGGTCCATTTCATCCGATCGAAAACAACACCAGCTTAGATCGAGACGTGCTGTCATTCCCATAGATCGATTCTCGGTGTTGAGAACAGTTGGTATTTCATCTTATTGTTGATCCAAGCGCTTCGTATGCTGCAATGAATAAAACAGCTTTTTTCGAGATCATCAAAGCGAGGTACCCATGCAGGCTAAGATTCGATATGAGTTTTCATTGTTGCTATTGTTTTTCATGATTGCTTCCTGCCGATCGGTCCATCAGGTGAGCCCACGTGTTATGGGTGCGCCAGGAGAAGTCCAGTTCATCACGCTTGACCCAGGCCATTTTCATGCCGCGCTGATTCATAAAAAAATGTATCCTACCGTTTCTCCTCAGGTGCATATCTTTGCCCCGGATGGTCCCGAGGTGCGAGATCATCTGCAACGCATTGAGGCGTATAATCGACGTTCCGATGAGCCAACGCATTGGGAGCCAATTTTATATCTTGGAGATGATTTTCTGGAGCGCATGTTGCGGGTTCGGCCAGGCAATGTGGTAGTCATCGCGGGGAATAATCGGCGAAAAACCGAGTACATTAAAGCGTGCGCGGCGGCTGGCCTGCATGTGCTGGCCGATAAACCGATGTGCATTGATCGCAAAGGATTTGACCTGCTGCGCACGTCGTTCGAGCTGGCACAGCGGAATCATGTGGTGCTTTACGACATCATGACCGAGCGATATGAAATTACCACCATGCTCCAGAAAGAATTGATCCACATGCCTGACGTGTTTGGTGAGCTGCAGTCGGGTTCGCCAGAGTCACCAGCGATCGTCAAGCAGAGCGTTCATCACTTTTTTAAATATGTGTCTGGACAGCCCTTGAGGCGCCCTGGCTGGTATTTCGATATCACGCAGCAGGGCGATGGACTGGTAGATGTGACCACTCATCTGGTGGATCTGGTGCAGTGGGAGTGTTTTCCAGAGCAGAGCATCGATTTTGAGCGGGATATCCAGCTCATCGCTGCAAGGCATTGGCCGACGGTGTTAACTCGCGACCAATTCCAGTTGGTTACGCAGTTAGCCGATTTTCCCGAATACCTGAATCCGTATTTGAACGATTCTGGGGAACTGGCAGTGTTCGCGAACGGCGAGATGGTTTATCAGATTCGGGGCATCTATGCACGGATCGCCGTGAGCTGGGAATTTCAAGCTCCAGAGAATGGGGGAGATATTCATTACTCGCTCATGCGGGGGAGCATTTCGAATGTGGTGATTCGGCAGGGCAAAGAGCAAAACTTTCGGCCAGAGCTTTATATTGAGCCCTCGGATGTCGGGCAGCGCGACGCGATTGCGGCGGCGCTGGTGCGGGCAATAAAACAGCTCCAATCTCGTTATCCTGGGATTTCGTTGCAGGCGACTTCTCAAAGCTGGCAAATTCTCATCCCTGACAGGTTTCGCGTGGGGCATGAGGCGCATTTTGCTCAGGTCACTGAAAAATTTTTGCAATTTTTGAGACAAGGCAAATTGCCCGATTGGGAGCTGGCCAATATGTTGGCCAAATATCACACCACCACTGCCGCGCTGGAGCTCGCATTGAAAAGCGATTCGTCAGCCAAAGCTCTAGGGCAATAGGGTTTCGAACTTTTCCATCACGAGGTCATTTCTTGAATCGGTGCAGCAAGCTATCAGTCAAGTTACCCGTGATGAGTAGAATTTGGGAATTTCATGCCCATGAACCAGGTTGCTTGTGGATTGTCGAAAGCTGGAGCCAAAAGTGATCCGGTGGCTGCTTGATTTCTGAGGTTGAGAGATGGTGGCTCGGAAAAAGGAACTTTGATAAATCATTGTTCTCTGAAACTATTGCAATTCATTCTAAGCCTACAAAATCAAAGGCTCATTTCTAAGAAGCAAATGGCATCAGGCAGTGGGGGAGCCAAGCCGATGAAATTTGGGGAGGAATAATGGAATTCACGAGACGAAACTTCATGAAAACGGTGGCGGCGTCGGCGGCTGGGCTGGTTACGCTCGGCGCTGGCGCCAAGTTCTCTGCCAAAAGCTATGGCAGAATTTTGGGGGCCAATGATCGGGTTCGGGTTGGGATTGTCGGATTCTCAGATCGTGCGAAGGATGCGCTGATCCCGTGTTTTTGGGATCATAGCCAGGAGCTGAATTTTGAAATTGTGGCCGTTTCGGATATCTGGAATCGTCGGCGCGAGGAAGGAGTGGCGTTTATCTTCCAGAGAACCGGTCAGCGGGTGGATGCAGCACGAAATAACGAGGAACTATATGAGAAGCACCATCCCGATGCGGTCATTATTAGCACCGCCGATTTTCAGCATGCGCTGCATACGGTGGAGGCGGTACGGGCAGGATGCGATGTGTATGTGGAGAAGCCCTTTGCGGAGACGATGGCGGACAATCGGTTGGCGCTTCGGGTGGTGAGCCAAAGCGATCGGATCGTCCAAGTGGGATCCCAGCGCCGGAGCGGTGCCAATTACATCGCTGCCAATGAATACATCAAATCGGGCAAATTTGGTCCGATCACCTTTGTCGAGATGACCTGGAACGTCAACCAGCCTGGGCGATGGCGCAGGCCCCATCTTGTCGCGGCCATAAAGGAAAGCGATACCGATTGGAAACGGTACTTGATGAATCGGCCCTATGAACCCTGGGATCCGAGGAAATACATCGAATACCGTCTGTTCTGGCCCTATTCCTCGGGCATCCCAGGGCAATGGATGTGCCATCAGATCGATACGGTCCATTGGTTCACCGATTTGCCCTATCCGCGCAGTGTGGTTGCCGGAGGCGGCATTTATGTCTGGAAGGACGGTCGCAGGAATTGTGATACGCTGACCGCCGTGTTCGATTATGGCCCTTTGACCGATCCGAGCACCGGTTTTCAGGTCGTGTATTCCTCGCGGATGCATAACGCGGCTGGGGGGGTGAAAGAGTATTATTTTTCAAACGGGGGTAAATTGGACTTGGATCAAAACCTGATCACGGCCGAAGGGGGACTGACCGCTGAGCATGCCGCCGCCATGGGAATGTCGGCTAATTTGCTCGAGCGAATTCAATTGCCGGAGACGCGGGTGGTGACCAGTGCCGCGACTGGCACGGATCCCATGACCTCGGCCCACATGCGCAATTGGATGGAGTGCGTGCGGAGCCGACAAAAGCCCAACGCCGATGTGGTCGCCGGGTACCATCATTCGATTGCTACGATTATGACCAATGCTGCGCTCCGCACTGGCCAACAGGCCACGTTTGATCCGAACCATCAAGAGGTATTGGTCGGGGGAAAGCCATTCTTGTATTAACCGGATGGCCTCCGCTCTGCTGGTCTGGCGGCTGGGCCGTGGAGCATTTTGATGGACGTCGCTGGTGCCATGCCACCAAATCGAATGGTGCCCAATTTCCTCCCATCTTGGCTTTTCCGGGTTGCGAATGGATCTGCTCTTCCTGGGCTGCCGAAGCAAGACGATCTTCGGAAGCCCAGGAGAGTAGCTTGACCCTTGATTTTGGTCTCCGGTTTTGACATTAAGCGGCCGAAGTCTTTTGCATCTCCTCCATCTTTTTCCTCAAACTCAAGGGACGCATATCGGTCCAGACCTCTTTGATATAGGCCAGACATTCGGCTTTGGGGCCGACTTTGCCCACATCCTTCCATCCCAGCGGATTGTCCCGATCCGCTGGCCAGATCGAATATTGTTCCTCGTGATTGACAACGACCTTGTAGATGGTGGTATCTTCTTTCTCTTCTCGATACATATTGGCTACCTCATGTTTAATTGAATTGATTGATTTCATCCTATTGAACTTGCAAAGCGAGCATTGGATTGATTGAGATTGCTCGGATAGAACTTTGTCAAAATGGATTGTTATGGATTTTCGTCGGCTGCTTTTCCCTGGTGCTTTCCGATGGCCCATGCAATCTTTGCTCGATTCACCTCATGGATTCGCCCCTGCTATTCATATTTCGGCACCTCAAATTTGAGCATTTCCGTGCAGAATTTGATCCATTCCGGCGTCACCTGGTCGAAGATGACATTTTTATCTTCAAAAATGCTATCGCACACCACATAATTGTCGTGCAAATAAAGAAAATCATCGTCATTGAGCTTTCTGGGCACTTCGATCTCGGTACCGTTCACTGTTTGTTTTTCCAGTCGCGCGTTGACACTATTCTCCGACCAATTGGGATATTGACGAAAAGCGGCTAAACTATAAGCCTTACAGTAATTCGACATTCCTTCCTCCACAGTTGATTAAAATATGATTCAATCAAAAATTTAAATTCCCCGATCAATATGCACATTCGATATTTTTCGAAATAACTTTGAGCCAAATTGACAAGTTTCATTTAATCTTTTCCCAATGCCAATCGAGGTGCTGGTGTTTCGACGCTGGTCTGGAAAGCGTCGGAGCTGGGTGGCTCATAGGATAGATAAGTGCGATAATTTCGATTGAGCGCGATCAGCACCGATGAGACGGCCATAATTGCTCCGCACCAGATAAAGATCAAAGGGATATTGCGGTTGACCACGTCCGCCACGAGGCCGGATAATCCCATCGAGATTGGCGTGATAGCACCAACCAGCGTGGTCAGCACTCCAAACACCCGGCCGCGGATTTCGCTGGGGGTGGTCCACTGCAAAATGGTGGTAATGTTGACGCTCACATAGCCGCTAAAGAAGCCACCGATAAAAGCCAGCAGCAGCGCAAATGGGACGCGAGTCACCATTCCCAACAATCCGTATGCCGCCGAGGTGAGGATAATGAACAGGATCATGCGCTTGCCACGAATTCGGCCTGAGGACTTGCTGATGCCAGCAAAGATATAGCCGAGAATGGATCCGATGCTATAGCAGGCCAACAGCACGCCGAACCAGAGGCGATAGGCATCTTCTCCCAAGTTGAGATGCTCTCGCACAAAAAAAGGCAATAGCAGAATGACCGGGACGGTGAAGAAATTGATCAACGTCGCTGCCAGAATCACTTCGCGGAGGCCCTTTTGCCTCCAGATGTAATGAAAACCATCGATCAATTCGCGTTTGAATGCCGCTATCTGCTGCCGCCAGGTTTCAGTGGGGCGAGCTTTTGGCTGTGGAATTGAAATAAAAGATTCACTGATGGCCGAAAAGTGATAGGAGATCCCATTCAACAAAAAAATCAATGGTGCGCCAAGCAAGTTGTAAAGGAAGCCGCCCAAGGCCTGCCCAATTAATTGCGAAAATTGCAGCGAGGATCGGCTTAATGTGTTGGCCCCAACGAGACGTTCCTTTGGAACCAAATCTGGAATAGCGGCCGAGATCGATGGAAAAAAGAACGACCCTACGACCGCCACGAATACCGATGCGACAAATAGGCCTGCGATCACCAGGCTTTTCTGGTGAGGTGCATAGAATACCAGCGCGGCCAGTCCCATCATTACCAGTCCACTGAGTAGATCGCTCATCACGATAATACTTTTGCGCGAATGGCGATCGGCCATGGTGCCACCGATCGGCCCAAGGATCAGCGCGGGAATGCTGGAGATCATGGCGATCGCCCCCATGAGCGCCGTTGAGCCAGTGGCCTCGACAATCCAGAGGATCATGCCGATCGAAAAAATCTGAGATCCCAGATTGCTCACCGCCTGCCCCTGCCATAACAATACAAAATCTTTATTCATCAGTTTTTTTGATTTGTTCATTGATTGTTCCTTCTATGATCTGTTGAATGCGCTTCAGCTGCTTTTCCAATTCAGCCACAAAATCCGCATTGGGAATTTTCCAGTTGACCGATGGCATCATCGTCAGGATGATCCGATCGGACAAGATTTGATAATGTAGCCCGAAGTATTTCACATAGGGCAATCGGATGCCAGGACGTCCCACTAACGGCACCTCCGGGTAGATCTCTGGATGAGATACAATGACCTCTCGCTGAAATAATGGTTTGAACAAGCCCACCAATCGCATCAGAAACATGGATACTAAGACGACGAATTGGATATAGCGCTTTTTTAAGCCTGAGCTTGATACCAAGTACAGTCCAATCAGCGAATCCAAAGAGAGATGCGAGCGGGCATGCCGACAGGCAGCCTGTTGCGAAGCAATGGCGGACTGCAATAACCGCCTGGCTCGTTGGAGATCGATCTGATCACCATCGAGATAATTGACGAACTCGATGACTTCGGGAGTGGTGACGATCGCATCGGCCAAACCCATGCATCGATATCGCGATAGCGTTAAAAATTGCCGCAACTGGACCATTTTGCCAGTGAGCTTTTTGGTGGCCATTTGAAGTGCCACCATGAAGATCGGTACGCCGTCTAAATCGCGAGCTGCGAAATAATTTTTTCCCAGGTCGGCGATCTCGAAAGTAGCGATCTGATGATCGACCACGCGCGCCAGATCGTGCTGCGCCCGCTGCAAAAAATGCGGTGCGATCTGCCACTGCAAATGAGTCACTGGTGCAGAGATTGCTTCGTTTGCTGCGGGATGATCATCCAATTGAATGTCGCTCGCCCACCGCTGGATTTCTGCGCCGGCGCGCATCATGGTGTTGCCATCCAAATATGTGCTGAAATTGCAAATGATGCAGGCGCGGGCATTGCCGAAAACAACGATCTGCAGCGCAGCATGAAACCACCGATTGGCGAAATTGCCGCTATGCCCGATGCTCGCTGCCTCGGCATAGGACGGTGGCTCATGGTCGAGATCCAGGCATAGAATGAACAAACTATGCCGAAGCAGGCTCAGCGACTGCTGATTTATTTGGCTTTGCTGAAGCTGCGTGAAAATCTTCAACTGAGTGCGATGGTCGGCGCCAGTTAACATCCCTGCTGGCGCCGTCTTTGGATCACGGTCGATTTGTTCCACCAGCTCTGTCAAGGTGCGCTTGATTGTCCTGGGCTTCCATTGTGCTATCGGCCCAAGCTCCAAGGCATATTGCTGTCCGTTGATCATGACAATGATGCGCGAGCTATTGGTGCTCTTGAAGATGCGCGGCCGGCCGTTTTTTTCGACCACCAGACAGGTGGAGAACAAATTCGGATATTGCCCCATTTCCAATATCTCGTCACGATAACGATCTGGCTCAAGCCGAGCTGTTACGATATCCTGATACAACTGGCCGGCGGCCATGACCAGCGTCGCGGCTCTTTCTATGGGTGTCAATGGACGAGGATCATCTTTCAGAGCCAGCGTCGCAGAGACGACCGGGGCAAATAAATAACCACCGCGCAAATCACACTGCCGGAGCAATTCCTCCAGCCGCTGGGGTAGGATTTGTTGAAATCGGCTAAATCCCGAAATCCACAGAGCGGCCCGGGCGATCGAATAAGCCGCCGGGCTGGTTTTTAGACCCACCCGCGCTAATGAGCTCATATCTCCCGACGATGGCAACTTGATTAATGGCGGCTTTGGATAGCCAGCCATCTGTTCATAAATGTCGTGAGAGCGTTCCGAATCTGAAACGATCAGACTCATAATTTTATTACCATAAATGAAATTCCAATAAAGTTTGCTCTGCTATCAGATCTCAGCCGAGCGTCAAGCCAAGGGTGTTCGATTAACTTTTTACCGCAATAAGATCATTTTGCTGACTTCCACCTTGTCTTTGATTTGCAAACGATAGAAATAAACTCCACTCTGCAAACCGCTTGCATCCCAAAAAATCTGATGGGTCCCTGCTTCTAATGATTGATTGACGAGCATGCTTATTTCTTGACCCAGCATATTGTACACGTTGAGCGACACTCGATTGCTCTCTGGGAGATCAAAAACGATGGTGACGATTGAATTAAACGGATTGGGATAGCTGCGGCTCCATCGTCCATCGGGTTTGTTATGTTGAATTGCAGCCACCCAATTGTCGTCCTGCACATATTTGATAACGGTTATTTTCCCGGCGTTCATTTCGATGGCAGAACTCCCAGCGACAAAAATATTGGCAGACTGGTCCACTTGGATCGCGACACTGGCGTCGTCGCTCTTAGAGCCGCTATGGTATCGGGCCGTCCATTGGAGTGAGCCATTCTGGTCATATTTCAATGTAGCGAAATCCGAGGCCGTGTTATCGCCGACGCTCTGCCCGGTGACGTATACATTGCCATCGCGATCCAGCGCCAGACCCGCGGCTCGTTCCCAGGAATTGCCTGGTCCGTTATATCGAGCCAGCCATTGTTGCTTCCCAGTTGAATTATATTTGATGGTCAGAAAATCGCTATTGGGGTTGAACAGGTCACTGCCAATGGTGCCTGTGACGGCCACATTTCCTGAGGCATCTACCGCCAGCCCGCTGATATTGTCTTGGAGGTTCTCATCGCTATTATAGCGCGCCAGCCATTGCATTTCTCCGGAGCTATTGTATTTGATTATGGCGTAATCCAATCCAGTGCCGTTGCCCATGCTGGTGCCAGCGACATAAAGATTGCCGTTTGTATCCAATGCGAGATGGGTGGCGATGTCCTGGGCATTGGCTGGGCCGTTATAGGTCACTGCCCAGATCCGCTGGCCCATAGGGCTATATTTTATTGTGATGAAGTCGGTTTGGATTGGGGATGCCCGACCAGCTCGGCCGCTGCCAGTTGCTCCAGTCACATACACGTTCCCTGCTTCATCGACCGCGATGGCGCTCGCCATATCCATCGATCCCGAAGAGCCGTCATAGCGGTCCACCCATTGCTGTTGCCCAGATGGATCGTATTTGATAGTGACGATATCGGGGAACGGCACCCAGCCTCCTGCATTGCTGAAACCCGTCACATACACGTTCCCGGCTGCGTCCACAGCCACTCCGGTTGCTTCATCGAGATTATTGGCAGGTCCGTTGTACCGGGCTACCCATTGCTGGACGCCATGACGGTCGAGTTTCAGAGTGATATAGTCCTCCAAGCCATTTGCCGCAGCGCTGCTTCCGGCCACATAAATGTTGCCCTGTCGATCGACGGTTATCGCAGCCGCTTGATCGTCCCCATTGTTCGGCCCATGAAAGCTGGCATTCCATTTTAGCTTTCCCGTGCTGTCATATTTTACTATGACAAAATCAAAATCACCATTGCTGGTGCGGGTATTTCCAATCACAATCACATTGCTGGAATCATCCAGCGCCATGGCAACGGCCAAATCGAGCTGGGCATGGCTGGTTTGATAGTGACCAACCCAGCCTTTTTTCACCATCGGAGTGCTAAGCGCTACCGCACTCCCGATCAACATCAGGCTGATGAGGATAATTTTTTTCATATCGGCTCCTTGGTTAATATGAAATACACATGCAACTATTCAACTGATCATCAATCTATTCTAAAATGAAATTGTTGCGCATCGTCCTTGCGAGTACACGGGCGGTGTGAAAATAGTCATAGAGATTCCCCATTCCTGCTTCGCTCTATTTAGAATGAGAGCCAAATCAGGCGTTTTCCCACAAGTTGGCAATGAAGCGCAGCGAACTCGAAACTGCTCGTCTGGATACAACCCGTTCTGACAAGTTCATGAAAATGATTCGGCCTAAAGTGCCTCGCAATGATGACTCCAATTTTGTCATTTTCAAGCGTTATATACATTCGTACACCGTGTATCGGCATCCCCCGATTTAACGAATACGTGGACGTACATTCCAGAGAAAATCGGTTTTTGTGACATCATCGATATTGATTATGGCAGCGTTTTTCAAGAAACTTCCTTGTGTTGGTGCCAATCGCGATTTGCATGAGTAGCACCCACTGAATCGATGCTGATTTTTAGCAACAAAACCACGTGCGGATCAGGCAAAAAACGAACCATTGGAGCCATCGATCTAGTGTTCCTTCATGAGATAGATTGAGCCAAGAAATTTCACCTCAATCGCGCGCAAAGTTGTCAGCCAGAACGGGCTGGGAGTTCACCGCATTCCTGACCAGACAGGCGCTGGAAATGACTCATGGTTTGCTTGGATTTATTTTTTCCAGGCAAGCCGAAATTTTTTGGGCTAACATGCTCACCTGCTTGTCATCCACCATGATGCTGATATGGTCTCCGGGGACATCGTGCACTTCCACACCGTGCTTTGCTAAGGCTGCCCAACCCAAGTCTGGCGTCGTATCGCTGCCTGAGTGGGCATTGACGGCGCGAAAAATTGTAATTTTGCCTGGGTAAGGCTGAGCCTGATAGCGGCGCCAGGCGTCATTATAGGTTCTCAGAATAGTGACAAAATGGCTAAATTGCTCCAACGTGACGTCTGATCGAATCCATTGGGTTCGGATGGCCTGTTCATAGACATGCTTCACTTGATCGGCTGGAGCCATCTGCCGCAATTTTTCCAGTGAAAGCGGTAGATGCTTACCAAAGGAATCGATCAGATACGCGACATCATCCTCTGGGGCATCGTTCGGGGGGACGGGTCCTTGATCCACCAATCCCAAAAAAGCGACCGATTGGCCCATGGCAACGAGTTGTTGCGCCATTTCAAAAGCGATGATCACGCCCAGGGACCAACTGCCGAGGTAGTATGGGCCGGTAGGCTGAACGTTGCGAATGGCGTTCACATAATAGCCTGCCATGTCCTCGATGCTGGTGTGGATCTCCTCCCCGGGGTTAAGCCCCTTGGCCTGGATGCCATAGAGCGGCTGGTCAGAACTGATGTGATTGGCCAAGCCAACATACCAATGGACGCTGCCGCCGGATGGGTGGACGAAGAATAGCGGTGCGCGAGAGCCGCGCGGCTGCAATGGCACCAGGGTCGGATGCGACCGGGTTCCGTCGCCCATCCTGAGCACGCGGGCTAAATTTTCGATGGTCGGCTCCTGAAATAGCGCGTTCAATGGCAGTCCCCGTCCCAACCGTTGCTGAATTTGACCGATTAATCGGACCGCGAGAAGGGAGTGCCCGCCGAGCTCAAAGAAATTATCTGTCACACCGATTGGCCGGACGTTTAATACCTCCTCCCAGATGCGCACCAGTCCGAACTCCCAAGCATCGCGCGGGGCGACATAGGCTTTTTCCAGATCCGGCCGGCTATTATCTGGGGCAGGCAGCGCATTGCGATCAATCTTTCCATTTGGCAGCAAGGGAAAAGCGCTGAGCTCAATGAACTGCCCCGGCACCATGAAGTCGGGCAGGCGTTCCCTCAAGAAATTCCTCAGCTCCGTGACCGTCACCGAATCGCCCTGGCTGGGAACATAATAGGCAACGAGTCGCTTCTCCCCGTCGGTCTCCTTGGCTGGGTAAGCGACCACGACGGTTTCCCTTACCGAGGGGTGTTGACCCAGCACCGCTTCGATCTCCTCGAGCTCAATCCGAAAACCGTGAATTTTCACCTGATGATCGATCCGGCCAATGAATTCAAGTGTGCCATCGGTGCGATAACGGGCCAAATCCCCAGTTCGATACAGCCTTTGACCTGGGGTGGTGCTGAACGGGTGAGGGATAAACTTTTCAGCGGTCAATCCCGGTTGACGATGATAACCTCTGGCCAGACCAATTCCGGCGATGCAGAGTTCCCCAGGAACGCCGATGGGCACAGGCTGGAAATTATTGTCCAGCAAATAGATCTCGGTATTGTTCAGCGGACGGCCGATGGGCACAGTCGTTTGAGCCGCTGCTACGGATTCCACGCGATAGATGGTCGGGCCCACGGTTGCTTCGGTCGGCCCATAGGCATTAAAGAAATTTCTGTTGGGCGCCCATTTCTGGACAATGGCCGGGGTACAGCGTTGGCCGCCAGTTATCAGCGTTTTTAGCCCGGATAACGGACGTTCTGGCAAGATAGCCAACAGCGATGGCGGCAATAGCGTCGCCGTAATTTTTGCCTGATCAATAAATTGGAGCAATTGATCGCTGGAGAGCAAAAGCTCGCGCCGGGCGAACACCAGCGTGGCACCAGCTACCAGTGCCGTGAAAATCTCCATGACCGAGGCATCAAAGCTCAGGGATGAAAACTGGAGCATCCGATCCGACGCGCTGATCCCCAGTTGTTGAATATTGGCCGTAATATAATTGCATAGACCCCTATGCTGCAACAATGTGCCTTTGGGTTGCCCAGTGGAGCCCGAAGTATAGATCAAATAGGCCAGGTTGTCTGGATCGATCGTCTCTCCGAGCGGCTGATCCGATTGCTGAGCAATCGCTGGCCAATCCGCATCCATCAGGATGATCGGGATGGGGGCATCTGAGAATTGCGCAGCGAACTTCTGTTGCGTGATCAGCACGTGGGCCCCGGAATCTTGAAGCATAAAGGCTCTTCTGGCACTGGGATAATCGGGATCAATGGGCAAATAGGCTCCTCCTGCCTTCAGTGTCCCAAGAATGGCAATTGGGATATCCAACGAGCGGTCTAAGCTGATCGCGACAATGCTTTCGGGTCTGATGCCAAGTTGCTTCAAATATCGGGCCAATCGATTGGCCCGCTGATCCAGTTCTCGATAGCTGAGCTGCTGGTCCTCGAACATCACAGCGGTAGCGTCTGGAGAGCGGGCAACGGTTGCTTCGAATAGATGATGAATGGCGTGCTGATCTGGGTAATCGGCTGCCACAGCATTGAACTCCACCAGTAGCTTGTGTTTGTCCTCGGCTGTAAGCACATCGATCTCTGCTGGCCGTTGCCCCGAATTGGTCACGAATTGTACCAGGATGTGCCTGAGCTGATGCAATACCATACGGATCAAGGCTTGGTCCGCGTGACCTCTATCATAAAGGATTCGCAGCATAATCCGCGATCCTGGCCCAACGATCAAATTGATCGGATAATTGGTGCGCTCCTCGGAGCGTACGTTTTCAATGCTCAATTGAAGGCCCAGTTGTTGGGTGAGCCGATTATCGATGGGATAGTTTTCGAATACCAAGATTGTCTCAAATAACGGGGTTCCACGCGGAACCTGGCTCCACTGCTGAATTTGAATCAAAGAGCTGTATTCATATTGCCGACTCTCCAATTGCTGCTGTTGCAATTGTTTCAGCCAAGGGATGAGCGTCTGCTGATTTGAGATTTTGATGTGCACTGGTAGCGTGTTGATGAACAGTCCGATCATATCCTCGGCGCCCTGGAGATCGGCAGGCCGACCTGAAACAGTCGCTCCAAACACCACATCATCGGTCTGGTTATAGCGACCCAATAGCAATCCCCAGGCCGCCTGAATCACTGTGTTCAAGGTAAGCTGGTGGTTACGAGCAAAGCGTTGTAGCTGAGCGCTGAGCGATTCGTCCAAATAGATCTCTTCATTGAATGCGCCCTGTGCAAAGGTTTTACCAGCCTGCTCCATGGGGAACAGCGGCGTAGGAGTAACAAACCCGGCGAGCATTTTTCGCCAGAATGCTTCAGCTTGGGATTGATCCTGTTTTTTCAGCCAGATGATATAATCGCGGAATGGCCGGCGTTGCGGCAATTGCACCGGTTGCCCGCGGTGAAAACCATCATAAAGGGCAAATACCTCGCCCAAGACCATGGGCACGCACCATCCATCCATCAAAATATGATGATAGCTCCATACCAGTTGATGGCGATCTGGGTCAAGCTGAATTACGGCGCATCGCATCAAAGGCGGCTCGGATAATTTGAACCCAGCCTTGCGATCGGCTTCCAGAAAGGCGTGCAATTGTTGCTCTTGTTGCTCGGGTGAAAGATGGCGCCAATCGTGCCGTTCAAATGGCATCGCCACGTCGCGATGCACGACCTGCACCGGCTCTTTCAGGCTTTCGCCAATGAAACCGGTCCGGAGAATCGGATGCCGCTGAATGACCGAATTCCACGCGTGCTCAAATGCGCTTAGATCCAGCTTGCCGGTGATGGCACAACTCAATTGCTCGAAATATACTCCAGATTCGGGCGCTAATAGCGAATGAAACCACATCCCCTGTTGCATCGGCGTCAGGGGGTAAAAATCAACGACATTCTTGTTATTCATCCTTACATCATCCCTATAATCGACTTAATTCGCCAATAATGTCCTGAATATCTTCCTGCTCCCATTGAAATTCCTGGAAATCCTCGCTGGAGAAACTGACCGGTGCACCGGATTGGTAATGTTGGAGCACCGCAATGATTTGCTCCATCCATCGATCAGCCAGTTGCTCAATGGTTTCCCGGCGATGCAGGTTCTTGCTATAGGTCCAGCCGATCTGCAATTGTCCCTGGTTCACGCTGCCAGTGATCTCGAGAACATGGCTGCGCTGGTTTTCTGGGCTGCGATCCATATCAGCGAACTCATCGGCTGGCCCGAATGGGCCAGGTTCATTATCGCTGGATCCGGTTTGACCGAAATAATTGAAGATGATTTCCGGTTGAGGGATGGCCTGGATGGCTGTGCCTGTTTTCGATGGTGGAGCAAGATATTTCAGTAATCCGAAGCCAATGCCTCGCTGAGGAAGCTGGTTCAATTGCTGTTTGATGGCCTGGACCGCATCGCTGGGGCTCTGCACGTTCGTCAAGCGAAATGCCACTGGCGTGATTACCGTGAACCAGCCAACGGTCCGACTGAGATCGACGTCATCGAACATTGGCTCGCGGCCATGACCCTCCAATTCGATCATGATGTGATCGGATCCTGAAGCATCTCTCAGGGCCAAAGCCAGACTGGTCAGCAATACTGTCAAGGCTGGGGTTCGATAGGTCGACGGCATTGTGTTCAATAAAAATTGGGTGGATTCTGGCGACAGGGTTCTGGTAATGACCTGGGCCGAATGTTCGGTATTCTCCCCACCTGGAAAGTCGAGCGGAATCGGCTCGGCAGTAGCGGTCCCAAGCGCTTCCCAATAGCTGGTTTGCTCCAGCAGTTCCGGGGACTGTGCATAGTGAGTTAATTTATTTGCCCAATGTTGGAACGAGGTCGTCTTGGCTGGTAGGCGCACCGATTGCCCCTGGCTGAGCTGCTGGTAAGCGGAGAGCAGGTCCTCGAGCAAAATTTGCCAGGATACGACATCGATGACCAGGTGATGGGCCACGACCAATAGTCGCGCGGACGTATCTGGGCCGCGATCGAATAGCGCGAACCGAATCAACGGCCCCTGGGATAAATTCAAACTGGTCTGAATGGCTGCTGCCTGCGTTTCGATGGCTTGGAACTGCTGTTCCGGCGAAAGGCCAGAGAGGTCGATCCAGCAGAACGGAGTGGGATCCAGTTTCTCCTGATTGATTTGATGCCAGCCATGGTCATCGGCGAAAAAGCGCAATCGGAGCGCATCGTGATGTTGGAGCAATTCGTCAACGGCCTGCTTCAGCCACATGGGATTCAATCGCTGGTTGATGGAGAGCAGGACATGTTGGTTCCAGTGATGCCGAGCAACAATTGGCAGTTCGAAGAACCAATGCTGAATCGGCGTTAGGGGCACTGGGCCGCTTACCAGTCCTTGCTCGGCATGGATCTGCATCTCACGGCTAGCCAATTCGGCCAGGCTGGCGATCGTCGGGTATTGGAAGATTTGCCTCGGCGTGAAATGGATCCCAGCCTGCCGCGCTCGGGAGATCACTTGAATGGTCAAAATCGAATCCCCACCCAATTCGAAGAAATTGTCGTAAATGCCGATCGTTTGGATGCCGAGCACCTGTTGCCAGATCTGGACCAGTGTGCCTTCAATTGGGGTGCGCGGTCCGACCATAGCATGTTGCAGCTCTGGTCGCGTGTCATCTGGCTCGGGTAGCGCCTGTCGATCGACCTTGCCGTTTGAAGTGAGCGGCAAACTGGCCAATTTCACGAAGGCAGCTGGGATCATATATTCGGGCAGTCGCAATTTCAGAAATTCGCGAAGATCGGTGATTGTCGGAAACTCGGCATGATTGGGCACCAGATAAGCCACGAGCCGTTGAGCGCCGTCCGTTTGCCAGGGGTGAACCACCACTTCGCGAACGGCCGGGTGTTCAGCCAGGGCCGTTTCGACCTCCCCCAATTCGATGCGAAAGCCACGGATCTTCACCTGAAGGTCGATACGTCCCAAAAATTCGATGCTGCCATCGGGCAGATATTTGGCTAAATCGCCGGTGCGATAAAATCGAGCGCCGGGCTGTTGGCTGAACGGATCTGGGAGGAATTTCTCCGCGGTCAGCTCGGGCCGATGCAGGTACCCGCGCGCCACGCCTGCACCGCCGATGTAAATCTCTCCAGCGACGCCGATCGGCACCGGCGCAAGATTCTCATCCAGCAGATAGATCTGGACATTTCCGATGGGCGAGCCAATGGGGACCGACCCAGATTTTCGATAATCGGTCGGCACAAGGTAATTCATACACCCAACCACGGCTTCTGTTGGACCGTACTCATTGATCAACCAGGTCTCCGGGGCGTTTTTTCGCCAGAAGTCAATATGCTCCCGGGTTAAATTTTCCCCGCCAATGATGAATGCATTCACCAATCCAGCGGCCTGGGAAGGTTCGATTTGTTCGCCGAGCATTTGCAAATGGGCGGGCGTAATTTTTACCAGTCCAAATCCGGGATGCTGCACCAGGGTTCGGGCCACAATATCCAAATCCTCATCTTCTGGCGTTAAATAGACTGAGCTTCCGCACAGCAGTGGGGCATAGAGGCCAGTAATGGTGGCATCAAACGCCAGAGAAGAATGGACCAGAGCGCCTCGCTCCCGCGTGATGGGATAGGCTTTGACACACCAGAGCAGGTAATTCATCAATCCTTGATGGTGAACCATGACGCCCTTCGGTTTGCCAGTGGAGCCAGAGGTATAGATCACGTATGCCAGATTGTCGCCAGTGAGCTTGACCGATAGATTCGCTATGCTTTCTATGGCAATGTTCGGCCAGTCGCGATCCAGACAGATGATCGTCAGATTTCCGGCCAGAGGAGAAGCCTGGTCATCGATCTTCAGACGGTCAAGCAACCGCTCTTGTGATAGCACCACCGATACATGCGCGTCCTGGAGCATATAGCTGATTCGCTCGCTGGGATAGGTTGGGTCGATGGGCACATAGGCGGCCCCGGCCTTTAATACGGCGAGCAAGGCCACCATGACCTCTATCGATCGCTCCATGCAAATGGCAACGATCTTTTCGGGGCCAATGCCCAGCCGGCGCAGCCGATGAGCCAGTTGATTGGCCTGTTGGTTCAATTGGCAATAGGTGAGGTGATGCTCTCCGAATACGACAGCGACGGCATCTGGCGTACGATTGACCTGGGCCTCGAACCATTGATGCACCAAAAGCGATGTCTGACAATCGACCCTTGTCTCGTTCCATTCTACAATTGCCTGATGCATTTCCTGATCGGATAAAATTGGAACGGAAGCGATGGCGCGCTCTGGCTGGTTCAGCATGTTGGTGAATAGATTCTCAAAATGTCGGATGAACCGGGCGATGGTCGTCGCGTCGAATAGATCCGTATTATATTCCAGCGCCCCGGCGATTCGGTGGCCGTCCTCTTGCATGAACAAGGTCATATCAAATTTAGCGCTTCCCAGATGGGTTTCGAACGGGCTGGCGGTGAGTCCCACCGAGATCTGCTGTTGTCCAACTGGGGTGTTTTGCAGGACGAACATCACTTGAAACAGCGGTGAATGGCTGGTATCTCGTTTGGGCTGGAGTGCATCGACCAGTTTCTCGAACGGGAGGTCCTGATGCATATAGGCGCCTAGGGCAGCCGCTTTGACCTGGTGCAGCAACTCGCGGAAGCTGATGCCATTGGCAAATCGAGCGCGCAACACCAAGGTATTGACAAAAAAGCCGATCAGGTTTTCGGTGGCCGATTGTGTGCGATTGGCAATGGGCGTTCCAACACAAATATCATCTTGGCCAGAATAGCGATAGAGCAGCGCTTGAAAGCCAGCCAAAAGCGTCATGAAAAGGGTGGCGCCCTCTTGCTGGCCGAAATTTTTGATCGCTTGCGATAATGGTTCGGAGAAATAAAATGTTTGATAGTCGCCTCGAAATGTTTGAACCGCCGGTCGGGGCCGATCAGTCGGCAATTCCAGCAGCGCCGGGATGCCATCAAGCTGCTGTTTCCAATAATCTAATTGATGTTCCAGCACCTCACCGCGCAGCCAGTGTTGCTGCCAATAGGCGAAATCCGCATATTGGATGGGAAGTTCCGGCAATGGGGACGGGCGATCGTGGAGGAACGCATCGTAAATGGCTGCAATTTCCCTGGTAAATACCTGAATCGACCAGTCATCTGAAATGATGTGATGCATGATAACCAGCACGATATGGTCATGCTCTGATAAGCGTAACAAGGTTACACGCAGCAGCGGCCCGGTGGACAGGTCGAACGGCTGTTGCGATACGAGAAGTGAAAGCTGAAACGCCTCGGCCTGCTGTCGATCTGGAGGAACTCCAGTCAGGTCGACCAAGCGCACTGGGATTCGCAGGCTGGGCAAAATGGTTTGATGGGGTTTACCATCGACGACATGAAACGTGGTTCGGAGCGATTCATGCCGACGGACGATCTCCTGCACGGTCCGCCCCAGCACCGGGATGTTCAGCTCGCCGTGCAATCGAACGGCATTAGGAATGTTGTAGAATGGGCTATTGGGCTCGAATTGATCCAAAAACCAGAGTCGCTGCTGCGCAAAAGAGAGCGGCAGGTCCTGGTCTCTCGGCACCGGAACGATAGCTGGCGGCAAAATGCCCTGGGCCGACTTCAGGAAACGATCGCAATATTCCGCCAGTTCTGCCACCGTGGGCGATTCGAACATCGTTCGCAAGGGGATATCGGCCTGGAACGCTTCGCGCAGTCGCGAGATGACTTGAGTTGCCAATAGCGAATGGCCTCCCAACTCAAAGAAATTATCATAACATCCGACGCGCGGGCAACCGAGAACGCTCTGCCAGATATCGGCAATGATCTGTTCGGTGGCATTGCGCGGAGCGACGAAATCCGTTCTCGGCTCAATGGCCGCGCCGAGATCATAGGCCGACAGCGCTTGGCGATCAATTTTGCCATTGGGCAACAACGGCAGCTCATCTACCCAGACAAAAAAGGCCGGGATCATGTACTCGGGAAGATGATTCTTCAGAAAAGCCCGCAGTTCAGAAGGCGAGGGTTGGAGGCTATTCTGCGCGACCAGAAACGCGACCAGGCGCTTCGCCTCGCCGGTGTCACCCGTGACGATCACCGCCGCTTGCTGTACATCAGGATGCTGGCTGAGCGTTGCCTCGATCTCGCCTGGCTCAATTCGATAGCCCCGGATTTTCACCTGATCATCCATGCGGCCCAAAAATTCGATATTTCCATCATAAAGGTAGCGTGCCCGATCACCTGTCCGGTAAAGTCGCTCTCCGGGTCGATCGCTAAATGGATGGGGAATAAATTTCTCAGCCGTTAAGTCGGGCCGATTGAGATATCCATATGCAACGCCGGCGCCGCCAACACATAATTCGCCTGGCACGCCGATGGGTGTCGGTTGTAGTTGGGTATCCAGAATATAGATTTTGGTATTGGCAAAGGGTCGACCGATCGGCACCACCCGATCACTGGACAAAGATTTGTTTAATCCCTCAAAAAAAGTGCTGTCGATGGTGGCCTCGGTGAGGCCGAAGGTGTTGAATAGCCGTGTCTGGGGTCCGCAAAATTTCAAAAATTTCTGATATTCGCCCACATACCAGGCATCAGAACCGGCGATCAATACGTTCATGAAAGAGAGGTCCTGATGGTTCTTCTCCAGATATTGGATCAAATTTCTTAACACGGCTGGGACGAACTCGGCAATATTGACGCCATGCTTGATCATGGTTTGATACAGGGATCCCGCATCCAAGAGCAGGTCGCGGGGACACAACACCAGCTTGCCCCCGGAGCATAAGGCCCGGACCAAATCGCCGCAGAACACATCGAACGAAAAACTGGCCATCTGCAAATGACAGGTGGCTTTCGTTCCCAATTCAAATTGCTGTTCCCAGGCAAAATACTGGTTCACCACGCTGCGATGGGGCACCATGACGCCTTTGGATTTTCCCGTTGAGCCAGAAGTGTAGATGATATAAGCCAAATGATCGGGCGTCACTGCGACATTAGGGTTTTGATCGCTCTCACGTTCCAAAAGAAGCTGGATCGTGTCGATCAGAATGGTCTCGCTGGAATAGCTGGGGAGAACGGCCTGATATTGGCTGGTTGTGAGCACGATCGCGACATTGGCATCCGAGAGCATGTGGACGATCCGATCCTCGGGGTAGCTGGGATCAATGGGCAAAAATGCCGCGCCCGCTTTGAGCGTCGCCAACACGCTCACGATAAGTTCGAACGATTTCTCCTGGCAGATGCCCACCAATTGGCCCGGCCCGATTCCACGCTCCAGCAGCAGATGGGCAAGCCGATTGGCGCTTCGATTCAGCTCCCCATAGCTGAGCTTCTGGTCATTTAAAATTAAAGCTTCTACCTCAGGAATTCGTTGGGCCTGGCGTTCAATCAATTGGTGGATGCATAGGTCGCTTGGAAAATCGGTTTGCGTATTGTTCCAATCGCGCAGCAATAATTTTCGTTCTGTTTCACGCAGCAATGGCAATTGGGCAATTTTTTCATCCGGCTGGCGAAGGATGTTCTCTAATAACACCTGATAGTGTTCCAGCAGCCGAACTATGGTGGCTCGGTCGAACAGATCGGTATTATATTCCACGGCGGCGCTCAAGCCATCTGGTTGCTCGGTGAGCATCAGGGTCAGATCGAATGTGGAGGTGCCGGCAGTGATGTTGAGCGTGCTGATCGAGACTCCGGGCAGCTCGTGATCGACCAACATGGGATTATTTTGCAAGATGAACATGACCTGAAACAGGGACGAATGGCTCATATCGCGATCGGGCTGCAGGATCTCCACCAATCGCTCAAATGGCACATCTTGGTTGGCATACGCCTCCAGGGTGACTTCGCGGACCTGCTGGAGAAATTGCGTGAACGATAGACCTCCATTGGGCTGGGTGCGAAGGACGATGGTATTCACAAAGAAGCCGATGAGCCCTTCGATTTCGGCTCGGGTCCGATTGGCAATGGGAGAGCCAACGCAGATGTCGGTTTGCCCGGTATAGCGATAAAGCAAGACCTTGAATGCCGCCAACAGCGCCATAAACAGAGTCACGCCCTGCTGACGAGCGAATGCTTTGAGCTGTTCAGACAGCGTCTGGGGAAGTTTTGCGATATAGGTATCCCCATTAAGGGTTTGGACCGCTGGCCGGGTCCGATCGGTGGGGAGTTCCAATACCGGGAGATTCGAGTCCAGTTTCCGTTTCCAATAGCCGATTTGACGCTCCAGTCGTTCGCCGGCGAGCCATTCCTGTTGCCATTGGGCAAAATCGGCATATTGGACGGTAAGCTCCGGCAGCGGCGATGGCCGATGATGCAAAAACGCCTCATAGAGAACGGCAATTTCCTGAATCAGCACACTCATGGACCATCCATCGGAGATAATGTGGTGCATATTCAATAGCACGATATGATCCTGCTTGCCCAGTTTAAGCAATTTGACGCGGATCAGTGGACCGGTGGACAGGTTGAATGGTGTTTTCGCTTCGTCGGTTGCCAACCGAATGGCCTCATCCAGTCTTCGTTCTTCGGGGATCAATCCCAGGTCTACTTTTGGCATTGTGATCGTCGCATTGGGGCTGATCACCTGGACTGGTTGTCCCTCCACCGTGGCAAAGGTGGTGCGCAATGTCTCATGTCGCCGGACGATCTCCTGGAGGCATTTCTCCAGCACCGCCACATTCAAATCTCCCTGGAATCTCACCGCCGAGGGAATGTTGTAGAATGGGCTATTCGGCGCAAATTGATCTAAAAACCACAGTCGCTGCTGGGCGAATGAGGTTGGGAAAACGTAAATATCTTCGTCTGTAAAATTGTTTTTGATTGCATCCGTCATAGGTGTATTTCAATCTGATTTCGTGTTCCAATTTGTGTTTGCATGGAAGCGGGTCATTTGGACCTGCTCATGAATGTTGTCTCCCAATCACAGCAACTGCAGACAGGTTCGTTCGCAGTGGCTGCTGGTTGATTGGCTTTTCCGCGGCTCGTTTCTTCCAAAGGCCTCTATCATACGGAATTCAATTCGGCCGCGTGATTGTATCCGCCACCAAGTTGGCGGACGGGATGACATATTCGATCGTTCATAGCATTTTCAAATAAAACCTGTTATCAATCGATCTATTGATAAAAATTTTTCGGTTGATCGGTGCGCCACGTTTCAGGGGCCAATGGTTTCATTCCCAGTTAAGAAGGGAGCTTCGCCTGGTCCAAATCGGAGCGCCTCATGCGATGGGCGTCGCGCGAATAGCGGCCGATGGTCGGGATTGATCCCTCGCTTTGCGTCTGAGCGGTCATTTGCGCGGATAAGATTGCCTCAGCCAGCTTTTCGATCGTTGGGCTTTCAAATAGTGTGCGCAATGGGATATCGATCTGGAAAGTGGTTCGAATGCGCGAGATGAACTGCGTGGCCAATAGGGAATGGCCGCCCAGATCGAAAAAGTTGTCGTATACGCCCACTTTATCCAGATGCAAGAGTTCAGCGCAGATAGATGCCAACTTTTCCTCGGTTTCGTTGCGCGGCGGCTGATAGCGGATCTCCAAATCAGGCCGCGTTCGGTCTGGCGCGGGCAGCGCTTGGCGATCCACTTTGCCGCTGGGCGTGAGGGGCAGTTGCTCCAGAGCAATGACATGAGCCGGCACCATATAATCGGGCAACCGCTCCCGGAGATAGCGACGTAACGCTCCAATCTCAACGGATGCGCCCGGCTTTGGAACAAGATAAGCGGCGATCCGAGGGTCACCTGGGACGTCCTCGCGTACGATCACGACAGCATCCTGAATCGACGGATGATCATGAAGCACGTTTTCGATCTCGCCCAGCTCGATGCGGAAGCCGCGCAGCTTGATCTGATGGTCGATGCGGCCCAAAAACTCGATATTGCCATCGGCCAGATAGCGCACCAGATCGCCAGTTCGGTAGAGACGTTCGCCCGCTTGAGCGCTGAATGGGTTGGGGACAAACTTTTCTGCAGTCAGATCGGGGCGATGGAGATAGCAACGGGCCAATCCAACACCGCCAACGTACAACTCTCCATTAGCGCCGATCGGGACTGGATTCATGGATTCGTCCAGCACATAGAGCTGGAAATTTGGGATTGGTCGACCAATGGGCGGGCCCTGGGGATAATCGCGCTTTACCTCCAACATTGAAGCGCATACCGTGGTCTCGGTTGGTCCGTAAGCATTGAAGAACTTGCGCCCAGTCGCCCATCGAGCCACGATGTCTGGTGTGCATTTTTCGCCAGCAGTGATCATCACCTGCAGATCGGGCAGGGGATGATCGGGCATGACCCGCGCCATCGATGGGGGCAATGTGACCGTCGTGATTTTTTCATCCGCTAATAGTTTGATCACACCCTGACCCGAGGATAGTTGCTCGGTTTGTGCCAGACATAATGTGGCGCCGTTCAGCAAGGCCATTACCAGCTCCCAAACTGCTGCATCAAAGCTGAGCGCAGCGAATTGCAAGATGCGGCTGTGTTGAGTGATTCCAAAGGCCTGCTGCTGTGCCAGTGCCAAATTGCATAGCCCGCGATGGGGCAGAGCCGTCCCTTTCGGCCTCCCAGTGGATCCAGAGGTGTAAATAAGATAAGCCAGGTTGTCCGGGGTGGTAAGGTTGTTCAGGTTCTGATCCTGAGCCAAACGATCGCTCCCCCAATCCCCTTTTTCGGCATCCAGACAAATGGTCGGCACTTCAAGTCCTGGGAGCCGATCCACCAATCCCCGCTGGCTGATCAACGCGCGGATCCCAGCGTCCTGGATCATAAACAACAATCGCTCTGCGGGATATTGCGGATCTAATGGCAGAAATGCTCCTCCTGCCTTCAGGATCGCCATGGCGCTGATTACCAGATTGGGAGAGCGATCGAGAAAGATGCCGACGATGGATTCTGGGCCCACGCCCAGCGTTCGCAAATTATTGGCCAGGCCATTGGCGCGACGGTTGAGTTCGCGGTAGCTGAGTTGCTGATCACCGAATGACACAGCGATTTGATCGGGATATTGTTCAACCACCGTCTCAAATACTTGATGGACGCACCTGTCGGCTGGAAAATCTGCCGAAGTTTGGTTCCAGTCAACGATCATCTGATGCACTTGGTCAGCGGACATCAATGGATACTCGGCAAGTCGCATGTCGGGATCGGCGACCAATCCTGTCAGGAGCGTTTGGAAATGATCGAGCCATCGTTCCATGGTGCTGGCGTCGAACAAATCAGTATTATATTCGAGGGAGAGCTGCATTTCCTCCGCGCCTTCCATGGCGATTAACGACAGATCAAATTTAGCGGTGCCAGTTTCGGCGACCAATGGGGTGATGGTCAGACCGGGCAACTCCAGAGATTGTTGCGGCGCATTTTGCAGCACCAACATCACCTGAAACAGAGGCGAATGGCTGAGATCGCGCTGGGGCTGAAGCATTTCAACCAGCATTTCGAACGGGATGTCCTGGTGCGTGTAGGCTTCGAGGGCCGTGGCCTTGGCCTGGGCCAGGAGCTTGCGAAACGTCGGATGACCCGAAAGATCGTTCCGAAGCACCAGGGTGTTGACGAAAAAGCCGATCAGGCCTTCAATTTCGCTGCGATTTCGGTTGGCGATCGGAGTGCCGACACAGATATCGGTTTGACCGTTAAGCCGATAGAGCAAGGTCTGGAATGCCGCCAGCAGGGTCATGAACAAAGTGGCCTCTTCCTGTTGGCTCAATCGTTTCAGATCGGTGACCAACTTCGCGGGAAGCTGTCGATGTGCGGTCGCGCCATGAAAGGTCTGCACTGGGGGCCGCGGCCGATCCGTGGGCAATTGCAACAAAGTCGGAGCTCCCTGAAGCTTTTGGCGCCAATAATCCAGTTGCCGTTCCAACACAGCTCCCCGCAGCCAGTGGCGCTGCCAATGGGCAAAATCAGCGTACTGAACCGATAGAGGTGGCAGGGGAGAGGCCTGTCCTGCGGAAAACGCCTGATACAGGGCAGCGATCTCTTGAATCATCACGGCAACCGACCAGCCATCGGAGATAATATGATGCATGGTCAGAACGATAATATGGTCTTGATCGGAGTATATGATCAAAAGGATCCGCAACAGTGGGCCGCGCGCCAGATCGAAGGGGCGTTGCGCCTCTGTCTTGATCAATTGCTGGGCCTGAAGCTCCTGCTGTTCCGGGCGAAGATGGCTGAGGTCCACTTTTTGGGGCAGCAAGAACAGGGTTGGAGCGATCACCTGAACTGGCTGGCCATCCCGCGAATCGAATGTGGTGCGCAACACCTCGTGGCGGCGAATGAGCTCATTGATGCTTTGCTCCAGGGCGCGCATATTTAGCTTTCCTTTGAGCCGCAAGGCGGTGGGAATGGAGTACAGCGCCTGCCCTGGTGCTAATTGATCCAAAAACCATAGCCGTTGCTGAGCGAACGACAGCGGCAAATCCTGATCTCGAGGCACTGGCTGGATCGCCGGGGCAGAGATCCCTCGCTGCTCCCTTCGAGCGGTCTCTACCCGGGCAGCGATCTCGGCCACTGTGGGACCTTCAAATATGGCCTGCATCTCCAGATCAATCTGAAAGGTATCCCGAATGCGACTCAGCAACCGGGTAGCTAAAAGCGAATGCCCGCCCAGGTGAAAAAAGTTATCATGAATGCCCACCTGGGGCAGCCCTAAGATCTGGCAGAAAAAGGTGGCGATGATCTCCTCAGTTGGGTGCCGCGGGGCCACATAGGGCCTGCTGCCAACCAAAAAGTCCATGGTCGGTTCTGGCAGCCTCCGTCGGTCGATTTTTCCGCTGGGAGTAAGCGGCAGCTTTTCTAAGCGGATAAAAGCCGCAGGCACCATATAAATTGGAAGCCTCGCTTTCAAGAAATCGGATAATTCAGTAGGATGAACCCCGCCGTTTCGGCGATCGGTTGGCACAAAATAGGCGACCAGATGGCGATCGTCGGGCGTTGCCCCGCTGCCTTTTGCGGGTGCCGCGATGACCACAGACTCGGCTACCTCAGGATGTTGCCGTAACGCCTGCTCCACTTCTTCCAGCTCGATTCGAAATCCGCGCAGTTTGATCTGATGATCATTGCGGCCGACAAAAACGATCTGACCATCGGGACGATAATAGGCTAAATCGCCAGTCCGATACATCCGCTCGCCTGGCATGGCATTGAATGGATCCGGAAGAAATTTTTCCGCTGTGAGCGCTGGATCGCCTAAATAACCCCGCGCCAGACCAATCCCGGCAATATAGAGCTCCCCGACCACGCCGACGGGTACTGGCCGTCGCTGCGCATCGAGAATATAAATTCGGACATTGGAAATGGGTCGGCCAATGGGAATGCGATGGAATTGAGACACCGCTTCCGATGATTCTGGAACCTCGTACAACGTTGCAGCGATGGTCGCCTCTGTTGGGCCATACGCATTCATAAGTTTGATCCGGCCATTCACCGCTTCGGCCCAGGCCGCCAGCCGCTTCTGGGCTGGTGCCTCTCCGCCAATGATAACGGAACGCAACGACTCTGGCAAACGCAGTTGTCGCTCTGTCATCTCGTCGACCAATTGATGCCAAACAACGACCGGGAAATGCAGCAAGTTGATCTGTTCGTTATCGCACAGATGCACAAGTTGGTGGATGGGTAATTCCAGTGGAGCGCGATGGAGGACCAATGTTGCGCCGCTGATTAGGGTCGGGAAAATTTCTTCGCCGGCCGCATCAAAGCTTAACGATAAAAGCTGGAGCACTCGAGAATTCGTGCCCAGTTGCTGCTGATGTGCCAGATGCAGGGCGTGATTCACCAGCCCCCGATGAGAAATCAAGCTCCCCTTCGGCTTGCCTGTTGATCCCGACGTGTAGATCACATAAGCCAGATTGTCTGGCAGGACCAAGTTGTTCGGAGGAGCTTTCGATTCCGCCCCGATGTGGGTCCAATCCGCATCCACGTTGATTATCATGAGGTTGGGATTGTCAAATTTTATCCCCAATTTTTGCTGAGTGAGCAGGACGGTCGCCCCTGCGTCCTGAACGATGAAATTCAATCGCTCTGGCGGGTAATTGGGATCCAAAGGCAAGTAAGCAGCTCCAGCTTTGAGCACCCCGATCAGGCTAATGATCAGCTCTGGCGATCGCTCTTGACAAACAGCAACCACGTGCTCGCTGGTTACACCAAACTTCGTCAAATAGTTTGCCAATTGATTGGCGCGTTCGTCCAACTGCCGATAGCTCAGCTCTATGCCGGCACAGCGGAGCGCGATCTGCTCCGGGGTTCGATGGGCTTGTTCGGTGATGAGCTCGTGAATACACCGATCCGCTGGCTGGTCAGCCTGGGTTTGATTCCAGTCCACGATGATCTGCTGATATTCATCGGGCTCCATGATAGAAAGCGACGCCAATGCACGGTCCGGATTGGCAACAAATTCGCCTAAAATGTTCTGTAAATGGTGCAGCACTTGGTCGATGGCCGTGCTTTCGAACCGGCGGGCATCAAAAGCGATTTCCACCCGGATTGGATCGCCAGGAGCGATAACCAGGGTGATGGGATAATTGGTCCGCGAGTAAGCACGAAGGTCCTCAATTTCCAGGGCCCGACGTTGTCCAGCTAATACCTGGCTGATGGGATAATTTTCGAAGACCAGAATATTGTCGAACAAAGGCGTATCGCGAGGGACATTGCTGAATCCATGGATGTCGGCGAGGGCGCTATACTCGTATTGGCGCAACTCGCTCTGCAATTGTTGCAATTGGTTTAACCAGTCAATCAGGCGAGCCTTTGGATTAAATCGAAAACGGATCGGCAGCGTGTTGATAAAGGGCCCCAGCATATATTCAGCGCCGGGCAAGTCCGCCGGTCGACCGGCCACGGTGGCGCCGACCAAAATATCTTCCTCACCGCTGTACTGATTCAATAAGATGATCCATGCGCCCTGGATCAGGGTGTTGAGCGTCACATGATGATTTCGTGCGAACGACTGCAACGCTTGGGTCAGTTGGCTGGATAGGTAGATAGTGGTCGTCTGGTATTCTGGCTCATTTGGATCGAATCTTTTTGTTCGCTCAATTTTGAGCGAGGTCGGCGTATCAAACCCACGAAGCTGCTCCATCCAGAACTGAGCGGCACGCTGATGATCCTGCTGCTGGAGCCAGGAAATATAATCGCGGTATGGTCGAACGGAGCGCAGCATCGGCTGTTGCCCCTGGCAGAACGCTTCATAGCAGCGGAAAAATTCCTCGAATAACAATGGAAAGGTCCAGCCATCGATCAATAAATGATGGCAGATCCAGATCAATTGATGCGCATGTTCATTAATGCGAATCAGCATGACGCTGAACAGCGGGGCGGCGGTGATCTGAAATCCGTCATGCCGAAGCTGGTGTAATAGGTGCTCCAATTGTCGCTGCTGATCCACCTCGCTGAGATGACGCCAATCCAAACGTTTCACCAGAAACGGGACGCTCTCGTGAACCACCTGAACCGGTTCATCCAGCCCCTCCCAGACAAAGGATGTCCGCAGAATCGGATGGCGGTCGATCAGCTTTTGCCATGCCTGCTCAAATGCGTCAAAATTCAGCGGCCCCACCAGCCGGCAGGTCAATTGTTCAATATACTCGCCGCTTCCCTTCGAATAAATGCTATGGAATAGCATTCCTTGCTGCAACGGCGAAAGAGGATAGATGTCAACAATATTGTTTGAGCTCATATTTTCACTACCTTTGCAATTTTCAATCATAAAAAGAGATCATCAGAAAACAACAAAAAAGATAATCTTCCACATCTTGTCTTGGCTTAAGCTTGCCAGGCTGCACTGCTTTTCATGCATCCCGCTGGCTCCGCAGAATTGGCATTGGCACAGTGACTTTCGTCTGATAAACATGTATTTGGCGCTACCATCGAATTTCCAGGAACGGCCGTGGTGAAATTGCCCTGAGCCCTCTGGCTTACCGATTGCCCGATAGTCGATGGACCATGGGAAGCGATACGGATAGGGCAGCAGCTATGATTAAGCTGGAATCGGCCGCGTTTTGGTCTGCTTCAGGATCTTATCCAGCTTGGCTTGATCCAGTCGGGCTAATTTGAAATCAGATGGTGTGATACTGGATCCTTGGCTCGAACGACAATGGTCGATGATGGCGCGGAGTTCTTGAATGAACCCATTGGCGAGACGCTCCACCGTGGGCGCGGTGACGATGTTGCGGCTGTAAGTCCATTCCAGGCGCAATTGCTGTTCACCAATGCCGCCGTTGATATCGATCAGATAGGGGCGATGTCCGTTGAGACTGCGCATTGGACCGACGGACAGTTCTGATGGAGCGAACATCTCAGCCGGCTGGCCGAACTGGCCGAGATAATTGAATGCGATCTCCGGATGCGGTAACTGGCTGAACTGCTGCCGGAGATCGGCGTCATCGGATAAATACCGCAACAGCCCAAATCCGATACCGTGGTTGGGGATCTGTCGCAATTGTTCTTTGGTCGTTTTAATCGCCGAATCGATATCGTTGGCGTCGGTCAAATCAATGATCACGGGATATTGCGTGGTGAACCAGCCGATGGTACGGCTCAAATCGACATCCTGAAAAATATCCTCTCGACCATGTCCCTCTAGCCAGATGAGCACGCGGGATCCTCCCATCTGATGGGATAACGATCGCGCCAGTGCCGCCAACAGAATCTCGTCGATCTGCGAGTGATAGCTCTTAGTCACCAGTTTTAGCAAGTCTTGGGTGTCTTGCTCAGTGAGGTGGACCACAATTTTTTGGGCTGAGGCCTCGGTATTGAGACCATCCGCATGATCTTTGGGCAATCTGATGAACGGTCTTTTGATCGTTTTCAGCCAAAAGGTGGCCTCGGCGCGAAGCTGGTCGCTTTGGGCCCATTCAACCAATCGATTGGCCCAATGGCGAAACGAGGTGGTCTTGCCTGGCAGCGCTGGAGCTTGCTGCGCCATGATTTGATGACAAAGGCGCTGAAAGTCTTCAAACAAAATTCGCCACGAAACGCCATCGATAGCCAGATGATGAATCACCATCAGCAACAATGGGGGGCGCTCCAATCCACGATCAAAGTACACTAGTCGGATGAGCGTTCCAGCGGAGAGATTCAAACTTGCCTGCGCTTGAGCACAGGAAGCCTCGATGATTTCAGCTTGCTGATGATATGGGACCGATGAAAGGTCCACATGGGCAAAAGCATCGAGGCCAGATGCGCTGCCATAAAATTGTCGCCAGCCCTGGCTGGTGGCTTCGAAGCGAAGCCGAAGCGCATCGTGATGTTGCAGCAAGGCAGCCAGACTGCGACGAACGACCGATGGGCTAATTTTTTGTCGCAGCTCGATTAGGACTGCCTGATTCCAGTGATTTCGATCAGAAAAGTTTTGGTCAAAGAACCACCGCTGGATCGGGGTCAGGGGCAGTTCGCCTGTGAGCTCGCCGGTCTCTGTAGCGGCTCGCGGTCCCTGGCTGAGCTGATTCGCCAGTTGGGCTAGGCCAGCAATAGTGGGAGCCTGGAAAATATGGCGCGGCGTCAAAGCGAGGCCGGCCTGATTCGCCCGCGAAATGACCTGAATGCTCAAGATCGAATCGCCGCCCAATTCAAAGAAATTATCATGAATGCCAATTTTGGGCTGATTGAGCACCTGGCTCCAAATGTCCGCCAATATTTGCTCTGCTTCCGTGGATGGGGCAACATATCGCTCTGGTTCTTTCGAAACTGCCTCTGGTACTGGTAGCGCGCGGTAGTCGATTTTGCCATGTTGGGTGAGCGGCAGCGCTTTCATCATCACGAATGCGGAGGGGATCATATAATCTGGCAGCCGCGACTGCAAGAACTTGCGCAGCTCTGCTGGCGATGGGGGCGAATCCGTTTCAGCAGTAACGTACGCCACCAGGCGTTTTTCCCCAGGCCGATCCTCGCGGACCATTACGGCGACCTGGCGCAGGCTGGGATATTGACCAAGCACAGTTTCGATCTCACCGAGCTCAATGCGAAATCCCCGGATTTTCACCTGCTGATCAATCCTGCCCATGAATTCGATAGTCCCATCTGGCCGATAGCGGACCAGATCCCCAGTGCGATACAACCGCTCCCCCGGTCGCTGGGCGAACGGATTGGGCACGAAGCTGAGCGCTGTGATCTCCGGGCGATTGAAATATCCCCGAGCCAGTCCCACACCGGCAATACACAGTTCCCCAGGCACGCCGATCGGCACCGGTTGTAACCATCGATCGAGCACATAAACCCGATAGTTAGGAAATGGGCGACCGATGATTGAATACACCGTGTGAGTGGGTCCCTGGTTCAGTTGATATTCGGTGGTCACCACAGCGGCCTCAGTGGGCCCGTACAGGTTATAATAGGGCCGATTTTCGGCGGTCCAGCGTGCAATGGTTTCCCCCGAGGGGCTTTCGCCTCCCGAGGCGATCATCCGAAGGTGCGGCAGATCTTGAGCGGAAAGGGTACCAAGCACCGCTGGCGGCAGTATGACAATCGAAATGCGCTGGTCGTTGAGCCACCGATGCAAGGATTCCCCACCAACTACTTCGTCCTTGTCCACAATACACAGCGCTGCCCCTGACGTCAAAGCTCCAAAGATATCCGCCACCGAGCCATCGAAGCTAAAAGAGAAATATTGGGCAATGCGATCTTCTGGAGTCAGCTGAAAGAGCGATTGATAACTCATCGCTAAATTTACAATGCTGCGGTGCTGCAATTGGACACCCTTGGGCTGACCAGTAGAACCAGATGTGTAGATGATATATGCTAAATTGTCGGGCATCACCTGGCTGGTTGGATTCGCCATGCTTTGTTCGCTGATCTTCGCCCAATCTGAATCCATCAATATGACCGGGATGTCGGTTTGGAGCTGTGGCAGTAGATGCTGTTGGGTGATCAGCAGCGATAATTGAGCATCGCGAATGAGAAACGCCAGCCGTTCCGGTGGGTAACGGGGGTCCAGAGGGACATATGCCCCGCCGGCTTTGAGCACCGCAAGGATTGCGACCACCGTTTGAAGCGAACGCTCCACGCAAATGCCTACGCGAGATTCAACTCCCACTCCCAAACGTTGGAGGTAATGGGCCAATTGATTGGCTCGTTCATTCAATTGACCATAGCTCAATTGATCATTCTTGAACGCGACAGCGATTGCTTGGGGATGCCGAGTTACCTGGGCCTCGAAAAGCTGATGCAAACACTGATCTTCTGGAAAAGCACGTTCGGTGCGATTCCATTCGTCGATCAATTGCGTGAGCTCCGGGCCGGGAACGATGGGCAGTCGGCCGAGTTTCTGGTCCGGATCTTTTGCGATCTCGAGCAATAGCTGCTGAAAATGCTGAGCCATTCGCTCGATGCGATTCGCGGTGAACAGATCGGTGTTATATTCGAAGGCCCCATGGATAGTCCCGTCGATTTCATCGAGCGAGAGCGTGAGGTCGAATTTGGATAGCTGATTTTCCAGCGGAATGGCGCGAATGGTGATCTCAGGCAGAGCAATTTCTGGAGCCGATCCAGAATGATAGGTGAACATCACCTGGAAAATGGGCGAATGGCTCAGGTTGCGCTCGGGCTGAATGGCGTCCACTACTTTTTCGAATGGAACGTCCTGATGCGCATAGGCGGAGAGGGTGGTGTTTCGCACGTGGGCCAGGAACTGCCGAAAACTGAGCTCTGGCGATATACGGGCCCTCAGCGCCAAGGTATTCACAAAGAATCCGATGAGCCCCTCAATTTCGGTGCGATTGCGATTGGCAATGGGGGTGCCCACACAGAAATCGCTTTGGCCGCTATAACGGTATAGCAGGGTTTCGAATGCGGCCAGCAGTGTCATGAAATGAGTGACCCCTTCTTGTCGGCTCAACCGCGCCAATTGCTGCGTCAGTTCTTTTGACACTTCAAAGATCAGATGGGCGCCGTTGGATGTCTGAACTGCTGGCCGCTGGTAATCGGTCGGCAATTCCAGCAAGGCCGGGCAATCGGCCAACTGTTGCTTCCAATAAGCCAATTGTCGCTCCAACACTTCCCCTTGCAGCCAGTTGCGCTGCCAATGGGCGAAATCCACGTATTGGATGGGCAGTGCAGGCAGGGCGGGCGACTGCTGCGTCAGATAGCTCTGGTATAAGGCTGATAGCTCCTGCATGAAGATCCCAGAGGACCAGCCGTCCGAGATAATATGGTGCAAGGTCAGAACCATAATATGGTTGGTGTCGTCCAATCGAAACACGATGGCGCGCAGCAATGGGGGCTCGCTGAGCCGGAATGGCCGGCGCGTCTCTTCATTAGCCAGGTGCAGCGCAGTGCGCTCTCGTTCGCTTTTGAGCAATTCCTGGAGATCCACCATCACCACTGGCACGGTGAGCTCTGGGGCAATGCGTAAAATGGGTTTGCCATCTATGGTTGGGAACGAGCTTCGCAGATTTTCATGCCGTTGGACGATCGTATTTAAGCTGGTTTGCAGTGCCGGGATGTCCAATTTGCCGATGAATTGGAACGCCATCGGAATGTTGTACAACGGGCTCCTGGGATCGAGTTGATCCAGGTACCAGAGCCGCTGTTGAGCAAATGATAGTGGCAAGTCCCCGGTTCTTGGCACTGGGAGGATGGCAGGGGCCGAATAGCCCTGCGATTGCTGGTGTGCTCGTTCGATTCGTCGCGCCAGATCGGCCACGACCGGTGCTTCAAATAGCTCCCGCAGCGGCAATTCGATTTTGAATACCTCCCGAATTCGCGACATGAGCTGGGTGGCCAAGAGCGAGTGGCCTCCCAGGTCAAAGAAATTATCGGTGACGCTGACATGATCCACATGGAGCACGCGGGCGTAGATATTGACCAACAGCTCTTCGATGGGCGTGCGGGCTGGGGAAGATGGCTCTGCTGCTGTTAGCGATGCACTCTCTGGGCTGGGCAATGCCCGACGGTTGATCTTTCCGCTCATAGTCCGAGGCAAATGATCCATGAACACAAACGCTGATGGCACCATATAATCGGGCAACCGATCGCGCAAAAAGCTCCTCAATTCGGCAGCGCTGGCTGGAGAGGCATTGCCTAGCACGACATAGGCCACCAGCAGCTTGTTCCCAGGACGATCTTCTCGGACTACCACGGCGCATTCGGAAATTGCATTGTGCTGGCTCAAATGAGCTTCGATATCTCCCAGTTCGATCCGAAAGCCGCGCAATTTAACCTGATGATCGATGCGGCCCAGGAACTCGATCTGTCCATCTGGCAGATATCGAACCAAGTCCCCAGTGCGATAGAGCCGGCTTCCGGGGATCGGGCTGAAAGGATCGGGCACAAATTTCTCCGCGGTGAGTTGCGGTTGGTCGTAATAGCCTCGAGCTAAACCCAATCCGCCGATGTAGAGCTCTCCTGGCACACCGACCGGCACAGGATTTTTATGAGAATCGAGAATGTAATGCGTTGCGTTGATGATTGGGCGACCAATGACTGGCCCGGAAGGCTCGTCTTTAATCCGACAGATGGTGGAATCCACCGTGCATTCGGTTGGGCCGTACATGTTATAGGTGTCCGTCTGCGGCGCGGCGCGCAACGTGTCCCAACTGACCGGATCCATGGCTTCGCCGCCGGGAAGAAGGATCATCGGCGTCCATTGATCGTCAGACAATAAGCCAGCATCCAGCAATAGCTTCAATTGAGATGGCACGCAATCGAGCACGTCGATCCTTTTCTCCCGAATGTACGACAGCATGGCTTCGCCATCCAGCCGAATCTCCTGGGGGATGATGCATAATGTTGCACCGCTGAGCAGCATTACCCATTGCTGCACCGAGGCATCGAACACCAGTGGAGCGTTGAGGCTCACGCGATAGGATCGGTCAGGATAGTGACTGTAAATGGCATGGTTGAGTCCAGCCCAGAGATTGACTACCGCGCGATGCGACACCATGACGCCCTTGGGCAGTCCAGTGGAACCGGATGTGTAGATGACATAGGCCAGTTGATCGGGCTGACTCACCAGGGCCAGATCGTCGGACGATTGGGAAGCAATTTGATCCCAGTCGGCGTCGAGATAGACGATCGTTGGACCGTGGTCAGGCAAATGGGTCGATATGCGTTGCACCGCGACGATGCATGCCACGCGGCCGGCGGTAAGAATTTGGGTCATTCGTTCCATTGGATAAAGCGGATCCAGGGGCAAATAAGCGGCCCCGGCCTTCAGGATCCCCAACAATGCAACGACTGCGTCCACCGATCGATCGATGCAGAGCGCCACGACCTGCTCCGGCGCAACGCCTATCTGGCGCAAGTAATGGGCTAATTGATTGGCCCGCTGGTTCAGCTCGAAATAGGTCAATTGTCTGGTTGGATCGACCACGGCAACGGCGTTGGGTGTGCGCTGCACCTGTGCCTCGAACAACCGGTGCAAACATTGATCACTGGGGTATTCGTAGCCAGTTCGATTCCAGCCGAGGATGATCTGCTCCCGTTCTTGTTCGGTGAGCATCGAGAGATGGTCGATGGGTTGCCCCGGATCGCTGACGGCTGCCGATAACAGGCGTTGAAAATGCGCCATCATGCGTTCAATGGTCTGATGCGTGAACAATCGGGTGTTAAACTCGACAACGCCGCTGATTTCGCCGTTTACCTCGGCGACATTCAGACTTAAGTCGAACTGAGCGACCCCACGATCGAACAGGATAGGCTCTATGGTCAAGGTCGGCAATTCGATCGTCGGAGTCGGCGTGTTTTGTAGCGCCAAGAGCACCTGAAACAGCGGGGTGTGGCTCATATCGCGCTGAGGCTGGAGCATTTCGACCAATTTTTCGAACGGAACATCCTGATGGGCGTAAGCGTCCAGCGTCGTTTCTTTCACTCGCGATAAGAGCTCGCCGAAACTCGGATTCCCCGAGAGATCTGTTCTTAGCACCAACGTATTGACAAATAGGCCGATCAATGGTTCGGTCTCCCGACGAGTTCGATTGGCCACTGGTGTGCCGACGCTGATCTCGTCCTGCCCGGAATACCGATGCAACAATGTCTGAAAGCCAGCAAGCAAGGTCATGAAGAGGGTGGCATCATGCTTGCGACTCAGGCGATGGAGTTGCTGAACCAGAACTGGCTCCAAGCGAAATGGCATCGTGGCCCCGTCAAAGCTAAGCTGGGACGGCCGCGGATAATCGGTTGGAAGTGCCAGGGGCTCAGGATTGATCCCCAATTTCTGCTTCCAATAGCTCAACTGTTGCTCCAATCGCTCGCCCTGCAGGAATTCAAGCTGCCATTTGGCGAAATCGGCATATTGAAACGTGATGGGTGGCAATGGTGATGATTGCCCTTGCAAATAAGCCTGATATAATGAGATAAATTCCCGGAGCAGAACGCCCATGGACCATCCATCGGAGATGATATGATGCATATTGAAAACGAGAATGAACTCCTCGGGCTGCATCTGAATCAACAGAACGCGCCAAAGAGGTCCCTGAATCAATTGGAACGGTCGCCGCGCTTCCTGCCGAATGATTTGATCGGCGGTTCGCAGGCGCTGTGACTCAGGCAGATCCTGAAGATCGATGATGGATGGTTTTAAGTGCCAATGCGGCGAGACCACCTGGAGGAGCTGGCCATTCATTGGCATGAAAGTGGTGCGCAGGCTCTCATGTCGCTGGATGATGTCGTTAAGGCTCCGTTCCATCACCCGCAGATCGAGCTTCCCGACCAATCGAAATGCCGATGGGATGTTGTATGCTGGATTCCCAGGTTCAAATTGGTCCAGAAACCAGAGCCGCTGCTGAGCAAACGAGGCCGGAAATGTGTTATATTGGCTTCCTTTTTTTCGCAAGCGCAATTCTAATAACGCCCGCTTCTCTGGCGAAAGCGTGGCAAGGATATCCTGATATTCGGTCATAGTTCTCTAATTTCACCCTTATGAAAATTTATCCTCACATCAATTCATGTCGAGGTTGGCAATTCGATCATCCCCACAAAGTGTGGGTGAAATGAAACTGCCCAGTTCAACACCGCGACACATTTTATCTGAAAATCTCCAGCCGTTCACATCGAATGATCATCTCAGCAATGGACGGTTCCCCCATCTCACGGGCCACTAACCACTGATTGTTACTGGGTGCTAATTTGTTTGTATTTCAAAATGCGGAATTCCATTCGCCCCGTTCATTCCCGCGAATGCAGGGGTCTTTTTAAAAGCCGTTTGTGAATTCAGATCAAAACATGGATGTCCGTCCGCCAGTTGGCGAACAGCATAATATTTTGGTCTGCTATTAGCACTGCATAGTCAGATTCAGAATATCAATACTATTTGCGCTAATCGAGCCGTTTTCCATCCCCCTCAATCCACCCTTTGAAGGGGGCCAAGAGGGGATGTTTGGATTTAATCTGACTAAGCAAAATTAGAATTTTGCAACAGAACCTGAGTATTCACTACTCCCCAGCCAATTCATTTGCCAGGAGTCGCTGCGCTTCCTCGTCGCTTAGGTTAGCAAGTTCTGAGATCAAGTCTGACAATTTTTGATCGCCCCGCTGTTCAGCCTGGAATTTGACTGCAGTTGCGCTAAAAGATGAGGATGGCAGAGCTGCAATTTTTTCAGCCAGGCCCGCAACGGTGGGAGTCTCGAACAGTGCACGGAGCGGCAGTTCCACCTGAAATTCATCCTGAATATGGGCGATTACCTGGGTAGCCAGAAGCGAGTGACCGCCTAAGTCGAAAAAGTTATCGTATATGCCCACCTGCGGCACGTTGAGCAGATTGGCACAAATTTGGGCAAGCTTTGTTTCGACTTCGTTGCGAGGGGCCACGTACGGGTTTTCCAGCGTTGATCGAGAGAAATCGGGTGAAGGCAATGCCTTTTTGTCCACTTTGCCGCTCGGCGTGAGTGGAAATTCATCTAATTGCATCAAATGGGCTGGAATCATGTACTCGGGCAATTGGATACGAAGGTACCGGCGCAGGTCGTTTGGCTCCACTTGTTTTCCTGGATTGACCGTGAAATATCCTACCAGCCGTCGGTCACCGGAAGGTTCTTCTCGAACGACAACTGCGGCATCTTGCACGCCTGGATAATGGGCGATGCACGATTCTATTTCGCCCAATTCGATGCGAAAGCCGCGCAGCTTGACCTGCTGATCGATGCGGCCCAAAAACTCGATATTGCCATCGGGCCGATATTTGACTAGATCGCCAGTGCGATATAGCCGCGCCCCTGGCTGATGACTGAACGGATGCGGAATGAATTTCTCCGCAGTGAGGTCGGCTCGTCGCAAATATCCCCGTGCCAGCCCAATGCCTCCGACACACAATTCGCCCGGCACGCCGATCGGCACCGGCTCCAGGTTCGCATCCAAAACATAAAGCTCGAAATTCGCAATTGGTCGGCCAATGGGTGGATTGCGATCCTCGTCACGATTGATCGGATAGACGGAGGCGCAGACGGTGGTCTCTGTGGGGCCATACGCATTGAACATCTGGCGGCCTTTTGCCCAGCGATCCACCAAATCTTTGGTACACGCTTCGCCAGCGGTGATGAGCGTGCGCAGCTCAGGCACATCAGCATTGGGGATCACGGCCAGCACCGAGGGCGGCAGAGTGATTGTGGTGATCTGCTCCTGTTGCAGTACCTGAAGCAACCCCTGGCCGGTCATCAGCAATGTCTGATCGGTCAACACCAGGGTTGCGCCGCTGGTCAACGCCATCACCATTTCCCACACCGAAGCATCGAAGCTGAGGGCTGAGAATTGTAGGATGCGACTGTCCGGGCCAACGCCGAACAAGATCTGCTGAGCGCGCCCAAGATTGCACCAGCCGCGATGCTGAACCATCGTCCCTTTGGGCTTCCCGGTGGAACCAGATGTATAGATCACGTAGGCCAAATTGTCGGCATCGATCGCGATGCTCGGGGATGTGGAAGGATAGCTTTCAATGCGCTCCCACTCAGCATCGAGACAAACCCGGCGCACCCCATTGGTCTCAAGTTCCTCAGAAATGGCCTGCTGGGTCAATACCAGGGTCACATTCGAATCGTTGATCATATAGGCCAGGCGATCCTTGGGATACGCTGGGTCCAATGGGAGAAAAGCGGCTCCGGCCTTCAGGCTGCCCAGCACCGCGATGATCATTTCCAACGACCGGGTCATGCAAATGCCCACCAGATCTTCCACCCGAACCCCCTGCGCAATCAGATAGTTGGCCAATCGATTGGCTTGTCGGTCCAGTTCCGCATAACTGAGCTGCCGGCCCTGATAACGAACCGCGATTTGATCGGGCAAGTTGGCAGCCACCTGCTCAAACCAGTGGTGCAGGGTCAGCCCATCGGGAAACGGCGTTCGGGTTTGATTCCAGTCGATCAGGATCTGTCGCTGCTCGGCCTCCGATAGCAACGGGAGCCGTGAAATCGGCTGATCTGGATGGCTGATCGCAAGCCGCAGTAGGCGCTCAAAATGGTCCATGATTCGATCAATGGTGGCTGGATAAAACAGATCAGTATTGTACTCGACCACCACCTCCAGCCCATCAGGTGCTTCCGCCACGATGAGCGAAAGATCGAATTTTGCCGATCGGGTTTCTATGGGGATCGGCTGAAAGGTCAGGCTCGGGAGCTCAAGCGGTTCCATTGGCATATTCTGCATGACGAACATCACCTGAAATAGCGGGGTATGGCTCAAATCCCGTTGGGGTTGAATGGCTTCGACCAGCATCTCGAACGGGAGGTCCTGGTGCGCGTAGGCTCCTAACGTGACCTCACGGACACGTTTCACCAGGTCTTTGAAGCTGGGGTTATCGCCAAGTTGTGTGCGCAGCACCAGGGTATTGACAAAGAACCCGATGAGGTGCTCGATCTCGGAGCGATTGCGGTTGGCATGGGGCGTCCCGACCGCAATGTCGCCCTGCCCAGTATAGCGAAATAGCAAGGCCTTGAAACCAGCCAGCATTGTCATGAACAGGGTGACATTTTCCTGGCCGCTGAAATTTTTTGCGGATTCAAGTAGCTCAGACGACAGCTTTTTCATCATGGTGGCGCCATTGGCACTCTGAATGGCCGGCCGAGGCTTATCGATCGGCAATTCCAACAGCGGCGGCAAACCTGCTAACTGCTGTTTCCAATAATTCAATTGCTCCTGCAGCACTGAACCGGTCAGCCAGTTGCGCTGCCAGATAGCGAAGTCAGCGTATTGGACAGGCAGGTCTGGCAATGAGACCGGCTGGTTTTCGCAGATCGCCTGGTAACAAGCTGCGACCTCCTTGATGAACAATGCCATGGACCAGCCATCGGAAATGATGTGATGCATGGTCACTAGAATGACGTGATGCTCTGGCTGTAACCGAATCAGGCTTACACGCATCAGTGAACCGCTGCTCAGATCAAACGGACGAATCGCTTCCTCGCTGGCCAACTGCATGACTTTCAGTTCCTGATCCGCCTCGCTCATCTGGGTCAGGTCGATCACGCTGATAGTGACCTCAGCTTGATCGTGAATGACCTGAAAGGGTTTGCCCTGGGTCACCTGGAAGCTGGTTCGGAGCGTCTCGTGCCGGCGAATGACCTGGTGAAGGCTCTGCTGCAGCGCAGGGAGGTTTAGCTTTCCGATGGCGCGCAATGCTGCTGGGATGTTATAAAATGGGCTGTTGGGTTGCAGTTGATCCAAAAACCAGAGCCGCTGTTGGGCAAATGAGAGCGGCAATTGGTGATCCCGAGCCACTGGTTCAATTGGAGGCAATTGGCTGAGCTGACCGGTGCCGCGAAGTGCATCGACTGCGCTGGCCAATTCCACCAGCGTGGGAGAATCGAATAATTGTCGCAACGGGAGCTCAATCTGAAATGCATCCCGGATGCGGCTTTGCAACCGGACACCCAACAGCGAATGCCCGCCCAATTGAAAGAAATTATCGTAAAGCCCAACGCGCTCCACTTGGAGTATATGGGCCATGATAGTCGCCAGCAATTGTTCCGTTGGCGTCCGAGGCGGAACATATCGGCTGGCGCTGATTGAGACCGAGCGATCTGGCGCTGGCAACGCCGCTCGATCAATTTTGCCATTGTGCGTCAGCGGAATTTGATCCAATACCATGAACCTCGCCGGCACCATGTAATCGGGCAATCGGGCTTTGAGGAAATTTTGCAGCTCCTGAGCTGAAAGGGCTGCGGCCCCGGAATTGTCCGACATGATGTACGCGATGAGTGATTTGTCCCCTTGCTGATCTTCATGCACTGCTACCGCTGCCATTTTTACTCCAGGAAATTGATTGAGCACAGCCTCGATCTCCTCGAGTTCGATGCGAAAGCCGCGCAGCTTGATCTGATGGTCCACGCGTCCCAGAAATTCGAGATTGCCATCGGGCAAGTAACGGACAAGATCTCCGGTGTTATACAGCCGTTGCCCCGGATGGCTGCTGAACGGATCTGGAATGAACCGCTCCGCTGTCAGGTCTGGTCGATGGAGATAGCCGCGGGATAATCCCACGCCCCCGATATAGAGAACACCCGGCACGCCGACTGGGACTGGCCTCAGCTTCTGATCCAACACATAGAGCGATTTGTTCTGGGAGGGCCGACCGATAGGGATGGTATTCGTGCCTGGTAGCGATGCTGAGACCGGATAAAAAGTGGCTGCGACCGAAGTTTCTGTTGGGCCATATCCATTGATGAATCTTCGGCCCGGCGCCCATTTCGCTGCAATCGATGGGGGACACGCTTCGCCTGCTGAAACCACCGTCCGCAATTTGGGCAAATCGTTCGGGTCGAGTAGGCTGAGCATGGACGGAGGCAGAACAGCAGCGGAGACGCCCTGTTGGTGTATCAATTGCTTTAAATCGCTGGCCGAGATCACTTCATGCTGCTGAGCCAGCACCAATGTTCCCCCGCTGATCAAGGGAGGAATGATTTCCGCCACCGAGGCATCGAAACTGAGCGAGGCGAACTGGAGCATCCGTGTTTGATGCGACACATTGGTCAATCGTGCAAATTCGACTACGAAATTAACCACACCGCGATGCTCGACCATCGTGCCCTTGGGCTGACCGGTTGAGCCAGATGTATAGATGATATAGGCAAGATTATCAGGTCCTACGGTCGATTGTGGATTCTGATCGTTTTGGCTGGCAATTTGCTCCGCGGCGAGATCGACGCAGACGATGTTGTCCATGGGAAATTCAAATTTATCCAGGAGCGGCTGCTGGGTAAGCAAAATCGCAGGCTGAGAATCGCGCAGCATGAACCCAATCCGATCTTTCGGATAATTGGGATCGATCGGTACATATGCGCCACCCGCCTTTAAGGTCGCCAATACAGCGACGATCATATCGATCGATCGCGTCATGCTGATGCCGACGCGCACCTCAGGCCCCACGCCGCGCTGTTGGAGGTAATGGGCCAATTGGTTAGTGCGTTGATTCAATTGCTGATAGGTCAATGTCTGATGATGACAAATAACAGCGACAGCATCGGGTGAATGCGCCGCTTGGTCTTCGAATAATTGATGCAAACAACGATCCTCTGGAAATGGCGCACTGGTTTGATTCCAATCGACCAGAATCTGCTGTCGTTCGGCTGCGGTGAGCAGATTCAACTCGCCCAGCGATTGATCTGCGTTGGAAGCAAAACTCTCTAACAAGGTCGTGAGGTGATTCATCATCCGTTCGACCATTGGCCGAGCCAACCGACGGGCATCATAACAAATCAGCAGATACATCTGTTTGCCTGGGGCGCCCACTAAGGTGATGGGATAATTGGTCTGTTCGATGCCGCGAACATTCGAAATTTTAATATCGCTATCCCTCATCAGCAATGCGCTGTCGACCGGGTAATTTTCGAAGACCAGGATGGATTCGAACAAGGGCATCCCGGCCGGGATTTGGCTCCAGCGCTGAATTTCGACCAGCGGACTAAATTCATATTGTCGCATGTCGACTTGTTGGGAGTGCAATTGTTTTAGCCAGGGGATAAGTCGCGCCTGATCTGGCACCGCAACCCGCAACGGCAGCGTGTTAATAAAGAGGCCGATCATGGATTCCACCCCCGGCAATTCGGCAGGACGACCAGAAACGGTAATGCCAAACAGCACCTCGGAATGGCCACTGTACCGGCTCAACAATATTGCCCAGGCACCCTGAAGCAGCGTGTTCAACGTGATCTGGTGCTTTCGAGCCAGCGTTTGCAGCTTTTCTGTCAGCGACTCGGTCAAATACCGTTTGATCTCATCGTAGTTCCTCTCCGTTTCTGGCTGATCGTTGGAAATGTGATCCACCACCAAGGGCGTTGGCGCCTGAAATCCAGCCAGGGCGTTGCGCCAAAATTTTTCGGCTTCGGCAACCGACTGCTTTTGAAGCCAAGTGATATAATCACGATACGGTCGCGCAGCGGGCAAACGAATCTCTTTGCCGTGGGCCAAAGCTTGGTAGGAGGCAAATACTTCCCTCATCACCAGCGGCAGAGACCATCCATCCAGCAGCGCGTGATGATGGCACCAGAGGAACTGGTAGCGTTGCTCTCCCAATTGAATGAGCGTCACGCGCAATAATGGGGGTTCGTTCAAGTTGAACCCGGTGCGCTGATTTTCGCGGATCAGCCGATCCAGCTCGGCCTGTTGTTCCGATTCGCCAAGTTGACGCCAATCCAGGATCTCGAATGGAACGGCCACGTGCTTATGCACGACCTGAAGGATTCGATCCAACTTTTTCCACACAAAGGATGTTCTCAGAATGGGATGGCGATCCACTACCCGTTGCCAGGCCTGTTGAAATGCTCGCACATGGAGCGTTCCTTCTAACGTTCCAGTTAATTGCTCTATATAAACTCCTGTCTCCCCAGCATACAGGCTGTGGAAGACCATACCCTGTTGCATGGGCGACAAAGGATAGATTGCTTCGATGTTTCGTTTATCCATAGATGTCCTATCGCTAAGTTTGTTGAAGTTCGCTCAGAATATCATTCAGTTCCTCCTGACTAAGCTCGGCTTCGACAAAGTCGGAGGGGGTATAATAACTGGTTTGAGAAGACATACAGTGATCGATTAACTTCTGCAAATTGCGGATATATTGCTGCGCCAATTTTTCGATTGTTTCGCGCCGGAAATGGTTCTCGCTATACGACCAGCTAAGCTGCAATCGGCCATTGGTGATGCTCCCACTGATGCTGATGAGATGGGTCCGCTGATCAGATGGGTGACGATGAGGACCAATTGGCTCGTTGCTCAATTTAATATGCATGGCGTGGTGTCGAAGCTGATCCAATTGGCCGATGTAATTGAAGCTCACCTCGGGCTGTGGCTGATGCTTCAATGGTTCGACCAACCGATGGTTTTCGTTCAAATAGCGCAATAAGCCATAGCCAAAGCCACGATTCGGAATGCGTCGGAGCGTTTCTTTCACTTGAACCAACGCCTCCCCGGGATCGACGCTCCTTTCCAGGCAAAGCAGCACTGGAAAGATGGAGGTGAACCAGCCCACAGTTCGAGACAGGTCGATGGCTTCACTGATCTCCTCTCTGCCGTGTCCCTCCAAATCGATCAGCAAAGTCCGCTTATTCGTCCACTCCGAGAATGTTTGAACCAGGGCGGTCAGCAACACGTCGTTGATCTCTGTGCCATACACTGGCGGGACCTCTTTCAACAATGCCTGAGTATCTTTCTTGCAGAGCGAGACAATGACTTCGCTGGCAGAGCCTTCGGTATTAATCGATCGATTCCGAGGATAATCCAGCGGCAGGGGTGCCACTGAGGATCGATCCGAGCTCAGCCAGTACTGAAGCTCCTTAGTGACAGCGTTGCTCTGGGCATACTCGCTGAGCTTCTGGGCCCAGCTCAGATACGACGTGGTTGGCGCGGGCAAATGGATTTTATTCCCTTTGCCAAGCTGACTGTAAGCCGTCATGAGGTCCTCCAGCAGGATGCGCCAGGACACGGCATCCACAGCGATATGATGGATCACGATCAGCAGTCGATCCAATTGATCGGTGGGCATTTTGAGCAGGGCCACTCGGATGAGCGGTCCTTTGGTCAAACTCAAGCTGGCTTGCAGCTCTGCGCCAAGCTGTTCGATCGCATCGGTCAAGTCATGTGCTGAAACCTGGGAGAGATCCGCGCACATGAACGGCGTTGGCGCCGGCTCGGAGTTGATAATTTGGCGCCACCCCAATTTGGTTGGTTCAAACCGCAGCCGCAGCGCATCGTGATGCTGCATGACATGGCCTAACGCCAGATATAATCGATGACCATCCAATCGCTGGTTCGAGAGCAGCAGCACCGCTTGGTTCCAATGGTCAGGTTTTGTCAGCTTGCGCTCGAAGAACCAGTGCTGAATCGGGGTGAGCGGCGCAATGGTGGGGGCGACGGCTTGTTCGCTCCGAATCGGTTGAATGGTGGTCACTCGCTCTGCCAATTGGGCAATGGTTGGTGCCTGGAACAGTTGCTTGGCCGTGAGCTTCATCCCAGCTTGATTGGCGCGAGCGATCACCTGTATGCTGAGAATCGAATCGCCACCCAGCTCAAAGAAATTGTCATGGATCCCCACCTGGTCGATGCCCAGCACCTGACGCCAGATTTCGGCCAGTTTAATTTCGATCGGAGTGGTCGGCGCAACGAATTCACTCTCAAGCTCGGGTCGTTCCTGATCGGGTGCTGGTAGAGCCTTGCGATCCACTTTGCCAGTTGGTGTCATCGGCAATGAATCCAGCACCATAAAGCCGGAGGGGATCATATGGTCTGGCAATTTGTTGCTCAAAAATTCACGCAATTCGCTTACCAATGGCACATGCCCATTTTTCATCGTCAGATAAGCCACGAGACGTTTTTTGCCTGTTTGATCCTCTCTTGATTCGACCACGGCCTCTTTGACGATGGGATGCTCCATGAGCGCCGATTCGATTTCACCCAGTTCGATGCGAAAGCCGCGAACCTTGACCTGAAGGTCGGTTCTGCCAAGGAACTCGATATTTCCATCGGACAGAAAGCGCGCCAGGTCACCACTGCGGTAAAGCCGTGCACCCGGCTGCTGGCTGAACGGATCTGGAATGAATTTGAGTGCCGTAACGTCGGGCCGATTGAGATAGCCCCGAGCTAAGCCAACGCTGCTAATGTATAATTCTCCCACCACCCCGATGGGCACCGGGGCGAGGTTGCTGTCTAAAATATAGAGCTTGCAGTTATCAATCGGTCGGCCAATGGGAACGCTGGCCAGATGCTCCGGCAGATCATTGGTCCGATAAGCGGAAACAACCACAGTCGCCTCTGTTGGGCCATAGACATTGAAGTATTCTCGATGCTGCGCCCACCGCATCACAATGTCGCGAGTGGTTGCTTCTCCGCCAGATCCCAAATACTCCAATTGGTCCAACCCCTCATCCGGTAGCACAGCCAGAACCGATGGCGGCAAGATGGCCGTGGTGATGCCCTGGTCTTTCATAAAATTTAGCAACCCCGGACCTGGCAACAAATTATCCTCATCCACAATATGGAGGCTTGCCCCGGAGAGTAACGTCATAAAAATATCCGCCACTGATCCATCGAAACTGTACGAGAAAAATTGGAGCACCCGGCTGGTTGGTCCAAGCTTGAAAATCCGAGCATAAGCCTGGGAAAGATTAATCACCCCACGATGGGAGAGCAGCACCCCTTTAGGCTTGCCCGTGGAACCAGAAGTGTAAATAATGTAAGCCAAATTGTCCGAGTTGATTTCGCTGGGCAAGTTCGAACTATCCTCTTGAGCGATGACCTCGGCCTCGCCGTCGAGACAAACGATGCGGCCAGCATAGGCTGGGATTTTGGGCAACACGGCTTGCTGGGTCAGCAGCACCGGCGCAGCAGCATCCGCTAACATGAACCGCAGCCGTTCGTCAGGATAATTGGAGTCCAATGGCAAATAGGCGCCACCCGCTTTCAGAATTCCCAGCATGGAAACGATCATATCCAGAGAGCGCCGAACGCAAATACCAACTGGAACCTCAGCAGAGACCTGGAACTTGCGCAGGTATCGGGCCAATTGATTGGCGCGCTGGTTGAGCTGGTGATAAGTGAGGGATTGACCAGCGCAGACAACCGCTATGGCGTCGGGTGTGCGGGCAGCCTGGGCCTCGAACATGCGATGAATGGTTTGGTGCTGGGGAAAATCAACTTCGCTGCGATTCCAGTCGATCAGCACCTGCTGGAGTTCTGCCTCGGTCAGCAGCGGCAGTTGGTCGATCGGTTGTTCGGGCTGCGAAATCGCCCTCTGAAGCAACGTGATGAAATGTCCTGCAAAACGATCGATGGTGCTGGATTCAAACAGGTCGAGATTGTATTCGAAGAATCCCTGGAATTGACCTTCAGCTTCCCACATCACCAGAGTAAGATCGAATTTTGCCGTGTGCGTATCGACATCGTAAGGCGAGAGCTGGAGCCCGGCCAGTTTCACCTGGTTCATGAAATTCTCCTGAAACACAAACATCGCTTGAAATAGCGGGGCATGGCTGAGGTCGCGTTGCGGCTGCAATTCGTCCACCAGCATCTCGAACGGCACATCCTGATGAGCATAGGCGTCAATAGCGGCCTTTCGGACGCGTTGCAGCACCTCGCGGAATGTCGGTTGATTGGATAAGTCGGTTCGAATCACCAGTGTATTGACAAAAAAGCCGATCAAATGCTCCAATTCAGCACGAGGCCGATTGGCGATCGGAGTACCGACACAGATATCGGTTTGATTGGAGTAGCGCGAAAGCAGCGTCTGGAACACCGCCATCAATCCCATGAATGGAGTCACCTGTTCCTGTTCGCAGAGCTGTTTAAACTCGCTGGTGAGCTGGTCAGGAATCCGGATGAAATGTCGATCCCCACGAAAGCTGGTGTAAGCTGGCCGCGGCCGATCGGTGGGAAGTTGCAGCATGGCGTTGCAATTTGCCAATTGTTTTTTCCAGTAGAGAAGTTGATCTTTGAGGACGTCCGTTTGTAACCATTGACGCTGCCAATAAGCGTAATCGGCGTATTGAATGGTCAAATCTGGCAAGGGGGAGTCCTCGCCGTCCAAAAAGGCCTCGTACAAAGCGGTGATCTCGCGCAGCATGATGCCGATCGACCAGCCATCAGCGATGATGTGATGCAAGGTGAAGACCAGGATGAACTCATCGGCGCGTAGTTGAAAAAGCTTTGCTCGGATCAGCGGGCCGGTTGAAAGATTGAAGGGGATCTGCGATTCCTGGTTGGCGAACCGTTGCGCCTCAATGTGTTGCTGCGATGGTGGCAGATGTTGCAGGTCGATGACCGGGATTTTTAATGTTAGGCTTGGGAGGATCACCTGCTCTGCCCGGCCATCGCTATCTCTAAAAATAGTGCGCAGAATTTCATGTCGCCGGATGATTTCATTAATGGCCAGTTCCATGATCGTGAGGTTGAGCTGACCTTTTGCATGGAGCGCAACTGGCATATTATAAAGCGCGCTGTTCGGCTCAAATTGGTCCAGGAACCAGAGTCGTTGCTGCCCAAAGGAGAGCGGGAGCGGTTGCTGGCGCGAGATTGGCTCGATGGGGGCAATCGTGAGTCCCACATCTTGGGATTGAATTGGCTGTTTCAATTCAGGCTGAAGCCCTCGCACCTGCTCGGCGAATTCGGCCACTGTGGGCGCCAAGAAAATCGAACGGACATTCAGCGGCAGGTCCAGGAGTTGTTGCAATTGATTGGTCAGCACCGCTGCTTTGATCGAATCGCCGCCCAATTCGAAGAAATTATCGAACACGCTGATCTGTTCTAAGTGCAAAATCTGAGCAAAGGCGTTGGCGATCTGTTGTTCGAGATGGGTTCTTGGCGGCACAAGGGTCGCTGCCGAAGCGCCCCGCGCGGGCGACGGAGCAGGCAGCGCAAGTCGATCCACCTTGCCGCTGCGATTGAGCGGAAATGTATTTAAAAAAACATAGGTGTTTGGGATCATATAATCGGGCAATCGCTGCAACAAAAATGCTCGTAGCTCCCGTTGGGTCACCGCCCCCTCGGGCTTAGCGATCACATACGCCACCAGCCGCTTATCGCCCGGATTATCTTCCCGAACCATGACCACCGCGTCGTGAATGACAGGATGTTTCACTAGTGCAGCTTCGATCTCTCCCAGTTCGATCCGGAAGCCGCGAATCTTGACCTGATAATCCATTCGGCCCAAAAACTCGATCGAACCATCGGGCAGATAGCGGGCAAGGTCACCGGTGCGATACAATCGTTCCCCACTCTGGCCGCTAAACGGATTGGGAATGAATCTTTCCGCCGTCATTTCCGGGCGTCCCAGGTAGCCTCGGCCCAATCCCATCCCGGCAATGCATAGCTCCCCAGGAACTCCAATGGGCACCAGATTGAGAAATGGATCGATAATATAGACCTGAACATTGGGGATCGGCTTCCCAATCACCGGCCGTGGCATCCCTGCCCGAATCGGGCAAATCACCGAATCCACCGCACATTCCGTCGGCCCATACATGTTAAAGGATTGAACCGAATCGGCCTCGATCAACGTCTGCCAAGTCGTTGGATCGATCGCCTCTCCTCCCGGCAAAATGATAGACGGTACCCAGTGTTCCTGGTTCAACAACCCAGCTTCGATCAATAGCTTGAGTTGCGAGGGAACACAATCCAGACCGTGCAGTCGCTTGGCCCGAATATAGCCGACCAAGGCCTCCGGGTTCTGCCGGATCTCTGGTGGGATAAGATAAAGCGCATGGCCGCTCAATAGCATTAAAAATTGTTGCACCGAAGCATCGAAAAAGATTGGGGCATTGAGGCTGACCCTCAGCTTCTGAGCACCAAATTGGGAGTAAATACGCTGCTCAAGTGCCACCCATAAATTTATGGCCGCCCGATGCGATATCATGACCCCTTTGGGTTTGCCTGTTGATCCTGAGGTGTAAATGACATAGGCCAGATTCTCTGGGTCAAGGCGAATATTCAGGTTCTGGGACTCATAGTGGGAGATTTCCGGCCATTGTTCATCTATTCGAATCATTTGAATATCCGAGCGTTCCATTGGGAGCTGGGTGGAACTCGTGGTCAAAACGATTGTCGCCTTGGCATCATGGAGGATAAATGAAAGTCGCTCTGCTGGAAAGCTGGGGTCCAAGGGTAAATATGCGCCCCCGGCCTTGAGCACGGCCATCATCGCGACCACCATTTCCACGGATCGCTCGAGGCAGATCCCAATGATGGTCTCTTGGGTAACTCCAAGCGATCGCAAATAATGGGCGAGTTGATTGGCGCGCTGGCTCAGTTGTCCGTAACTCAATTCCTCCTGTTGAAAAGCAACCGCCATCGCCTCTGGATTCAATTCCACCTGATGTTCAAATAGTCGATGGATCAAGGGCACTGCAGGAAGCTCGGCCACGGCGCTGTTCCAGTCGATCGTCATCCGATGCTGTTCTGCAGGCGTCAGAATCGGCAGTTGTCCAATTCTTTGATCTGGATTGTGAACAATCTCATTCAGAAGCATCTGGAAATGGGTCGCCATGCGCTCAATGGTTGTCGCTTCGAAAAGATCGGTGTTATATTCGAAAATCGCTTTGAAACCGCGATCGGTCTCTGCCATTGAAAGTAGCAGGTCGAATTTGGCAGTTTCGGTTTCGATTTCATGAATTTGCAACTGCAACTCAGCCAGATGGGTTGGCAATTGAGAGGCGTTTTGGAGGTCGAACATCACTTGGAACAACGGGGCATGGCTGATATTCCGATCGGGTTGGAGTGCATCCACTAGGGTTTCAAATGGAAGGTCCTGATGTGAGTAAGCCCCCGAGGTCACCTGGCGAACGCGATGAAGCAATTCGCGATACGTTGGATTTCCGGCCAAATCTGCCCGAATAACCAGGGTATTCACGAAACACCCGATCAGCGTCTCGATTTCGCTTCGATTTCGATTGGCCACCGGAGTACCAATGCCGAAATCTTCCTGCCCAGAATATCGGTACAGCAGCACCTGAAATGCAGCCATCAGCATCATGAATGGGGTTACGCCTTCCTGTTGGCTAAGCTGGAGAATTTTATCCGAAAGGTCTCGAGGGATCGGAAAGACAAAATGAGCCCCATTGATGCTGGGCAGGCTGGGACGAGGATGATCGGTCGCCAAGGAGAGCACCCGCGGCATCCCCTGTAACTGATTGGTCCAATAGTTCAATTGCGATTGCAATTGTTCTCCAGCAATCCAATTTCGTTGCCACTGGGCGAAATCGGCATATTGGATCGGCAATTCTGGCAAAATGGGCGTTTGATTTTTGCTGAAGGCGGCGTAGCATGTAGCCAGTTCGCGGAATAATATTTGAGTGGACCAGCCGTCGGATACAATATGATGCATCATCAGAAGCAGCGTATGGTCTTCATCCGATACTTTTAGGAGCTTAACGCGGATCAGCGGATCGCGATCCAACCGAAATGGCATCTTGCCCTCTTCTCCAGCCAACCGAGCCAATTCAGCTTCGCGCTTCACCGAAGGCATATGGCTAAGGTCGATAATCGGCAGCGGAAGCTCGAGATGCGAGCGGATCATTTGAACCGGTCGATCGTATTCGACAACGAATCTTCCCCGCAAGACTTCATGTCTACGCACAATTTCTTGGATACTTCGGTGCAGCGCAACAACGTTCAATTTGCCTTGCATTCGAATTGCCCCGGCGATATTGTAGAGCGGCCGATCGGGATTGAGCTGATGAAGAAACCACATCCGTTCCTGAGAATAGGACATGGGAAATTCATTTTGATTTTCCCTTTTCGGGATGGTTTGGTGTTCCTGATGGTTTGCCGCGCTTTGTTGCAGTCGCAACATCAGCAACGCTCGCTTTTCTGGAGAAAGCTTCGCGATACGATCGGTGGAAAGGTCCATAACCCCGCCTCCAGTGTTGAGAGAGTAAGATCAAAGTCGATGCATTTCCGCCAGTCCGATCTCTTGGACTGCACAGTGCACCGCAGAGAAATTTTTCCGCTATAGCAATGCTTCTGTGACGATCACCTCACTGTTGCTAAGGTTTCATTCAACAGTTTCTCAGCCTCAGCATCGCTGAGCTGTTCTAACTCGGATAACAGTCGGTCCAGTTGTTCAGCTTGCTCCTTTTGGGCGCGAAGCTGAGTAATGGCTAACGCCAACCCCGCGATCGTGGGGGACTCAAAAATTTTTTGCAGAGGAACTTCAAGCTGAAACATATCCCTGATTCGTGACACCAATTGCGTGGCTAATAAGGAATGTCCGCCCAGGGTGAAAAAATTGTCATGGATTCCGATGGACTCGATGCCCAACAATTGTGACCAGAGGGATGCCAATTGCCGCTCAATCGGCGTGCGAGGCGCAACAAAATCGCTGGATCGGCCAGCGAAAGCCTCACTCGGGGCCGGCAATTTGGCCCGGTCCACCTTGCCATTGGGATGCCGTGGAATCTGATCCAGAAAGATGAAATAAGATGGGATCATGAAATCTGGGAATCGATCCTGCAAAAACAATCGCCATTGCTGCGGCTCGCGAAGCGCGCCAGAATCCTGCTTCAGTGACAGATAAGCGGCGAGCACCTTGTCCCCCCCAGCGCCAACGGTGGCGATCACGACCACATCCTGCACGGCTGGATGCTGCTGCAATATGGCTTGAACCTCGTCCAATTCCACACGAAAGCCCCGAAGCTTCACTTGTTGATCCATGCGACCGATAAATTCGATATTCCCATCCGCTAAATAGCGAGCCAGATCCCCAGTCTTATACAGCCGCTCGCCTGGGTCGCTGCTAAATGGATGGGGGATGAACTTCTCTGCGGTCAAATCCGGTCGATTGAGGTAGCCTCGAGCCAGGCAAACTCCGCCAATGTGAAGCTCACCAACAACGCCGATTGGTACCATATTCCCATCCGCATCCAGGATGAATATGTCGCGTCCACCTACCGGTTGACCGATTGGAATGGACGGCAATGCCGCTGCGTCGCTCGGAGTGGATGTTGCATCAAACGTGGTTGCCGTGATGGTTGTCTCAGTGGGACCGTATGCGTTCAGCAATCGAATTCGATGATTTGCCAAACGCTGCCAGCTTCGAAATCGCTCGCTGGACATGACATCTCCTCCAACGATCATCAATCGCAAATGGCTTGGGATGTCCAGCGTCGAAAAAAGCTCAATTTCGTTGAGCATTTGATTCCAATAGCTGGTTGGAGGATTCACGATAGTTAACTGAAATTCGTAGATGCGGCGATAAAATTCGATGGGACTCCATATTTCTTTGCCCCGGAGCACCAGTTGCGCCCCAGATAACAACGTGGTTAAGATCTGTTCCAAAGCCGCATCGAAATTAATCGAGGCAAATTGAAGCACGCGATCGTCAGACCGAAGTTGGTAATGCTGTGCAATCTGCCAGCAATGCTCAGCGATCGCGCCATGCGAAATCTGCACACCTTTCGGGAGGCCCGTTGTCCCAGAGGTGTAGATAATATAGGCCAAATTTTCGGGCCATAGCTTGATGTCAGGATTCCGTTCACTTTGTTGATCACTGGCTAAAGCAGGTTGATCTACCGCAATGATTTTCGCTTGATGCTGGCGAAGCGATTCTGCCAATGAGCTTGTGGTAATGATGACCTGAGCATTCGCATCAGCTAACATAAACGCCAAGCGATCGGCTGGATAGCTGGGATCCAAAGGGAGAAATACCCCACCAGATTTGAACACAGCCATCAGGGCAATTATCATCTCCATGGAGCGCTCAAGATAAACCCCCACCACCGATTCGGGTTTCACTCCCAAAGCGAGGAGATCATGCGCCAGTCGATTGGCACGTCGGTTCAACTGATCGTAGCTGAGCGAATTTCGATCCAGGGTGATCGCGATAGCTTCAGGTGATCTTTTCACCTGCGCCTCAAAGGCATGATGGATGAACTCGGCTTTGCTCGCCACTCGAAGTTTAGCCCGTGTATTCCATGCAATAAGCTGCTGCCATTCTGAATCCTTTATTATCGGAATGCGATCGATGGGTTGCTCAGGATTATCGGCGATCGCCTCCAATAAATTGTTGAAATGCTCCAACATGCGTCGGATGGTTTCCTTCTTAAAGAGCGCTGTATTAAATTCGATGGCAACCGCCAAACCATCATCATGCTCTGCGATGAACATGGTGAGATCAAATTGGGTCATTAAATGCTGGAGCGTGACATACTCGAAATGCAGCCCCGCCAACATCCCTTTTCTTCCGTTCTCTCGCAATACCCAAGCGGCAATCGCATCTCGGTTGAGCAATTTGGTGGTCTTTTGATAGGTCAACATCACCTGGAAAATCGGAGTAATACTGGGATCGCGCTCCAATTGAAGCTGTTCAACCATCCGCGGAAAAGGATAATCTCCATGCTCGATTGCAGCCAAAATTTTGCTGTTCAATTGTTCGAGGAAGGCTGAGAACGTCGGTCGCCCCGAAAGATCTCCGCGAATTGGCAATGGATTGACGAAATAGCCGAGCACATTGAAAGTCTCCCGGTTTCTTCCTGCGATTGGCGAGCCAACAATGATATCCGTTTGACCAGTGTATCGATAGAGCAATACCTGAAATGCAGCCATCAGCACTCGATATAGCGATGCATTGTAGCGCTCGCCCATGGCGCGCAGTCGGTTCTTCAAGTGGGCGTTGAATTCCATGCTCTGGATATCGCCATCAAATGTTTGCACGGCTGGCCGAGGAAAGTCGGTTGGCAAATTGATGATTGGCAGCTCACCGTCCAAGATGCCTTTCCAATAGTTCCAAAGTTTTTCTCCTTGTTCTGATGCCAGCAGCTTCGCTTGCCAATCGACATAATCGACATATTCGATTTTTAACGGCGACAATTCTGGAGTACTCCCTTGCAGTTCGCTGGCATATAGGATCTCAAGTTCATGGAAAAATAGGGCGAACGACCAGAGGTCCGTGATGATATGATGAGCTGAAACTAAAAAGGAATGATCATGGTCGGAACGGCTAAAGAGATGCACCCTCAACAAAGGACCAGTGGCAAGGTTAAATGGCTGCCGTGCTTGCTCGTTGATGGCCCGATCTAGCTGCTCCTGACTCCATTCAGATGCGTCGACAGTGAAAAAACCGGCTTTCATGTGAGGATAAACTATTTGAACAGGTTGCCCCTGATGCGCGCTAAAAGTGGTACGGAGAGCGGCATGGCGGTCCACCAGTTTCTGCAGCACTCGGGATAACGCGGGTATATTCAGCTTTTCCTCGGTTCGCATCGCCCAGGTAATTGAGTATGCGGTGGTGTTCTGGTTGAGTTGCTGCAAAAACCACAACGCTTTTTGGCCTGCTGATAGCAGATATGTTGCGGGTTCAGCACTTCGTGGCAATGGGTTGAATTCCATAGCGGCTCCTTCTAGATTTTACCAAACAAAGGCTTGGAATACATTCAGCATCAGAGGCAGAACAAGATTCGTTTCACCAGTCAGCCCAGATGTTATAAAATTTTTTCATCGCAAAATATTACAATGCCTCAATTGAGAAATTGTGGATTTGTTCAAGCTGTTCAATCTTTAGATCCATTGGTCGATGATCATGAGGGGAAATCCCATGAACCATGTGAGCAAAAACATAGGCTCTGCCAAAAGTTCTCAGATTCAAACATTGTCTTTGCTATGACAGTGTCATAAAACAAGCGAGACTTTCAATGTCAAACCCAACAATTTTAACTGAGCAGCAACAAATGGATTGATATAACTGAACCTGAAATCAATTAAGCAATCGAAATATTAGCAAAAAATTGCGCGACGCTCACAATCAGAATAATAATAAAAAAAACATTCCCGACCAAATCGGTCTGGTATTTGGGCTTAAAATAAGCCTCTTCTCAATTTTGGAATTGCTAAAACAAAAACATGTTTTATGAGTCAAAAAGAATTTGGGTGATGATCAAAGGTGCAGAACCGAATGATTTAAAAGCGTGGTCGAATTGGGATGCCAGATCAAAAGGATGATAAACAAAATTAGAGAAGAGAAATGTTCAGATAACAGAAGAACAGAGGATTCGGAATAGCTTACCAGCGTCAAGACAATTCTATCATCCCTCTTTCGGTTCGACTCTTCGAAATTGATTCCTAATTTCTCTTACTCTTGACAATTCTTGCCACCGCTTACTAAATAATAAGCGCTCAATGAAATTAAGCTTCAAATTGAATTCCCAATAACTATGCTTCGATCGAAGCTGTGTTTTCTGGAACTCAAATTCGCTCTTTGCAAGACTTCAGATCGATATGACATCAGTCATTTCGCGATCAGTTGTGGCTCACAAAAGTTATTAACTTTTACCAATATTGACTTATTTAATATTATCTGGTTGGATTACAAAATCAATTCATCGAAAAATCGTCTTGCTCTTTCGTCGCTAACATATTGCAATGAAGTGATCCAACCACGGTCCGTGCTTCTCAGATTGTCTGAGCTGACGTACAAACGAAATCTAAATAAAAATCTCGTGTAATCGCCTACTGATTTCAACGAAATCAGCTTTAACAAATTTATACATGTTTCAAAAGCAAAAAATTTTGATTTCCAGCCCATACAATATATAAAAAAAAACAAATTTGTCAAGAAAAATTTTTAACTTTTATCAGTAAAATTTCAACCAATCCCATTATTATTCATTGATTGATCAGAACTTAATTCCGCATAAAATTTATAGCTCAGAATTTTATCATCACAGAAAAGTATAAATTGCCATGATCACTTATTCTTTCATGTGCACGATGAACGGGCCACAGGACAGAGATGCTTGCATTTTTGTGGAGCAAGGTTTATCATGAGCCCAATTCCACCATCACGATGGATTTTGGGGGCAAATGAATAAAGACTGCTTGATTTTGTATCTGGACATGATCAAAATTTTTAATAGAAACCTGCTCAGGCTGGCCAAAGTCATTAAATGAATTGATGCTTTCTCCAGAGATGATCTGTCCATGCTGAAAACGAATGGGAGTCGCACCGCGAATTTCGCATCGAACAACCAGCGCTTTTTTAGGATTCAAATTGCTCAATGTGATATGGATAAGCCCGCGGTCATCTTTTGAAGCCGAAGCACTTATCGCTGGGATAGCATTTTGTTCATACTTATAAGGTTCGCATTGAATTTCTAAGGGCAAATAGGTAGCGTCGTGATGAACTTTGTACATTTTAAAAACATAATAGGATGGCGTTAACACCATCTCGCTTCCCTTGGTAAGAATCATGGCTTGCAAGACATTGATGGTCTGGGCAATGTTCGCCATTTTCACGCGATCACAATGTTTGTTGAAGATATCGAGATTAACCGCAGCCACCATGGCATCTCGGAGAGTATTTTGCTGGTATAAGAAGCCAGGATTGGTGCCCGGTTCGACATCGTGCCAATTGCCCCACTCATCGACGACCAGCGCGATGCGTTGATCAGGATCGTATTTATCCATAATCACAGAGTGCTTCGTGATGAATTCGTCCATTCTGAGGGTCTTAGATAGGGTTAAGAACCACTCGGATTCATCAAATTCGGTGGCCGAGCCCTTATGGCTCCAATCGTGACAGACGGTGTAATAGTGTAGCGATAGGCCATTCATGTAGCCACGCAGCCAAGCAGGGGTTTTCGCCCATTCGCTCATTATCACCTCCGTCCAATGATAATTGTCATCACTCGGCCCACATGCAATTTTGAACAATCGATTGTCACCATAATCGCGGCAATAGGTGGCATACTGTCGGAGCTGGTTGGAATAATATTCGGGCGTCATGGTGCCGCCACAGCCCCAACTTTCATTCCCAATGCCCCAAAATCTTACCTTCCAAGGTTGTTGTCGTCCATTTTGCTTCCGCAGCCTGGTCATTGGACTTTGAGCGTCCGATGTTAAATATTCGATCCAGTCGGCCATCTCCTGGATCGTGCCGCTTCCTACATTGCCACAGATGTATGGCTCGCAGCCAAGTTGTTCGCATAGATCCATAAACTCATGGGTGCCAAAACTATTGTCTTCGGTGACGCCGCCCCAATGGACATTGACGATGGAGGGACGTTTGTTTCTGGGACCAATACCATCCTTCCAATGATAGGTGTCAGCAAAACAGCCGCCCGGCCAGCGAAGGTTGGGAATCCCGATGTCTCGCAAGGCTTTGACCACATCGGTTCGAATCCCTCTGACGTTCGGAATGCTCGAATTCTCTCCGACCCAATAGCCGCCATAAATGCATCGGCCTAAGTGTTCGGAAAAATGTCCATAAATATGCCGACTGATTTGATGTTTCCCTAAATCGGCATTGATGATGATGCGATTTTCTGGTGATTGAGCGGCTGAAGCATGCGGCAGCACAGTTAGCAAAATGAGCAGTGCAGGGATAAGTGATGAGAATTCCATAGTGTCTACCTCCTTGATGTTAGCATCGCTTGTCTGAGTGATCGATATCGTTAACCCGAAGCGTATGGGAATCTAATCAAAAAAAAGCAGAAAGTCAATGTTAACGATGATCGTAATGCATTTTTCATCCATAGATCCAGGCGTAAAATTCTGGCGATCGGATTTTGCCATAAAATCCAGTCACGTCGGGATTGGTTCGCCGAAGCAACGATAGAGTTCAGACAAGGATGCCTGACTATATTCCACCTCGGATCCAATGATTCCCTCCCCAAATTGCCCTTTCGAGCAATCTAAATTCGAGACAAAAATCTTCCGTTTGTCGTGTTGCTTTGCAATTTGCTTTCGAAACATAAAGTGCGCTCGGATTCGTGCTCAGAAAATTGCCTTGACTTTAATTTTATAAGCTGGTATATTGTCGGGGCAAATGAAAAGAACTTCTTGGAGGGCTTTGTTATGATCCAATTGAATCGTATTCTGTGTCCTTTAGATTTTTCGAAATGCTCCAGAGTCGCCTTTGAAAATGCTGTGACACTGGCGCGAAAGTCCAGGGCGGAACTACATCTTTTTCATGCAATTCTTCTATATGAACAAGATTCCTACAAACCAGATGACCGTTTGCCTGATAATTTAATGAGCTACGAATTAATTGAAGACATATCAAAAGGAAAATTAAACGAGCTGGTGGATCAGCATCAAAGCGATTCGCTAAAAATTGTAGTGGCGAGTGCGCGGGGATTTTCTGCTGGCGAGGAAATTTTGGCTTACGCTAACGACAAGCAGATCGACCTTATCGTCATGGGAACTCATGGCCGAACCGCGTTGAGCCACTTGTTGTTGGGCAGTGTCGCTGAACGTGTGATTCGACTGGCAAAATGCCCGGTCATGACCTTTCGAAAGGATGCCAAAATCGTAGCGACATATCACCGGATTTTGGTGCCGATTGATTTTTCCGATCATTCCAAATTAGCTTTGCGTTATGGACTGGAATTGGCGAAACTGTTCGGCTCACAGCTCACTGTCTTTCATTCAATTGAACAACAAATTCATCCCGCGTTTTACGCTTCAGGAAAGACATCAATTTTCGAAATCGACACCGAATTGAAAGATCGAGCAATTGCTGCCATGAAAAAGTTTAGAGAAGAGATTGGATACGGCGATATTCCCACGGATTATATTTTGGCCGAAGGCGCAGCCTACCACCAGATTGTTGAGCATGCCACAAAAGAACATTACGACCTATTGGTGATTGCCACGCATGGGCTGCGAGGTTTGGAGCATTTTCTGATCGGCAGCACCACTGAAAAGGTCATCCGGCACTCCGAAGTCCCAGTGCTCACGGTCAAATTGGGCGCACGAAATTTCGTCAGCTAATCTGGTCGGACCTTTTGGTTGACTGAAATCGAGCCATGCTATTGATATTCTGTTTCGCTCCATCAAATTTTGGATGGCTTTGGCGCCCTGGGAGACGCCCTGAAACATTGACGATTTGGTCTATCATTCCCATAGCTATTACTGAAGCAAGGTGAAAGGAAGAAATTCGGTGAAATCATTCAATTATCGGTCGGCAATTACGGGCCAGGCATTGGCTGGCCATCATGATACTCCTGGTCCAATCCTTTCGCAAAGGTTCAATAGAAAAAAGCAGTTCGTTTTGGTCATTCTGATCTCACTGATTGCGAATGAAATTGGGGTTTGTGAGGTCATTAAACATATCTACCATTTTTCTCCCCCAGAAATGATTCGACAGAGCGACGGGACCTATCTGGCCTATTTCCCGCGTTGCTATCAATCGGGAAAAATTGGAGAGCCAACGATGCCAATTTGCCCTATTTCATTACTTTTGCCGGTTGGACAGGTCGCTACGGCGTTAAAGATCAAATTTGTTGGCAAGCAAACGATTCATCATTCATATTTTCTGTCGCCCAAACAAGCTCCGCAAACGTCTCACATCCATTCGCCGGATCGATATTTTAATCAACAGATTTATCATAGCGCTGATCCCTACACGGGTTTTATTCCCTCGGTCCAAACGCATTATTATTTTGGTCATGGGATCGCTTTGGCCTGTTTTAGCCCGCTGGAATATGTGCCAAGGGATGGTAGGATCTCGTATTATTCTGAAGCACTGGTAGAAATAACGACCCGAGACGATGGTAACGCACTGAAGGCGCAGCAGCTTTATCGGTCCACCCCGGAGATTCTTGACCAATTGGCCCGGATTGTCGATAATTTTGATGTTGCTATCCAAAGTTATCCAATGCGAAATAGCCCCTCCGAATATGATTATTTGATCATCACGATTAATGATTTTCTCGATGATTTCCAGGCGCTTGCACAGTTCTATGCCGAGCGAGGTGCGAAGACAAAAGTTGTCGCAGTGGAGGAAATCTATGCTGTGGCTTCTGGGGTGGATGAGCCCGAGAAGATAAGAAATTACATCATTCACGAAGCGCAGGAGGCCGGCATCGGATTCGTGCTGTTGGCTGGCGACGCAGATACCAGCCCTTTGGGACAGCTTCAGGTCCCGTTTCGAGGTCTTTATTGCAAAGTGCTTTCCGGGAAGGATGTCTACGAGGACAGCAACATCCCTTCGGATCTGTATTACGCTGCGCTGGACGGGAATTGGAATACTGATGGGGATGCACTTTGGGGGGAACAAGGTGAGGACGACTTGCTCCCAGAGTTGGCAGTCGCCCGAATTTGCGCGGATAATGAAGCTGAGATTCGCGCTATCATCCGAAAAATTTGTCATTATCAAGATCAGCCAGTAACGGACGATGCGACCAAAATGTTGATGGTCGGCGAAAAGTTGTGGGATAATCCCCTTTCTTATGGGGCGGATTACTTGGATTTATTGATTGGAAATCGATCGGATAATGGTTACACGACCGTTGGAATGCCCACGGATTTCAATTTTACCTACTTGTACGAGAAAACGTTAGGATACTGGTCCAAAGATGATCTGATTCAATCCATCAACCAGGGATGTAATATCATTCATCATGATGGGCATTCTTCGTCCGGCATGAATATGAAACTGAGTCGCTCCGATATTACACCCGAGAACTTTGCTCTGGTCAATGGGATCGATCATCTCAATCCGATTATTTATTCGCACGGCTGTTTTGCCGCTGCGTTCGATATGACCAATTATCGAGGAGAGGACTGCATTGCGGAATTGATGCTCCAGATCGACAATTTTGCATCGGCCTACGTGGGTAATTCCCGCTATGGTTGGTTTAACGAGGGGCAGACTGAAGGCCCGAGTTTGCATCTGCATCGGGAGTTTATTAGTGCCCTATACGGGGATAGCGTGGCAGCGATTGGCGCGGCGCATACGTTATCACGCATCCGGAGTGCTCCGTTCGTCACGGCCCCGGATCAATGGGAGCCCGGGGCGTTGCGCTGGTGCTTTTATTGTTGCAACGTGCTGGGCGACCCAGCGATGATGCTCTGGACGAATCGCGTTCAACAATTCGATCGGGTGAATTATCCGGAGAAAATTTCTGCATTTCCAGCCGAGATAACGATCTCCACAGGCGTAGCCAAAGCCCGTGTGGCGATCTCTGACGGACATGGCTTGGTGGCGTCCGCTATCGCCGATCACCGTGGCGAGGCGCGGCTTCGCATCGATGCGGCTCAGGATGGGATATTGACGTTAAAGATTACGGCGTTGAATCATCTGCCCTACACTGGTCAGATGACGGTTCAAGCGACCCGGATCGCTTCTTTAGCGAGGGTCGCTCCAATCGAATTTGATCTGAAGCCGATACGTCCCAATCCGTCCAATTCCCACACTGAAATTCAGTTTTCCATCCGGCACGACGGTTTAGTGAGGCTGGAAATTTATAACTTGTTGGGGCAAAAAATGGTGACGCTGTGCGATTGGGAATTGCCGCGGGGATGGCATCGGTTCGTTTGGGATGGTCTCGATCAGCATCGAAATCCAGCGGCAAGCGGCCATTATTTGATCAAACTGGAATCGAATGAGGGAGTTCGGACACGATCGATGACTCTCCTGAAATAGCCAGCGGAGAAAATCCTTTCTATTTAGCGTCCCCTAAGGATGCTAGACAAATCGAGTGATCGTTCATTCAAATGGCTGTCTCAGAGTGGCCAATTTTTATTCAGCATGGCTTCTCAGGCTGATGTGACGGGAGATTTTTGTCCATTGGAACATCGTTGTTGAGGGAGAATTTCATGGCTCTGAGCGATTCAATGGGCTGAAGTTGCGGCAAGTAGTCGATGATTTGCCGCGTTGCTTTTTTTCAATCCATTTTTCGAAATAAAAAAGCCGACACCCTAGGGGGCAATGTCGGCTTTGTGAGGGATATGAGCAAGATTTTTGTCAGTTGTTAAGTTACTGGTACGATGAACATTCGTTCCCACCATTACATCAGTTGCGCCCAGCCAGTTCCAGTTCCGATCATCAGTCCACAGGGCTCCATCATCCATTTCCAGTTCAGTCTCATGTGCGGTAATAGTGGGAAACGAATATTCCCCGAACCCATCAGTTACTGATGCGTTGCGTTATTCATTACAATTCCCATGCCATGATTGCCATTTCAGCAGATAATAGCATAACTGATGAAATCCCAATAGATAATCTGCTTGGAAAATTCTTATCTAAGCCCTGTCTTGGCGGGTGAGCGATTTCAATCTTGAAATTGCAATTACAATATTGTGTCCGAAGATTTCTGTTGATATTTTCGAAAATTTTATGTAAGATTCACCGCGGCTGTATCGCGCCAATTTTGTTCAGCAATTGGGTGTTAGTGTCACATACCAATACAGGCGCAATCTCATCGAAAATGGCATTGAGAAAATTATAGTGTTATCGGACAAATTGGTCTGAACAACGGCAGTACATGGGATCGGTTCACATTATAATGATCGATTTGAAAGGGACTGTGAGTGAAACAGACGAGCGAAACGAAGCGAGGCAAAATCTTATCGCAATTGCCTCAGGTGGATAAGCTATTGCAAACCGCTGAGGTCGAAGCATTGATCCATCAGTATCCTCGGGAGCTGGTGATCGACCGCATTCGGCGGTATCTGGATAATTTGCGCCGGGAGATTCAACAAATGCCGGATGCAAAGCTGGCTGAATATCATTTGGACAAGGATGCACTCGTTATTCAAATTTGTCGCGAGCTTCAATTGGCTCTCCGGCCGAAGCTGCGCCGGGCGATCAATGCCACGGGGATTGTGCTTCACACCGGCTTAGGGCGAGCACCATTGCCTCGGCCTGCTCAACTGGCACTGATCGAGGTGAGCGAGGGCTTTTCATCCGTCGAGATCGACTTAGATTCTGGCAAGCGGGGAGATAGACATTTGTTGGTGGAGGATCTATTGGTTAAATTGACCGGGGCTGAGGCCGCTGCTGTGGTCAACAACAATGCCGCTGCCACGCTGTTAGCGCTAAACACGCTGGCCTTTGGCAAAGGCACCATCGTGTCGCGCGGCGAACTGATCACCATTGGTGGCTCCTACCGCATCCCTGAAATTATGAAAAAAAGCGGCACGCAGATGGTGGAGGTAGGAACCACGAATCATACGGACTTGTGGGAATATGAGCAGGCCATCGATGATCAGACCGGGCTGCTGTTGAAGGTCCATACAAGCAATTATCGCATCATTGGCTTTGTTTCGGATGTACCATTGGAACAACTGGTGCAATTAGGTCATCAGCATCAGTTGCCGGTGATGCACGATTTGGGCAGTGGGATGTTGTTTGATCTCAGCCGATATGGTTTGCCCAAGGAACCCGTGGTGAGCGAGAGCATCCGATTGGGGGCTGACATCGTAACATTTAGTGGGGACAAGCTGTTGGGAGGTCCCCAGGCAGGGATTCTGGTCGGTAAGAAAAAGTATATTGATGCGATCAAAAAAAATCAATTGGCGCGGGCGTTGCGATGCGGGAAATTGACCTTTGCCGCTCTGGAAGCGACGCTACGGTTATTTTTGGATAAAGAAAAGTTGCTAGCCCATCATCCTGTGTTGAAATTTCTGTTGAGAACCGAGGCGGAATTGGAGCAGCAGGCCATCCATTTGCGAGATGAGCTGCAACAAATCATCGGCGATAGGGGAGAGGCAATTGTGGAAAAAGGCTGGTCCGAAGTGGGCGGAGGCTCGCTGGCGACGGAATCGTTGCCCACACGGCTGGTATTGCTGCAATTGAACCAGCACGCTCCAGATGTTTTGGCGCGGAAATTGAGGTTATCTGATCCACCGATTATCCCAAGGATCATCAATGATCGCGTGGCTTTGGACCAGCGGACCATTCGGTCGGATGAGATTGAATTCATTGTTCGGGCGGTATCTACCATTGTTTCCGATGGAGGTGCGCAATGAGTCCGTTGAAACGCCATTATGTCATTGGGACGGCCGGGCATATCGATCATGGAAAGACATCATTGGTGAAGCAACTGACCGGAAAGGATACTGATTGGCTGCCGGAAGAGATTGCGCGGGGCATGACCATTGATCTGGGTTTTGCTTTTTTGGGCGACGACGTGACGATCATCGATGTGCCAGGACATGAAAGATTTGTCCGCAACATGGTGGCTGGGGTTAGCACCATTGATCTGGTGCTGCTGGTGATTGCCGCGGATGACGGGGTCATGCCTCAGACTCGGGAGCATCTGGATATTCTTAAATTATTGCAGATCAAGCAGGGTATCGTGGTTGTGACGAAGATCGATTTGGTTGAAGCAGATTGGATGGCTTTGGTGATCGAGGATATCAAAGATCTGCTGCGGGGGACTTTTTTAGAAGACGCGCCCATTCTGCCAGTATCCAATGCCACTGGGCAGGGGATCGCCGAGCTGAAAGAGAAGATCTTTGAGTTGCTGGAGCAAGTGCCCGACCGTCAGGACCGCGGGATTTTCCGATTGCCCATTGATCGGGTATTCACCATGAAAGGGTTTGGCACTGTGGTCGCTGGGACGGTGCTCTCTGGCAGTTTAACTCCTGATCAAATGGTGGAATTGCTCCCTCACCAACAAAAGCTCCGAGTGCGGGGGTTGCAGATTCATGAGCAGCCGGTGCCGCGGGTCAAAATCGGGGATCGGGCGGCCATCAATCTGGTGGGCATCGAAAAAGAGGCGATCCACCGCGGCGATGTCTTGGCCGCACCCGATGCGTTTCGTCCCACGTTTTTTTTCGATGGCAAATTCTATTTGCTGGAGAGCGCCAGCAAAAATCTAAAACATATCACCCGAGTTCGCATCAACCTCGGGACCAATGAGGTGATTGGCCGGGTGAGTATCCTCGATAAGGAGGAGGTCAAGCCGGGAGAATCGGCCTACATTCAGTTTCGGCTGGAAAGCCCGATCGTTGCCGATGTGGGCGATCGGTACGTGGTGCGAAGTTATTCCCCAGTGTTCACCATTGGCGGCGGGATGGTTCTCGACGTCCATCCAGCGCGGCACAAACGCTTCTCGGAAGCCGTGATCAGTAAATTGATCACGCTGGAGAGCGGTGATCCCGAAAGGATTGTCGAACAAATGCTTCGCCATGCCCAATATCAGTGCCTCACCCTCGGCCAAATTGCTCAACAGACTTCCCAGCCGCCAGATACGGTGCGATCGGTACTGCATCGCTTGATCGAAATGGACCGGTGCGCCACCTTTTCAGAGAAGGGGCAAGATTATTTTGTCCATTCTGAATACCATGCTCGGCTCATGCAGCAGCTCGTCGCTGCGTTAGAGCAATTTCATCAACAGCATCCTACGCGCCGCGGGATTCCCCGAACCGATCTGAAGCAGCTGATCAATTTGCCAGTTGACCTATTTTTGTTCAATAAAGTGATAGAGGAACTTGTCGGGCAGGGTAAAATCACCCTGTCGAATCAGCGTGTAGCCCTGGCTTCGCATCAATTGCGACTTTCCGATCGCCAAAAGAAATTGATGGAGCAGGTCGCTAAAATTTATTTTGAGGCTGGATTTGTCACTCCGGATGTGATAGCTGTGGCGGAGAAAATTGGCGTGAGCGAACCGGAAGCCAATGAGATCCTGCAAATTCTCTTGGAGACGGACCAATTAATTAAAGCGGATGAGGGCATTTTATTCCATCGCCAACGGGTTGAAGAGGCGATGCAATTGATTCGGGCGCATTTTCAACGGGAAATGCAATTGACCGTGGGAGATTTTCGGGAGATGATCGCCTCAAGCCGCAAGTATGCTGTTCCATTGCTGAGCTATTTCGATTCAATCGGTTTTACGGTTCGGCAGCAGGATGTGCGGGTATTGAATCCTGATTTTAAACAGTAGGCGTTCTGGATGAGAGGTGACCAAAGAGGTCGATGAAAAAAAGATCAGGGATTCTCTTCATCCAATTTGATCTTATTTCTTGGCCATCATGGGCCTGGAGCAAAATTCGATGAAATTCAACGAGCGATGAAAGGCCGAGCTGACCAATGATCCACCATCAGCGAATAAAGATTTTAAATAAAAATTCCTTGCAACGCAGACAGTTTGTCCTCTATTGGATGCAGGCTTCGCAGCGAGCCGAGTACAACCATGCGTTGGAATACGCCATTCAACAGGCGAACGAGCTCAACAAGCCGCTGGTGGTCTTTTTTGGGATAACGGATCAGTTCCCAGAGGCAAATGAGCGTCACTACTATTTCATGTTGGAGGGGTTGAAAGAGGTTCAAACTGAGCTACGGCAGCGAAATATTCAGATGGTGATCCGGCAGCAATCGCCGGAAATGGGTGCGGTTGAGCTTTCGAACCAGGCAGATCTGGTCGTGGCGGACCGGGGGTATTTGAAGATCCAGCGCGCATGGCGGAATTATGTGGCAGAGCGGATCGATTGTCCACTGATTCAGGTCGAAAGCGATGTGGTAGTGCCAGTGGAAACCTCCTCGCCGAAAGAGGAATTCTCGGCTGGCACGCTACGTCCCAAAATATTGGCACTGCTGCCGTCATTTCTCAACCCAGTGATCCACGGCCAGCCAAAATTTTCCTCGTTGAATGTTCAGTTTGATACTTTTGATATCAGCGATGTCGATCGAGCGATCACTCAGCTAAAAATTGACCATGGCGTGAAAAAAGTCAACTATTATCACGGTGGGACATCGGCGGCGAAACAGCTTCTCCGCGATTTCATTGAGAAAAAATTGGACCGCTACGCTGAGCTTCGCAACGATCCGACGTTGGACTACCTATCTCACATGAGCCCCTATCTTCACTTCGGGCAGATCTCACCAATTTATATTGCCCTGAAAATCATGGAAGCGCAGAGCCCTGGCGAGGAGGCGTTTTTGGAAGAACTCATCGTCCGGAGAGAGCTGAGCATGAATTTTTGCTTCTATAATCCGCAATATGATGCTTTTGAAGGCTTGCCGAACTGGGCACGGCGCACGCTGATGGACCATCGCGACGACCCTCGGGAATATTGTTATTCGCTGGAGCAATTTGAAAATGCCACAACCCATGACCCCTATTGGAACGCCTGCCAAAAGGAAATGGTGATCACCGGCAAAATGCATGGCTATATGCGCATGTATTGGGGCAAGAAAATTTTAGAGTGGACCCCATCGCCGGACGAGGGCATGAAAATTGCCCTTTACTTGAATAATAAATATGAAATCGATGGCCGCGATCCCAATGGCTTCACCGGCGTGGCCTGGTGTTTCGGCAAACATGATCGCGCCTGGTTCGAGCGAAATATTTTTGGCAAAATCCGCTATATGAATGACAATGGCCTGAGGCGGAAGTTCGATGCGGATGCATACGTGAAAAAGATCGAGCGTTTGGCCGCTGAGGCGACTGGGTGATTGAGAATTTCGACAATTTGCAGGGGGCGAGGGTTGAAATCAAGAGAAGAAAATTGTGAAAAAATATGAAGGAAGCGGACGAGGGCGTTCGTCATCCAATCGACACATTGATTGCCAGATCCGAGGAAGCGCCATTTCCCTTGCCTGTGCTGCAAAATTTGGAATTCCACCAAGTCCATCAATTCACAATTTCTGAATGGTGAATAGAGGCCATGCATCTGAATCCCATTTTGCGCAGATATTCGAATCCAGAGGCCATCCATCTCATGGCCATTTGTGATTGATTCTGGAATTTTGCACCAAGAACTTTTAGGTTAATTTATTTGTTAGGCGAACCGTTGAACAGAACGTAGGATACAGGAGGACGCACCACGAATGCCTTTTCTATTTCAACGATTAGAAATTCCTGATGTCATTTTGATAGAGCCAAAAGTCTTCAGCGATCCCAGGGGCTTTTTTATGGAGACGTATAAGCGATCCGAATTTGTTGCCAATGGAATTCACGAGCTATTTGTTCAGGATAATTGGTCCCATTCTTGTCGGGGAACGCTGCGGGGATTGCATTTTCAGAGACCTCCGAAAGCTCAGGCGAAATTGGTCATGGTGATGAAAGGCGAGGTGTTCGATGTGGCCGTGGACATCCGGAAAAACTCGCCAACATTTGGGAGATGGGTCGGAATGTATTTGTCGGACAAAAAAGCGCAAATGCTTTATATTCCAAAAGGTTTTGCGCACGGCTTTTGCGTGCTAAGTGATGAAGCTGATTTCATATACAAGGTCAGCGATGAATATTGCCGTGAGTTGGATGGGGGCATCCGCTGGAACGATCCAACGATTGGAATTCCCTGGCCCATCGCCGAGCCGTTGCTGTCGGTCAAAGATACTCAGCTTCCACTGCTCCATGACGTCAATTGGGATTTCGATTTTGGGAAATAAATAAAATGATCCATGGTTGAATAGCCGACCAAAAAATAAACTGATCGGAATGGACCATAGGGCTGAACCCGAATCTGATCGTTGCCCAATTTGTCACCATTGGGACTGGAGAGAATGTATTGGGTCCGCCTCTGGCGAAATGAGGCATATTCAATCAAAATGATCAGCAGCAGAATGGTTAAAGCAGAATGATTAGCAGCAAAATGATGAATAGCAGAATGATTGGTAGCAGAAGGATGAATAGCAAAATGATTCGCAGCAGAATGATTAAAGCAAAATTATTAATAGCAAAATGATCAGTAGCAGAATGATCAACAGCAGAATGATTGGTAGCAGAATTTAATTCGTGCTTAAACGAAAAGGCCTATTTTTAGGTTTTCTGATCACTGCGAGGCGCCCGCCAACTGGCGAATGCCGAAGCAATCTTATTAAAGCACATAAAGCGAAGAGATTGCTTCGTTCCGCTTGCAATGACAGTGTCACCCAGAATTTGCCGTTTTCGTTCAGGCATGAATTCATTAGGCAATTGGAAAGCTATCCCGCTGATCATTATCCTGGCTTAAAATGATCCAGCCAAATTTCATAAATCCCTTCAATAAAACAAATTTGGAGCATCGCCAATAAGATCGCTGCGAAACGGAGCGAAGTCGGAGATGCTCGTCAGCCCATTATGCCCTCTGACAGTTAAAATTGCTTCGGCATAAAGTGACCCGCAATGGCTTTGGAAGCAAATTTTTTAATTTTCGACCTTTTTCGAGGGGACTTATTTACTTTTTGGTTCAGTTTGGAAGAAACAATACCACCCAAAAAGCTGTCATCACATCAATAATTATCCTGCTGATAATCCTTCTGAAGTCGATCGTTTCGCCATCCATGATTGTGCCGAAAATCATTCTGATGTCTCCAACCAAAGGTGCACAGGTGAGTTCTGCTTGCGAATATTGAATTCTTATGGCCGATTGTCTTTGAGATCCAACGATGAGTCGCTGATGGGGTCGATTCATTTTCCCTGTCATTGAAGATGAAACATCTGCAAAATAGGGGGATCCATCATGTCGAGCGAACAGGGTATGCCAGAAAAGCTGATTTTTCGGTGAGTTCCAATGGGCAGCGCTTATGAAAGCGGATCGTTTTTCCGTCATTCCGAACGAAGCGAAGAGAGGAATCTATCTATCTCGAAAGCATGATGCTTTGATGAGATTCCTCGCTTCGCTGCGACTAACTGTTTTGGTTATCAATTTCTCATTTACACACCGTCTATTTGCTCGGAATGACTCCTTTAGGAATCAATTTTTCTTTTGCGCGTTATTTGTGATGTTCCAGAAACCAGCGATATAATTCTGGGTTATTATAGGTTTCGGTCCAGGAATCATGGCCGGCATCTGGGTACACGGTGAATTTGACATTGCCGCCGATCTTTTTCAGGGCTTCGACCATTTCCTCGGAGCGCTGAATGGGGACGACGGGATCCTTGGCACCATGGAACGCCCAAACCGGGACGTCTTTGATCCGAAACGCCATCCAGGGCATGCCTCCGCCGCAGATCGGCGCAATGGCAGCAAATTTCTCGGGAAACATCATGGCCAGCGCCCAGGTGCCGAAGCCACCCATGCTGAGGCCAGTAAGGTAAATCCGACGAACGTCGACTCGATAGTTGGCGATGGTTTGATCCAACAGCGCATTGAGCGCTTCCAACAGCCAGGGGTCCACCCACCAGCGGTCGCTGGGGCATTGCGGCGAAATGGCAATAAATTGAAATTCTGGATGCTGCTCCACAATCTTGGGGATGCCATGGATTTTCACCAATGAGAGATCATTGCCTCGTTCGCCAGCCCCATGGAGAAAGAGGATCAATGGATAACGTTGATTGGTGCTGGCGTAATCCTTCGGCAAATACAGCAAATAATTCAGCCGAACGGTTTTCTTAAGGGTCTGCTGAAATTGCTGTGCCGTTTGCTCGCCACTTTTGCCGGAACGTCTTCCAGTCGTGGCACAACCGATCAGGAAAAGCATAATCAATAACCCAGGAAGAATCATATTGGTTTTCATTTTCAGTTCGTTCCTTTTCAAATTGGTTCAACGATTTTGGGACGATTTGCGGCGCCGATCCCCTTAGGTTAAATTGCTGCGGAAAGAACCATGTGGCATTTCGAATCGTGAGAAAATTCCGGGGGAAGGAATGACCCTCGCGCGCATCTCAATTCATTTGCGATGGCCCTTTCCGCAGCGAACATCTCACTTTTTGCCCTATTGCATGCTTGGTTCGACAATGCGTTCGGTGATTATTTCCCAATCGAGAGCCGATGGCCATGCTCCAGTTGATTATTTCCCCAGCTCATCAATTGTTGTGGGCCGCCCTCACCGAAAAATGGACTATCCTTTACTGAAACAGGTAAGCCACCACCCGATTGTCGAAAAACGTCGGCACCAGCAGCAATTGCTTCTCTGGAACATATTCAATGTCCGCCGAATTGATGTTCGATCCCGAGGTATCGAGCAGCAGCTTCACCTCGCCAGCCGAGCTGACGAAGGCCGTTTTGCCTTGCCAATCGGATACCAGGTAATTGCCTTTGCCATCGCTTTGAATGCCATCAATTCCGAAACCGGTTTTGGCGATGGTGGTGATCGTTTTATCTTTCAAACTGATGCTTTTGAGGAAGCCATCCCAGGTGCCGACCAACAATTTGCCAGCTTCGACGAATAATCCGTTGGGCTGGGAGATCTGCGGATCTTTGAGCCAGGGCTCAAGTTTTCCGGCGCTGAATTTATAGATGACGCTATTTTGTTCCGACATATCGGAGATAAACACATTTCCTGAATCATCGACCGCGATGTCATTTAAAAAGCCAGCACCAGCGGCAGGGTATTTATTGGTAATTTGTCCAGTTTCAATATCGATTTCCACCAGTTCATCGATGTCGGTCACATATAATTTTCCTTGCCAGATGCCAGAGCCCTTAGGGGCGTTCAGGCCAGTCACCCATTCGAGATTGAGGATTTCCCCGGACAATGAGACCCGCGAAATGAATCCCTGGCCGTTCTTTTCCAATGGACCGCCATTGACGTTAGAGATGTACAGGACCTCCCGGGCCGGATCGTAGAGCACGGATTCTGGCACACGCAGCGTTTGTGGGGTAGCCCATTGCTCAATGAGTTTCAATTGATAAGCGACCGGGCCTGGGGATTGTTGATCCGACTTTTTCTGGCAGGATCCAATCGCGACAGCGATCAGAATAACCAGGATAATCAACGATTTTGATTTCATACTTCCCTCCATGAGTTAAATGAGATTATTAGGCACTGCCTCAGGCTTATTCAAGAATGGATCACGATAGATTCGATAAAGCTCAGTGTTTTCGTCGTGGATGCTTGAAAGCGAAACCATTTCGAAATCGAAAATTTCTGATCAACGTCAAAGGATGAGACTGGGCGAATGGGGGCGATAGTGAATTGACCATGCGCGGTCTTCGTTGCTTGTTCGAATCGTTTGACAAATTGTCGCTGGCACACCGCCGCGGTCTATGGCTCATCCAAAAAGAAAATGCCCCTCGGCCGATGGCATGGCTGGAAATAAGGCTTGAGAGACTATCCATAGCATCGGGTGAGCGGCGATTTGCTCCCATAAACATCCAGCATATTTGGATCAGCGATTGCCTCTTCATTCAGACGCCGAGCGAATTTCTGAAACTATTGAGAGCTGAAATGGGCTCTCGGCACCAGGCCGTTGGCCCAATCGACCTCGATCGCCTGTGTGCCAGCGGACGATCAATCGGGTTGGATGAAAAGCGCCGATGCTCAATATCTTCCCAAATCCGAATCCGCTACCGCTCATAACAGGCGCGCATGGTCGAGGTTTCAAAGCCATTTTCGCCGATAAAAAGCTATTGGCGATCCATTTGCCAATCAGTCGGTCTTCCGCCGTATACTGCTTTGAAACGGATAATCACCAATGGTTGAAAATCGATCGGATTTCTTTGAGGTACATGACCTTTGTCGCGTCGAGTCAGATTTGGTCGGGATATATTTACACATTTTCACTCTAAATGTCAAGATTTTTTCTGGGAGCGGAAAAAAAAGCTTGACTTTTCAGAAAAGATTGATATATTAACCATATAGTTTAACCAAATGGTTTAATCGAATGGTCAATATGTGAGGGGGTCATGGAACTATTAGAGACGACCCGCGAAAAGATCAAGGCGGCGGCGTTGGAGATCTTTATGGAGCGGGGGTATGATGGGGCCCGAATGCAGGAAATCGCCAACCGCGCCGGAGCCAATAAAGCGATGATCCATTATTATTTTTCATCGAAAGATGCGTTATTTGAGGCGCTCATTCGAGAAACTTTCGAAGAGCTCTTTAAACTTTTCGATGAGATAGGGGATTTCACTTATGACGATCCCAAAAACTGGATTGAAAAAATTGTTCATACCCACTTTAATTTTATTGCTGCCCATCCCAATTTGCCCCGCGTGATGGTGAGGGAATTGAATAGCAACAATCCAATCGTCGAGCAGGTGTTAGCTGATCTGATGAAACAATTTGGTGCTCGTCGCCTCGCCATGATGGTCTCGATGATTACGGATCGGATCGCGGCTGGCAAATTGCGAGCGATCGATCCAAAGCAAACTCTGTGGAATATCGTCGCCCTCAATATTTTTTATTTCGTGTTTAAGCCTTTTATCCAAGCGGCCTGGCCGGAAGATGTGAATGAAGAGGCACAACTGCTCCAACAACGAGAACAGGCGATCATCGATTTGCTGCTTTATGGATTGCTGCCAAGATGAGCTGCGATCGATATGGCTTCAGACAATTCGCTTTTTTTGCCAAAGATATGGTGGGAGATGATTATATGAAGCTGGACTCTATCGTAAAAAAAGTGCTTGCGATGACATTCGTTGTGATGTGGACGCTGCCGGTGAAATCCCAGGTGACGTTACAGGAATGCATCCGACTGGCGCTGGCCAATAATCCTGAATTGAAGCAATTTGAGATGGACGCCGCCATGGCAAAACAGGACGTTCAGCAGGCTCGCGGGTTGCGATTGCCCTCGCTGGATTTTTCAGGATCCATTCGATTGCAGAGCGTTGTGCCGAAATTAGATCTCGCTACAGTCAAAATCCCCATTGCCGGGCAGGAAATCACCCTGTTTCCGGGCGGTTCGATTCAATTGGGATTGCTGGATAATTATGATTTTAAATTGACCGTCTCTCAGCCAGTTTTCGCCGGATTTCGTCTATCGAATCGCTATCATGCAGCGAAATCCCTGGCATCCAGCAAAGCGCTGGAGGTATTGAGCAAACGATCAGAATTGATCTTTAAGGTCGAGTCTGCCTATGCGGATGTTTTAAAGGCACAGCAAACGCGAGAGATAGCGCTGAGCGCCAAGGAGCAATTAGAGGCCCATCGGACCGACATCGAGAACCTAATGAGACAAGGGATGGCCAAACGGGAGCAGTGGCTCAGAGTGCAAGTGAAGCTATCGGAGGCCGAGCTCGCTGTGACGCAGGCGGAAAATCGGATCCGCATCGCGAAGCTGCGGCTGGAAAATCTCATGGGTCAGAAATTGCCGACCGAAGTAAGCTTTACGTCGATGCCCGTGACGGAGGCAATCGAGGGAGAGCCATCGGCCTCCCTCAGCAAAGCAATGATCAATCGTCCAGAACTGCAGTCGCTTTCTCATGCAAAACAGGCTGGTCAGGCGGCCGTGAAGGTTGCCCGAGGCAGCTATTTTCCTGCGCTGGCTGCCTTCGGCTCATTGGGGTATGGGAAGCCTGGATTAGATTTCATCCGGCGAAAATGGATGGATTATTGGGTGGTTGGCATTGGCGCCGAATGGAATGTATGGCATTGGGGCAGAAATAGGTCTCAGGTGGCTCAGGCCCAGCTCCAGTTGCAGCGCATCGAAGCATCCGATATCCAATTGCGCCAGGCCGTGGAGCTCGATGTGACCCAGGCGTGCCTGATGCTGGACGATGCCAATCAGCGAGTGAACTTGACCCGGGTCATGGCGGAGCAAGCGCTGGAGAGCTATCGCGTGACCGAGCAGAGCTATCGCCAAGGCTTGGCCAGTCACACCGAGTACCTCGATGCGCAGGCAGAGTTGACCCGAGCGCGGTTGCAAAAAGCCCAGGCAGAAGTCGATCTGGCCTTAGCTCAGGCTAATTGGCGGCGCGCCGTGGGCTCTAATTTGACCATGTATGGCGAGTAGCGAATACCTTGCCTCGGGAGCAAATGTCTGAATCAACTTGGTTATGGGCAGAAAGATTTGTTTCAACCCAACGATCTTGAGATCGTTGCATGCCTCTTGTCCAGTCTAACCAAACGGTCATATTTCATCAATTGATCATGGGTTGGCAATCTAAACGTTGAAAAAGAACTACAGAGGGATGAATATGAGACCACATCAAAAGGGATTGGCGGTCTATCTGATGCTGTTGATGGCTGGAATAGCCAGTTGCTCAAAAAGTGACTCGATGCGATTAAGCGGATCTGGGACGTTAGAGGCGACCGAACTATTGATCAGCGCCAAATTGGCTGGTAATATCATTGAGATGCCAGTGGCCGAGGGCGAGACCGTTCAGGCTGGCCAGATGATCGCTCAAATCGACACGGAGAAAATTTACCTACAGAAAAAGCAGCTTCTGGCTGGCTGGACCGAGCTGAAATTGAACCGTCAAAATGCCCAGCGTGCAGTCGATCTCGCTCGGGAAAATTTGGAGAATGTGAGAAAGAAATATCAGCGCATCAAAGCATTGTTAGAGGAAAATAGTGCCACGCAGCAGCAATATGATGATGTATTTACTGCCTACCAGGCAGTTCAGGTGCAGTACGATAATGCAGTGAACAGCCTCAAGGCGGTGCGTGCCAGGGAGGACCAATTGGTGGCGCAGCTTGAGCTGATAGAAAGCCAAATGCGGGATGCCAGAATTACGGCGCCTATTGCCGGCACGGTTATCGAAAAATATGTTGAACCGGGAGAGGTCACACGACCGGGCGGACCGCTGATCAGTCTGGCGGATTTGCAGAACATGTGGATCAAAGTCTATTTCAAAGAGGCGGAATTGGGCAAAATTCAGCTAAATGGGCCTGCAGAAATAAGAGTCAGCTCCCATCCTCACCGGGTGTTTCCTGGCCGCGTCTCATGGATTTCACCCAAAGCGGAGTTCACCCCGAAGAACGTCCAGACCAAAGAGGCCCGCGCTGATCTGGTCTATGCAGTGAAAATTGAAGTGAATAATCCCGATGGTATCCTAAAAATCGGCATGCCAGCCGATGTGGTTTTGAAATGAAATGGCTTTGCGGAGGTCCTCGGTCCTTCATCTGGTAAATGGAAGAAGACAGATGTGCATGATGATTTTTATGTGTCGACACAGGTGTTTCGGGTGAAAGATGTGCCAATGTTCACTGGCGTGAGGGAAATTCTTTGGTAATGAAAATGAGATCATAAAAGAGGCGGGACGAAATTGGGTATTGATATCAAAATTGCGCATTTGGTAAAGCGATTTGGGGAGGTCGTTGCGGTTGATGATCTGAATCTCGAAGTTCGAGAGGGCGAGATGGTGGGGTTGATTGGTCCAGATGGGGCTGGCAAGACTACCACGCTGCGCATTTTATGCGGCTTACTGGTGCCGGATCAAGGCGAGTGTTGGGTCGCAGGGAAGGATGTCCGTCGCCAGCTCTTTGCGGTTCGGCAGCTCATCGGTTACATGCCACAGCGATTTTCATTGTACAGCGATTTGACGGTGGCGGAAAATTTGCGGTTTTTTGCCGATTTATTTCAGGTCAATCGAGAGGAGCGCGATCGTCGGATGAATCGATTGATGGAATTTAGTCGTCTGAGCCCATTTTCCAATCGTCGCGCCGGCGCGCTCTCTGGGGGAATGAAACAAAAGCTGGCGCTATCTTGCACCTTGATCCACACCCCAAAGGTCCTATTGCTCGACGAACCGACCACTGGCGTCGATCCAGTATCGCGACGGGAATTCTATGATATTTTGGATGAGCTCAGAGCAAGTGGGGTAACCATTCTGATTACTACCCCTTATATGGACGAAGCGGCAAAATGCAATCGCGTCGCATTTATTTATCAAGGGAAAATTTTATTGGTCACCGAACCCAAAGAAATAGCCAATCTTTTTCAAAAAACAGTGCTGGAAATTGGATGCGATCGGCATATAACTGCCGCCAAAATATTGATGGCCAGTGGTCAATTCGATTCGGTGCATAGCCTGGGCGATCGCGTCCATATCATTACCAACAAAACGAGCCAGCAGGCTCGGGCAATCGTTGCCAATCTGTTGGGGCCGGCCAATATCCAAATCGGCTCGATCCGCGAAATTCCCGCCAGTATCGAGGATGTATTGGTGGAATTGCTATCTTAATGTTGTTCTCGCTTCCTAGTGAACAACACACTGGCGTATGGTCTTTTGCCCATTGAGCTGATGAGAAAAAAATCGAACGCTTCATTGAGGGACTATCTTTATTTTTGGGCATCAAATATGGCAACAGAAATATCGGTCACTGTCGACCAGCTCACTCGAATGTTCGGTAATTTTATTGCTGTCGATCATATTTCATTTCAAGTTTATCAGGGCGAAATCTTCGGCTTTTTGGGCGCCAACGGCGCTGGAAAAACAACGACCATTAAAATGCTCTGTGGCCTGCTGCTGCCAACCTCAGGGACCGCCCAGGTCGCTGGCTTCGATATTTACAAACAAACCGAGCAAATCAAACAAAATATCGGCTATATGTCTCAGAGATTCTCGCTCTACGAAGACCTGACGGTAGCGGAAAATCTGGAATTTTACGCTGGCATCTATGGGTTAAAGAGCGCTCAGTTGGCTCAGGCGCGGGACCAGGTGGTCGCGTCGATCGGGCTGACGCACCACTTGCATAAGCTCACCCGCGACATCCCCTTAGGCTGGAAGCAACGGGTGGCGCTGAGCTGTGCCGTGATGCATCGACCGAAAATTTTATTTTTGGATGAGCCCACCGCTGGGGTGGATCCCATTTCGCGCCGCAATTTTTGGAGTCTCATTTATGATTTAGCCAGTGCCGGAACGACGATTTTCGTCACCACACATTATATGGATGAAGCTGAATATTGTAATAGGCTTTCTATTATGCATGATGGCAAAATTATCGCCATCGGATCCCCTCAGCAATTAAAACATCGCTATCAACACGAGACCATAGAGGAGGTTTTTATTGATCTGGTGCGTAAGCAATTGTAAGCTGGCGCGCTGGGATAGTTTTGTTCACTGAAGCCATTGAGAGTTGGATGCCACTTATGAAACCGCGTATCTTCGCTATCATCGAAAAAGAATTTCTCCATATCATTCGCGATCCGCGCAGCTTGGTGATCATATTTTTGTTGCCGATCATCATGGTGCTGCTCTATGGCTATATCATTACGTTCGATATTAAAAACATTTCGATTGGGATTCTGGATGAAGATAATACTTTTTCTTCTCGGGAACTGGTCCAGAAGCTGGTTAGCTCGGATTATTTTCGGATCACCGCCCATTTGCGCAGCCGAAACGATATCGAGCCAGGGATGTTGCAGCGCCGTTTCATGGCCGTGTTGGTTATTCCAAACAATTATGCAAAAAGCTTAAAAACCGCACCGCAAACCTCGGTGCAATTGATCATTGATGGAGCCAATTCGCGAACGGCGACAATCGCAATGAATTATATGAAATCATTTCTCATCAGTTATTCATTAGAACTCAATGCGCCCATGCTCATCCCTCCATTGGAGTTGCGTCCTCGCGTTTGGTTCAATCCAGATTTGAAAAGCGCGCATTTTATTGTACCAGGTTTAGTCGCCGTCTTTATGATGCTTATCTGTGCGCTGCTGACGTCGCTTACCATCACCAAAGAGCGAGAGACCGGCACCTTGGAGCAGATTCTTGTCTCTCCCATTCGGCCGCATGAAATTATCTTCGGTAAGATCATCCCTTACGTTTTTTTGGCGTTGATCGATGCTATCGTGGTGGTGATTATTGCCAAGCTTATTTTTGGTGTCCCTTTTAGAGGCGATCCGCTGTTGTTGCTGTTGTTTTGCGTCTTTTATGTCTACGCCGCGTTAAGCCTGGGTGTTTTTATTTCCGCCCGCGCAAAAACGCAACAAGTGGCCATGATCCTGGCCCAATTAACCACAACGTTGCCTGCCATCATGCTTTCGGGATTCATTTTTCCAATCGCCTCTCTCCCCGTCTCTTTGCAGGTCATCTCTTATTTGGTCCCACCAAAATATTTTTTGACCATCATCCGGGGGATCATGCTGAAAGGGATTGGCTTTCGCTATTTCCATCAGCCAGTCATATTCCTGATAGCGTTTGGAACTCTGCTATTGCTGATCAGCATCAACCGATTTAAAACGAATCTGGAAGGATGACCCATGAAAAAAATCATGCACCTGATCAAAAAGGAATTCATTCAAATTTGGCGCGACCCAGCCTTGATCAGAATTCTGTTTATCATCCCTATTGTTCAATTGCTCATCTTAGGGTATGTGGTATCCTCTGAGGTGAAAAACATTCAAACCGTGGTCTGCGATCTCGATAACTCCGCTCTGAGCCGCGAGTTGATCGATCGCGTGCAAAATTCTGGCTATTTTCAGGTAAAGTACTTTGAATCACGGCAACAAAATATCGAGCTTTATCTTAATCAGGGTCGAGCCTCGGTGGCGATCGTTCTGCCGTCCGATCTATCAAAAAATTTGGTGAAAAACATCCCAACGGCCATTCAGATCCTGGTTGACGGGGTAGATACCAATACCTCGTCCATGGCGTTGGGCTATATTTCTGGAATACTGGAAAATTTTCTTGCCGATCATTTAGCCCGTCAACCGAATATCGATATTGACCTTCATTTATTGACGCCAAACATTCGCGTGTGGTATAATGATAACCTTAAGTTCAGCCATTTCATGATCCCCGGTTTAGTGGTGTTTCTCCTAACCATGGTGACTACCTTGATTAGCGCCATCGGCCTGGTGCGCGAGCGGGAGATTGGAACCCTGGAACAATTGCTGGTAGCGCCTCTCAAAAAGCACGAATTGCTGATCGGAAAAATAATACCTTTCGCCGTTATCGGCATATTAGAAGTATCTTTAGCGATCGCCTTCGCTAAACTCTGGTACAAGATCCCCATTGCAGGCAATCTGGGCTTATTTGCCTTGTTCATCATCGTCTATCTGTTTACTACCCTGGGAATCGGGCTATTCGTCTCTGCCTCGGTCCAAACCCAGCAACAGGCTATGTTCACGAGCTTCTTCTTTATCGTCTTTTTCATGTTCTTATCTGGGTTTCTATTTCAAATAGAAAATATGCCGCGATTCGCCCAATATCTTTCCTATCTTGACCCGATGCGGTATCTGGTGGTGGTTGTGCGAGAGCTATTCATTAAAGGAGCTGGTTTGAAATATCTTTACGGGCAAGGGGCCGCATTGACCATATTCGGGAGCATCATATTTTCGTTTGCTGTCTTGCGGTTTCAACGCCGAATGAAATGATCTTACTAAATAAAAAATAAACGTCACATTCTGATGGGCATCACCAAGATTTCGAACCGCCAAAAGGCGGGTTGAATTTATGAATAACTCGTCTCAGAATTGAAAGGTCTCAGAAAAAAGCCAATAGAATTCAATTCTGCGACCTTGCATTCCGCCAAAAGGCTGACCGCCCACTGATGGTCCTAAGACCAGCGGGCTATTTCTGTGGGATATCACTTTTGGAGGTGAATATCAGCAAATTCTCCTAGAAAACCGGCGTTTAGCGAGCCGGGTGGGATTCCCAGGAAATAAAGTTCGTAATTAGTTGGTCTCAGAATTGAAAGCGCTCAGAATTGACTAATATTTGATATTCTAAAATGGAAATGATTATCAATGATTGCCTCACGCAACCCATAAAAAACGCTGAAGGCACTTTTTATTTTTTGACATTCGTATCATTCCGTGTATTTCTTGGGTAGAGAGTTGTCATTTTTCATGGTCACGGGTCATTTTAGAAATTTAGCTTTCATAAAAAACAAAAGTTGTTCATCCTGGAAATGCTCTCATCGAAGATCAATATGTGAGTGAAACAAGACAGCATCTATTGGGTGCGCCGAAGCGATTCAATTTTCTCGAACAGCTCTCGTATTTTTTCTTCGGTGGCGAAGCCGTTGGACCCCCATTGAATTACGCCATTGGAATCCAGTAGAAACACATAGCCATCGGATTTATCTTTAATGGACAAAAGCGTACAATATTTATTGACATCGCCATAGAAAGTCGTCACATTACCGTGCTTTCGTTTGGGGATGCCAGAGCGCATTCCGCCATCGATAATGGGCGACATGAGCTTCCAAGCCCCTGCCAGCATGGGGATTTCAAAGAATTGGACGTCGGGGTCATTCTCGTATGCTTTGGAGAACGATTCAAGCCATGAATCGATCGCTCGCTGGGTCTCCCGCTTAAAAGCCATCAGAATGAGCGTAACCTTTCCTTTCACGTCATCGGGATATTTTATATTGATTCCTGACAACGTTTCGGCTTCTAATTCAGGGAATGGTATGCCGATTGTTTTGTTTGTCATGGTTGTATTTTCCTGACTATTTGCTGATGTAACATTTAATATGATCAAAATTAAAAAGATTATTTTTTTCATATCAATCCTCTGTCAATTTTTTTCTATTAGGATAGAAACACCCCCACGGATTTTTTTGATTCTCAATCCGGTGGGATCTTATCATCCAATGGCATGAAAATTATTAATTCAAAGCGACAAAAATTGAGCCTGGCGCAATGATAGCATGTTCCAACGGCTTCTAGATCAGCTTATGGTTGCCAGATTGAATGAAATAAATTGTTGCATCAAACAAGAACAGAAAGCTGGTTTGCAACACCGGGGAATTGCCGTATCCTTTTCCACCGGTCTCGGTGTTGTAGTAAATAATTGACTTTTTCTTTAAGATAAAATCCTTATATAGCCACATCCAACCCCCATGAAACAGCAAAATCTTCTCGATGTCCGGCTGCTGTTTAATGAATTCACCTAAGGTCAGCGATGCATCAAGATTCATTGTGCTATATAGCCCAAATCCTGAAATGGATAAATTGATGGCATTTCAGCCGATGTTCATCTGATAAAAATATTTCCAATCCTTTTCGCCTGACCGATCCATCGTCCCGTTGACTACCATATTCCCAACTACCAAAGAACCGCGCGTAATCATGGCGTATTGGTTGATCTGGTTGCGGTTGTGGTTGAATTGATCAAGATTTTTGTCTTGTGCAAATAAATTGCTCCTGGCTAACGTGATTAAAATTAGCACGAGGAGAACATAAGTTTTCAGGGAGATTCCCTGTTCGCAATTGATTTTGTCTGGATTTTTAAGTTTGTTGAAGCAACATTTTGTCCCTCAAGGGACAAACCATTTTAGTTCATTTCATTTCGCCAGCTTTAAACATTCCGTCCCTAACGGGACAAATCTTCGCTTTGGATTTGTGCAGTAAGTATTTTTCTCTGCTGACTGATCATATTTCAGATAAATTTATCGAAATTTATTGGATCAGTTAGTCCCGTTAGAGACTCGATGTTTATAGAAAATCTGAAACCAAAACACGTAAAGTCCCATGAGGGACGAAATGTAAATTTCAACTTTGTCTATCATGTTTTTCAATCTGCATTTTCTATCCACTATATGTTTGAAATTTAAAAATTACTAATACAAATTTATTTGATATGTGAGGTTTATATTTTGGAATTTGTCATTATACATGATTTCTCAACATCAATTCAATAGGATGTGGATTCAAATAATATTGTCGTTTTAAATACGGCTCGTTGTATTTCCTCACATAGTGGTTCACCAGAGTAATTGGAACAATGAGCGGGATCAAGCCTTTGTGATAATTGCCGATCACTTCCAGCAGTTCCTGCTTTTCATCGGATGATAACTGCTTTTTGAAATAACCCATGATGTGCTGCAAGACATTCACATTCTTTTTGACCGTGGCATGCAGTTTCAGGGCTGTCATCAGCGTTGACAAATAGCGGTCATGCAGTTCTTTCGGATCGAGTTCCTTAACCTGGGCGACCAGCTTGCCCAGCTCCAAGAGATGTTTGGGACTATGCGCCATGATCAGCAATTTATGATCGGTATGAAAATCCACCAGACCTTTTCTGGAACCATCGTTTTGCACGAAGTTTTGCCAGCGTTTATAAACAAAAATCCGCTCGATGAAATTTTCCCTGAGCCTGGCATCGTTCAAGCGACCTTCGTCTTCGACAGGCATCAGCGGAAATCGTTCCATGAAGGCTCGGGCAAACATGCCCACACCCTTTTTGCTCGGCACATTATTTTTATCATAAACCTTTACCCCTTGCATGCCCGAGCTGGGGGATTTGCTCTTGAAAATATAGCCGCAGAGATTCTCTTTTTCTAGTTGATCCAGCCGCATCTTCGCCCAGGTCAACATCTGCTCGGTCTTATCGATGCCTGTTCGGCTGGTCACCAAGCGGGGATTTTCAGGATCGCCAACCAGCCGGAGTGCCTCTCGTGGCGTGGGCATGCCGCACTCGACCTCGGGACATACCGGCACCCAATCCACAAATTGTCCTACCACATCTTTCAAATAGCGATCCAGTTTATGGCCACCGTCGTAGCGAACGTTTTCACCCAACAGACAGGTGCTTATTCCTAACTTTGGTCGATCGTTCATCTTTAGCTCCACAAATTTTTATTAAAAAATTTTACCGCTAAGACGCTAAGTGCTTCATTCCAAAAATTCTTGTAGGGTTTTATCCTAGGCTATTCTCAAAAATAAAATCCTTACGGATTAAGTCGCCTGTATTTTTGCATTTCTTGTCGGACGGGAATTAAGGCGTGAGCCTTTTAGAAACCCTACAATGAATTATGAAATGGTGTACTAAGGCGCAGAGAATTTTTCTTTGCTCCTTAGTGCCTTTGCGGTTTAACTTTTCTTCTCAGCCGCTTTCGCAATATTCCTGATCATCCCAGGAAAGATAAAACTATGCAACGGATAAACCAGATACCAGTAAACAATCCCCCATAACCCAATCGGATCATACTCTACGGTCTGATGAATGATCGAACCGCCATCGGGGGTGGGCTCGACATCGAACGTCAGCCAGGCACGGGCGGGCAGCTTCATCTCGGCCAGCAAGCGCAGTCGCTTATTCGGCTCATACGCCTGCACCCGCCAGAAATCGATGGCATCACCCACGTAGGCATGTTCGGGATCCCGCCTGCCACGACGAATCCCAACTCCGCCGATGAGTAAATCCAAAAAGCCTCGCAAATTCCACAGCCAATTGGCGTAATACCAGCCCGTATCGCCGCCGATGCGTCGGATCGGCTCGAAGGCTTTTTCAGGTGGAACGCTGACCTTTACCTGTCGGGCATCGATGATGCGGTTGCCAAATCTTATCCCGCCCCAATCCTTCGGCATATTGCCCGCTGCCGATAGCGCATCCGACCATTTGGTCTCGGCGAATTCATGCTCCTCATTGCATAGCGCCTGAGTGATGGCGTGTTTCACTGATTTCGGCTGGATGTCGAACACCTCCAGCGCCCGTTTGTCCCGCACCACCGTGGGATGCTTGATGCTATCCACCAGCTTTTTGCCCACTCGGGCATACAGCGGTGTCACCAGTCCCAACCAGAGACTGGAGAGTTTCGGCGTGAGCACAGGCACAGGGATCATCAGCCGCTTCAGCCCTTTCTGGCGGGCGTATTCCTTCATGATGCCCTGATAGGACATTTTGTTGGCCCCGCCGATCTCAAAAATTTCATTCTTATCGGTTTTTAAATCGATGGCGGCGATGAGATAGGCGATCACATCTTCGATGGCGATGGGCTGGGCTGGCATGCGCACCCATCGGGGAATGATCATAATGGGCAGCCGCTCCACCAGCGCACGGATCATTTCGAACGACAGACTTCCTGATCCCAAAATAATGGAGGCCCGAAACTCGATGACTTGAATGCCTGAAATCCGCAGATAATCACCCACTTCCAGTCGGCTCTTGAGATGATCCGACAGCTCCTCGTCAGGATTGGCCAATCCGCCCAGATAGATGATCCGCTTAACGCCATGAGCTTTGGCCACCTCGCTGAAATTCTGCGCTGCTATCCGATCCTGCACCAAAAAGCTCTCCTTCGAGCCCAGTGAATGGACAAAATAATAAGCGACATCGATATCTTTGAACACATTGCCCTGTTCCAGCGACTCTCGTTTCAGCGGGTCGCCGTAGACGACTTCGGTGCGCTCGTCAATTTGATGCTTCAGGGCCTCGGGTCGGCGAGCCATGCAGCGAACCTGATAGCCCTTTTGCTTGAGCGCCCGCAACAGCCTGCCGCCGATATAGCCTGTGGCGCCTGTCAGTAATATTTTTGGTTCAGTTGTCATATTCATTCCTTAAATTTTGAACAATCTCCAAAAAACAAATAGCAAATTCCAAACAAATTTCAAAACCAAAATTTCAATGAGCTAAACCTACCCGTCTCATGTCTTCATTTTGTTTGAGATTTGAAAATTTTGAATTGGGAATTATTTGTATTTTGTGATTTGTTTTTTGGAATTTTGCTATGTAACTAATCACAACACTTTCAAAGCTTTTCAGCCTTTGAAAGTGCCTTTCAACTTTTTGCTTGATTTTTACGAAAATTTTAGCCATCTTTTAGCCATTAAACGAATGGCTTCACATCTTGCGCTGCAACTCGCCTGTGAATATAATCAATGGAAATATAAAAGTCAAGCTGTTTAAGCGATATGAGCTATATCAATTTGATGAAGAAATCTTCGATTGGGTTCTTTGCAACTACATCAAGTTAGTTAATCGCTCATATCGCTTTTTTATTGAATCTTTTTATAAGATGAATTATCTAATAGGATAAAAAATTTTCCAACGGATAGGAAAAACCTAACGGGTAAAAAATTTTTCAACTGGATAGAAGCAACCCAATGGATAAAAATTTAAAAATAAAAATCCGTTGGGTTGTTTCAATCCGTTGGGCAAAAAAATTAATTCAAAAAATCTAATCCCAACTGATAGATGAATCAAACTGATATAAAGCTTGAAAAAAATCCGTTGGCTTCATCTATCCGTTGGGCAAAAAATAAATTCAAAAAATCTAATCCCAACTGATAGATGAATCCAGCGGATAAAAACCCTGAAAAAATATCCGTTGGGTTGTTTCAATCCGTTGGGCAGATGAGATCAATCAAAGTAATCTAATCCCAACTGATAGATGAATCCAACTGATATAAACCTTGAAAAAAATCCGTTGGCTTCATCTATCCGTTGGGCAAAAAATAAATTGAAAAAATCTAATCCCAACTGATAGATGAATCCAACGGATAAAAGCCCTGAAAAAATATCCGTTGGGTTGTTTCGATCCGTTTGGCAGAAATGAATTAAAAAAATCTTATCCCAACTGATAGATGAATCCAACTGATATAAACCTTGAAAAAAATCCGTTGGCTTCATCAATCCGTTGGGCAAAAATGAATTCAAAAAATCTAATCCCAACTGATAGATGAATCCAACGGATAAAAGCCCTGAAAAAATATCCGTTGGGTTGTTTCAATCCGTTGGAGAAAAAAAAGAGCATGTATGAACGCAGAATATCTGATATTCAATCTCATCGTCATCATCGGTCCACTGTCCTTGAGCTTTGATCGCAAGGTTCACTTTGTGGACAAATGGCCCAATGTCTTCAAATCCATTTTGATCTCATTGGTACTTTTTGTCGCCTGGGATGCCATGGTAACAGGACGACATTGGTGGTTCAATGATCGATATATTTTAGGTATAAAATTTATCAAACTGCCTATTGAGGAATGGCTGTTTTTCATCACCATCCCGTATGCTTCGTTATTTATATGGGAAGTTTTTGCCGCCTATTTCAAAAATCGGCAAATTAAAAGCCTTCAGGTTGTTCCCAGAATCTTATATGTTGGCATCCCTGCTGGCATTGGCTTATTTGTGCTGGGCAAAGAATACACAGGATTGGTGCTCATCGCTCTGGGAATGGTGGCTCTGTTGGATTGGAAATTGAAAACGAAGCTGTTCATCCAACTTCGAACCATTCAATATGTAGCAATTTCAGCCCTGGCAATGCTGATTTTCAATGGATATCTCACCTGGCGGCCAGTACTTCTCTATAGCGATGCTTATCAATTGAACGTTCGAATTGTTACGATCCCGATTGAGGATTTCGGCTTCGGCTATGCTTTGATTTTGTTATGTACGATTCTTTATGAGAAATTTAAGAAACAGTTGCCAGTGAACAGTAATCAGTGATCAGTCGCCAGTCA
>Ga0209227_1000052_pt1 | contig 90204 bp, 63 predicted proteins | sample YNPBryantNP2012_FD_185815 | JGI IMG/M metagenome (GOLD analysis project Ga0209227, IMG submission 185815) | Anoxygenic and chlorotrophic microbial mat microbial communities from Yellowstone National Park, USA - YNP Bryant NP 2012 (SPAdes)... ...
TGAAGAAACCATGTTATTCCGAATAGGCTAATGTGGATAAGGGATAACCCGATTTATTAAATTCGAAACCTTATTTTAATCTTTATAACCTTAGTAGAAAAAAATCTGTCCTCTTCTTAACCTTATTACCTTATTATTCATTTCCAATAAGCTAATAAGGTTCAGATATTTTTCGGAATTGCATGTTACTAAGGTCAAAGAAATAAATATAAGATTTCTCTACGGTACATGTAATAATTGAAATTATCGAATTTTAGATATAGGTGAACGGTTGACTAAAATTGTTATGTTGATTAGAATTTGACCATTGAAAATTATTTGTATTTTGTTTTTTGTCATTTGGAATTTTCCCAAAACAGTTATCTAATAAAAAAATGTGAAGACTAAGTATGTCATTTCTTAAAAATCAAATCAGCCGCCTTTTTCTAATTGTGTTTTTAATTTTGGCTACAACCACAAACATCTTCCCCCAGGACTACCCCATCAAAATCAAAATCCTGACCTTCCTGCAAACCCAAAATTCCAGTTACAAAGCCAGCGATGCAAAGGGCTATGGCTTAGGGGCGCAGATGAATTTCTCCATCATGAAAAATCTGGATTACTGCCTCAAGGTCTACTACGATCAGGCGAGGCTGGAACAGATGGATGTGCTGGATGAATGGGATTGGGACTATTGGGAAAAAACCTATATCGATTTTCTGCCTGGAACCGATGCCACGATTGTGAACAAGACGCTGGAATATACCAGCACCGATAGCATCTATTCGGCGGTGTTTCATCCCAGGCAGAGCTTGAAAGAGCTACGGCTGTTCACGGGATTCGAATACAATGTGCCTGTTACGCAGAAATTGGGGCTATTGCTGGGACTGGATGGCGGTGTGAGCCTGTTCAATCGGGAGCTGGAGATGCACGAGGATTGGACCAAGCGTTACAAGCTGAATCCTGAATCGCCCGAGAAGTTCGATTACGAATTCAAATACAAGCTCCTGCATTTTGCGCCGACCAAAAAAGGCAAGATGCTGTTTGCTTCGCCTTCGATCGGGGCAAAATACAATTTGAGCTCATCGCTTGATCTGACGATGGGTGTGAATTATACGCATTATTTTCATCGAGAGAAATTACTTGGGGTTCGATTATCGGAGATCGGGAGAAGATGGTTTCCGATCAAATCAAAGACGCAGGTTTTGGTTGGATTGACTTTTAAATATTAGTTTGGTAATTGGGTAATCAGGTAATTAGGTAATTAGGTAATTAGGTTACTGGGTAATTGGGGAAATTTAGCAATATAAAAAATTTGAGAGGAAATATGGATTATGAATTTAAAGGAAATGATGATTTTGAGTGGAAGGTAGCAGATGAGGTTGGTGAATATAAGGCTTATAAGGATTTTACGACTCTGGAATGCTAGAGATTGGCGAGAAAGGTTAAGCTATTTTTTTATGAAAAAGCAATTCCCAGGTTGCCCAAGGAGGAAAAATACAAACTGGGTGGTCAAATCAGGGACGCCGCAATCAGCGCTACATCGAACATTGCAGAAGGTTATGGACGATTCCATTTCAAAGAATCGATCCACTTTTATCGTGTATCCAGGGGATCTCAATTTGAGCTTAGAGATCATCTCATTAGTTGTCTTGATTTAAAATTTATAACAGATGCTCTTTACAAAGAAGGGAAGGAGCTATTAGAATTATCGCTGAAAGCTTTAAATGGGTACATAAACTGGGTTCAAAATTTGAGCAATTAAATTACCCAATTACCAAGCTACCCAATTACCCAATTACCCACGTTGTCATGGAGATAAATAAATGAAGTATAAAATTCTGATTTTCTCATTAACCTTACTTACCTTACTTAACCACTCAACTCACTCAACTTTTGCCCAGGAACCAAGCCAATTCGCCATATCAATCAATGGCACATATTCCCAGCCCCTCGGCGGACTATCAAACTGGTTCAAAGCATCGCCAAACTACGCCATCAGCTTCGGTCAACAAACCAACGAAAAATGGTTCATCGAAGGCGTGCTGGAATTCAGTCGCTATGATCGGGAAAATCTTTCGGGCTATCCCAGAGGCAAATTGGATTTATTGCTGGAACATTATAGCCTCATGGTGAGCGGAAAATATGAATTGCTGCGAACAAAGTTGTTGAAGTCGTACTTTCATGTCGCTGGGGGAATTTTCCAATGGAAAGGCGTTCGAGGTGAAATCCAGGCCGATGCGTCGGTGATCCCCAATGTGCCCTATATTGCTGAAAAAAAATTGCAGGATACCAACTGGGGATTTCGGTCGGGATTGGGATTGGAAGTTCGATTATTGCCAAATTTATCAATGGATTTTTTAGCTTATTATCGGTTCATTGTGGGCGATCTCTGGCACACGTTGCAGCCGAATATTGAGCTGGAAGGGGTGTCGGGGTTTCAAACTTTGAATTTAGCTTTGGCAGTAAGGTATTATTTTTAAATAGAGTTGTTTGATACATTGACAAAATTCCAAAAGTCAAAAAACAAATAACAAATAATTTTCAAAACTCAATTTCCAACAATGTAATCCTTTCAAAGGTTACAAACCTTTGAAAGGGTGGATTAACAAGCAAAATTCCAAATCACAAAAAACAAATGACAAATAATTTTCAAGACTCAATTTTCCAATTTTCAAAGATCATAGAATTTACTCTGGCGAAGCTTAAATATTTGATATTTTGAATTTGGGGATTGAAATTTATTTGGAGTTTGGCAATTGAATTTTGGAATTTTAAAATTTGACCTTCGTAAGGGTGGTTTTCTGTGTTTGGAAATTTGAATTTGGCGATTGAGATTTATTGGGATTTTGGAGATTGTGTTTTGGAATTTAAAAAATGATGGAGGAAAACATGCGAAAACTATTGTTATCAATTATTCTGATTATTTTCATCATCACCCCCATTTGGGGACAATATCCCTTGAAATGGGCGAATTATAAATTGATGAATCCATCCAGCGATGTCACCCGCAGCCTGTCATACAACAAAGCTACGGATCACCTGCTGGTGGCCACTCGTCGCTATGGCGTGGATGTGATCATCTTGAGCGCTGCCACGGGCGATTCCATCGGCAAGCTGGATACAGGGATCATCACGGGCGGCACCTATTTCGTGAATATGGTGGCTGTAGCTGATGACGGGACGATCTATGTCTCCAATTTGACGGCGCCGCAATACACCCCTGGCTCGACTTTTAAAGTTTATCGCTATGCCGATGAGAACGCTGCACCAGAGCTGGTCTTTGATAGCGCCCTGGATGGCGGTCGCTATGGCGATTCCTTTGCGGCCATCGGCACGGGCAATAACAAATACATCTATTCCTCGGGCATGGGCAATCCCAAAATGGTCGTTTTGAAGGACGATGGCAGCGCTACGTTGACCCTGGATGGGTATATTACCTTGCCCCAGCCAGGTGCGGCTCGGCACGGGATTTCGCCTGTCTCGCCAGGCGGCAAAATCTGGATCAACGGCGCTGACACGGGCTTTCCGCCGCCAACCCTGATCAACAGCGATGGGAGCGTCATTGCCATTGTCCCTGATACGCTGGCCTCGCCAGGCGGAACTTCGTGCATTAAACACCTGATTCTGGGTGAATACAATCTGATCACGGTCACCAATGCCTGGGCGCTCTCCATCCGTTCGGTGCGATTTTTTGAAGATGAATTGGGGACGGTCACTTTCGGCTATTTTGGCTCTGATTGCGACTCGATTCCCATTCTCTATAATGGCACCACGTTCATCAATAATGTCAATGGCACCACCTCGCTGGATTACGATCCCAAGCGACACGCCATTTTTACGCTGTTCGGTTTCAATAGCATCACCTCGCTCAGTCTGGATTCGCTGCTCAAAGCCAGCACGCCTCGAAGTGGTGCTCTTGAGATCAGTGTCAATGGCAAGATGGATTTCTTCCCCACCGATTATGTGGGCAGCAGCAATGGCAGGGACATGTACCTCACCTGGTCGGAAGGAAAAGTCTTCGTCGGCGTGACAGGCCACACGCTGATCGATCCGACCGAGACCAATCGGATGTACGTTGCTTTTGACCTCGACCCCAATGGGGCGAATGGTTCTACCCTGCCGCCTGAGCCTGCTGGGGGCGTCAGCTCGCTGCCGTTCAAAGCCGATGTGGTTTTCATGGTCGAATCCTACAAGAATGCGGATTACATGCTGGGCAATATTTACAAATGGAATGGCACGACCTGGGCCATGACGCAATTTGATGGTAACTTCGCCTCCCAGGGGGCGCTGGCTTATGCCGATGAGGGCGATCGCAAATTGGCCGAATTTGCGGCCGTCAAAAATGATCCAGGTCTCGGCGATAAATTTACCAGCGTTGGGATCATGGTTTACGTGGCGGAGAAAGACGCCTTGGGCAAGGTGCTTTGTGCCTTTCCGCCAGGCAATCCCATTGGCACAGGCGTGGCATTTGGGCGCTATTATTATGCCGATAGTCTCGGCAGCGGCATGTTTCCCGCCGATACGATGTATGTGAAACTGCGAGGCTTTTCGACGGCGGTTCAGGGAAATAAGCCAGCCGCCGTGCCGAATCAATTCGTGCTGAATCAAAACTATCCCAACCCGTTCAATCCCGAGACCACGATCTCGTATGAATTGCCTCGATCGGCTTCGGTCTCGATTCAGATTTATGACATCACAGGGCGGCTGGTCGAAACGTTGATTAACGGCAAGCAATCGGCTGGAAAACATACGCTAAAATTTTCAGCCGACAGATTGAGCAGTGGGGTTTATTTTTATCGATTGACGGCGGATAAGAATGTATTGGCGACAAAGAAGATGGTTGTTTTGAAATGAAAAGATGTGAGACGTGAAAAGCGAAACGTGAAATGTCGGTCGATCCTGGCGAAGGTTCTGGACCTTCGCCAGGATTAGGATCGCTGTTTTTCTGCCGTCTGCCATTGAAATTTGAGTTCAAATTACTCGTGTCCAAAAAAGGATTTCCCGTTTAGCATTTTGGATAGCAAAGTACAACAATAAGCTAATAAGGTTAACTCGTTAGTGGATTTGGTTGGTTACTAAGGTCAATAAGGTTTTCTGAATTGGTTTCGTTTAGCAGCCTGAATAAAACCTTAGTAACATATCAAAATCAGTGAAAGCAGAAACCTTATTACCTTATTGAAAAGCACTCTGGTCCAAAACAGGATTTCTCATTGAGCATTTGGAACAGCAAAATATAATCCGCCAACTGGCCGACAGGTGGAAATAGAAACTCATTTTGAAGAGCGAATAAATTTACCTTTAACGGCCGATTTTACAAGGAGCAAATTTACAAATTTAAATGATTTTGGACAGAAGTGAGTTCAAATGAAAAAAATTATCCTGATAACGTTAATCCTGATTACCCAATTACCCAATTACCTAACCTCCCAGGAATTAAGGGGCACCTGGGTCGCCTGGGCAGGATCGGATGTGCCGTCCAAAGAGCGCATCGCCAGAATCATGGATGATGTGGCAGCCGCCAATATGAACATCGTGTATGTGGATTGCTGGCGATTTGGCTATCCCTATTTTCGCAGCAAAGTGTTTCATGACCTCACAGGTTTGTGGACCGATCCCAATCTGGATGATGGCAGGGACGTCCTGGCCGAGATGATCGCCGAAGCGCATCGGGTCGGGTTGGAGGTAGAAGCCTGGCTCGAGGCAGGGTTTGCGGCCTGCTCTGGGGATAATATTGATCTATTCAACGCCCGTCCCCAGTGGTTCGCCAAAAAGAGCAACGGCTCCTACGATTTTTTTGCCGATGGCGGGATTCGCTATCGCTGGCTCAGTCACTGCCATCAGGAGGCGCAGCAGTTCCTCATCGATCTCTGCCAGGAGGTGGTGCAAAAATACGATGTGGACGGCATCGAATTCGATCGAGTGCGCTATCCTGATCTGGATTGCGGCTATGACTCGGCGACAGTGGCGCTGTATCAATCCGAGCACAATGGTCAGTCGCCGCCCAGCGCCTATTGGGATGGGAATTGGCTTCGCTGGCGAGCGAACAAGCTGAACGATTTCATGAAGGCGCTGTACGATTCGCTCAAAAAAGTGAATCCACAAATAACCGTGAGCAACGCCCCGCTCTTTTATGGCTACGAGCAGTTCTGTCAGGATTGGCCTTCGTGGATCAATGGCGGCTATCTGGATGCCATGGCGCTGCAATTGTATTTTGCCACCAATTCAGCCTATGCCTATCAACTGGATCAGCAGTTGCCGAAAATAAAAGACAGGAGCAAATTTTTCCCAGGCATTTCCACGGTAGCCAATGGCGTTTACACGTCCCAGGCCGATCTGGTGGCGATGATCCAGACGACTCGGAATCGGGGCTTGAAGGGACATGTCATCTGGTATCACAATAACCTGTCGGTTCATTTCGATAATTTAAAATCGAAGGTCTATCAACAGCCTGCCCAGATTCCGTATCGAACTGGGGTGTGGCGCCAGCCCGCCATCATTATCAACGAGGATGATCCGCAGGTGCAAAAATCGGCTGGCTGGAATAATTACTCAGGAATTGCTGGATTCAACGGTGGCTGTATTTATACCCGATCCACAGAAGATCGCTGGATCGAATATCATGCCGATATTCCCACTGCGGGCTGGTACGAGGTGTACTGCTTCAACATCGTACAATGGAGCGCCACCAAACAGGCGCCGTTCGAAATCTATCATGCCCACGGCATTGATACCGTAGTTGTTGATCAAACCAAAGTTGGGCTGGCTCGCTGGTATAAGCTGGGCGATTATTATTTCAACCAGGGATCAAATCAAAAGATTGTTCGCCTGTCCAATTCAGGCCTTGGCGATCAACTGCTGTTTGCCGATGCGATCATGCTGTTGAACACCAATCGGCCCGTGGAATTGATCACCAGGGTTGATCCAAAAAGGGAAACGCCTGCTATTCCCAATAAATTTGAATTGTACCAGAATTTCCCCAATCCGTTCAATTCGGACACCACGATCAAATTTGCGTTATTCCAGTCGGATCAGGTCTCTTTGAAAATTTTCAATATTCTGGGTGAAGAGATCGCTAATTTGGTAGATCAAAAACTTGATGCAGGGGAATATTCGATTCGATTTGAGGGAGGGGATTTGGTGAGTGGGATTTATTTTTATAGGATTCAAACGGGGAGCGATTTTAAAATTAAGAAGATGATATTGGTCAGATAGGAAGACAAAAATTCTTCCACGGATAGAAGCAACTCAACGGATGGAGAAATTCCAAAAAGTAAAAAACAAATTCCAAACCTGTCAGCCAACTGGCGGGATTAATTTCAAAGGCCAAATCTTGGGGGTATCATCTGCGGTTTTGTTTGGAATTTGGGGATTGAGAATTGAATTTTATTTGGGATTTGGTGTTTGAAATTTGATATTTAAAAATCCGTTGGTTTCATCTATCCGTTGCGCAGCGAAATATTTTGCCAATGGATTGAGAATTGAAATTTATTTGATATTTGAATTTTGCGTTTTGAGATTGTTAAGCTGTTATGTGGAGAAAGTACTAAAAAGATGCAAGATAAAGCCGATTCAAAATTAATCAAACGACTCAACGAAGTTCGCCTGCTGAATTTGATTCGGACGCAAGGGCCGATCTCTCGGAATGAGCTGGCGAGACGTTCCAAAATTTCCAAAGTGGCGGTCTCGGAGATCATCGGGCGGCTGATGGAAGCGGGCTATGTGCTCGAAATTGGCAAGGGCAAATCCACCCAGAAGGGCGGGAAGCGGCCCACCATGATCAAGCTGAATCCCGAAAATGGTTATGTCATCGGGATCGAGATCAAGCGCAGGTTCGCCAGGATCGCCCTGGCCAATATGGTGTCCGAAATTTTGGGCGTAGATCAGGTGAACTATGATGTGGGCACCACAATTGACGATGGTCTCCAGAAGATTTTCGACAGGGTGGATGGGCTGCTGGCAAAGCATCAGATCGAACGCTGCAAATTGATCAGTATTGCCATTGGCATTCCTGGCTTTATCGATTATTCGAAGGGCGAATTGCTGTTTGCCGATACCTTGCGGGGCTGGGCCAATCAGCCACTGGCGATCCGCTTCAAGGAACGCTATGGCGTGCCCACGATTTTGGAGAACGATGTCAATATCATCGCCCTGGGTGAAGCGCTGTCGGGAGCAGGGGTCGGCACGTCCAATCTGGTCTGCATCTGGATCGGCGAGGGGATCGGTTCGGGAATTATGGTCGATGAGCATCTGGTACGTGGCGAAACAGGCAATGCGGGCGAGATCGGCTACCTGGAATTGGGGCATTATGTGACCAACATGAATCGCCTGAAAAACCTGTATACCAGCCAGCGGTACTTTGGGGAATTGCTTTCCGAGATGAATTTATTCGAAACGTTGAAGATGAAACTGCAGTGGCGAACGAATCATGGGCCCGAAAGCAATGAGCATCAGACCTTAGAGGCCATGCTGGCAGAGGGGGATCGGGGCAATGTTATGGTGCAGGAGATCCTCGATGAATATGCCCTTCCGCTGGCGATTGTGTGCATGAATTATATCAAGACGATCAACCCCAGTTCGATCATTTTGAGCGGGAGGGTGATCGAGCATTCCAGCTATCTGCTGGAAAAGGTGCGACAATTGGTGAAGCAAAGCATGATGAATATGCCATTCCAGCCCAGCACAATTATGGTGAGCAAGCTGGGGGATCAGGCAGGGATCAAAGGGGCGATTGCGCTGGCGCTGCAGACGATTTTCGAGCCGCCAGTGACCAAGAATAAAAGTCATACCAGGATTGCGATTTGATTATGGATTGATTATTTTAAATTGGGGCTGATACTTTTTTCCAACGGATCGAAACAACCCAACGGATGGAGAAATTCCAAATACCAAGAAACAAATTCCAAACCTGTCCGCCAATTGGCGTGATAAATTTCGGAGACCAAATCTTTGGGATGTCATCTGCGACGGTTTTGTTTGGAATTTGGGGATTGAGAATTGAAGTTTATTTGGGATTTGGCATTTGCGATTTGATATTTGAGTTTAAAGAAAATCCGTTGGTTTCATCTATCCGTTGGGCAGCAAAATTTGTCTCCAACGGATAGAAACAACCCAACGGATGGAGAAATTCCAAAAACCAAAAAACAAATTCCAAACCTGTACGCCAACTGGCGTGATAAATTTCGGAGACCAAATCATTGGGGTGTCATCAGCGACGGTTTTGTTTGGAATTTGGGGATTGAGAATTGAATTTTATTTGGGATTTGGTGTTTGAAATTTGAGATTTAAAAATCCGTTGGGCAGCAAAATTTGTCTCCAACGGATAGAAACAACCCAACGGATGGAGAAATTCCAAAAACCAAAAAACAAATTCCAAACCTGTCTGTCAACTGGCGTGATAAATTTCGGAGACCAAATCTTTGGGATGTCATCTGCGACGGTTTTGTTTGGAATTTGGGGATTGAGAATTGAAGTTTATTTAGGATTTGGTGTTTGAAATTTGAGATTTAAAAATCCGTTGGGCAAAAAAATTTATCTGGAACGGATCGATACGAGCCAACGGATGCCATTTGAAAAATATCTCATGACGCTTCTGGCGCTTTTGATGCTGCCATCGAGTTGTGGAAAAATGAATGATGCGAAGATGAATCAACGGGTGAATTGTGATATTTTGATCGTTGGTGGGGGACTGGGCGGGTGTGCCGCAGCGCTCCATGCGGCCCAGAAAGGATTGAGAGTATGCCTGACCGAGGAGTGCCCGTGGATCGGCGGCCAGATCACCTCCCAGGGCGTCTCGGCGCTGGACGAGCACGATTATATCGAGGCGTTCGGTGGTACAGCCAATTATTATCAACTGCGGAATGGCATTCGGGATTATTATCGGAAGCACTATCCGTTAGCCGATTCGGCTAAAAATAATCCTGCGCTCGATCCTGGCAACTGCTGGGTCAGTCGGCTGGGCTTCGAGCCGAAGGTCGGGTTGGCCGTGTTGCAACAGATGCTGCAGCCGTATGTCGAATCCAACAGGCTGATCATTTATACCAACACCCGAGCAGTAGCTGCCACCGTGGAAGACGATCGGATCAAAACAATTACGGCCATTTCAGGCTCAGATCTGCAGCAAACTATTTTTGAGGCGCACTATGTGATCGATGCCACTGAATTGGGCGATCTTTTGCCGCTGACTGGAGCCGAGTATGTGGTTGGCGCTGAGCCGTTCAGTCTGACCCAGGAGCCACATGCTCATCCTGGCGATGGATCGCCTGATCTGGTGCAGAGTTTCACCTTCACCTTTGCCGTGGAATTTTGTCGGGGGGAAAGTCATATTATTGCGAAGCCCCCCAATTATGAATTCAATCGGGAGCATCAGCCGTACAGTTTGGTGACCGAAAAGGGCGTCCGATATTTGATGTTCGGCCAGGCCACTGGCACACCAGGCTCGTTCTGGAATTATCGGCGGCTGATCCATGCGGCTCAATTTCCAGATAGCGCTTTTCCCAATGATATTGCCATGATCAACTGGCACAGCAATGATTTTCGTGGCGGCAGTATCATCGATGTCAGCCCAGAACTGCGCCAGCAGCGGCTCAGGCAGGCCAAAGATCTGAGCCTGGGCTTTCTCTATTGGCTGCAAACCGAAGCGCCTCGGGACGATGGCGGCTACGGTTATCCCGAGCTGAAGCTCAGAAACGATGTGATGGGCACAGCGGATGGCCTTTCTCAGTTCCCGTACATTCGTGAGTCCCGCCGTATCAAAGCCAGGGAGACGGTTCGGGAGCAGGATATCTCGGCTGAATTCCAGAGCGGGGCTCGGGCGAAACATTTTGGCAATAGCGTGGGCATCGGAAAATACTGGATCGATCTGCACCGCTGCAGCGACGATGATCGAGGGCTGTTTCTGGCGACGAAGCCGTTTCAAATTCCGCTGGGAGCGCTCATTCCCGTGCGACTGAAAAATCTGATCCCTGGCGCCAAAAATATCGGCACGACGCACATCACCAATGGTGCCTATCGCTTGCATCCTGTGGAGTGGGCCATCGGCGAGGCGGCTGGCGCTCTGGCAGCGATGGCAATCACGTCCCATCGGTCGATTCATGAAATTTATGACAATCCGTTGCTCGTGAAAAAATTGCAGCATCATCTGGTGGCCTCGGGTGTGCCGCTGTTCTGGTTCATTGATGTGCCGTTGAGCCATCCCGCCTTCGAGGCGGTGCAGTGGCTGGCGGCGATGGGCATTATCGAGCCAGATGCCAATTCGTTGCTGTTTCGGCCAAATGCTTTGCTTTCGAAAAAAGATGCTGAGGCTTGGCTAAGAAATTCAGGCGAACAATTGGAAATCAAAATGAAGGGTGGTAAAGAATTTATCAATCGTACGGCGGCGAAAGTCGTGGGAGATGACGGGATAAAATTTACCCGTTCCCAATTTGCCCAGGCATTAGCAAACACGCTGGAAGCTGTAATCATCGGAAGTTAAGCGAAAGGAAGATAAGCTCAGCTCCAGGACCGATCCGCGAGCGAGAAGTGATGCCCAGAAATATTTTTTCGAAATTCAATGCCTGAAAAATCGTTGGACCACGAAAATTATCGAACAAAATGCTTGCGAACAAATTTCAATTTCCTTATATTTGGCTGCTGATTAATTGTTGCAATTCAAACTGTAGGAAGATCGAATTGAGTGCAAAACAATTGATCGAACAATTATCCTCTGCGAGAGTTGCCCCGGATCGAAAATCAAATTCACCTGGATGTGCAAGGCCTATCCTTTTATTTGTTCAATCATCTTTAAATAAACAAAATATCCTTAGCAATTTTATTTCATATCCTGCATAATTTCGAATTAAAGTCATGAGGAGGTGATCAAACAAACAAAGGCACACTAAATTTTGTCGTTCCTGATGCTCGATAATAATATCGAGAAACCATTAACTCACTTTTTGTGGAACAACTTGAAGGAGGATGTATGAAGAAATTTGTACCTGTTCTATTGATGATGCTGTTGCTGGTTAGCATAGCGCACAGCCAATCACCCATAACGAAGTTGTGGGAGAATAGTGTTGCTGCCGGGACCTTGCCAGCATGGTTTTCCCCATCCGGGAATACTGAGCGGGGATTTGCTTATGGTGTTGTGGGTGGCAAAGAAAGAATCTACGTCGTAAGCCGGAATGCTGGTTTGTTTGTCAGGATCATCGATGCAGCGACTGGTGCTGCTGCTGACATTGATACCCTGAAGATCGACAAAACCGTAGTTACTGGCGGGACCTTTGCGCTCAATGATATTGAGGTTTCGGATGACGGTGTCATTTTCGGCTGCAATCTCACCCTCAATTCCTCCACGTCAGCTCTGAAGGTTTATCGCTGGAATAGCGATACCAGCTCGGCCATAGTGGTATTCAATAGCACCACATCCAGCGCCTATCGCTATGGCGATAAAATGACCGTTGTCGGCTCAACAGCGGATAATAGTATTATCATCTATTTTGCGGCTGCGCAAGCTTCTGGTGGCCCGGAACCCAAGCATGTATTGAAGCTCACCACACTGGATAACGGCCTGACTTTCACAGCCACGGAAATTCCTATCGCTGAAAAAAGCGGTGCCTCGCCAGCTGTTGGTCCAGTTGGACTGGGACTCGCCAGTTTATATATCAATAGCAACGGCAACAATGCGAAGCTGTTTGATGTGGCAACTGGTAACAAAATCGGGGAGATACCCGGATCGATCTTGGGGACTGGGAGCAATGCGATTCGGTATATTGAAGCTGCCAAACGCAAATATGTTGTCTCTTATCAATATGGTTCCACCAAGGAAAATGCGAGAGTGGTGGATGTCTCTAATGGGGAAGCCAATGCCGAAAGTTTTATTGAGACGCCGCAACTTGGGATGAATGCCAATTCCAACGGCACGGGTGATATCGCTATTAAAGATTTGGGTGCTGGAAAGTTTGTGGTCTATGTGTTGAGCACAAACAACGGATTTGGTGCTTACGAGATAAATGCCAATTACTTGAAAGGCATCTATTACGTGGGCGCGCCAGGCACTGCTCCAGGTGGTGCGGATCCGCATTATCCCTCGCTGAAAGCAGCTTGCGATGATCTCAATCAGAAAATGATTTTAGGAAATTGCACGTTTTACATCACCAGCGACTTAACAGAGGCAACAAATGTGGCGTTAGGCGTTAATCCAGATCCATATACAATCACGTTTAAGCCATATTCGGGTGTAACTCCTACCATTACTTTCACTCAATCAACCGATGCTCCGTCAGCTGGCATTTCGGGTGCCTGGGTAATCGGTACGAAAGACCTTGCAACCACCGCTCAATTGGTCACCACAAATAACATTATCATTGATGGAAGCAATACCGAAAATGGCACAACGCGTGACATGATGATTACAACAGCAGCCGGTGCTCATGGAAATGCAACCACCCTGCGCCTCATCGGGGATGTTAATCACTCAATCGTGAAAAATGTAAAGGTATGGGCACAGCAGAGTGTAACTTATGCTCTCTTGCTGACCTATCGGTATGATGCTTCTCAGGCAAAATTCTACACTGCCGATTCTGTCACGGTGGAAAATTGTGAGATCACCAACACAGTGAAGAGCAGTGCGCAGGCATTAGCCATTTCCACTTATGGCACTCCACCAGCAGGGACACCATTGGTGTCTATGAAAGGGATAGTGTTTAAAAATAACACGATCACGGCTAAAACGCGGGGTATTTTCCTGAATTATGCTGGTTGTACCGATATTATCGGAAATGATATTAATGTTATCCAGACCAACACAGGATTCATGAGCCTTGGCATCTTCGGATTCAACATTACAGATACTACCGATGTGATCAACATCTATAACAATAAAATTACGTTGCTTTCAACAGCAAATAACAACGCTGGTGATTACGGAATAATTGGAATTCAATGCGGAGGTCGAGGTACCTATAATGTATTCAATAATTTTATCACAGGATTTGATGCGACCTCAACCACACCGAATCCCAATTTTAATCTCATTGGTATTCGATTAGCTACTGATAAAGTGATTTCGAATGTATTTCATAACACAATCCACATGAACAACGTAGCGATCGATCCAGGGAGCGGAGTTGTCCTCTATGCTGGTATTCAGATTTCCAATGGGATCAACACCGTCAAAAATAATATCATTTTTGATGGGGAAGATGATTTCAAAACCCATGCTATCTATCGCAGTGGCACATTGGGCACATTAACTGCCGATTACAATAATTACTATCTCGCTGGCACCGTCAATGCCAAAACGGGTTATTGGGACACTGCCGATGCGGCGACATTGGCCGATTGGAGATCCGTTTCTGGTGGTGATGCGCATTCGGTAGCAAAACCTGTTGAATTTGTATCTGCTACCGATCTTCATCTTGCTGGTGCATCGATCGGCGATATTAACCTCGCCGGCACGCCATTGGTTGAAGTTCCATTCGATATCGATGGTCAACCGCGTTCCTCGGTGCTGCCTTATATGGGGGCCGATGAGGGCGATATCGAATTGCAACCAAAGGCCTTCATTACCATCGCCGAAGCCCGAATCGATGCGGATGGCGATTTCTATCCAGATCGCAAAGGTGATACCGTTACGGTTCGAGGCATTGTCGCTTCGCCCAATTATGGCTCGCGCTGCCAGTATTATTTCCAGGATGAAACTGGCGGTATCGTGCTTTATTCGGGCACGGTTTCGATCAGCCTGAATTATGGTGATGAAATCGAGGCTAAGGGCGCAGTGGACTTCTATCGTGGCGTTACCGAAATCGTTCCCGCGAAGGCCAGCGATGTAAAGGTGATCAGCTCTGGTAACGTGGTAGTCCCCAAAAAGATCAAAATTGCGGACCTTGGCGAACAGTACGAGGCACAATTGGTCCAAGTCGACAGTGTTAGATTTATCGATTTGAGCAAATGGCCTGCCGCTGGTAGCAACGGAAGCGTCTACCTGACCGATGGCAAGGACACGACTTATATTTATATCGATAAAGAGACGGACTTGGATGGTTGGACGCCACCAAGTGGATTATTGACCATTATTGCTCAAAGCGACCAATACACCTCTTCGGCCAGCGTCTATAATGACGGCTACTCGCTCCGTGGTACCTTGCGGGAGCATTTCATCGAGTTAGTTACGCCACCACCGCCACCCGAAAAGCTGTTCCCGATGTGGGCTAAGACCCAGGCTGCTGGCAACTTCCCAGCCTATATGTCCACCAGCAACTATACCAGAGGCATGGCATACGGCAAGGTCAACGGTGCCGATCGAGTTTACGTGGTCACCCGATTCGGCGAACATCGTACCGTGATTTACGATGCCCTTTCTGGCGACAGCCTGGGCGTTATTCCCAAGCCGCCACAGGCAGAAGGCGTTGGCCTGTTCCATCTCAACGCCATTGATGTTTCCGAGGATGGTATCATCTTCGTTTCTAACATGTCCTTAAGTTCGGATGCGACCAGCCCATTTCGAGTTTATAGCTGGAAGAGCGAGACCGACGTGGCAGCAACCGCCATTTCTTACGACGCGGCCCTCGGCAGGATGGGCGATATGATCAGCGTCTATGGCAAAGCCAGCGATAATTCACTGGTGATTTATGCTGGTGTGGCCAATAGCGATAAATTTGTGAAATTCACCACTGCCGATAATGGTCAAACGTTCACTGCTACGGTTGTGACTTTACCTTCGGGCAAGCTGGGAACTGTTCCGAATATTGCTCAAACCAAAGATGGTCATCTTTATATTAAATCTTATGGCAATCCATTATTCCGCTTCAATCCAGCCACCAATGTGATGGATACCGTTTCCACCACTATCGTTGGTACTGGGGCTACCAAAATTAAGTATTATGCAACGGACAATGGTGAATTCTTGGTAATTTACTATCCTGACGTTCCAGGCGCTGGTGGCGCAGAACGGATCGATGTTTTAGACATCACGGGTGGACCGAAAAAAGCCTTCGTGAAGTATTTCTCTTCATCGATCGGCAAAACTCCGAACGGCAATGGCACCGGCAGCGTCGACGTGATGAAAGTCTCCGAGGATACCCAGTTGTTCTTTATCCTGGGAACCAACAATGGCGTGGCTGCCTTCTCCAATAACAGCCAGTTCGTCGTGGCAGAACTGGATACCCTGTTCTACGGCAATACGCCCGTGTTGCATAAAAATCCCTATGGCTCTGGATTTATCGTCGGGACCAATAGTTATGGCGATATTGGCAAGTATCAATGGTTTGATTTGAAAGCGCGTGACGTATTGCACGGCTTCAAATTTTACTTTGCCTTCAAGCGCATCGTCAATGAACCTGATACGATTCGCCTCGTCGTGAAAACCGTTCAGCCCAATGGCGCGCCTGGTGAGACCATCGCCGAGGTGAAAACCACGACCGATGTCCTCGATACCACCAAGATGGGCAATGTGTTCTTCTTAGAAAATCCACTTCCTCTGACCGGGCTTATTTTCATCGGTTTCGAATGGTCAACCACCACAGACGATGAATTTGCGCTCTTTGCCGATGCCAATGGCGAGGGCGACAAAGCCAATCGCGTTTGGGAAAAATTCAGTGACGGCCAATATAATGATTTCACCAATCCGACCTACTCCTGGGGTTTGGATACGGATTTGTGGATCGAGGCGTATTACAGGAAGGCTGCACCAACGGACGTCGATCAAGCGGCCGGTGTTGGGCTACCGAAAGATTACGTCCTAAAGCAGAACTATCCCAACCCGTTTAACCCATCCACAACCATCGAATTGGCCGTTCCTGAGAACGCCGATGTGGAGATCGCTGTCTATAACATTCTGGGACAGAAGGTCGCCGACGTATTCAAAGGCAAGCTCAATGCTGGGTATCATAAGTTCGACTTTACCGCCACCAACCTATCGAGCGGAATTTACCTCTATAAAGTGAAGGCCAATCATTTCGAATCGGTCAAGAAGATGACCATTCTGAAATAACGCGATCGATATGGTCGTTTTCTGAAGCACGCAGGCTGTCCCTTCAAAGGGGCAGCCTGTTTTTTTATGCGGCTGCTGAGATGAATCTAACCAAGTTGGCGTCCTAAGAAATGCCTTAGCGCCCATTCCCGCTCTTAACAAATTATCAAAAAGAAAAATGAATTGAGTCATATCAAGCGATCATCATTTTCGAATCAATCCATCGATACTAGTGTGATTTTTTGATAGGGGATTATCGGACGATTTTTCGAAACCATATTCAAATTCATTTTGAGATGAAATGATACGGTGAGAATGGGATAAATGATTTAGATTCTGGTTGACAATCGGTCTCAATGTTTTGGCTACGTACCGCCACTCGAACTCGAATAAAATTAATCTGCGAGCAGTTCTCGCTCGATTTTGATAAATTTTCTATTGACAATTTGGAAATTAATTTGTATATATTTCAGAGCAATAATTATTAAGAGGCAATATGCTAGCAAAGATTTTTAGCGCTGCTGTCCTTGGAATAGATGCATACATCGTCGAGGTTGAAGCGCATCTCGAAAGCCAGTTGCCATCTTTTGCGACCGTAGGTTTGCCCGACAGTGCGGTGCGAGAATCGCGAGAGCGCGTCAACGCTGCGATAAAAAACTCTAATTTGCCATTTCCTCAAAAGCGAATCACCATCAATTTAGCTCCAGCCGATATCAAAAAAGAAGGCTCTGCCTATGATCTGCCCATTGCCATCGGCATTTTGGCCGCTTCTGGGGTAGTATCGCAGGAACATTTAGAAGATTATGTGATCCTTGGCGAGCTTTCGCTTGATGGAAGCCTTCGTCCCATTCGTGGTGCGCTTCCGATCGCTATTGAAATCAGTAAAAATCAGAAAAAGGGGATCGTTTTGCCTGTCGAAAATGCCAGCGAGGCCGCGATGGCCCAGGATGTAAAAGTATTTCCCGTGTCTTCGCTGACTGAGACCGTGGCATTTTTTAACGGCGACATATCCATTGAACCATTTCAGGTGTCTCTGGAAGAGGTCTTTTCGAGGAGCCGGCATTACACCATCGATTTCCAAGATGTGAAGGGGCAGGAGCATGTCAAGCGAGCTCTCGAAGTCGCTGCTGCTGGCGGCCATAATATTATCATGATCGGTCCCCCTGGTTCCGGCAAAACCATGCTGGCGAAACGATTGCCAACAATCTTACCAGATTTAACCCTGGCGGAAGCATTGGAGACGACCAAAATCCACTCTGTTGCCGGCTTGCTTCCATCGCATACCCCGTTGATTGCCACAAGGCCATTTCGTTCGCCGCATCATACCATCAGCGATGCAGGGCTCATTGGTGGGGGGCAGGTGCCTCGGCCTGGCGAAGTAAGCCTCGCGCATCACGGGGTGTTATTTTTGGATGAACTGCCGGAGTTCAAAAAAAATGTGCTGGAGGTCATGCGCCAGCCATTAGAAGACGGAGTGGTAACAATCTCCCGCGCTGCGCTTTCGATCACCTATCCCGCGCAGTTTATGCTGGCGGCCGCCATGAACCCTTGCCCTTGTGGTTACGCGACCGATCCAACTCATGAGTGCTCTTGCACTCCGCAACAAATTCAAAAATATTTGTCCAGAATTTCAGGCCCCTTGCTGGACCGGATCGACATTCACATCGAAGTACCAACGGTTAAGTACAGTGAGCTTTCCAGTGATCGTGTGGGCGAAAGTTCGGAGGCAATACGTTCGCGGGTGGAACGCGCTCGGCAGGTGCAGTTGCGTCGCTTTAAGGATAAAAAGCACATTTTCTGCAATGCACGAATGGAGTCTCGGGACATTCGGCAATATTGCAAGATCGATCATCAAGGCGAGGAGCTATTAAAAATGGCAATCACGAAATTGGGACTTTCGGCCCGTGCGTACGACCGAATTTTAAAGGTAGCGCGAACTATCGCGGACTTAGAAAACAGCCAAGACATTAAACCCCAACATATCAGTGAAGCGATTCAATACCGCAGTCTGGATCGCCTATCATTCTATTAATTTTTCGAACAAATGGAGTCTCTTTATGAAGTTAAAAACAATGAAAGTTGAATTTGATAAGGATCGAGCTATTGTAACGGTGAACGAAAAAAGAATTTATTTGGGGATAACCGATTTATTCCGCGAGGATATGTTGTCGGTTTTGGAACAGAATTTTAGTGAATTGGTGATTAACCTGGAGAATGTGGCAGTCATGAACAGCGCGGGATTAGGCGTTCTGATTATGGCCCAGGATACAGTGAAAAAACGAAATGCGCGCATAAAATTAACCAACCTGCAACCGCTCATGAAAGATATTTTTACGCGTATGAGATTGGATACCCTTTTTGAGATTTTTAATTCCGTCGAAGATGCATTAGCCCAATGAACCAAATAAAAACCCTGCAATCAAGATGGGGTTACAAAGAACCGTGTTCGACACGGTGGGTACCAGCCTGAACGCTTTTTACTTCCACTGATCCGCCAGTTGGCGGATGAGGCCTGTAATACACGCTCGAGAGCAAAGTTCCCTTTTATTAGGTGTTGGCTCTTTATAATTTGCCCACCTCATCTTGCAGGGTGTTTTTTCACCGTCATAATACAAAAAATATTTTTAAAAGTCAAGCAAAAAAATTCAATTTTTTTTACATCACTTTCATGATAACAAAACCGTTCTTGGCAAATTTCGACCATCGTAAACAAGGGCATTCGCCGTTCGTTAGTATGTTAAGCCTGAGCATATCATTCATGTTATTCGGAGCTGTCATCCTGATGGCAAAAGATCAGCCCGGGGCAAGGGCCCGCGATCTAAAGATTCAAGTCGGCATCCTAAAACCCGGCAAGCAAAATGCAATCACCGATGTCGCAAATGTTCGAGTTGGTCACAAAACGATCATCAAAGGCGAAGATATTCGAACTGGAGTTACTGCCATATTGCCGCACTCAGAAAATCTCTTTCAGCAGAAGGTCACTGCTGCTATATATGTTGCCAACGGATTCGGAAAATTGATCGGATCAACCCAGGTTGAAGAATTGGGAGTCATCGAAACCCCAATCATTTTGACGAATACCCTGAGTGTCTTTGCCGCCGCCGACGCATTAATCGATTACACCCTTAAACAACCTGGCAATGAGAATATTCTTTCAATAAATCCAATCGTGGGAGAAACCAATGATGGCTATTTGAACAATATTCAAGCGCGTGCAGTAACCAAAGAAGATGTTTGGGATGCCATTGCCAATGCTCATACTGGACCGGTCGAAGAGGGTTCTGTGGGCGCTGGTACTGGGACGATCTGTTTTGGATTCAAGGGAGGAATTGGAACCGCATCGCGCGTGGTTCCAAAGTCGGAAGGAGGTTACACGGTGGGGGTGCTGGTCCAAAGCAATTTTGGCGGCATATTCGAAATCAATAGCGCTCCTGTCGGAAAAGAGCTTGGCAACTATTATTTGAAAGATGCAGTGGAGCAAGAGGGAGGATCATGCATGATCGTCCTGGCAACCGATGCTCCTTTATCTGCTCGAAATTTAAAGCGGTTGGCAAAACGGGCGATCTTGGGGCTTGCGAAAACTGGCGGGTTCTGTTCAAATGGAAGCGGTGATTATGTCATTGCATTTTCCACCCATCCCTCGTGCCGAGTATCGCACCAAGCTCAAAATCGAACCAGATCTGTCGAAGAGTTGTATAATGATCAGATGTCGCCATTATTCCTCGCTGCCGTTGAAGCCACTCAAGAAGCGATTTACAATTCTTTATTCATGGCAACCTCAGTGAGAGGGTTCAAAGGACGCGAGGTTTCATCCATTCCGTTGGATCGAGTCATCGAAATTTGCAAAAGATATTCGGTAATCAGATAGTTCAACGAGGAGTTTGCATCCTCATCAAAAAATATTATCAATGAGGATTTTCAAATTCGACTAAAAAATGCGGAATTCAATTGGCGATGTCATCTCATTCTGGCGAATAAAGAAATCTATTTAAAAGGCGCTGTGTACTTAAATACGGCTTGAACGAAAACGGCAAATTTTAGGTGACAGTATCATTGCGAGCGGAGCGAAACAATCTTTTAGCGTGATGTGATTCAATGAGATTTCTTCGGCAAAAAAACGCCTCTCAATGACCACAAAGCCTAAAAATATGAGTTTTCGTTCAAACACTAAATATGAATAGCGATGCCTGTCCGCCAGTTGGTGGCTGGCATGATATTTCAGCTTGTTATTGAAATTTGGTAACCGGAATTGGGGAGTGTCTAAACGCAAACAACAAAAATAGCGAGTGGGATAGTAATTTTGATTCTTATAACTTATCACCAAAGCCCTTCTTACGCTGCGGGCTCTCTGACTGGTAGGAGAAGCTGAATTGTTGTTGGCGTCTCATATGAGGATAGGGCAAGGGTGAAATCAAGTAATGCGTTTTTTCATCAGGCACCAATTTGGGACAACCTTGAAATGATGATATGATCATTAACTTTTTCCTTGCGAAAAACCAAGGTTTAGGCGAAGTCATCGTCAGCGGAGTGAAACGGAGCGAACTCGAAGATGGTTATCAGGATGCAATCCTCTGCTTCAGTTAAGTTAGCTTCGGAATACAAGCACATCGCAATGACAGCTGAAATTGGATCATGCCATTATCAGCCTTATTAGCGTAAACTCAATGATAAATCTGCAGTTCTTTTTGAGGTAGATAACCATGCAGCCGAATTTACAGCCCTTAGCAAAACTAATCATCTTCTTAGGAATTATTCTCATCGTGTTCGGATTGATCATTTATTTTTTTAAAGGAATTCCATTCTTGGGTAAATTACCTGGCGATATTCATATCGAAAAGAAAAATTTTAGCTTTTATTTTCCTATTACGACGTGCATTTTGCTGAGCGTGATATTTTCTCTGTTATTATATCTCATCAGCAAACGATAATTTCGATTTTATTGGATGGCATCATGCATAATAAATTAAAAACGACAATATTGTCCCTCTCGGCGATTTTCCTCATTTGCCACTTCGCCATTGCTCAAACGCCTCCCCAGGTAGAAGTGATAAAGATCAAGGGTGGCACCATCAATCCCATCTCCTCAGATTTTATCATCAGCGCCATCGATCAGGCTGAGGAGAACCGCTCGCAATGTTTAATCATCGAATTAGATACGCCGGGAGGGCTCATTAGCGCTACTCAGGATATCGTAAAGCGTATGCTGGCCTCAAATGTCCCTCTCGTGGTGTTCGTTTATCCTCCAGGAGCTGGAGCGGTATCGGCAGGCGTTTCGATCACGATTGCTGCTCATTTTGCCGTCATGGCGCCTGGAACTAATATCGGTGCTGCCCATCCAGTCGGTATGGGCAAAACGGACTCCGCGGATGTTAGCGTCCAAAAAGCCACCAACTGGTGGGCAACCTTCAACCGTTCTATTGCCGAAAAACGAGGTCGCAATGCCGATTGGATCGAAAAAGCCGTGCGGGAGAGTCAATCCATCACCGAAAAGCGAGCTTTAGAGATGAACGTTATCGATTTCATCTGCCCAGATCGCGATAGCTTGCTGATCTTATTGGATGGAAAAGTTGCCAAAGTGGACAGCGGCAGTGTTACCCTCCTTACCAAAAATGCTGCTGTCATTACCCACGAGATGAACTGGCGAGCGAAAATTTTGGATATGATCTCTAATCCGTCCATAGCTTACATCCTGCTTATGCTGGGTATTCTGGGCATGTATTTCGAATTCTCCAATCCAGGTGCTATACTGCCAGGAGTGTTGGGAGGAATTTTCCTCATCCTGGCTTTTTTCGGATTGCAACAATTGCCAATTAATGTCGCTGGGATTCTGCTAATTCTTTTGGCCACGGTGCTCTTCATCCTGGAATTGAAAGTAACCAGTTATGGCATATTAACCATCGGAGGAATTGTTTCCATGCTATTAGGTTCACTGATGCTCTTTAAAAGTACCCCTTCGATTTCGATCCATTTGCCGCTAAGCGTTATCCTCGCGGTTACTCTGGCAACATCAGCATTCTTTATTTTCGCCATTTATATGGCGCTTCGCACTCATCGGCAAAAGGTCACCACTGGCAAGGAGGGTATCGTTGGCGAGATCGGAATTGCAATTACCAATATCCAACCCGAAGGTGAAGTTCGAATCCATGGCGAATACTGGAAGGCATATAGTCATGACAATATCAAAAAGAATGAGAGGGTCAAAGTCGTCGATCTATCAGGTTTAAAACTGATCGTCGAGAAGGTTGAAAATTGACATTTATGGATATTAACAAGAAGCCTATTATTGGCTTTTTATCTGGGACCGAGATGAGAAGAGATCCAACACCAATTACCTCATACCAAATATCATCTTAATAAATTTTTTATAAGAGATATTAAACCAAAAATATTTGCAAGGAGGAGTGTCATGCCCGCTATTGTTGCTGTAGTCATCATCGTGTTATTTCTATTAATGAGCGCCATCCGCATTTTCCGTGAATACGAACGCGGCGTGGTTTTTCGATTAGGACGATTAGTAGGAACCAAAGGCCCTGGGCTCGTTTTGATTATTCCGATTGTTGATAAGGTCGTGCGGGTCAGCCTTCGGACCATTGCCATGGATGTCCCGCCGCAGGACGTAATTACCAAAGATAACGTCTCCGTAAAAGTGAATGCGGTGCTCTATTTTCGCGTGATCGATCCAGCCAAAGCCATTGTGGAAGTTGAAGACTATCTCTTTGCTACCTCACAATTGTCGCAGACCACCTTACGAAGCACATTGGGCATGGTCGAGCTGGACGACCTCCTCTCGGAACGCGAAAAGATCAACCGAGAGTTACAGGCCATCATTGATCATCACACCGATCCCTGGGGGATCAAGGTCTCCCTGGTCGAAGTAAAGCACATTGACCTGCCGCAGGAGATGCAGCGCGCCATCGCCCGCCAGGCTGAGGCGGAACGAGAACGCCGTGCCAAAGTGATCCATGCTGAGGGCGAATTCCAGGCCTCGCAGCGGCTTGCGGATGCCGCTAAAGTCATCGCCAAAGAACCCATGGCCATGCAGTTGCGATTTCTCCAGACCCTCACCGAAGTCGCAGCAGAAAACAATTCGACTACCATCTTCCCTGTGCCGATCGACCTCATCATGCCGTTCGTGGAAAAGTATGTAGAAAAGAGAAAATAGCTGGGTTCCACTGGGTATCAAAAAAGCGAGTATTTAGGCTCGCTTTTTTATTCTTTTTAATGAAATATCATAGTCGAAATATTTTTAATGCAAGAAATATAATGGCATAGCAAATAGGCTAAATAAGGATATTATTTTATCGATAAAATTTTTGACTATGAAAATTGATTTATCAAATATGCAAGAGCGAATTGTTATGATACAACAAAAAGAGAATCAATTGAATGCAATGGCCAGCATATAAAATATTTTAATATAAAATTTATGGTGAAATACTCCATCTGGTGAAATCCCCGCTGGAGGTTGGCAAGGCAGAATGTCGCATCAATTGGCCGCGGCGCTTCGATTTCATGCAGCAGCATACTGGCTTTCATATTTTAGCCCGCAATTTTTTGATCGTCACTGGGGCACGGACGCTTTCTTCGCATTTAGGTGAACAAATTTCGACCATCGATGTCGATTTGCAGGAAATTAATAATGATCTGGTTAGGAAATTGGTGCTTTTGATTGAAGGAAGCGGCGGAGGCAGACCCGTTTTGTCAAGATCGGGGGATCGAATAAAGCGGCGCTGCAAGAGGCGCTGGATCGGGCATGAAATATTATTCAAAAAAATCAGTAGGACAAGATCCCTTTTTCTCCTACTGGATATACACCACTCCTTTTTCTCTCACATCTTTTATCGCAGCCGTTTTTTGACTGACTGGATCAAATAATATGGCTTCGGCGCTGCCAAAGTACTCATCAAAATCAGACCTCAAATGGACCTTGTGCCCTAATTTTTTCAGATATTCGATAGCCTCGGCGTCGATCCGCATCTCCATTTCAATTCTATCGTCATAATAGTTGTAATGGAAACGGGGCGCCCGAATGGCTTCATTCAGTGAGAGGCCAAAGTCTACAATATTAATGATAAGCTGGGCCATCATGGAGATAATTCGTTCTGCGCCATTTCCACCCAAAATAAGATAGGGCTTCTGATTTTTGAGAATAATTGTCGGCGCCAGGGAGGATTGTGGGCGCTTGCCTGGACCGATCGAATTATTTTCATCGGGCTGGGCGGAAAAATTGGACATCGCATTGTTTAATAAGATACCGTATTTTGAAATGGTAACGGCTGAACCAAAGAAACCATTCAGAGTCATCGAAACCGCAACTGCATTGCCGTATTTGTCCAAAATAGATATGTGGCAGCCATTGCTGCTTTCATGATCATTTTTCGAAGCAATGGGATTAAGCACTACGCTGGCGCTGCTGGTATCGAGTTGGCTGATGCAATCTTGAATGTGGTGGTCCGATAGCACCAGCTCAGCATTGAGTCGATCGAATTCTGGGTCTCCCAAATAATAGCTCTCTCTGTCCTCAAACATTTGCTTCATCGCCTCAACGAACATATGAATGTAGGAGCCAGAATTTAGTGAATACTTTCGGATATCGATTTGCTCTAACATTTTCAAAAGTTCGATCAAGGCGAATCCCCCAGAACTGGGTGGGGGCGTGGAAATAATCTCCAAATTTCGATATTTGCCCTGGGCTGCGGGCCGGAGCTTCGGCTCATAAGTTGTCAGATCGTTGAGCTGTAATAATCCATTATTTCGATTTAGCTCCTCAGCGATTTCCTGGGCAATCTCACCCTGATAGAAAACTTTAGCGCCCTGATGGGAAATCAGATTTAAGGTTTGGGCAAGCTCGGAGCGAATTTGCTTTTGACCTTTGGCGATAGGAAACCAGTCTGGAAAAAATAGTTCTGAAGTGGCTCGATTGGATTCAATGACGCGGTAATACTCGGTTGTAATATTAGCCAGAGCCTCTGAAATAGTAAATCCATTGGAAGCGAGCGCAATAGCGGGCTGAAGAACCTGTGAGGCACTCATCGTACCAAAAAAATGGAGTGCTTTTTCCGCCCCAGCAACCATGCCTGGCACGCAAATGGATTGATATCCATATTCGGTATAAATTTTAAAAGTCAAACTGTCCTGGTAAAAAATGGCTGGGGCAACGCTCTGCGGCGATCGCTCCCGGAAATCGATTACGATGGACTTTTTTTCTTTTTCCAACCAAATAAGCATAAACCCGCCAGCTCCTGGTCCTGCGGAATACGGCTGAACAACCGCCAGCGCATACATGGCCGCTACGGCGGCATCGACCGCATTGCCGCCGTGGCCCAAAATTTCATGAGCAACACTTGTAGCATGAGAATCTGGGGTCGCCACCAAACCAGTCGCTGGAATTTGTCCCCAGGTGGGTGAATTAAAGCTCCACCAAAGGGCAAATATGATGAGAACCAACCTACCGATGCGAGAGATGTGTGAGTTCATGATCTGTATTATGCGTTTCTCGACATTCACGATTTTTAAAATTTTTACTTCTGTCTTTGATTTTAATGATGAGGAAATCTACTGACTACAACCAGCCCAGTGCTGGAGATTTTGACCGCTGCAATTCACTTATTTAGCTCCGAGCGTTTTTTCCAGTTGATGGTGCTAAAATATCCTTAGGCATTTCATTTTTCAATAGTCGTACTATCGAATTTCGCATCAAATAAATCGGGAATATATCGATAACTGGCAAATGCTTGTGCTGTAGCAGGGGAGACCTGCTGCAATAATTTAGCCAAAGAAGCGATTTCTTGGCTAGTGATTTTTGTTTTGGAAACAACTTCAACCGTTATTTGGGTATTAGGGAAACGATGGAGATAGGGGGATTGAAATAGGAAATCGGCCATTCTGGGATTCGGATCGATGATGGTTATTCCGGGGTAGCCAGCTTCGGCAAATACGTCTTTGAATTGCTGCAAGGAATATCCATAATGGGTGCAATTGAGGCTGGCGAACAGGGCGCGCTGCGGTTGGTTCACTTTTGTGAGAGCTTCGGTCACATATTTGCGGATATAGTCGATGGTTTCTTCGCTGTCATATCCCCGCTCGATAGCGCCCGCCAGCTTGTGGCAGGTCTGCCCAATGATTCGATCTTCAGCAAAACCCATACTGACCAATAAATTTTTGTGAGCATTGGATTCAATTGTGGTCCGGGTGGCAAAAATGATCACGTTTGCCTCTGGGTTGTGTTCAAGTTCCTGAGCGATCAAATCGACTCCGGTCTCCACAATACCGATGATTGGAATTTTGGCTCGCTGATAAAACGGCGTTTTTTGATAGATCACCGATAGCGTATTGCAGGCGATCAGAATTAGATCGGGGTGGTATTTTTTCGCCATAGCTTCCAAAGCGCGATCGAAAATCTCAATCCGCTCGGCCTCGGTCTTCAAGCTATTATAGCCACTGCGTTCATGAAATAGCGAATTGAAAAACACAATTCTGACTTGCTGGAAAATCCCGCTTTCCGGTAGGCGCGCAGCCAGATTGGCCACAACGGACAACCCGCCAAGGCCCGAATCGGTGATGACAATCGTCACATCTTTTTTCTTAACCAAAAAATCGTTCAGCATTTTGCTCAAATCCCTTTTGTTGTGACAGTGAGTAAATATGATAGCAAAGAACATCAGTTCCATAAGATAACGCTTGAAGTAATTTTTCATAATGAATCACCTGTCTAAATACTTTTATTCTCTTGCAAACGACACAATCAGCTTTCTCCAAGGATTTAAAATGCTGGTTAGCTTGCGAAAGATTGAAAACCTATAAAGCTTAAATTTTAGCATTCAATCATAAGCTTTTTATCAATGTTCCCCATAAAAGGCGGCAATAAAAAGGTTTTTTCGATTAGCCGAGAACAAACTCCATCAAAGGTTTATCATTCAAATTTTCATTTGCCTGATTGATTGATGGCCCAATTGACCAATCGCCAAATTCTTCGCTTACTCCGTTCCTGTTGCAACACTCCAATTTCGGGTTAACTTTCAACCTGAGCTATTCATAAACTTGGCCACAGAGGCACAGAGGTCACCGAGCAACACTTGTTTGGCTGATTTTGAACCAGACAATACATGCTATGGAAGATCGAAAAACAATTTGATGAAATTTTTAAAAAATCATATTCCATGTTCTCAGTGTCTCTGTGGCTATAAATTATTCAGGTTACATGAAAGGAAGATGCACCATGATAATTCTTTGCCCACGAAATGAATGGGATGAAACGGAATTCAAAAGGCAAAAAGCGCTTTCAGCATTTTTTTCAGGTGCTTCGAGGGGTAATTACTGACAATTATTTTCATTTTATAATTTCAAAAGTTATGTCATCCGCCAGCTGACAGAAAGCATGACAATTGCACTTGTTTTGATCATTTTGCAACAAGCACGAACTAAAATCCGATTGCTACCCCATCTCTCCGGGAATCGGCACCGCCATAAAGTAATTTGGTCTTTAATTCGACCAGAATGCCCTGGGCGCCCCCGAAATAGTTATCGAAATCTGGATGGATTTTGACAGTATGTCCCATGGAGCGCAGTCGTTCAATCGTCTCCATCGGGATTCGGCCTTCCACATGGAGAACATTGTTGAAACAATGCACGCGCGGCGCTTCGATGGCTTCATCCATGGACATCCCGAAATCGATGACATTCATGATGATCTGTGCCAAAGCCGAAATGATGCGCGTCCCTCCAGGAGTGCCAAGTGTCATGAATGGTTTATTCTTTTTAAGAATAATGGTTGGCGCGATGCTGCTGGTAGGGCGTTTGTACGGGGCTATCGAATTAGGACGACCTGGCCGATCATCAAAATCGCTGAGATGATCGTTCAACAAAATACCAGTGCCTGGAACCACAAGCCCAGATCCAAAAAAGTTATTGATGCTCTGGGTTAACGCGACCATATTCCCATGCTCGTCGATAACCGATAGATGCGAAGTGCTATTCGATTCCAATAGGATGCAATTTGGAGGGATATAATCAAAACGGGCTGTGGTTTTGTTGATCTTTTTCCTGAGTTGTCGGGCATATTTTTTGGCAATAAACTTTTCTACTGGCACAAAACAAAAATCTGGATCACCAGTATTGATCGCCTTATCGGCGTAGACCATCTTCATGGCTTCGGCCAACAGATGAATGTATTCCGCCGCATTATGTCCCATCTTTTTAAGCTTAAACCCTTCCATGATGTTCAGCAATTCGATCAAGTGGGTTCCGCCTCCTGTTACGGGGGAAGCGGAGATGATCTGATAGCCGCGATAGGTGCCAATCACGGGTTTACGCTGCTTTGCCTGATAGGCGTTGAAATCCTGCAACTCAAGGATTCCCCCCTGATCTTTCACGGCCGAGACGATCCGCTCGGCAATTTCGCCCCGATAAAACATATCTGGACCGTGCTCGGCTAAAAGCTCTAATGATCTCGCCAGATCTTCATTTCTTAAAATAGTACCTGGTTCCAGGGGCATGTCATTGGAGAGGTAAATGGAGGCCGTAGCAGGGAATTTCATGATCTTTTCATAATTTTCCGCAATGATTGCAGTAAGCTTCTGGCTGACAGGAACCCCATATCGTGCCAATCGGATGGCCGGCTGCAAAACCGTTCGTAATGACAAAGTCCCATAATTTTTCAATGCCAGATCAGCTCCGGCCACCAGGCCCGGAACCCCAATGGCCGTGACTACTCCCTCCTGGGTCAGTTGATGAAAGCTCGAATCATTCTGATAGAAAAGCCCTGGCGTAGCTTTGCCGGGAGCCATTTCGCGATAGTCGATCATGACTGGCTCGCGCTGATCGGCCATTTTGATGATCATAAAGCCGCCTCCGCCGATGCCAGAGGCATTTGGCTCAGCGATGGATAGGGCAAAAGCGACGGCGATAGCGGCATCAACGGCATTGCCGCCCTGCTGCAAGATCTCGATCCCCACCGCAGAGGCAATTGGATGCGCTGAGGCCACCATGGCATGGAATGCGACCGCATCATCGGCTGCCTGAGCATGGCCGGGCAAATAGCAGCTTGCCAAGAAAAATGCGGTGGAAATAAAAATTACGATGCTACGGCGACGATTAATCCGATGGCTCAATTTCATAGTCCTTTCAAATCACCATTTGAAATACTTCGGCTCATTTCATCGAAAAAGGCAGAGGCGAATCCGGTTCAGCCGCTCCTCTGGTCAATGCAAAGCTTCATTGTCTCAGTATAACACGACCTGATCGATATTCACCTTCAACTGTTGTGCGGCAATTTGCTTCAATGCGTCCAGCGATCCGATGATGATGGAAAATGTGACGGTATGGGATAGCTTTTCATTTGGTGCCAATACTTTGGCTGGGCCATGGCATTCGATTTCACAGAAGCCACCGAATCTGCCATCATCGTTATACATTTGAATGGCATCGCCATAGTCATACGGCCTTTCCCAAGGATGATCGAGATAAATGCCGTTTGGTTGCACATCAAATTGTTTTAAATAAAGGATACCCTGATCGCTGTTTTTTCGATAAGACAGATAGGCGATGCCGTTTCGAGCCGCCCATGGCGCAACGCCCAGCTTGCAGCGGAATTTCCCGTCAATTTTCACTGAGATATAATCGTCACCAATGGTCATCCGTTCTGGTGGAACGATGTTGAAATTGGTCGGGCCATAGTCGCGAACTGTGATGTTTTGATGCGCCGAATCGCGCCGGATGGGAATGATCATGGTTCCAGCCGTGTCCAGTTGGATCAGGCTCCACAGTCCCACGTAATCCACATCCTGACCGATAGTGAGGTCAGATAGATTGAGCAATTCATGGGTAAATTTTAAACCAACATATTTCATGTTAGGTCCAACGAACTCTGGCTTCTGATCCAGCAGTTCGATTGTTCGGATAATTTTAAGATGATAATGCTGATCCTTGTTATTTTTGATGTGGAATTCATTAGAGCATGTGATGAGATTGGATTCCTGCCAATCCAATTGGTAATGCCCGGGATCCATAACTTCGGGGACAAACCAGTTCCGATCTTTATCGAGATAGAAGTCGGCCTCCGGGGCGATCCAGGTTCGGGCGCCGCCCAGATTCCAGTCCAATTTTGGGCCAGCCCAAAATTCCTTTGTGCCGATTTTCGGATTCGGCCAAAGAAGATTCCTGCCGCGGGTCCCATCGACCGATAAAGCGATCACTTTTGCCCCATATTCAGGTGTAACGGCCAGCATGGCACCGTTGGGATCTCCCAAGATGATCACTCGCGTATGCGGCTCCATCGCCTCAATGAGATCGTGCACCGTTTTGAACATTTTTTTCTCCCTTCCACAAAAGATAGAAATGATCACCATAAACAAGAGAATCAATTTTGCTGGTTTCATTGCATACCTCCCTGAGTTTGATGTAGCATAAGAATTCAATGTCCTGTCTTCGCATATAAGAAGGATAGCGATGATCCTAATTGTCCTCAAAACACTGCCCATGGCTCGAAATTGACAGTTTCGCGCGCTCGAGCATGGCCAATTTGGGTATGACTATTGAGACCAGATTGGATGGTGGGCTTTCATTGTTGACGCGATCCAAGGCTGTAACCACATAATAATAACGATGTCCTGGCTGCACCGTTCGATCGACGAAAAAGGTATCTGCCTGAGCGGTGATATGGATGAGATTTTTGGCGTTCATGAAATTCACTGGGCTGAATTCTGAACGAAATACATTGTAACGCGCCACATCTCTGGGCTCAATGGAACTGTCGGGATGGCTCCAGATCAACAAGACTTTGCCAGATGAGAGCAAATGCGCCCTGAGGTTGCGCGGATCCATGGCTGGTTTATCGTCTTTCCACGGCATTGGCGGCATATTCGCCAGAAAATCGAACGCTTTCATCTCAATATTATCGGGAATTTTCGCCAAGCCCTGAAAGCTGAAGAAGACCATTCCATTGGTTCCGCTTCGATTGATGGCGATTTGATTGACAAGCTCGCTCATGGGCCAATCCTTTTCGCCAAGCCGATTGATCATCATCCCCGGGAAGATGTAGCGATCATGGATCATATCGAACCAAAATTGGACGGTTTGACGGTATGGCGTTGATGGGTGATTGGTCGGCCAATACACCATGGGAACGATAAAGTCGATGATCCCTTCGGAGAGCCATTGCCGCGCATCCTGGTACACGACATGATAGCCGTTCCATTCGTTCGAATCATATGTTCCGATGACGGCCGCGGATATCTTCAACCAGGGTTTTCGGCCAGTTGCAGCCCGATAGAACTGGCGCAGGAATTGATTGATGTTTTCTCGCTGCCAATCGTCCCAGCTAAGCTGATTCGGATTGCCCGATGGAGAGGCGAATTGCTGCAAGCTGATCGGATCTCGAGAATAACCCTTCCTGTTGGCTCCTTCTGGGTATCGAATATAGTCGAAATGAATCCCATCGATGTCATAATTTTCGACGATATCCATAGCGACCTGATGAACATAATGTCGCACGCCCGGAATGCCGGGGCTCAAAAATAGATAGCCAGAATTTAAGGACATGGGCGTGCCGTTAGCGTCGCACACAATCCATTCTGGATGAGCGTTATAAACATGACTCGGAACCGTTCGGGGTGGCGGAGCCATTCCCCGCCAAGCGGTAAACGTGTTGAACCAAACATGAAGTTCTAAACCGCGCTGGTGGGCCTGTTGAATCGCGAAGGCTAAGGGGTCCCACCCAGGGTCTTGGCCCAAAACGCCGGTAAGCATATCGGACCAGGGCTCGAGCTGCGATCGATAGAACGCATCCCCATTGCCGCGGATCTGGAATAAAATGAAATTAAACCCGGCACGCCGCGCCATATCAAAGATTTCGATGATCTTCTGTTGCTGGGCAACCATCCGATTGCCGGGCACGGCAACCGCCCATTCCATGCGGGACACCCACAAGCCCCGTGCCTCTTTGGTGCCAGGCATTGGCTCCTTGCAGCGAAAACCGAAGCTGCCCAAGCCAATCATAACAATTAACCCAATTCTAATGAATTTGAACATCGATTCTCCAACGCTTTTAATTTTCAATTCCTGACCAATACAATGATCAAAAGGGCATTATCACCCCTGCCGCTGCACCGCTCGTTTTTCACTCCAGCAGCTATGCTGAGATATGGCCGTCTGACAAACGGCAATGATCGAACTTCACCAATTTAAAATTACGCCTTTTTTCCCAGATCCATTCATGATCAATTAAGCGAGTCGTTCGAGCAATTTTTTCCTTCTTTCTTCGAAGAATGGTTCGGCGTCCTTCCTCGCGAACGTACGCTGTGAAAAATCTCTTTCGTATAGATTTCGTAGGAAACGATGTTCGAAATCCGCGACGCGCTTCCCATAGATGTGAAACGAATCCGATATATCCACATAGCGACCGATCCGAATGGTTTGGCCAGTACGCCTGCCTACTTCAGCGGCGATATATTCCATGATATGAATGAAAGCGAAGCAATTCATGAAGGATGCATCGTATGCATCGCGGCTGCGGAACCGAATATTCATATTCAGCGTCGGCTGCTGGTCCTCGTCGTTCAAAATTCGAAACCACATACTTTGTAGACAGGCTGGATCATAAATATCGGTATCCATATATGGCTGCCAGGTAATCGCCTGTGCCTGACGGGTAAATGGCTGCGCCACCAGTTTTTCGATGACATATTCAATTTGATTGATTTGCACAAAGGCCTGTTTTTTTCCTTGGATATCTTTCTCGATTACTTGGACATACGGATGATCCAATAAAAAATGAGCGGTCTCGTGCTGATAGAACTGCTGCTTTTGTTCTGGGCTCAGACTGCAAAGCACCCGATCATATTCACTGAGCGGAACCTCATAATTAAACAACCGACCATGATAGGTATATTGCCAGCGCGTGTCGGTCGGATCCAGCGGATTACGAATCCAGTGATCTTTGATGCCATCGCGCACCTCCTGAACATATTCTTCCAAATCCTCAAAGCCACCGGGAATGCCGCCCAGATGGATCATTGGCTCTGCTGTCGGCTGTTCGATTGAGATGAGCATGGTGCAGTCTCTGCTCGGTGGATCGATATATTGGCCGTGCCGATCTTTCGCATCGTACTGCGTACGGATTTCGCAGCCATATACATAGAGGCCGATCATGGCGTTTTCCCATGCCTCAGCCAAGCATGTCCCTGAAACCGCCACGACCGGGATATTCCCCACGCCAGTCGGGGTGATCAATTGAATTTTTTTTCCTTTTTCTTCCAAAATGGACTGCAGTGAGCTCTGCACCATGAAATTGATCTCCTTTGTTGAAATAATGGCAAATTTCGATTGGGCTCAGAGACGATGAATAGAATACTCATTTTTATCGACCGCCATAAGAAAACTCACTGCTGTCGATCGATTGGGCGGTGATGTTTCGTTGCTTTCAGGACCAACGCATCGGCCACTATCTCGGCAAAGGTTTTCACTTTCACGCCCAATTGATACTGCTGATTCAACTCCATGATCTGGTCGATGCAATTGTGGCATGGCGTCACGACGATCTTGGCGTTGGTCGCTCGAATTTGCTCTGCTTTGATTCTCCCAGCTTCAATTCGCCGCAGTCGATATTCACCCATGGCCAATTGACCACCCCCTCCGCCGCAGCAGTAGTTGTTTGCGCGATTCGGCGTCATTTCAATGAACTGAGAGACCGCTTGTCTTATAACAAAGCGATGTTCTTCGATGATGCCGCCGCACCGAACCAGATTGCAGGGATCATGGAGCGTTACTGGTTCCGAATTGACGCTGGGGTCAAGCGCAATCCTGCCATCGCGCACCAAATCCGCCAAAATTTCGATGATCGATTTGACTTCAAAGGGATAGGGCCGCTTGAGCCAATTCGGTCCTTCCCAGCGCATGGCGCGAAAGCCATGCCCGCACTCCGCCATAACCAGCGTTTGCGCACCAAGCGCTAGCGTTTCATCATACAGCCGCTGGACCAACTTCCGAGCAGCCTCATCATCGCCAGAAAAATAAGCGTAATTAGTGACGTCATACGTCCGGGTGGATATCGTCCAATCTAACTCGGCAGCGTAGAATATCTTAGCGATGGCACTAATCGAGAGTGGAAAAAATTTCGCCTCCCGCGGATTGATGGTATACAGCATGGCAGCTCCTTCTTTGTCCAGCGGTATGGTGGCTGCCTCATCGGCGACTTCCATTTGCAGATCTTGCGCCAGCCAAAGGAGCGTATCGACCAGATCTTCGCGAGGGATTGCCATATTATTGCCAGTGCGCATTGCCGCATCAACAGAGGATTGCAATCCAGGAGAAATTTTTTTCAGTTCGACCAATAGCGATCGTGCGGTGCGCACCAATAGTGGGATATCCAGCCCAACGCTGCAATGGACGGTGCAACGACCGCAGAGAGTGCATCCGCCAAAGACCACATCGACCATTTCAGCGATCGCCGGCTCATCCAAATCGTGCGCACCAACCCAGCCAGGCAACAGGCGACCGACCCAGGTGAAATACCGCCGATAAATGCGGGCAATTTGCGCCACTTGATTGGCAGGCAGGCATCTCGGATCCCTGGTGGCAAGGTAATAATGGCACGATTCACCACAGAGTCCGCAACGGACACAACTATAGAGATAGCTCAGCAGTTGACCATCCAGCCGCTGCTTGAGCCGTTCGAGAGCGAGATTGATATTTGATGTCGAATTCGTTTTGATTATCATCGTCGAAATTGCCAGACCCCCCGTTTCCCGAAGAATTGGCTGAGAAAAATTCTCGTCGAAAAAAAGTACAGCGCATGCTGCAATTTGCTGATCGGCATATAAAGAAACACCAAAGCGGCACAAAGAAATAGCCAACGAATCAGCCATGGATAGCATAGCGCTGCGGCAGAAACAATTTGAAAAGCGGTCACCAGCAGATTGCTGAAATAATCGTCTGGTTGAGAGATGGCTCGCAGGTTCACATTAAAGAGGCGTTTTACGAAAAGGATCAAGCCAAATATGCTCGCAACGATCAACAGCATTATGGAGGCGGATCTGGTTTCTTTCATGACTGGAATGCTAAAGAAATGGATGATCAGCCAGAAGAAGCCCACAAATGTCCCAAGATGGAAGATGATGCCCGCAACATAGCTGGGCAAATGGTGCGATGCTGACTCTTTGTTCAGAGGCAACATCGCGGTTGTGAAGGCATAAATCAGCGCGTTAACTCTTTTGCCGCGGGGGGGACTATAATCTCTGGTGCGCCGGCGAATGATCTGAAACAATTGCCAACCTGAGCAGATGAGAAAAACAAAAAACGCGCTGAGCAAGGTCCAATGATACCAACTCATGCGAGATTCTCCAGCTAAACACACCCGTCAGGTTTTGGCAGGCCAGCGATTTTGCAGGCGCCTTTGGCAGGCCCAAGCGGGAAAAGCTCATAAATTTCCCGCAATCGTAAGCCAGTCGTTTGACACACTTTTCTTATCATCGGCGCCATATCATTCTCCAACCAATATTGCCGAATGAAATTGATCACCGCCCAATGCTTTTCGGACAGCGGGCCTGTGCCGTCGTGACGAGCGAGCAATTGGGCAACCTCTTGGTTCCAGACTTCAGGGTGTTGCAGAAACCCATCGCCATCGACCTCAAAGAATCTACCCTCAATCTCGATCATGGGCATAGCCTTTCTCCTGCTGTTTTATGGAGCTCAATATAATAAAAATGTTGGGAAATTGCAAACTGTTTTTTATGAGAATCCTGCCGGGCATTCGCTGATCCTAATATCTGGCTGTTAATGAATTATTAAGCTCAGCGATGGCGGCAGCGCTTTTTGGCGAAAGCGCATTTTGGGTCCCATTAACCGCTCCTTTTGAGCTTGCCATGTTTCTTGGCATAGATTTCTGCCCGATTGAACACCCATAATCCCAATGGAATCAGCACAATCCCAGTGACAAGCAGAATGGCAATATCCCCGGCCAAATCACGAATCGAAGCGTTTTCCAATAATGCCCTTCGGATGGCTCGAAGTGTATAGGTGCCCGGGGAAATAACTGAGATCGGTCGTAGCCAAGAGGGCAATACTGAAACATCGTAGTAAACCCCTGATACAAGCAGGATCACTGCCTGAAAGATATGAGCGGCTTGTGCCCCTTTTTCCGGAGAAAGCAAAGGCAAAATGGCGGCAATAAGCCCCATACCCAAAAACGAAAAGCTCGAAATCATGATCAGCACTAAAGACGCAGTGAGATTGGCATTGGCGAAACTGATTTTGAAGAACAATCCCACCAAGACGAGAATAATGCATGACCGCAGAATTGCGTATACTACCGCAAACGTACATTGGCCGATCAGATAAGTGAACCGATAGATCGGGGCCATGAAAGTGTATTCAATCGTACCTTCCCACCGTTCCCAGGCAACCGCCTCAGCAACATCGTGAAATAGCACCGATAAGAATCCCCATAGCAAGGAGCCAATGATCAAATAAAGAATTTTCTGGGGATCCCCCCAGCCAATAAAGCCTATCGTTAACGTATTGACAATGGTATAAATCAAAAAAACGCTCTCCCAGCCAATATATCGGCGAAGCAAATGGAAATTTCGGATGACAAAGGCCAAGGAGGCATTCGCTTCTTGTACAAGTCTATTCATAAAGATCTCCTTCTAATTGTCCAATAAAACCGCTAATGTAAAATAAGGGCCATTTCATCGAAATCGCAGCAGCTAACCCAAGTTTGGCCAGAACCAAAATCAAAACATAGAGATTCAAATCGATCAATAACCCTATCTCTCTGCAAGCCAATTTCGGCATCAAAACACATAATCTTGAACATAGAATTGAGTGAATCTTCTGCGAATGGCGTCATTCTTCTTCATCGAGCGCCAGGTCTTTTCCCGTCAATTCCGTGAAGATTTCCTCAAGCGATTTCGCATGGCCATTGTCAGAAAACTGCTGCTTTAAATTGAAAATTGTATCGCAGGCAACAAATCTTCCTTTGTCAATGATAGCGATCCGATCGCAGATGCGTTCGACTTCATCCATGTCGTGAGACGTCAGGAGCACGGTGGTATCGTGCTGGTTGCGAATATCAAGGATATATTGCTGCACCTGTCGTTTTGAAATCGGATCGAGCCCGGTGGTTGGCTCATCCAGCAGCAGCAAGACTGGAGATGTAAAAAGCGCCCTGGCGATCGCGACTTTCTGTTGCATACCGCGGGATAGTTCTTCCAGCGATTGATCCATTTTGCTGAGTGGAAAGTTCATGCTCTCCAGGATGGTCATGGCCTGCTTTTTTGCCTTTTTTGGATCAAGACCATAGAGCCGTGCCGCATAGGCAAGGTTTTCCCAGGCAGATAACCGCTTGAAAAATGCCGCATCGACCGAAACGCGGTTGATTTTGCGTCGCACCTGCATCGATTGTTTGACCACATCCATCCCGAATACCAGGAGCTCACCACTATCTGGCAATACCAGGGTCGAAAGCATCCGAATCAATGTCGATTTACCTGACCCATTTGGGCCGATAATTCCGAAAATCTCGCCACGGGCCACTTGGAATGTAACACTATCCACCGCGGCAATCCGCTTTTTATTCTTCGCAAACCCGAATCTCCGAAACCCATGTGAAGAACCATTATTGTTTTTTTCATAAAAATATTTCGTTGCCGATCGTGTCTCAATTGCATTCATAACATCACCCTTTCGTTCAGGCAAAAAAAAAAGACCGTGAGGAATTTCACGGTCTTTTTGAATTGGCAAATTCTATTGAATTAGCTGATCATGGTGAAAATTCCTCATCGAATAAGCGTACGTATCCATCGGACAATGTCCTATTAAGGATATTAGGCTTTGAATGAGAAATTTTCATGATCAATATTTCCTTTGGCTGAATCGTTATTTTTGTTCTGGTTTAATATAACAATTTGCTGTCAAATTGTCAAGGAAAAATTTTTCGATTGCAAAATAAATGATTTTTGGGGTTGATAATCAGAAAAATTTTTCTTATATTCTCTCCAGATAAAAGTCGGCAAAATCGGATTCCCGATGTGGTGCCATTTTCAGCATTACGAGCTAAAAAGCGATGAAAGAAATTGCCCGGTTGTCTTCACTTTTCGCCCTTTGTGTCATCATATTTTCTCTTTTGATTTCTCTTCAATGCCAACATCAACCAAAAGTCAAGCTATTGAACGAAAAACAATTCGTCCAGGTCTATTGCGATGTCGTCGTCTACGCCGATCTGATTGAAGCCACCCATCGTGACGCATTCGTCGACAGCGTGCTGAATCATTATGGTGTAACGCGGGATCAGTTGCTAAAGACCGTTGCATTTTATTCGAAAGATGAAATGAGGTGGGAGAAGGTATTTACCAAAATTATTGCTGAATTGGAACGTCGCGAACAGGTATTAAAGGCTAGCGTGGATTCTTCGCAAACCCAAAACCGCCAAAATCCATCGCGAACTGGGGTCAAATGAGCCCCGATCATCGTATTCTCGAGACACAACATGAGTGATTTAGAAAAATATTTTGATTTTTTTCGGCAGAACATCGTTGGGCAGAACCTTGAATTTGAAACGCCCTACGGGAGGAAGAGGCTTCTGTATGCTGATTGGATCGCCAGTGGCCGACTCTATGCGCCAATTGAACAAAAAATGCTCGAGCTCTTTGGCCCCATGGTAGGCAACACACACACAGAAACCAGCGTCACTGGCACCACGATGACGCAAAGCTACCATTATGCCCAGGAAATCATCAAGAAGCATGTTCATGCCTCGCCAGAGGACGTGTTGATTCTCACGGGGTTTGGGATGACGTCAGCGGTGCTGAAATTGCAGCGGATCTTAGGGCTGCGAGTGCCAGAGCAATTGCGGGGCTACATTAACATGCCAGAAGCGGTTCGGCCGATCGTATTCCTGACGCATATGGAACATCATTCCAATCATACGACCTGGTTGGAATCACTAGCGGATGTGGTGGTGCTGCCGCCTGACAGTCAGGGTTTGGTAGATCCCGAGCAGTTGATCATTCAGTTAGAAAAATACAAGCACCGACAGACCAAAATCGGTGCGTTTACCGCTTGTTCAAATGTGACTGGAATTGGGACGCCTTATTATCGATTAGCGAAGATCATGCACCAGCATGGTGGATATTGTTTCGTTGATTTTGCAGCCTCCGCGCCTTACGCCGAAATTAATATGCATCCAGATGAACCTGACGAAAAGTTGGATGCGATCTATTTTTCTCCACATAAATTTTTGGGCGGGCCAGGTAGCTCTGGTGTCCTGGTATTCGATTCCAAGCTTTATGCATTGAAATCTCCAGATCAGCCTGGTGGCGGGACGGTTAAATGGACCAATCCATGGGGTGGTTATCGATTTGTGGATGAAATTGAAATTCGTGAAGACGGGGGAACGCCTGGCTTTCTCCAGGCCATTCGGGCGGCGTTGGCCATTCAACTAAAAGATGAAATGAAGATTGATCATATCCAGCGCCGTGAGGAACAACTGCTGCAGATCGCATTCGACGAATTAAAAAATATCCAGGGGCTCAAAATTCTTGCTGGACACATTGAACATCGCCTCGGCATTCTCTCATTCTATTTCGATCATATTCATTACAATCTCATCGTCAAGCTATTGAATGATCGGTTTGGTATCCAGGTGCGAGGCGGCTGTTCCTGCGCTGGCACATACGGGCATTACCTACTGAATATCGATCCAAATACCTCTAAGCAGATAACGAACCGAATTGATGCTGGCGATCTTTCCACGAAGCCCGGCTGGGTGAGGCTGTCTCTGCATCCTACAATGACCGACGACGACATCTATTATATCGCCGATGCCATTCGTTCGATCTCGAAGAACATTGATCATTGGCAACAGGATTATCAGTATTCTTCAAGGACAAATGAATTCCGTCATATCCGTGAGCAAGCCGATGCGATGGATAAAATAAAGTCTTGGTTTACATTTTAGAAAAAATAGCTGAATTGAAGGAATGAAGCAACTTTCGCTTAAAGCTTAAAATTCTATTGTGCTGAACACGCTGGAGAATAAATTCTTGCTTCGACGAAGTTTCCAGGTGAAATGGCATTTTGCCCTACGGCAAGTCAATTTATTTGCTTTATTTTTTACTTTAAATAAAATTAGATGCTTCCTAAAAATGATAAAAAATTAGAAAATATTTAAAGCAAAGCTTTATAACCATTGCTTCGTTTTTCAATGCAACGGGCAGCAATCTAATGTTGAGGAGTCATGCATGGGCTATTTTAATCCAATTGTCAAAGCAAGTCTCTCCTTGCTTTCGGTTTTTTTTATGGTTTTGCTGTTCTTTCTGCCGAAGGCTTTGAGTGCCGCAAAGGCGCCTGGATTTCGAGTAAGCAACCTCCGTGTGGAATATCAGCGATACGCTCTTGGCATAGATGTTCGGATTCCGCGATTGAGTTGGGAAATGGTTTCCTTGAAACGAGGAGCCAAGCAATCTGCCTATCACATTCGAGCGGCCAGCACCATCGAAGATTTGGTGCGAGGCAAAAATTTGATCTGGGATACTGGCAAAGTACTGAGCGATCAATCGATCCAGGTTGAATATCAAGGGCCAGGGCTAAGATCATCGCAACGGGTCTACTGGCAAGTGCGGATCTGGGATCAAAACGATCATGCTAGCGAATGGAGCGAGGTCAGTTGCTGGGAAATGGGCCTGCTTCATGCCAGTGACTGGCAAGCCTCCTGGATAACACCCGAAATCGAGGAGGATCTCAGTCGATCTCAGCCGTGCCCGTTTTTGCGTAAAGAATTCCAGATCCCTAAGAAAGTAAAATCTGCACGCGCGTATGTAACTGCTCTGGGCTTGTATGAGCTCCACATCAATGGGAAGAAGGTGGGAGATCAGCTTTTTACCCCGGGCTGGACCAGCTATCATCGTCGGATCCAATATCAGACCTACGATATCACGGATATGCTGTCGTTGGGGGCGAACGCCATGGGTGCAATTCTTGGGGATGGATGGTATCGCGGATTTTTAAGCTGGAAGCCAGTGCGGAATTATTATGGCGAAAAATTAGGGCTGCTGCTTCAAATTCACGTGACTTACCGGGACTGGAGCACCGATATTTTCGGCAGCGATACGACCTGGAAAGCGACCACTGGGCCAATCCTCGAGTCGGATATCTACAATGGCGAAATTTATGACGCTCGGCTGGAAATGTATGGATGGAGCCGACCGGGATTTGATGATAGAAACTGGAGACCTGTGAAAAGGATGGAGCGGCCTTCACATAAGCTGGTAGCTGCTTATGGTCCACCGGTGCGCCGGATTCAAGAAATCAAACCCATTGGCATTAGCAAGAGCCCGAAAGGGGAAACGATCTTTGATATGGGGCAAAACATGGTTGGGTGGGTTCGATTGCGGGTTTCCGGCCCTGCTGGAACGAAAATAACGCTCCGGCATGCTGAAGTGCTTGACCCGGCGGGCAACCTTTACACCGATAATCTTCGCACCGCGAAACAATGCGACCAATACATCTTAAAAGGGGAAGGAGTGGAGATGTTTGAGCCGCATTTTACGTTTCATGGCTTTCGCTATGTGGCAGTCGAAGGTTGGCCTGGAGATCCGAGCCAAAACGACCTGACCGGCATTGTGATCCATTCGGATATGAGCAAAACTGGGGATTTTAAATGCAGCGATCCAATGATCAATCAATTGCAGCACAATATGCAATGGGGGCAAAAGGGCAATTTCCTCGATGTCCCCACCGATTGTCCCCAGCGGGATGAACGTATGGGTTGGACTGGGGATGCCCAGGTGTTTTGTCGCACGGCCTGTTTCAATATGGATGCAGCAAGTTTTTATACGAAATGGCTCCACGACCTTGCAGAAGATCAATATCGGGATGGAATGGTGCCCCATGTTATCCCAGATGTCTTGCGGCCGCCTGGCGCTAAGTCCTGGGATTCCAAAGTTGAAATCAATGCAGAGAATCCCATCTGGCCGTGGAACCGGCCTGGGGGATCAGCCGCCTGGGCGGATGCGGCTGTCATCATCCCGTGGACGGTTTATCTCTGCTATGGCGATCGGCGCATATTGGAGGAACAATATTTCAGCATGAGGGCCTGGGTGGATTATATGAAGGAGCAAGCTGGAGATTCCTTATTATGGAAGCAAGGCAACCATTTTGGTGACTGGCTGGCGTTTGCCACCACGCGATCGGATTACCCTGGCGCGACGACGGATAAGGACCTCATCGCAACGGCCTATTTTGCTCACTCGACAGATATTTTGCAGCGGGTCGCAACCATTTTGGGCAAAGAAGAAGATGCTCGGATTTATGCGGACTTGTTCCAGAACATCAAACGCGCCTTTGTGGCAGAATATGTCACTCCAAATGGCCGGTTGGTGTCCAATACCCAGACGGCCTACTCGTTGGCACTTGCCTTTGATCTGCTGCCAGAACCGCTCCGAATCAGCGCCGCAAAGCGATTGGCAGCGGACGTGAAACAGTTTCAGCATATCACCACCGGTTTCGTGGGTGCTAATCTTATCAATCCAGTGTTGAGCGACCATGGTTATCTGGATTTGGCCTATATGCTGCTCAGTCGCAAAGACTACCCTTCATGGCTCTATCCGATCACAAAAGGGGCGACCACGATCTGGGAACGCTGGGATGGTATTCGGCCTGATGGATCGTTTCAAGACCCCGGCATGAACTCTTTCAATCATTACGCCTATGGCGCGATCGGGGACTGGTTGTATCGCGTGGTAGCGGGCATCGAGATCGATCCAGCAAATCCCGGTTACAAACATGTGATCATCCATCCGCGGCCAGGAGGTAAGCTCACCAACGCCGCGGCTCGGTATCATTCGATGTACGGTGAGATCGTCTCATCGTGGAATATTGCCGATGGAAAATTCCAGTTAGAAATTGCCATTCCAGCGAACACCACGGCTACCGTTATCCTACCAAATATCCCATTGAACCAGATACTGGAATCTGGACTCCCGATTCGTCAGGTGAAAGGCGTCGAGCAGATCACCGAAACTGACAAAGGCGTGAACATCACTGTCGGCTCGGGCAAATATACCTTTAGCTGTCCATGGAATAAATGAAGGCCGAACATCCTTGGAATTCCGGATCCCGCGTTGGTAGTGCAAAGGCAGCTTCATCCGATATCTCATGGACAAAGAATATGTGTTTTATACGACTCAAATCATCCTCAAGCTGGGATTTGCGATTGCTTCCCCGGTTGAGGGATGAGGGAGAGGATGTTGTTGATTTGAACTTAAAAAAAATCGCTTAATGCAATCTGACAAAGTGTCAATAAGACCGCACAAAGATTCTGATTGAAAGGTTGATAAAAGGAGCCATCATGGCGCAACAAAAGCTGGTTCAGCAATTAGACGGAGTCATTGAATTTGAACGGACGCCAGTTCCCGCGGAGAAATGGAAGGGCTGGGGCAGCTTTATTGGCATGTATGCTGGCGAACATACGGCGGGAACAGAATTCGTGATCGGCCCGTTATTTGTGGCCCACGGAATCGGCGCTCGCGATCTGATTCTTGGACTTCTGGTTGGAAATTTTCTGGCTGTGCTGAGTTGGGCGTTTCTGTGTGCGCCGATCGCTACCCGAGCTCGCCTGACACTATACTATTTTTTGGAAAAAATTTGTGGCAGTCGATTAACAACGATCTATAATTTGGTCAATGGCATCATGTTCTGTTTTCTTGCAGGGGCGATGATCGCTGTTTCCGCTACTGCGGTCGGCATTCCGTTCAAATTGGCGATGCCATCGCTCAATGATTGGCTTCCCAATAGCCCCGGCTGGATCATCGCGGTGCTCTGTGTCGGCGCGATCACTTCCCTCGTTGCGGCGTTCGGGTATGACTATGTCTCCCGCGTCGCCAATATTGCTGCTCCTTGGATGATCTTGGTGTTTATTGCGGGGGCGATCGCTGTTTTGCCAGATTTGGGAGTGACATCAATCTCCGATTTCTGGGGAGTCGCCCAACAGAAAATTTGGACTGGCAAACCGATCTCTGGACAATCTCAATTCGGTTTCTGGCATGTGATGTTTTTTGCCTGGTTCTGCAACATGGCGATGCATATCGGCATGGCCGATTTATCGATTCTGCGCTATGCCAGAAAGTGGTACCATGGTTTTTCGTCAGCGGCTGGCATGTATGTGGGACATTTCATCGCCTGGATTGCCGCTGGGATCTTATACGCGCTTTTCTTATTGGAATCTAACTACAGCAACGAGTTCGCTCCTGGGCCAATTGCTTATCGCGCGGCTGGCATTGCAGGGGCATTGTGTGTGATAATCGCTGGTTGGACCACAGCCAACCCAACTATTTACCGCGCCGGCCTCGCATTTCAAGCCATTCGTCCAAAATGGAAGCGGTGGAAAATGACCCTTTTGGTTGGCGCCATCACCAGTTTGGCCGCCTGCTTCCCGGCTTTGGTGATGAAACTGCTCAACTTTGTTGCGCTGTATGGGCTGCTCTTGATGCCCATGGGCGCCATTATCATGATGGATTTCTATCTTATTCCTCGTTTGGGAATGAGATCAAATTATGCTGAAACCTTTAATAAGAAATTTAATTTTGCTGCTGCATTGAGCTGGGGCATGTGCCTGGCGTTCTGTTTGTACATAAATTTGCAACATCATGTCGAAGTATTCTTCCTCGGGTTGCCCGGTTGGTTTGCGGCGGCGTTACTGTATCTGTTTTTTAGCCGAATGATCCAATATCGCTGGTTGGCGAGACTAAAATTGAATTGGGCAGTCCGATGAATGGCCAAAAGTGGTTCATCTTTCATTTTTAGCGCCTAAACGAAAATCACATAATTTGAGCTAACTCCCGCCTTCTCCATAGGAAAGAGAAAAAAATATTCCCCTTCTCATTCCTGAAGAAGGGGTTAGGGAATGAGATCTGTAATAGCAGTGTTTGGTCGTATCGTTTCAGATGCGAATTATATTGTTCTTGTTCAAACATAAGCTACTTAATTTGAACAGCAGGCAGAATATCTTGCCTACGAACGCAGACAGCTGAATTTGGAATTGAATTAACAGGCGACTTTTAAAGGGATTCAGCATTCTCAGGAATGACATGAGAATAAATCGGAGCGATATCGTGAAGACATTCACTATGATTATTTCGTTGACGGGCCTGGGGCTCACGCTTTTTCCATCCATACTTGTTTTTTTGGGGAAGATCGGTTTTCAGCTTTATTTGAACCTGATGCTTCTGGGGAGTATCGTTTGGTTCGGCGCCGCACCGTTTTGGATGAATAAGCGCCATTCATCTGGTAGCAAAGATGAATATCGGTTTTGATAGCAACCTGAAATTTTCAATGAAAAACTCCCATGGCAAACATCCCATGATACGAGCGGAATAATTCCGAAGGCGCCGAGGTTTAAAAATGTATCGTGCCTGGCGCTGAAATTTTCATGAGCAGCGCGTTGGGATTTTTCATCACAAAGGTTCAAAATAGAAATCGAAGCTCAACAGATAGAGGGAAGTTGCAGATCTGGGGAATCCTTGAAAAGGCGCAAAGGGATCGTGTCAAATTAGCGCATTGTTAAGATGATGGTTTGCCATTGTTCCGGTTGATGAACCATCCGATCTGATCTAATCCCAGATGTCGGTTGATGATCAAAAACAGCCAGCGGATCATTCGGCTCACGGATTTGGCTTCTGGCTCTTCGAGTTTATCGATCAGCGGGATTGCGGCAATGCGGAGAATCAGGGTCAAGACAAAGAGCAGATGATAGTTGATCCATACCCTTCCCAGGAACGGAAATCGAAGTGAAGCAAAAGTCTGTGCCAGCCATCCACCGAAAATCATAGCGACAAAATTGGCCAGGCCGGTTAGCGCCGAGTTCATGGCTAAAAAGCCAAGCCGGCCATGTTGGGGCAAACTATGAAAAACCATGTTGAACATGACCAAATTAAATCCGGACCAGAAGATGCCGGTAAAAAATATATCAAACCAAATTGGAAGGGAATGATCTGGTGTAGCGATCAAATAGAGCAATGGAACAGGAATGAGGCCAAGCGCGGTGATTTTGATGACCGGCTTATGTCCCATACGATCCATGATAGCGCCCCATAACGGCTGAGTGGCCAATGCTACCACCGATGTCCCGACCGATAACAACGCGATGGTTGAAAAGCTCCATTGCAGGGTCTTCAGCAAATACACTGGAAAATAGCCGATGGCCAGCCCAACGGCAAAAATATAGAACAAGTAAAAGCTCAATAATTTTTTAAATTTTTCAGTTTGAAAAGGCTGCTGAAGCATTTTCATCAGGCTATAGGATGGCGTTCGCTGATAGGGCGGTTCGGGCTGGTGCATGAGAAATCCGAACGCCACGATGGCACATCCAACAGCGCATAACTCGACGATCAAAAAGCCAACCGGCAACTGGTTGATGCTTTTATAATGATCGAGAACATGGCCGGCCAGGATGCTGGTGACCATAGTGATCATCCCAAGGATCATATTGCGCTGTCCGAAATAGCGACCGCGAAATTTGGCTGGCACCAGGTCTGCCATCCAGGAAAGCCATGGGGCTCCCGAAAAGCTCATCAACATGCTGATTCCTGTGAACACGATGAGAAAGATCGATACCGATTGCGATCGCCATTGGGGCACGAATGGCAATAGCACCACCACAGCCCAAAGCGACCGAGCGATTAGCGAGGTCACTCCTGAAATGAGCTTGCGACGCCCAAGCCGTTCTGTGACGTGAACCGAAAGGATCTGCAGCACCTGCGTTACCAATGGAATCGCCGTAAGCAATGCGATCTGAAAGTCATTGACGCCAAGCATCAGCGCAAAACCTGTCAGAAAGGCGCCAGTTGTCAGCGTGATATGCACGGTGGCGAAGCACCCTTCCCAGATAGCAATCCGCAAGCCTTTTTGTATGTCTTGTTCTGAAAACATTCGGCAAAGATAATATTTTTAGTTTGGAAAAGCAACAACTTTTTATCGCCTAATATATGCAATGGCCTGAGAGATGTTCCAATTCATGTTTTCTATGCCTTCAAAAAATCAAGCATTGAGTCGATAAACGAAACTAATATCATTTGGTGGACGAAAGTGAAGCAATTCGACATGGTTACTGGTTCAAACTTTCAAAGCTGGGCAGAACTCTTCTGCCCTCTGGTGACGTTTATGGTGATCGATTCAGTGATAGAGGGATTTATTAGATCAACGACGAATCAAGATGGTTGATGCGATAAGATGAAATTGAGCATGAATCGTATGAGAACAATTGGTACCAATAAAAATGGGAGATGAGAATGAATTTTTTAGGCCTTCACCTATTAGATTGGACTCTGATCGTTGCTTATTTTGTGATGATGATTTTGATTGGCACCTGGACTCGCCGGCGTGTAAAAAATACGAAAGATTTCTATCAAGGCGGTCGCAGTTTTGGCAAATTCTTGACTACTGCGCTGCATTTCGGCACGATCACCAGCGCAGATCAGGCGGCTGGCGTGGCACGCGAAATTTATCGGCAGGGTCTTTCGGGAATGTGGTTTCAAAACTTGCCCCTGCTATTCACACCATTTTACTGGTTCGTCTCAATCCTGCAGCGTCGAGCGCGATACGTTGGCCCAGGGGATATCTATCTGCATCGGTTCGAAAGCAAATTCCTGGCCGGATTGTTTGCTACTTATATCCTGCTGAATGCGATATACGGTGGATCGATTGGTTATTTGCTCACGGGAAAAACCATGCAAGCCATGATGGTTAAGCCTGAAACCGAGTATACCGCCGCAGAACGCCAGAGCGTGGAAGAATTTTACGAATTGCAGGGGTTACAGAAAAAGCAAGCTTATGAACCATTATCGAGCAGCGAAACCGAGCGGCTTAACGTGCTCATCGAAAAACAGAAACGAGGTCAATTGCATGCCTATATTTCTTATTTGAATTTAGACCTGTTTTATTTTCTCTATGCGGCGATCGTTGCTTCATACACCATGTTGGGAGGGCTATTCGCTGCCGTGCTCAATGATGTCATTCAAAGCCTGCTCATTCTGGTCTTATCCTTCATGCTCTTACCAATTGGTTTGAGCAAATTGGGTGGTTTTGCCGGATTGCACCAAAAGGTCCCATCTTATATGTTTGAAATTTTCGGATCGGCAGCCACCAGTGAATACACCTGGTATTTTGTGGTGACCTTTGCTACCCTTAATCTGATCATCTTGCCACCGCGCAACTTCACTTATGGGGGCTCACCGAAGGACGATTTTTCCGCCCGAATGGGAATGGTCACTGGGGCACTTATTAAGCGCTTTGCCATGATTGGATGGGCATTGACCGGGCTCATTGCCGTCGGGCTTTATCAAGGGCAATTATCTGATCCTACCAATATTTGGGGCCACATGACCAAAAACTTATTGGGTGCTGGGTTTATTGGCGTCATGATTGCGGCGATCATGGCGGCGAATATGTCCACGATCAGTGCGACCAGTTTGGAATGGTCGGCGGCCTTCACGAAGAATATTTTTCTGCCGCTGGCACCCAATGCAAGCGAGAAATTGCAGATCATTTTAGGCAGATTGGTGATCTTGGTCGTGATGTTTTCCACAATCTATTTTGCCAAGATGGTGGACGATATATTTGTCGTGTTCAAATATGTGTTGTCGATCGGAACTATTATCGGCCCAGCTCTCTGGCTGGTCTATTTCTGGCGTCGCCTGACCACCAAGGCAGTCGTGGTTCAGATGCTGCTTTCCATCGTGCTAACCGTTATTGTGCCAAATGTTGTGCCATCGATCAATAACAACCGCTATAATCCCAAATTGACGATCCAAACCGTTGGTCGTGAGGAGGTGGTTCAGACGCCCGCAGAGGCCGAGGATATTCGGGCTGGCAGGGCGAGCTATGAAGGTCAACTCATTCAAAAGCGCAAAGTCTATCCGCCCACTGGGATTTTCTTTGAAACCGTAGCTCGCAAAAATCCCGATGACCCAAATTCACCATTGGAAGGAAAGGGGATCTTTCGAGTGCAATTGTACCTGATCTCGTTGTTGGGGGTTGATCTGACGCATTTAACAAAGCCACAATTGGCTACGCTCTGCAATATTTTCGATATTATTTTTCCGTTTGTTATTTTAATTTTGGTAAGCCTTATCACTCGACCAAATTCCGAAAAGGTGCTTCGTGAATTTTATGCGTGCATCCACACGCCAGCGCATGCGGATCAGGCGGAGGATGCCCGACGAGTAAAGGAAGCGATCGATCATCCAGAGTTGGTTGAAAAAAATAAGCTGTTTCCCGGGACCAATTGGGAGTTCTGGAAGCCAACGAAACAGGACATCTGGGGATTTGTGATATGCTGGATGCTTGTAGGATTCATTATCTGGCTCTATACCGTAATCATGAAAATTGGGATTTGAGCATCCTTCTTTGAGAGCGACACGAGCAACCGGAATATCCTGCCCGGCCTTCTTGTTTGGGCTGCAGAGGAGGGATTTTTGGGACCAGGAAATAGGCTGAGTTTGCAGGCATCCTCCATAATCTTTTCTATTCAGAACGATTAGCCCTTATGGCCTTGCCGGCAGGGGGAAATGGAATGAATGGGCCAAGTTCAGGTTTGAACGTGATCCCGAGAAATCTGAGATGAGCCCCTGCGGCGAATTTGAGCTTTGCATCTTTAGGTAGCAAAGAATTTAATCGGCGTAACAAAGGGGGATGCCGAATCAATGAAAAAGCCAACTGCAGCAGGAGCAGTTGGCTTTGTTGTGCCGGGGGCGGGAATCGAACCCGCATGGACCGAAGCCCGCAGGATTTTGAGTCCTGTGCGTCTACCAATTTCACCACCCCGGCATTGCAGGTCATAATATAAAAATATTTCGGATAAAGTCAAGAAAAATTTCATGGTTTTCATAGGGATTCGTCGCAAACCCCATGGAAGGCGAAACAGCCAGAGTGCAGCCGATTTTTTCCTTGACATTTAGCAATTAATTTCTAAATTATTAAGGGCCATTTCATGAATGGGAAAACCCATCGAACCAAGGATGAAAAGCTAAAATTCATCGATCTATTTTAAAATGATCGTTTTGGCGGACGGGAAGAGCACAATGGTTCGTCCTTCGTCTGGCTTTTCTCGCAATTCTTGAAATCAAAATTTTTAATCCAACGGTAAGCAGCGGATAATCCACCATGGGGCAACCCAAAATTGCAGTTGATGTTAAGCTGTTTTGCGCCATCACTTTTGCCAACAAAGCGATATATGATGAGGTAAAAGCGATGCTCGAAGCTAAATTCGGTCCAGTGGATACCCTTTCTGCTGAATACGATTTCGTTTACACTCAGTATTATGCCCGAGAGATGGGCGCCGATCTGAAGAAGCGATTAATTGGGTTTGAGCAATTGATTCGGCCTGAGCGCTTGCCTGACATAAAATTGGAGACCAATGCTATCGAACGCCAATTTTCGATAGACAATAAGCGTCAGGTCAACATTGATCCCGGCTATTTGGCAGAGGCTAAGGTCGTACTCGCAACTACGAAGAATTTTGACCATCGTATTTATTTGGGAAAAGGCATTTACGGCGATGTGCATCTTCGGTACCGCAGGAATAAGTTTATCATCAACGAATGGACCTATCCAGACTATCGGGACATGCTCGTCATCGATTTTTTTGCGCGGTTAAGAAAAAAATATATGCCAAAGTATCACCAGCTACTGCAGCAGCGAAAACAAGGATCATTTTATGAACCAGGGATTGACCTATAAAGCAGCCGGGGTCGACATTGACGCTGGGGAAGAGAGTGTTAAGCGAATCAGAAAATTGGCGAAGACCACGTTCAATGATCGTGTGCTCCGGGACATCGGTTTATTTGGAGCGTTCTATCGTCTTCATTGCCAGCCCATGAAGCAGCCGGTGCTTGTTTCCAGCGTGGACGGTGTTGGAACGAAGCTGAAAATCGCCTGTATGGCTGGCATTCACGATACTGTGGGCGAAGATCTAGTCAATCATTGCGTCAATGACATCATGACCTCTGGTGCCGAACCGCTATTCTTTTTGGATTACCTGGCGCTGTCCCAGTTATCGATTGATGTAGTGGAGCAGATTGTGGCTGGAATGGTACGTGGGTGTCGTCAAGCTGGGTGTGCATTGATTGGTGGAGAGACCGCTGAGATGCCCGGGTTTTACCAACCCGGCGAGTACGATATATCTGGCACCATGGTCGGCATTGTGGAGGAGGAGCAAATCATCGACGGCTCCAAAATTCAGCGCGGCGATATTTTGATCGGACTGCCGTCCAATGGGCTGCATACCAACGGCTACTCGCTCGTGCGAAAGATATTTTTTGATCTGCATCAACTCAAAATTGACGATTATATCGAAGAGTTGGCTACCACGCTAGGAGAAGAATTGCTCCGGGTTCATCGAAGCTATCGCCATCAAATTTCAGCCCTAAAAGATCAGCCATTTTTGCACGGCATGTCCCACATCACCGGGGGCGGCATAGAGGGGAACACGAACCGGATTTTGGCTCACGACATGAAGTTGAAAATCGATTGGGAGAGCTGGCCGCGCCTGGAGATCTTTCATTTGATTCAACAAATGGGCCAGTTGGCTGAAGCAGAAATGCGCCGGGTTTTCAATCTGGGGATCGGCTTTATTTTTATCGTTGACAAACATGCTGTCGAGCAAGCGATGGCGCTTTTAGATGGGCTCCATGAACGTTATTATGTGATTGGAGAGGTGAGTTGAATCAAAAGTTAAAAACGACCGTTCTTGGCGCTGGCAGTTGGGGGATCGCCCTTTCGCTGGTGCTGGATTATAACGGTCATCAGGTAAAGCTCTGGGAATTTCGACCCGATGCCGCCGAACGATTGCAGAAAACTCGGGATGCGAAAGAATTTTTGCCAGGAATCATGTTGCCACCCTCCATTCAAGTGATCAATGATTTTCAGGTGGCATGCGCTGATGCGGACATTCTTGTCATCGCTGTTCCGTCCCATGTCGTTCGCTCAGTCGGAGAAAGGCTAAACCAAATTCATTTCAACAACCCGCCGGTGCTGATCAATGTTGCCAAAGGGATCGAGAATGAAACGCTGATGCGAATGTCCGAGGTTCTGCAACAGACCATTACCTGGGCGAACCCGACCAACATCGTGACGCTTTCTGGCCCAAGCCATGCCGAGGAGGTGAGCCGGAAAATTCCAACGGCTATTGTGTCGGCAAGCAAGAATATGGCGGCTGCAGAGCTGGTTCAGCAGACCTTTATGAATGAATTTTTTCGAGTTTATACCAATTCAGATATTGTGGGTGTCGAACTGGGTGGTGCATTGAAGAACATCATTGCGATTGCGGCTGGGATCTGCGATGGCGCTGGATTTGGAGATAACACAAAAGCCGCATTACAGCCCCGGGGGTTGGTGGAAATCGTCCGATTGGGTATGGCGATGGGGGCAGATCCGATTACTTTTGCCGGGCTTTCTGGCATGGGCGATCTGATCGTGACCTGCATGAGCCGACACAGCCGAAATCGGTATGTCGGTGAACAAATTGGCAAGGGCCGCAAATTGGATGATATTTTAAAAGAAATGGTCATGGTCGCTGAGGGAGTGAAAACGACCAAATCGGCCTATGCATTGAGCAAAAAATATCAAGTGGAAATGCCGATCACCGAGCAGGTCTATCAGATCTTGTTCGAGGGCAAAGATGCCAAAGTCGCACTAAAAGAATTGATGCTTCGAGGTCCAAAAGAGGAGCGCTGGGGATAAGAAAATCAAGAGGTAGCGGCTATTCATGTCGATGCTCATGTCAATGAGCCATTTTTATCGCACCATGGGGATTTGAATGAACCCATATCATGTGATTTACGAATGGCTCGGCATATTGAAGTGCTTTTGGAATTTTGCACCAAAAAGGATTCTCTTTCGATCCATTCAAGTGCCCGATTGACCTGCGTTCGATCCTCCAACCAATGGTTGATCATCAAGCTTAATATTGACTGAATTTAAATTTTCACAAAAATGACTCTGTTGATCTCGAGTAATTGCTGAAGAAGAAAACGCCGAAGGAGCTGCACGGATGAAAAATGAAACTTATGTTCAGGATATTGCCAAATTTGAAGGACAGGAAGTCACAATTCGTGGCTGGTTATATAATCGAAGATCGAGCGGGAAACTGCACTTTCTCCTGGTTCGCGATGGAACTGCTATCATTCAAGCGGTAGTATCAAAAGCCGATGTTCAGGACTCGGTATTCGAGCTCTGTGATAGCCTGCCTCAAGAATCGTCGATTATGGTGACTGGTAGAGTGGTGAAAGATAAGCGGGCACCAATTGGCTATGAGATACAGGTCAAGGACGTTCAATTGGTGCAAGCGGCCGAGGAATATCCGATTACGCCCAAAGAGCATGGCATAGAATTCTTGATGGATTTGCGGCATTTATGGCTGCGATCCTCCAAGCAGCATGCGATTCTGCGGGTACGCCATGCGGTGATTCGTGCCTGTCGCAATTTTTTTGATGATAGAGGATTCACGCTCATTGATGCCCCAATTTTTACCCCAGCCGCCTGTGAAGGCACGACCACGTTGTTTGAGACAGATTATTTTGGTTCCAAAGCGTATCTTACTCAGAGTGGCCAATTATACATGGAAGCGGCCGCCATGGCGTTCGGCAAGGTCTATTGTTTCGGTCCGACGTTCCGCGCTGAGAAATCGAAAACACGACGCCATTTAACTGAATTCTGGATGATTGAACCAGAGATGGCTTATTGCGATCTGGATGGCGATATGGAAATCGCTGAGGAATTCGTTGAATACGTCGTGCAAACAGTGATCCAAGCGTGTGGCCAGGAGCTGAAGGTGCTGGAGCGTGATGTATCCAAACTGGAGATGGTTAAACGTCCGTTCCCTCGGATCAGCTATGATGAGGCAGTGCAAATTCTGAAACGTGCTGGGGTGGAATTTCAGGATGGCAATGATTTCGGTGGGACGGATGAGACTGTGATCTCAGAGCAATTCGATCGGCCAGTAATGGTGCATCGATATCCAGCGGCAGTAAAAGCGTTTTATATGAAAAATGATCCCAACGATCCGTCGAAGGCGCTGTGTGTCGATGTCCTGGCTCCGGAAGGATATGGTGAGATCATTGGTGGCGGCCAGCGCGAGGACGATCTCCATATTTTAACCCAGAAGATTCAGCAGCATAACTTGCCCATGGACGCATTCGATTGGTACCTGGATATCCGAAAATACGGATCGGTCCCGCATGCCGGGTTTGGCATGGGCATCGAACGAACCGTCGCCTGGATCTGTGGCCTCAAACATATTCGCGAGGCGATCCCATTTCCACGTACCATCTATCGCTTAAAACCGTGATCGTATCGTGGATAAAGCGGCCGATCCGAGGCAACGACATTATATTGCAATGTTTCAGAATCGTGCTCAGGTTCTTATTACATCCCTTACGATGAGCAAGGCGCTGATGGACGTTCGTTGAAAATTCCAACGACCCGTTCAAATATTATGGTATCTGCCGAATGGTAATCAGCCTGAAATTCAACCAAGAGTTAGGAAGATGCAAATTTCTTCCGTCAGGTTAACAATTAAGGCAGACTGATAGATAGGCATTTCTATTGGCGACTGGTTTCATCAACGGTTCAGAGCGGGATTCTATCCGTCAATTAGCAGATGCATTACGCGGATCAATTGGATTCTGAATTTTGCCAATTGGCCGGATGAAAATGATCGCGTGAACCAGGCTGATGATGCTTATAAGAATTTCAATGCTAAAAATTTTAATTGACATCAGTTTTGTTCATCAAATTGCTTGAAGAGATTCTTTGGCATGGTTACCAAAACCACGAAGATTATTGGAGTCATTGGTCAAGGCAAAGACTGTCCCCCAGAGCTATTGCAAGCCGCAGAGGAAGTGGGCTACCACATTGGCCAGCGGCAGGGGATTTTGATCTGCGGCGGTCTTGGCGGCGTTATGGAGGCGGCCTGCTATGGCTGCAAATCTGGAGGGGGTGTGACGATTGGGGTGCTGCCGGGCGCTCAAAAAGCCGATGCCAACCAATACGTGGATATCCCCATTATCACCGGCATGGGGGAAGCCAGAAATCTCATTATCGTTCGATCTGCGGACGTGCTGATTGCCATTGGAGGAAAATACGGGACACTGTCGGAAATCGCCTTTGCGCTTAGCTTCGGCAAGCCAATTGTGGGGCTGCATACCTGGCAGCATTTTCAACAAATCATTCATGTGGACACCGCTGAGCAGGCGGTGAACACCGCATTCAAATTAATCGAGTGATGCAATCGTTCTGCTATGGTGCTAATGGAGGCATTTCTTGCCGATAGAGAGAATGGCCATTTCTTTTCGTTCGATCACCCGCGGACACATCGAAGCCATGAGTTATTTATTAGCTGTTGTGTAGATGGCCAATTTCTTGTTCGGCAATTATGGACATCTTGACATGCCAATTCAGAAAGGAGCCTTATGGACATTGGTGCACATATTCTTGTGTATGGGTTGGTGCAAGGCGTGGGATTCCGCTGGTTTGTTGAACGCGAAGCGAAGAAATTGGGTCTGAAAGGTTATGTGAAGAATCTCTTCACTGGCGAGGTCGAGGTTGTGGTAGAGGGCGATCGCGGCATGATCGAGGAATTAATAGAGGTATTGCGGGTAGGGAACCGCGCTTCCCGAGTTAAGGATGTGAGAGTTACGTGGCGACCCTTTGAGAATAAATACACAGATTTTCGGATTACTTTTTAATGAACTCTAGTTTCAAAAATCGCAGGCCGACATGTCATGTCCGCGCGGGAGGCATCTCCACTCTAAATTCGCTGAAAAATTGGCTATTAAAGAGATTTCCGCATTCGCCGCAATGACATGGCCTTTTTAAATTCCGCATGTTGCAACAAAAACCAGACAACTATTTTCTGCAAACCTAAAAGTGCGAGCCTATATTTGTATCGTCACTCATGATCGGTGATGCTTAACTTGATCTGAATAATAGGGCAAAACGAGGTTTTGTCGCCATGCTTGCTGCGCGCGGATTGAGGGATAGGGAGATAGCTTTTTTCACGATGATTGTTATTGCAGGCACTGGTTGCTGAACAATAAAAAATGCCAAAGGTGTAGACGAATAGAGGAGATTTGGATATGGAAGAGTTAAAAGCGAAGATCCGGAACGTGCCTGATTTTCCGCGGCCGGGGATTGGATTCAAGGATATTACAACGCTTATTAAAGATGGGGCTGCATTTCACCAGGCGATTGAGGCGATGGCCCAATGGTATAATCCAAACGAGATCGACCTGGTTTTGGGAATTGAATCGAGGGGATTTATTTTTGCGGCTGCACTTGCATATAAATGGGGCAAAGGCATGGTGATCGTCCGCAAGCCCGGCAAATTGCCAGCAGAAAAAGTTCGCGAAGAGTACTCCCTGGAATATGGGACGGATGCCATCGAAATTCATAAAGATGCCATCGCCAGAGGGCAACGGGTTTTGGTGGTCGATGATCTTTTAGCGACAGGGGGCACCGTCGCAGCTGCTTGCCGATTGGTTGAAAAGCTTGGTGGGAAAGTCGCCGGCATCGCATTTTTAATTGAGCTCAGCTTTCTAAAGGGAATTGAACGATTAAAAAATTATCGCGTCAATTCGTTAATAACATTTGACAGTGAATAATGTTATAGCAAGCGAAATTGTGCTTGACTTTTTTTAATTTTGTTAATATCTTTGGTCAATTGAAAACTCGTTTGGGTTCCAAAATGTAGAAATCAGTTTAGCGCTGTCATGCCCGAATACGCCGGCATGGCATGTCAAATCAAAATTGGAGTTTTGCAGTCGAAAAAAATTCTGGTTGCAAAATAGTCATAGAGTTAACTATGGGACATTAGCCATGAAACAACGACTAGTCTGGCCGTTGGTGGTGTTGCTTATCCTGCAATCGGCGCTGTTCGCTGGGGGAAAATGGTACAACTATTATGAAGATGGTCTCAAACAGATGGCGTTGGGAAATTGGGCTCAAGCCATCGAAAATTTTCGCGAAGCTTTGAAAACTCAAGATCGAGATGTCAAAACGATCAAAACTTACGGAATGCACTACATCGAGTATTTTCCCCACCGTGAAATCGGCATTTGTTATTATCATTTGGGCCAATATGACCTCGCCAAGGCGGAACTGACGTTGTCCCTCCAGCAAGAATATTCAGCACGTGCGCAAGAATACCTGATAAAACTCGGCGGCTCTGCTCCAATCCAAATCGAAACTCCAGTAACAATTCATCCGACCAAAAGCGACCAAAAAATTGTTCCGCCGCCTCCGAAAGTTGTAACAGCTCCCGAGCCTGAAAAATTGGTTGGGGAACGAATGGGAATTGCGGTTTTGCCATTTCAAACCAAAGGATTGGGGGGTGAAATCGGTGAGATCAACGTTGTGGAGCAGATGATGACCACCTTTTACAACCTCAACCGATTCAAACTATTTGAGCGAACCCAGTTGGAAAAGATACTGGAGGAGCAAAAGCTGGGGATCGCTGGCATTGTCGACGCGGCCACTGCTGCTGAGATCGGCAAGGGGATTGGGGTGGATGCCATTGTGCTGGGAAGCATTACTCGGGCGGGGTCGAGCATTGCCATTGATGCCCGGCTGATCGATACGGAAACTGCCCAGATCATTACGGCGCAGGATGAGATGAGCCATCGGACTTCGATTCAGGACCTCAAGGAAATGATTAATCGGCTGGCGCAAAAGATCTCTCAGGACTTGCCTTTGGTAGAAGGGTCTGTCATTCATGTGAGTGGCGACAAATTGACGTTGGATGCTGGTTCCAATAAAGGTCTGAAAAAAGGGATGAAATGCATCGTCTATCGCGAGGGCAAGGAGATCGTTCATCCCATAACAAAAAAGGTTTTGGGCAAAGAAACAGAAGAATTAGGCCAGCTAAAATTGATTCAAGTGATGCCAGAGTATTCTGTTGGGCAGGTGATCCCAAGCAAGGCTGGCTTTTTCGAAGTGGGCCATAAGTTTGTGACCAAATAAGACATCCCTGAAAAGACATTGACCATCTGGATCGTGAGAAACAGCTTGGTCGGCAGGATGTGGCTGATCCAGAATCAAAATGACTGTTGTCACTTTTCAGTTTGATGCGCGTTGTTCAATTAAATTGTGGGAAGGAGGTAGTATGAAAAAATTTCATATTGTCATCCTGCTGATTATTGTCATTGCCGCGATCAGTCAGGGACTATCGTTTGCTCAAGGAAACATCGATTTTAATTTTATCGGCGCTGGTGCACGAGCTCGCGCTATGGGAGGGGCTTTTATCGGTGGTGCGGATGATGCTACGGCTGCCTCATGGAATCCTGCGGGTCTGACCTTCCTGGAGAAGCCAGAAGTTTCCGCAACCTATGTCTATTCTTCCGTGTATCAAAGCATTGACGATGAATCAGTGGAAGACCTCGGTTTGAGCCACGGCTATGTCAATTTCATCAGTGCTGCGTTTCCCATTTCAATCGGAACCAATAATATTGTTGGGTGTATTGCGTATCAACGAATGATCGATTTGTTCGATAAGCAAGAAGCCTATCTGCAAGACATTTATAACAACCAATATTGGTACGACACGAAGCAGAAGGGCGGGGTAGATGCTGTGTCACCTTCTGTTGGGGTACAGCTTTCTCCGCAGTTCTCATTGGGCCTGTCCTACAATATTTATCTAGGCAATTCAATCACCAAATGGGTCTCCTGGGATACCAATCAGGAGGTCGAAGCCCCCAAGGAACACTATAGCGGCGGCAATGTATCCTTAGGTGCGTTGTTCGATCTGGGCAAATTCCGGATCGGTGGCGTTTTTAAGACGCCTTACACATTGAAAGCAAAACGGGATGAAGCGATGAATGTCAGTGGACTGATTAATTTCTTCGGCTATGAACTAGAGATGAAAATGCCTGGCATGTTCGGCGTGGGTGTCATGTACGAACCAACGCCGAAGCTGCGACTTGCCGCTGACTATGAAATGCGCGGTTTTTCCAATTTTGAGACGCGGCTAAAATGGACTTCGCCAGACCTGTCCGATCTCAATACCGGCCAATTTGAAAAAGCCGAATGGGAGAATGTCAATCAATTTCGGCTTGGCGCAGAGTATTTGGTGTCCGTCGGCAATAGTTTTGTTCCTTTGCGGATTGGGCTAAAAACCGAACCAAAGCCTTACAAAGACATCAATGATGATCAGGTGATGGGCGCTGCGCTCACCATGGGCGTTGGGCTTGTTGCGAAAAGCTTCACATTAGCCGCTGCGCTCGAATATAGCGCCCTGAGCTTGAGGTACCAATATTTCGACGGCTTCAGTTATACGGAATCAGAACTCACCAACAGCCAAGTAAACTTCCTGCTTTCTGGAATTTTTTACTTCGGCAAGTGATATTGACAACTCGTTTTCATTCGATCTCATGAAAAGCGGAACATGTAGTTCGGTTGTTCCGCTTTTTTATTATGTTGACATTCAGCAAAATTTTTTGTATGTTAATTTTCCGATCAAAATCAAATAGGGAGCAATTTTTTTGAGAGGAATGAAGCAAAAAATCTTAGTCATTGTTGGGCTGATTTGGCTCTTTGGTTGTGCGGAGCGAGATCGGTTAAATCCTATCGATCCGAAGAACCGGATCACTGGTGGTCGACCGCAGCGCTTGCAGATCTATTCAGATCTTAATACGATCGTTTTGCTATGGGATCGTTTGGAGCTACAGGGGATTCATGGCTATCAAATTTATCGAAGCAGTGCCATTGATTCGAATTTTAGACCGATAGCGTTGGTGCCAGCGGACTCCAGTCGGTTTATCGATCGAGGTGTCGTATATGGGCAGCATTATCGCTATTTTCTTACGGTGATGGCCGATGATTTTGAGACGCCAAGCAGCGATACCGTTGGGATTGTGCCGGGACCGACCAATCTTTGGGCAACAGATGTGTATAATCGCCGGCTGATCAAGATTTCACATGATGGCAGCCACGAAATCCAACAAATTGGCGTCGACGGTCACCCATGGACCATTGCCTACGATGCCGAACAACGCATGATCTGGTACAGCGATGTGCTTCAAAATCGCATCTATCGCATCCATCAAGAGGTGATAGAGATCGTTCTCGACCTTGCCTACGGCGATCCCATTGATTTGGCGATGGATCTTCAAAACAACCGCATCTGGATTGCCGATCAGAATCAGGGACGGGTGTATTTGCTCAATCGCCAGGGCCAAAAGATCGGGGAGAAAAGCGATTTCAAAAAGCCAGTGAGCTTAGATTTCGTCAGTAACGAGGGTTCTTGCTGGGTAGTCGATGCAAAGGCGAAAACTCTGAACAAACTCTCGGCAAATCTCACTTCCGTGGGCCAAATTTCAAATTTTATCAGCCCATCTAGCGTGGCAGTAAATCAAGTATCTGGTGAATGCTGGGTTGCCGATAGCAGTCGCGTCGTCCGAATTGATCTCAAAGGCAGGATTCGATTATCCATTGAGCGACCGGGGAGTTATCTGCGCTATCTATCCGTGGATTCCGAACTGGATCTCTGCTGGGTGATTGATTTTCATTTCTCTGCCGATCATTCGCGGTTGCTTTGTTTCAATAATAAAGGCGACCAACTGGTCGAGTTCGGTGGGCTGAGCTGGCCAACCAATCTCAAAGTGAATCCTTATGATCACTGCTGCGTAATAGCGGATGCTGGCAGTGGGCGATTGATAAAGGTATCGCCGCAAGGCGTGGCCATTGGCGAGGTGAATGGCTATTATTATCCCAGAGGATTATTCATCGAATTTTAGGGCAAGCTCTATGGATCAGGCAAAATTGAGAAGCAATGATGTGTGGCTGTTTGTCATTGCGATCATTCTGCTTTTCGCGTACGTTTCTTTTTACCCACAGATTTTTCCAGATGCCTCGTTGAACCTCGAGATGACCGAGGCACAGATCTCCCAGCGAGTCAATCAGATTCTCGATGAGTTAGGCTATGATACGGACCGATTTGTTCATCGGTTGACGTTGCGCCAAAATGTCGAGCAGCTTCGATATCTGCAAAAACAATTTGGCTTTCGAAAGGCCAATGAAATTATTAAAGAGAATGCAATCCCTGTTTATTATTGGAAGGTCGATCTATCTGATCGATTTGCGAAAAAAAATGTGTTTCGCTTTTCGTATAATAGCGATCAAGAAGGGTATGAAGCGGTAAAAAACGCAATAACCGACACCATTTCCCTTCAACTAAATCTTGATGGTAGATTGCTTCAACTGCTGGTCCAGTTAGGAGACAAAGCTTTGCTTGATACATCGACTTATGAGCAAGCGTTCCGGCTGGCAACCAACTTCATGAAAACGATTTATGGCGATCAATGCTCAGAGTATCATCTTGCCTCTTCCAGAGCGGAAAGCCAAGTGTCGCGGTCCGAGTATCAATTTGCTTGGGAAAAGCCACAGCCAATATATGGTGAAACCGAAATTATCAAAATCTCGATTCGGGGCAATCGGATTAATCAATATCGAACCACCTACAGCCCGCCTAAAGATGCCGCGGTGGCATCCATTCAATCAGATCTTCGAAATATTTCTGAGGGAATTTTCGCTATTGGTTTGGTAATTTTATTCATCGTGTTGCTCCTCAAAAAATTGCGCCGCGATGAAATCGAGCTGAAAAGCAACCTGGTGCTAAGCATCTTCATCGCCATCGCATGGATCTTCCAATTGGTCGTTGAATTGCAATTCGACCAGAGCAGGATTCTTGTTGCGATGTTGCTTTCCATGTTGTTCAGCACTCCATTTATTTTTATTGGCTTCTTGCTGGTCAGCAGCATCAGTGAATCAAGCGCTCGCGATGTCTGGGATGAAAAATTATTGACTTTCGATGCGCTGCGGAAACGAACAATTCTATTCCCCCAATTTTCGCTCTCAATTTTGAGAGGCCTGGCGCTGGCTTTTATCCTGGCCGGAGCTTTAGCCCTGCTGCTGAAAACGGTGGATCTGTTCCGATTGGGATATATGGATTTTGCCAAGAATCAAATGACCACAAAGTTCCTCTGGCTACCTCTGATTTATGTAGTTGCAGAGGGCCTGCGACTCAGTGGATTCTATGAGATGATTTTTCGATTGTTTTTCATTTCGATTTTGCGGCAAAAATTTAACCGCTATGGTACCATCATTCTTCTCTCCGCGGCTATCGCGGTGTTTACTTATGGTGGCTATTCAGACCTAAAACTCTCGCCTTACGCAATCAATTTGGTGATCAATTTTATCCTTGCCGCGATATTGGCGATCGCTTTCATTCGATGGGATTTCATGGCGGTTTGGATCGGTGCATTTTGTTATTATTTGCTTCGAGAGCTATTTCCATTCGTCTATCAGACCAATCTCTATTATCTTGGGAGCGGCATTGCTCTCTGGTTCATTTTTGGTGCGATGGTGGTCGTCAGCCTGATCGGCTATCGTCGTCAGGTTTCGTACGATGCGATCCAAAAATATATCCCCTCGTACGTCATTCGACGAGAGGAGCGAGAACGACTGCAGCGGGAATTTGAGATCGCCCGGCGCGTGCAGTTCAGTTTTTTGCCCCGAGCGAAGCCGAGACTTGCTGGCATCGATCTGGCAAGCATTTGCATCCCAGCGATGGAAGTGGGAGGCGATTATTATGATTTCATTGAGGTCGATGATCGGCGCCTGGGCGTGGTCATCGGCGATGTCTCTGGGAAGGGGATCTCTGCCGCCTTTCACATGACTTTAACAAAAGGATTTTTAAAATCCCAGGCGCGTGCTGGGCTTTCCCCTCGCCAGGTGATGATACACTTGAACGAGCTGTTTTATGAAAACGTGGAACGAGGCACGTTCATCAGTATGATCTATGGTATTTTCGATATGGACGCAAAAACATTCACGTTCGCTCGAGCCGGGCATAACCCATTAATCCTTCAAAAAGGTTCGAATGACAGAGTAGAACTGCTTTGTCCCAAAGGCTTGGCCCTGGGGTTAACCAAAGGCCGCTTATTCGAAAACGCTATTGAGGAGTACCATGTCCAAATTCAAAGCCAGGATATGTTCGTCTTTTACACCGATGGCTTTTCGGAGGCAATGAACGATAAAAAGGAGGAGTTTGGTGAGGAGCGGCTTCTGCACCTCATCGAGCAAAACTCTTTTTCGAGCGCTGAGCAGGTGATTGGTTTCGTGAAAGACCACGTGATGCAATTTGTTGGAGATGCCCCACAGCACGACGATATGACGATGTTGGTGGTCAGAATTTTATGAGGACGGCACTGCTATTGAGTGCCATTATGATTGGCAAAACTGGCTTTCATCTTTTGGATTTGATCAAAATTATCGTAAAGCGATTCATATATGATAAATTCTCTCAGAAAAATCATTTTCTACCAACCGCTACCAGCCGTTCTCATTACTATAGTTCTGATCCTTGATTTGGCCTCGGAGGTGAAACTTGTCCGAATCGATCTCGCACGAAATATGGTTGCACTATTGGCAATTTTCACACTGATGCCGTGGCTGAAACGCTTCCACCAAAATTTCTCCGTTCATGAGAAGGATAAATTATTTTTGGGTGCAGTCGCATCAGGTGCAATACTCAATCTCATTTATCATGGGAATGGCCTCTCCAACAATTTGCTGGTCATATTCGGGATGAGATTTTTGGTCTCGTGGCTGACAGCCATCGCTTTTGCGTTAGCGCTTTGCACCCTTCGCGACTTGATTTTTGTTCATCGCAAAAACAGCACCAGCAGAAATTTCTTTCTGCTCCTTGTTGCCATTGCCATTTACAGCCTCATCGCTCCGGCCATGCCGCTCGATAATCATCTGCGCGATGCCACCACTCCCATCACATCCACATCCGGGCACTCGTCGCTCCTCTCCAGGTTGATTTCCGGCGCAATGATCTATTTGATGGTCATAAATTCGTTTCGGCTGCAATGGATCAAGGTACTTAATAAGCGACAAAAGATCATTTCCCTCTCTCTAAGAGCGGTCGTCATGATACTGGTGATCTCGGTTTTGTTTGTGACCAAATCAGATTCGGGCCAAGCGCTCAATGCATTGTACAGTTACTCATCGGTCATCGGCAATTACGCCTGGGCTTGCCTGGTTTTCTTTTTCATCTATCTGCATTTTTCCAGCATCACCGTGCTGTTATATTTGCCAACGGCTAGCGTATACGATCGAAAAGTCAAAGAAATCTCCTCATTGCATCAATTATCTCGGATTATCTTGGGTGTTTTTGATATTGACCAACTGGCACAGATCATTTTGTCCCGAACCATTGAAGTGACCGGTGCGAATTACGGATGGCTGCTATTGCGACGAAAGGAATCGAGCGAATTTGAATTGATCGGACATCGGCATGTGCCAGAACGATTGCTTCGCTACTTATCCATGAGCAGCGAGAATGAGCTGATCCATTGGATGCTAAAGCACCGCGAGCCCCTGGCGATCGATCGCATCACCCAGCATCATCTCACCAGGGAATTGGATTATTGGAAGCAATTATCTGGCTCCCTTCTTGCTATCCCGATCATTGCGAGCGAGACTGTCATAGGCCTGTTGTTTGCGGTGAAGCAAGATGAATATGGATTTTTACCGGATGATAAAGTCATTTTGACAGCCTTTGCCAACAATGCATCAATTGCTATTGAGAATGCCCGATTGATTCAACAATCGCTTGAGCGAGAGAAATACGAGCAGGAGATAAAGATCGCCCATCAGGCGCAAATGAAATTGTTGCCCAGAACGATGCCTCGAGCGGACATGCTCGAAATTGATGCGATCTGTATCCCAGCCAACGAAGTTGGCGGGGATTATTATGATTTCTTTCAGATTGATGATCAGGACTTGGCTGTGGTTGTAGGGGATGTTTCCGGCAAAGGCGCTGAAGCAGCGTTTTATATGGCCGAAGCCAAAGGGGTCCTCGAGTCGCTTAGCAGCATTTATCCATCGCCGAAAGAATTGCTGGTGCATGCCAATAAGATTTTTTATCAAACGTTTGATCCGAAAACCTTTTTTAGTGCCATTTATTGCGTGTTCAATTTGAGTGACAAGAGATTAACCTTCTGTCGGGCAGGCCATTGCCCGCTCATTTACTGCGCCAAAAATAGCGCACGAGCTGTCCTGATAGAGCCAGATGGGCTGGGACTGGGGTTAGAGGCGGGCGAAAAATTTGCCCTTACGTTAACTGAGCAAGCGATTCAACTGGGCTCGGGGGATGTCTTGTTCCTTTATACGGACGGCCTGGTCGAGGCCAGGAACTCCCGACATGAGGAATTTGGGGAGCAAAAATTATGCGACATCGTTCTGCGCCACCGTGGCAAAGGCGTTGCCTCCATTAAAGCTGAGGTCCTGAACCAGATTCATTCTTTTGTCAGCGGTCATCCCCAGCATGACGATTTGACCATGGTGGTGATCAAGGTGCGATAAATTTTTGATTGCTTATTTCATGAAAAATCTGTATATTTTCTTTTAATTGATCGGATCCGCAGCGGAAGAGAATCCATTGCAAATTGCTTTCGATCAAGCTGATTCATCATCAATAGCCAATTTTAATTGCCAGGAGCGCTGTATGGAATCATTTGAGGTAACAAGACGGCAGGATGGGAATGTTGCAATTCTTGATATCAAAGGGTATTTGGATGCCCACACTGCGCCGCGCTTGGAAAAGGAAATCCAATCGCTGGTGGATGAAAATCGTTACAATATCGTAGTAAATTTTAAAGATCTCGTTTATATCAGCAGTGCTGGGTTGGGAGTTTTCATGGGATTTATTGAAAACATTCGCGCCAATCATGGCGACATCAAATTGACCAATATGTCGCCGAAAATCTATCGGGTGTTCGATCTGCTGGGGTTTCCAACCTTGTATGATATCTTCGATGACGAACAACAGGCGATTAAAAAATTCAAAGTCCGATGACTGCAATCTGGAGCCGATTGTGATCTCAAATAATATCCGCTATCAGCTCAAAATACCTGGCGAAACCGATAATCTTGAAATCATCCGCCAATTTGTTTCAAGTATCGCCGAGAAAGTCGGATTCACTGCCGATGATATCAATAAGATCGAACTGGCTGTTGATGAAGCATGCGCCAACGTTATTAAGCATGCGTATACCAAAGAGTCAAAAGGGTTAATCGATATAGCTATTGAGATTGATTACAAGAAACTCGTGATCTTCATCACTGACCATGGTAAGGGCTTTGACGTTCATCAGATTTTGCAAAAAGATGTGAAAGAATATCTTGCGGAATTGCGGGTGGGAGGCCTAGGCATCTATTTGATGAAGGCCTTAATGGATGAGGTGGAATTTGATTCTCAACCTGGGGTCAAAACCCAGGTGAAAATGGTAAAATATTTTTTGAAAAACGGCAAATTAAAAACGAATAGCGCCAATGAATCCTGATCGTCAGGAAATCCAATATGCCCCCCCACCATTCGAGGATGTCGCTGATGGTATTAGCCGTCTCTTAGATGAAAAATTGATGGAATTGGAGTCCCTGTTTGAAGTCAGTCAGACCTTAAATTCTTCGCTGAACCTCAAATCGATCCTCGATAACATGCTGCTCACTCCCATGGGCAAAATGATGATAACCCGCGGCATGGTATTGCTGTTTGGCGAGGATGATCAATTGCGAGTCGAGACGCTGAAGGGCTTGCCGAAGCAGCTCCTTGGTCAGACCGTGTCATTAACCCCTATGATATCCGAACCAAGTTTGGTGGATGACTTAGTTCATCGGTCTATCGCTGGCATCGATTTTTTTGTTCAGCATCAGTTGATCTTATTGTTGCCGATTCGCAGTAGCGATAAGACATTAGGGCTGATCGGTTTCGGCAAAAAGATTTCCGGAAAAAATTACGTCAAATCAGAGATCGAATATCTGAAATCGTTGGCCAATATCGCTGCCACTTCTATTGAAAATGGCTTGATGGTTCTCCGGCTCCAGGCAGTGAATCGGCAATTGGACAAAAAAATTCAAGAATTGAATACGCTGTTCGATATCGGCAAGGAACTGAATTCCACACTGGATCGAGACAAAATCATTAATCTGTTAAGCTACGCAGTGATGGGGGAGATGCTGGTCAATCGGTGCCTGGTCTTTGTGGAAGAAGAGAAGAAGATGAAATTGGCCATATCCAAAGGTCACAAAAATCAGGTTGAGCTGCGGCAATTTGAGGAACCGGCTTTATTAGAAACGCTCGGGGCGATTCATCAACCTATTCATTTGCAGCCAGAGGTGCCAATTTCACCTCCATACTCGATTTTTCAACAGGCTGGTTTTCGAGCGATCATCCCCATGAGGATCCAAAATCAAACCAAGGGGGTGTTGGCAATTGGTGAGCGAATTACCGGGCAGGAGTTTGAACAGCACGATTTGGAATTTTTGTTTACTTTAGGCAATGAGGCCATGATCTGCCTGGAAAACGCCCGATTATTTCAAGAAATGCTGGAAAAGCAGCGCCTGGAAGAAGAACTGGCCCTGGCGCGAGAAATTCAGCAAAATTTGCTGCCGCAACAATGCGTTAAATTGACAAATTATGATATTGATGCGATTAATGTCCCGAGCTTTCAGGTGAGCGGTGATTATTTCGATTGTATTCGACTTAGCGATGATAAAATATGTCTTGCGATCGCTGACGTATCCGGGAAGGGGATCGGCGCTGCATTGTTAATGGCGAATCTCCAAGCCGTATTGCACGCCTTGATCGACGCCAATGCATCGTTAACCGAGGTCGCTTTTAAAATCAACAATCTTATTTTTAAGAATACCCATTACGACAAATTTATCACTTTCTTTTTTGGCGTATTGGACATCCAACACAACCGCTTTACTTATGTAAATGCGGGTCACAATCCGCCTATCTGGATGCATAGCAATGGTAGCCTGAAGCGCTTGGACAAGGGCGGAGTCATTTTAGGGATGATGCCAAATCTTTCCTATCAACAAGAAACCATCCAACTGCAATATGGCGATTGGATTGTGATGTATACCGACGGTGTTTCTGAGGCGGTGAACGCAGCAGATGAGGAATATGAAGAACATCGGCTCATTGAAGTAATAAAATCAAACCGCAACCAGTCAGCCAGTTATATGAAAGATCAGATCTTAGCCAGCGTTCGAGAATTTGCTTTTGGTCAGCCGCAGCGGGATGATATCACCATTTTATGTGTGGTTCACCGCGGTGCGACAGAAACGATGGATTGCAGCAGTAAACAATGAAAATGAAAAAAAATTTGGAACGAGGAAGGCATATACATGTCATCGATTTTAATTGCAGATGATGATAATGCGATTTTACTCTTATTATCAAAGGTTCTGGGAGCCAACGATCACGAACTGACTTTGGCCAATAATGGCAAAGAGGCATTAGAACGAATTAAAGAAAAAACCTTTGATTTGATCATTTCCGATTTGCAAATGCCCGAGGTCAATGGAATTGAGGTGCTACAGGCAGGGAAGAAAAAGAGCGCCGAGACCGAGGTGCTTATTCTCACTGGGCACGCCAGCATAAAATCGGCCGTCAGCGCTATGAAATTGGGCGCCTTCGAGTATCTCACCAAGCCAGTAGACGTGGAAGAGCTGCGGCTCAAGGTGGCACAAGCGTTAAAACATCGACAATTGAAGATCGAGATCGAGCGCCAGCAGCGGAAAATCGACGAATATAATGAAATGATCCAGCACGATCTAAAATTGGCAGAACAAGTTCAGCAGAGCCTGGTTCCACTGCCGATTAGCAATAGCAAGATCGATATTGGGCTTAAGCATCTGCCAATGATCGGCGTCGGAGGCGATTTTGCGGACATCTATTATGACGGCGAGCAATACATTTACATCACGATGATCGACATCACTGGGCACGGCATCACTGCAGCGCTGTTGGTGAATCGAATTTGCAGCGAGATTCGAAGTCTGGTCCGCGATGAATTTGAGCCCAATGAGATTCTCTATAACCTGAATAATTTCGTGATCGATATTTTTCAGCGAACCGGCATGTTTTTGACCATGTTCACTTCAAAATTGGATCTTCATGCCAATAGCTTCACCTATGCCGGGAGCTCTCATCCGGCCATTGTTTTGTGGAAGCAAAACAGCGACAAGTTTCAAAAATTGTCCTCGCAGAACATGATCATCGGTTTTGAAAAGCAACCTGTGGAAAATTTCTTGCAGGATACGATTCAATTGGATAATGGAGATAAGCTGTTCTTCTATACTGATGGAATCATCGAGGCCGAGAACGACGAGCGAGAGCAATTTGGCATGAAAAGATTGCTCTTTATCATCGATCAAATGAAACATCACGCTTCTCAGGAGATTGCAGAGCGGGTGGTAAGTTATATGCAGGAACAACAGTTCACGCACATTCGAGATGACATCTTTATCATCGTCTCACACCTCCTTTAGAAGTGATTCGTTGTTTTTATCGCGGGGCTTCCCATTAAAAGTCCACGAGGCACCATTGTGGGAAGCTTAAGCGGGGGACAAAACGATTGATATACTCGTTATGGGATAATGCTCCATCGCTGCTATCATTTCTGCGAACAGGATATTCAACTTATTTCCAATTTGCAAGTAAGGGAAGGATCCCCCGAAATGACGCGATAAAATGACCCATAACGAGTCTATCCGGCTACTATTTTGGTCGAATTTGAGCTATTCAATGAATTCGATATCCATGCGGACGGTTCGCTGGAAAATTGAATAGAGGTCCTTCAAGAAATTCCCTTCGACATCCATCTTGACCGCCATGGTGAAAAATACATATTCCACAGGAATCCGTTCGACTTCACGTCCCTGACCAATCCGTTCCATTTTATTTTTTACGGTAAAATCTTCGATACTGACGTGGTCAAAAGCTACATCGTTATCGTAGGCATCATGCGGCGAAAATTTGACCCGAATGAGGCGCTTTCGAAAACCAGCGAAGAGATCGGAGATCTGCAGCGTATTGTTTAGTTTTGCTTCCCCTTTAAAAACCAGCTTATTCAGCACCTCTTTTGTCTCAGGGTCTTTTTCTTGTTTGGGTTGAAATGCAGTGATTCGAGTGTCATCAAATGTACTGTTCATCGCTCATCCTTAAATTTGGTTCATGAAAATTCGGGTTTGTGAGGCGCAAAATATAAGCAATAAAGGTGAATAAATCAAGCTCGATTTTTCATATTTTTGGATATTGAGAGTTGCAAGATGAACCAATTGGCTCATGTTGCAAAATACAGAAGGCTACTCAACGTTGTCATTCGTTTCCGGCAATTCGCATACGGCATGACATGTCAAGATGTCAGATGAGATCACGGTCAGCAAATTGGTTCGGATCGTCAGAAGAAATGATTGGGACCTTCTAAAATTTCGCTTGATATTTAAGAAAAATATCAATATCTTCCAGCGATTTTTATAAAAGGATTTAGGATAATTTGAAAAGGAAGGACGGATGATGGACTCAAACATTACGCGGAGGAGCTTTTTTAAAGGGATTTCTGGACTGGGGCTTTCGTTTTTGTCGTTTCCAGCTTGGTTGAATGTTCAATCTCAAAGATCTTCATCCCCAAAAATTCCTATCATCCTTTGCAGCAGAGGAGAGGACTGGGGAAAAAAAGTAAACGAACCAGGTTGGGAGATCCTTGTGCGAGGCGGCCACATTCTTGACGCGGTGGAAAAAAGCGCCAACGTGGTCGAGCTTGATCCTGAGGATACATCAGTCGGTTATGGCGGTTTCCCCAATGAGGAGGGGGAAGTGGAATTAGACGCATCGATCATGTATGGCCCAACGCATTCGTGCGGAGCTGTCGCCTCATTGCGCTATATCAAAACACCAAGCTCGGTGGCTCGATTGGTGATGGAACGGACCGACCATATTTTATTGACTGGCAAAGGTGCATTGCGATTTGCCTTAGCTCATGGTTTTAAAAAGGAAAACTTGCTCACGGAAAAAGCGCGCCTAGCCTGGTTGCGCTGGAAAGAGAACCTCAGCGATCAAGACGACTGGCTGCCTCCGAAAGATGGCAAGTATATTGAGCGCCCCAGTGGCACCATCAATGTCCTGGCCGTGGATCGCAACGGCGACATCGCCGGGATTACTACAACCAGTGGATTGGCATTTAAGATTCCTGGTCGCGTTGGCGATTCTCCAATTATTGGCGCTGGTTTGTACGTTGACAATCAGGTCGGCGCAGCTGGAGCCACCGGGCGTGGTGAAGAGGTGATTCGGACCTGCGGTAGCTTTTTGGTCGTCGAACTCATGCGCCAGGGGAAAACACCCCAACAAGCCTGCGAAGCCGCGTGTCAGCGCATCATCGATGTAAATGGCGGCATCGAGGAGATCAAAAAGAAAAGATTCAATGACAAATTTATCGCCGTTAACAAACAAGGTGAAGTTGGCTGTGCGGAAATTATTGGTTCGCCCAAGCATCCGCCACAAATTTCTTATATCAACAGCACTGGATTCCATGTTTACAGCGGTTCCATTTTGATTGAGATATGATGCCGAAATCAAGGTGGAACTGGTCGGCCGCACGATGGGCAGAAAAGCGGTCAGCGGCAATCCACCAGGCATTGAAAAATGTCTTGCATTATTGGAATTTTATTATTAAATTTGCCCCATGAATCAGTTCAGTGATGCCCGGCGAAGAATGGTGGAAGATCAACTGGTGAGGCGGGGGATCAGCCACCCAGCGGTTCTGAAAGCCATGCGCAAGATCAAGCGGCATCTATTTGTTGCGAAGAAAGATTGGGAGCGGGCCTATGATGATACCCCGCTATCCATTCCATGCTCGCAAACCATCTCACAACCCTATATGGTCGCGCTGATGACCGAATTGATTGAGCCGAACAAGAATAAAAAGGTGCTCGAAATTGGAACCGGCTCGGGTTATCAGACCGCCATATTAGCGGAGACGTGTGGGCAAGTGTATTCAATTGAACGGCATCAGGAACTGGTCGATCGCGCCAAGGAGGTCCTTGACGAGCTGGGATATGCCAATGTCGAAATCAAATGCGGTGACGGCACCATGGGATGGCCAGAGCAAGCCCCGTTTGATGCCATCATCGTGACCGCTGGTGCACCCGAAATTCCAGAATCGCTGGTGCAGCAGTTGGCTGATGGCGGGCTCATGGTGATCCCAGTTGGAACTCAATATCGACAAAACTTAGAGCTGATCAAAAAAAGGGGAGACTCTTACACCACAAAAACGGTGTGCGGTTGCATTTTCGTACCATTAATTGGCAAGGAGGGCTGGGAGGAGTGAGCACAAATTCATCGGAGATCGACATCGGGATGGCAACAACAGCGCAGCGAAGCAGTTTCATTCGAAGGTTGTATGATTGGGTACTACATTGGGCAGAGACTCCCTATGGTTCATTGGCACTTATTGTTTTAGCGTTCGCGGAATCGTCATTCTTCCCAGTTCCGCCAGATGTTTTATTGATCGCTTTGGCCATTGCGATGCCAAAACGATCGTTCTTTTATGCATTGGAAACCAGCATCGCATCGGTGTTAGGTGGCGTCCTCGGTTATTATATCGGCTTCGCTTTGATGGATGCGATCGGCTGGCGCATCATTGATTTTTATAACGCCCGTGATCTATTCACCGAGCTGTTTAAAACATTTAATGAATATAACTTTTGGGCGGTATTGATCGCTGGAATCACACCGATTCCCTATAAAGTGTTTACGATTTCCGCTGGAGCGGCTAATGCGAATTTCGCCGTTTTCCTAATGGCATCTATTCTTGGACGTTCGATTCGCTTTTTCGCGGTGGGTACTTTGATATTCCTCTTCGGCGAGCGAATCAGGAATTTTATCGACAAATATTTCAATTGGCTGTCCATTGTTTTCGTTGTGCTATTGATTGGCGGTTTCATTCTCATCAAATATGTTTTTCGTTGATTGTCCAATTGTCAATCGTCTTTGCCAGAGAATTATCGCGCAGAGGCATTTGGATTGAATATCGGGGCGTAGCGCAGCCCGGGTAGCGCGCTTGCTTCGGGAGCAAGAGGTCGGTGGTTCAAATCCACTCGCCCCGACTAAGATTGATAATGGGTCATTATGTTGACCCATTTTTCATTCATGCCCTGGTAGCATCCACGGAGCATCTGAAAATGGCAGCAATGATTGGGGGGATGCAAAAAACTATCTTTCCGATTCCCTGGACCATATTGATTGTTCGTTTATCATTCGTTTTGAATCATAAGCGATGGACCAACACAATATTCTTTTAATCAATCCATGGATTTTTGATTTTGCAGCTTATGATTTTTGGATCAAACCCATCGGCTTGCTCTCCATAGGGCATTATTTGGAGCAGCATGGCTATCGCACGCATTTGATCGACTGCCTGGATCGGTTTCATCCGCTGATACCCAAGGTAAAGCAGAAAAAATTTGGCACTGGCAAATTCATTCGGACCGAAGTGGAGAAGCCGGCAATTCTTAAGCACGTTCCTCGAAAATACTGCCGCTATGGGATGCCCGTACCGATATTCTCAGCCGCCCTCGACCAAGTCCCACGCCCTACAGCAATTTTAGTGACTTCAGGCATGACCTATTGGTATCAAGGTCCTCAATTTGCAATTCGATTGCTTCGGGAGAAATTTCCCAAAACGCCGATCGTCTTGGGTGGAATTTATGCAACATTATGCTATGAACACGCGGTTCGGCATTCTGGGGCTGACATCGTCATTAAAGGACCCGGCGAAATCGCCGCTCTGAATTTGATCGATGATTTGACAGAAAATCATCGAACGATCAATGCACCATCAGTACCATTTCCAATACCCGCTTATCACTATTATCGAAAGCTTGTCTCCATTCCAGTGATCACGTCCATGGGATGTCCGTATCGATGCTCTTTCTGTGCGTCCCATCTGCTCAGTGGCACATTTCGCCAGCGCAATCCTCATGACGTGATCGAAGAGATCGAATTTTATTATCGGCGCCGCCACGTTCGCCATTTTGCGTTCTACGATGATGCCCTGCTAATGAACCACGAGCAGCATCTATCGGTGATTCTTGATGCAGTTATTGAAAAAAAACTCAAAGTCGATTTCCATACCCCTAACGGAATGCATGCGAAACAAATTACGCCAGATTTAGCCGAAAGGATATATCGGGCCAACTTCCGAACGATCCGGCTGAGTTATGAGACGGCAAATCCACTCAGGCGATCGGACATTGGCAATAAAGTTGATGACGAAGCGCTGGCCAATGCGCTCGATTATTTGGAGCACGCTGGTTTTCAACGCAAAGCTATCGAAACCTATGTGATCATGGGATTGCCAGGGCAGACCATCGACGAAGTGGTGGAAGGTCTTTTGTTCGTCGTTAGCTTGGGGGCAAAGGCCAAGCTAACCTCATTTTCGCCAATTCCTGGAACTATGGATTGGGATCGAGCGATCCGTTTGGGCAATATGGATCCAGAAATCGATCCATTGTTGACCAATAATTCAATTTTCCCGCTGCATCGGCCTGAGTTCCCTTATGAGATGTTCCAAAAGATAAGAAATCTTTCCAAGGTGTTGAATTATGGGCTGGACCATGGAATCAATCTATTCGATCGCTCGCGATTGGCTCAAATAGCTGCAAATTACATCCGAAAGGGGTAGCTAAATCCATCACCCAACGAATTAACACGGCATGATGCTATTTGATAGGAAGGATTGAAAGGATGCAGCGTGTTCTCTACTACGATGTTGGTTTTTGAATGGAGGTGTCCAATCTAAAAATAAATTTTGCGCCTTCTCATTACAAGCGCAATGAAACGGAGCGAGACCGAGGGTGCTGATCAAGGGATAGCCCATTCTACCAGTTCGTTTGCATTGCAAAATGGGGAATTCAATTCGAAATTATCACTTCTGCCAATGCAGGAATCTCATTCAAAGCCATCATGCCGATCATATTGAAATATATAGATGCCTTTCCACCAGCCGCCGGACGGCATGACATTTCAAACTGCTTGTGGGTTTTTGCGACAAAAAGGGGCTCAGTTTATGATGAAAGCTATCAATTCAAAATTTTAGGTGCAAAAATAGATTGCTGAAAGCTTGCATTCTGCTTTAGCATTGCATTATCGCAGGAGGATTTTTCATTGGGTTTAGATGCGCCTTTTACAGAGACAATCACGATTTACATTGGTATTGCCATTGTTTTAACCGGCATTACGATGCTTGTCATTTTATTTCTAAGATCTCATGCCAAATCCGAGGAACAAAAAAAGGCAAGCAGAGATAAGCCCTCAGCTTTTTCCAAAAGTGCTACCGATTTCATCGCTTTTTTGACAAAGCTATTGCTCGGAAAAGTGGTGGATAAAACCAAAAATCGGCCGCTTGGCTGCTTATTTAGCTCATTGAGAATCGGTTTGATCTTATTGATCATCACTATTGGACTTTTGGTAATGTTTATTGGGCTTTTTATTCAACCGTTTATCAGCTTTGAGGAGGAAGACCTTGCGGCGGAGGTTCGTTGTGTTGCTGTCAATCCATCCGATCATGTGATGGAATTGGATTTGACTCGGACCAAAGGTCGATTAGCGAACGTGCCTCAAAAATATTATGTGACCGGGGACCGATGGTTCATTCGTGGGGATGTGATCCAATGGAAGGAATGGCTGAAGATTTTCGGTTTGAAACGCATGTATCGCCTAACGCGATTAGGAGGATTTTTTGTCGATCAGGAGAGCAATAGAGAATTGTTGCCTAGCCAATATAGCCTGGTTTTTGAGGAGGAAAGTTCCAGTTTGAGCTGGATATTCAAAGCTGGATATGACCTGTTTCTCGTTCAGGGGGTACAAAGCAATACTGTGGCCCAGGTGCCAGAGCCAGGGAAAGTAACGCGAATATATGTGAGTGTGGCTGGCTTAATGCTTGGTTCCGAAGCAAAACAACCTGTTCCGTCGATATCCAAGTGACTGGAGTTTTTACCCAACCATTTCATCACGATTGACTTCCGGATCGCTCAGGCTTGAATATATCGGTTTATTTATGGCTACTCGAGTGGGAAAAAGTATAAACAAAATGGCATTTCAACTCAAAAATAATGATGAGGAGGGAACATGAATCGATTTTTGTTTTTCATTTGTGCTGTATTGCTGACTCTCGCGTGCCAGACCAAGTCAACCCAGCAGCTTGACCGGGTCGTTATTGCAAGCCCGGACGCCCCAGCCGCAATTGGCCCGTATAGCCAGGCCATCAAAGTGGGGAATACGCTCTATTGTTCTGGCCAAATTGCCATTGACCCGGCAACAAATCAACTGGTTACGGAGAGCATTGAGGCAGAGACCGAACAAGTATTAAAAAATCTTGGTGCAGTGTTAAAAGCTGCTGGGATGGATTACTCTGATGTGGTCTCAGCTACCGTTTTTATGTCCAATATAGAAAACTACAGTCGGATCAACAATGTGTATGCGAAATACTTCTCAGATCAACCGCCAGCTCGCGCTGCTGTTCAGGTGGCAAATTTGCCGCGAAATGTGAATGTCGAAATCGCCTGTATCGCCGTAAAAACCCGATAATGTTCTTGAGCACGCGATCATCTTAAACCAAAAGAACAATTGAAATGATCATTGCGGAGAAAGAGATATTAACAAAAATTGTTCTTGCGAAAATTGCCCGGCTGGAGGTATTTTTTAAGGCAAAAACTCTGGGGCAAATCACATCCTCAAGCTAGGTGAAATCCAGGAGGGCGGATTGCGGCAAATGATCATTGATTAAATTTGGTGAAACATCGTAAAAGACAATAGGGAGGAGAGCGCTTATGAAAGCAGATAACATTCATTGGTTGGGCCACGATTCGTTTCGAATTGAGGATCAGGGCAAGCAAATTTACATCGATCCGTGGAAATTGTCCCCAAAAGCCGTCAAAGCCGATTATATTTTTGTGACCCACAATCATTATGACCATTTTTCAAAAGAGGATATCCAGCAAATCAAAACCGAGCACACAAAGATAATTGGCCCGACGGATGTTGCCAAGCAGTTGGGGCCAAACGCCATTGCCATGCAACCCAATCAAGAGATCAAACTTGATCAACTGAAAATTTTGGCTGTGCCCGCATACAATATCGGGAAGAAATTTCATCCGCGCGAGAACAAATGGATTGGGTTTGTGATCACTCTTTCAGATGGAACGACGGTCTATCACGCGGGAGATACCGATTTTATCCCAGAAATGAAAACGCTAAAAGTCGATATTGCCTTGCTGCCGGTGAGCGGGACGTATGTAATGACGTCGGACGAAGCCATCCAGGCAGCCAATGCTTTTCGCCCCGCCATTGTCATTCCAATGCATTTCGGCGATATCGTTGGGAATCAGAATGACGCTGAAAAATTTAAGGCTGGTTTCGTTGGCCAAACAATTATCAAACCCATTGAGAAATAGAGCTCGGCAGAAATAGATGCCATGCACCACAAAATTCTAGTGCTGCTCACTCATTGGTTGCATCGACTTCGAATTTAAGGCTTGACATATTGGTGTTGTTTTGCTATATTCTTTTGAAACGAAAATGTAACAAAGGAAAATCGTCGACATGAAAAAGATCGGCAAGCTTTTTCTTCTTTTCCCGATGTTTTTTTTCGCTCTCTATGCCATTTGGCCTGTCAGTCAACCAAGCCGATGGCTTGTAGATCTGCCTGATATCTCCAACAATGCAATCCGCGCTGAGGCTCCGATCAGAATTTTTGACACCGTGAAAAGGGGCGAAACGCTATCGGCTCTGCTAATGAAAAACGGAATTGCCAGCGAATTGATCTATCCTATTGTTGAGGCATTTAAAGAGCGCTATTCCGTAAGCCGGCTACGCCCCGGAGATAATTATGAGATTGAAGTGGATCGCCAGGGAAAACTATTTTCGCTGATTTATAGCCCTTCGATTGAAAAAAAATATCATATTTTTTTGGATCGAAATAATGGCTATGCATCTCGCAAAATAGACATCGATTTGGTTCCCAAAATGAAGTACTTGAAGGCAACCATCCAATCGACGGTGTACGATGCGATTATTGGAGCCGGCGAGACTCCAGAGTTATTAATGTCTTTTACGGATATTTTTCAATGGGACATTGATTTCTTCGTGGATCCCCAAATCGGCGATCAAGTGAAGATTGTTTATGAGAAATATTATCTTCCATCATCGGACCAGTTTGTAAAATATGGGAAGATTTTAGCGGCCCAATATGTGTCGAGGTCAGACACATTTACTGCAATTTATTTCGAAAATTCTCCGGCGGAAGATGGGTATTACGATCTGTCTGGAAACTCATTTCAAAAGACATTTCTGAAATCCCCTCTCAACTATCGCCGCATCAGTTCTCAATTTTCCTATTCGCGCAAGCATCCGATTCTCAAGATATTCCGGCCGCACTTTGGTGTTGATTATGCCGCGCCAGAGGGAACTCCGGTTTCCGCGGCTGCAAACGGCACCGTGATAGATAAGGGATACGATCGCGGCATCGGCAACTTCGTCAAGATTCAGCATCGTAACGGTCATTTTGTCACCGTCTATGGTCATCTAAGCCGATTTGGCGAAGATATCTATAAAGGCGCAAGCGTAAAACAAAAGCAGGTCATTGGCTATGTGGGAAGCACCGGATTGGCGACCGGGCCTCATCTGCACTATGCCATGTATGAGAACGGTCGACCGATCAATCCATTGAAAATCAAAAATGCTTCGGGGGATCCAGTGCTTCCTGTCAATCGCCAACGATTTCGTGATCAAGCAAATTCGATGCTCGCTCATTTACAATCGATTGATCAATCCGTGGTGGCCGTGGTGCTAATACCTGCGCTTCAGGTGCACTACAATCGATATATTTTACCAGAACGATGAGTTTATCATTGATTTGAACCAGAAACGATGAGAGGAGAAACCTTATGACGAATGGTATTTTTAATGTCCCAGTTCCTACCAATGAACCAGTGTTATCCTATGGCCCCGGAAGTCCTGAAAAGAAGGCTTTGAAAGCAAAAATTGCAGAGTTGAAGGCAAAAGAGATCGAAATTCCGGTGATTGTTGGCGGTGAAGAGGTGAAAACTGGGCGATTGGCAGAGTGCCGTCCTCCCCATGAGACAAAGCATTTGTTAGGTGTTTATCACAAAGCTGGAGAAAAAGAAGTTGATCAAGCGATCGAAGCTGCATTGAAGGCGAGGCCGGCCTGGGCATCGATGAGCTGGGAAGCCCGCGCCGCCATTTTTTTGAAAGCTGCGGAGCTATTGGCAGGACCTTATCGGCCGGTGCTGAATGCAGCGACCATGCTGTGTCAATCGAAAACGGTTTTTCAGGCAGAAATTGATTCCGCTTGCGAGCTCATTGACTTCTATCGGTTTAATCCCTATTACATGCAGCAAATTTATCATCAGCAACCTCTATCGTCCAAAGCTTGTTGGAATTATGTCGAGCATCGCCCCCTGGAAGGGTTCATTTTTGCGGTAACCCCATTCAATTTCACCTCCATTGCCGGAAATTTGCCCACGGCCCCAGCAATGATGGGCAATGTCGTTTTGTGGAAGCCGGCATCTTCCACTGTCTATACCGCCTATTTCATCATGCAGTTGTTGAAGGAAGCGGGGTTGCCTGATGGAGTGATCAATATGATTCCTGGTCCTGGGGGATCCGTGGGAAATCCAGTGATGGCCAGTCCGCATTTGGCAGGCGTTCATTTTACTGGTTCGACGTCGGTTTTTCAAGATATGTGGCGGACGATCGGTAATAATATTGCCAAATACCGGACCTATCCCCGCATTGTTGGTGAAACGGGCGGCAAGGACTTCATCTTTGCCCATCGTTCGGCAGATCTGGATGCATTAACGACTGCCATGGTTCGCGGTGCATTCGAATATCAGGGACAGAAATGCTCAGCAGCCTCCCGAGCGTACATCCCATCCAGCATGTGGCCGGAATTGAAACAAAAGCTGATTGCGGCGGTGAAGAGAATTCGCATTGGATCGCCTGAGGATTTCACCAATTTCATGGGAGCAGTAATTGACCGAGCCGCCTATAGCAGCATCATTAGCTATATTGATTATGCGAAAAAATCTGCAGAAGCGGAATTCATTACCGGGGGCAATTATAGCGATGAAATTGGCTATTTTATCGAACCAACGATTATTGTCACAAGCAATCCGAGATTCAAATTAATGGAAGAGGAAATTTTTGGGCCGGTGCTCACGGTCTATGTTTATCCAGATGAGAAATTTGAGGAAACATTGCACCTGTGCGATGAGACTTCGCCGTATGGGTTAACTGGGTCCATCTTTGCGCGGGATCGTTTTGCGATTATTCTCGCCACTGAAATTTTGACACATGCGGCCGGGAATTTCTATATCAATGACAAACCCACTGGCGCCGTAGTCGGACAGCAGCCCTTTGGCGGCAGCCGGGCATCTGGAACCAATGATAAGGCTGGCAGCATCATTAATTTGCAGCGCTGGGTGACTCCACGAACCATCAAGGAAAACTTTCTTCCGCCGACCGATTTTCCGTATCCGCACATGATGGAGCCATAGGTTTCGCCGACGCATCTGCGCAGGACCTCGCGCTGTTGCGCAATGCACCATCAACCAAAGACTTGAAACCAATGACTGAAACAACAAACGGCCGTTTTGAGGCCGTTTGTCGTTTAGAGCAACAACCGAATGGTCATGTCCGGCTGATCAATCCGATCGAACCGGACGCCAGCCTGGTGAAAGAGCTCCATGACCAAATTAAAGTTATCTGGATAATCGCCACAAGATACCACACGTTTCAAGCCAGCATTGACGATCATTTTGGCGCAGATAATGCATGGGCTATGGGTGCAATAAAGAGTCCCTCCATCGATGGCCACGCCATGAACACCGGCCTGGATAATGGCGTTTTGTTCGGCATGAATGGCGCGACAGATTTCATGGCGCTCGCCAGAGCGGATATTCAATTGATTTCGCAAGCACCCCAACTTCGTACAATCATCGATATTTCTGGCTGCTCCATTATAGCCTGTGGTCAACACATGTCGGTCTTTCACAATAATTGCCCCAACATGATGGCGCAAACAAGTTGATCGCTCGGCTACCAGAAAGGCCATTTTGAGGAAATATTCATCCCAGGACGGCCGCACTCGCTGGCTGATCTGCTCCAATACATCATCGATCTGGCGATGCAATAGATCGAGATCCCCATCGTTCATTATGTGGAAATCCGCCATGGCCATGCAGGCGCTGATATTTTGTTGGCTCAATTTATCGGTTCTCTCTTGCTGTTCGATTGCCAAAAATTCCGCCAGACTCGATACGTTTTCCGGTCGGTTTCGAGCCATGGCCCGCTGAAACCGCAGCTCTGCTGGAGCATCCACAGCCACCAGGAAGAAATTGGGCAATTGTTGCAATGATCGAACTTCGAACACATTTCGGATGCTATCGATCACCGCATGTCGACCAGATAACTTTGGTTTTATCATTTCTGACAGCACCGCTGCCCCTTTATTCTGCCGAAGCTGATTTCCCATCCGAATCAGATTCTCGCGGCTTGGTGGCAGCCCCACCCGAGCGAGTTCATCACGAATGATATCGGAAAGCGAGTAATGCTCAAAGCCTTTAGAGATTAGATAATTAACAATCGTTGTCTTGCCCGATGCATTTGTTCCCGTTAAGCCTATTACCATGAAATGATCCTCTGTCTAAAACGCGTTCCTTGTTTTCTTGAAGCATGAATGCTTTTGCTCCGCTGGCAACCAGCCCATTGGATTTCAAGGCAATTCCCCAAATGACTAATGATTTAAAGTATCAAACGACCAAAAGTTCAAATTCTTTCAAAATGGACTAAACTGATTTTCGGGTGAAGTTTTAATTTTGCAATAAGCGGATATGGGGTATAATTGTTGCAGTACCCAGTTCTAATTTCAAATTTGTTGTTTCAATTTGATCGGATTGGTAATCCAAAGGTACCCGAAAAAACGACAAATATATAGCAATAGATAAGTCCTAACATGCTTCCTATTTTTGGGAGAGAGGAAGCGAATTGTTCGAAATTGAGACAGCAAAGCATAAGAATGCCTCTGAAATTCCTAATGAATATTTCTCACAGACAAAGAAATAGATGGAAAATCATCCAGCCAGAATTATTTTTTGAAAGGAGCGATCGTGAATAGTAAGACCCTGATCCTTTCGGCTTTGGTCATTTCGCTATTTGGCTGTGCGACCAGCCAATACATGACGGCCGACCGCTACCTTAAAGCCAATGAATATGAAAATGCTCTTCGCGAATACATTAGAATTGCTGAGAGCGGGGGCTCATTAGGACTTTCGAAGGATATCCGCGCCCTATCTGGTGCGATGATCGCCTATTTTAAGCTGGGAAAACATAAACAATCCTTCGCTCTTAGCAAGCAGATCCTGAGTCAGGATCGCCGCAATAGCTGCGCTATTTTTTACGCCGGCATGAACTTAGAAGCGCTGAACAAAAAGCCACTGGCCAAGAAAGTCTATCGATACTATACCACGATGTCCCGCTTTGATCCATTCTATAAGCTCTCCAAGGCCAGGTTCCAGCAACTGGTGAAAGATGAGATCGGCCAGCGAATTGCGATGGCTGTGAAAATGGAAAACCAGATCGGCGATCATCAGATCGAAGATAATGCAATTGGGGTTCTCTATTTTTTAAATGTCATGGATGATCCCAATTGGAATTCTCTGAGCAAAGGTTTGGCTGAGATGATGATTACCGATCTCTCTCAGGTAAACCAGTTGAAGGTGTTGGAGCGGGTTTATCTGGAGAAACTCATCGAGGAAATGCAATTGGGTTTGACGGGCCTGGCCGATGAAACCACCGTCCCGCGCCTTGGCCGACTCATGGGGGCGAAAAACCTAATTAATGGGGCTTATACCATAAAAGCCGATCGCTATATATCCATAACAACCAATCTCATTGACGCGAAAGCCAAAAGCGCAATCGAAAACAAGGAAATGAGCGGCAATTTGACCGAATTGTTCGATTTTGAAAAACAGATCGTGTTCAGCGTCATCGATCAGCTTGGCATTCAATTGACGGCTGAACAGCGCAAAAAAATTGGATTAAATCGTACCAAAAGCCTTGAGGCCTTTAAGGCGTTCTGTCACGGTTTGGACCAATATGATCTTGGCAATTACTCATCGGCGGTGGCCAGTTTTCAAGAAGCAAAACGATTAGATCCAAATTTTATGCTGGCATCGAATTATCTGGATTTAGCCACAGCATTGGAAAGCATAGACCGAGGGAATTTTATTGCAGCATTTTTCGAAAGCGGTGGTACCAGAATTGGTACGGGAGAGGAGATGGTCGGTTCGATATCGACCCAAAACCGATTGTACCAACTGTCGCAGAATCTTGATCTCGGCTATTTACCTGGCAATGATTCGCGCAATGGTGCCTCCGAAATTCTCTCTGACTCGCGTTTTTGGGAGGAGGATTGGCGCAACCAGGAAATCCTCCCAACGCCGCCATTGCCGCCAACCGTGCCGCCTAAATAAGAAGTAGGGATTTATTCACATCGGTTTAACGGTATTCGCATAACACCCTTAAAACCGATTGGAATAGCAACTTTTGTTTTTCACTATTGATGGATCTCAGCAAATTTAACACACTTTATGATTTTTGATCGGAGTTCATTCCATGATGAGAAAGATAATTTTAATAGTTTTGGCTGGTTGCTTCATGATGAACAGCCATGCTTTGGCGCAAAATAGAAATCCGGTTATCGAAGCGCTTGAGGCGCAGCAGCAGGCTGGCACCTTTTTGGTCGATATCCGCTACGATGTAAGCGATCCCGATAATGACATGCTGTTTGTCTACGTTCAAGTATCTCGGGACAGTGGCAAAACCTTCACTGTGCCTGCCAGAAGTTTTACTGGGAATTATGGTTTTCCTGTTATGCCCGGTAAAGAAAAGCTGATTGTTTGGGATGCTGGAGCTGATTATCCGGAACAATTCGGCGAAAATTTTCGGGTGAAATTGATTGTGAGCGATCTGAAACTGGGTAATGTGGTTTCGATCCCTGCCGATAGTTTCCTGATGGGGGATATCGATGGATTGTTCGATCAACAGCCCCGGCATACGGTGCGGTTGAACGAATTCTATATTGCTCCCTATGCAGTAACCAATGCAGAGTACAAAATCTATTGTGATCTCACCGGGCGGGCTTATCCGCCAGAGGGAGGAGCAAGCCAAGCGCCACAAGGATACTTCTTAAATTACCCGAATTATCCGGTCGTGGGGGTCAGTTGGTATGATGCAGTGCGATATTGCAACTGGCTGAGTCAGCAATATGGCTTTAACGCGTGTTATGATACGACGACATGGACGTTCAACCCTTCGAAAAATGGGTATCATTTGCCCACAGAAGCGCAATGGGAGCGAGCAGCCCGAGGCGGATTGGCAACGAAAAAATATCCCTGGGGTGATGAAGATCCCGGGACGCGCTGCAATTATGAATTTTATCAGGGAGTTTTCGTGGATTCCATGGCCAATTTTTTGAACAATCGGGGCCCGTTGCCGGTCGGCAAGTTTCAGGCCAACGGCTTCGGTCTCTATGATATGGCGGGCAATGTCTTCGAATGGTGTAACGATTGGTATTTAGAAGATTATTATTCCGTGTCGCCTGCCCAAAATCCATTGGGGCCGAATTCAGGGTCGGAACGCGTGATTCGAGGGGGAGCGTGGAATCGACCGGAAGCGGAGCTTCGCTGCGCTTATCGCGACAAGAAGGTCCCCACCACCCAGCGCTATGATCTGGGCTTTAGAATCGCACGATAGATACCGATCTTTGTTTAACCTAATCAAACGAGGCAAGTATGAAATCGTATAGATTGCCAATTGCGGTTTGCATCCTAGCATTGACATCGTTATTGATCGCTGGCAATACTTATGCCGGAACAGTTTCTCGACTGAGCAATGTCTTCCCACTGGATACCAGAGTTGTCGATTATCCGCCAGTGAATGGTTGGCAACTGCTCACGGATAAAGGTGATACCTATCATGAGGATATTGTCATCGACAATTATGGCAAAGTGTGGTGCTTTTATTTTCGTTCCAGTGGTGGGCAACAACCAATTTATCTGAAAATCTTTCAGCCCAGTGGATATGTCTATAAGCGCGAGCAAATTGTAGGATTCGGTTCTTCCGAAACCGATCCCAAGTATCAGTCGATCCGTGCGGCCTTCAATAGTGTGAATGGCGATGTGTGGGTAGCCATCCAAGGGAATCATGGTGGGTATTTCGTGATCTTCGATTCCACTGGCGCCATTAAAAAGGACTCGACCGTTATCGACAAAGCTGCATTTTTGCCGAAAATCGCGGCTGGCAAAAACGGAAAAATGTGGTTCTCTTGGCACAACCAAATCCAGCCGAATGCCGATAGTCAGGGCAAGCTGGCTCGCTATTCGCCAAATGGGACGCGAGAACTTGGTCCAAACAATATTGGTCCTTATACCTATGTTTTTAATTCGGACATTGCGGTGGACGACAGCAATCGCGTTTGGGCTATCCTGGAGATCAATCAGAATAACAGCTATTCCACCAAACTGATGATCTTTAACGAGAACCTGTCGACCTACAAAGAAGGGACTACAATAGCGGATCACGCCGTCCCAGTGAATTCCCAGCGACAACTATATTCGGATGTGGTCAATCAACGGATGTGGATTTTGGAGAAAAATGTAGATGTCAATCTGCAGCAACTGCATCAATATACGTTGAACGGGATAAAAACCGCGACCATCGAAACGGTTGGCAACTGTAGCTTCACCAGGAATGAAAAAAATTATATTGAGCTCATCAAGTTTAATAGCCAAAATGCCCAAAATAAAACCTACGATGTCTACTTGTATTATCCAATAAGTGGGGACCTTTATACCAGCAAAGTGAAATTTGATAGCACCTACCAATTTGTTCAAAATGGTATTGCGTTCAATCGAAGCTTCCCAACGCTCAAGGCCTATGTGGTCCAATTGAAATCAAATGTAACCAAAGTCAAATTTGAAACGGTTTCCCCGGGCCAGCCAAAGATCGCCGCAAAATCGATAAGCTTCGATACCACCAAAATCATTGCCAATTACTCGAAGCTTCGTGTCCTTAAGGTGGAGAATAATGGCGAAGAGATCCTGCATGTTTCTCATGTCATCCCTCATCATCCAGACTTTAGTGTGAGCGATACCGCCTTTACCATCCTGCCTGGGCAATATCGAAATATCGACGTAGTGTTCAAGCCGAGCACGGAAGATACCATTGTGGATTATATCTTGTTGTTGAGCGATGACCCAAACAATGATTCATTGCGAGTTACTGTCAGCGGCAAAGGATATCGGCCCACCATCCCGATTATCACCGTGGATGAGGATACGCTGCAATTTGAACAGATCGTTATTGGCAATAGTCAAAGTAAATACATCTATGTCTACAACGATGATCAATACGAGCCTCTTCGAATTTTTAAGATTCGATCATCTGATTCCCAATTTACCACGACAGATTCGCTGGGATTCGTCCTTAATCCGAAGAAAGGAAAATATGTGGGGGTGACCTTTCGCCCGATAATCGTTGGCAGCATCGAAGCATATTTGACTATTCAGAGCAACGATACGCTGCGACCAAATCTGAGAGTGGTATTAAAAGGCACGGGCATTCGCTATGGAACTCCCAGGATCGCTGTTACTCCGGATTCGCTGAATTTTGGTTCGATCGCATTGGGTTCCCAGAAATCCATCTACCTTGCTATTGATAACACTGGGGATAATAACCTTGAAATCTATAACATCACAGCGGCCGATAGTCAATATCGCGCAAATATGACCCATTTTATTATCCCAGCCCATGGCCGAACGTATGTGGTCATCACCTATTATGCCCAAAGATTAGGCAGCGCTAATACCCAACTGACCATCAATAGTTCTGATCTTTCAATCCCCAATTATTTTGTCCCCATCGTTGGGAACTGCCGCAAAGCGAATCCCCCGGAGATCTTTATCTCCACCGAAACATTGCAATTCGGTACTGTGGCGATTGGTGCTTCAAAGACAGCTTATTTCACCATCAGCAATAGGGGAGAGGAGCTACTTTACGTCCGCACAATTCAGTCGAGCGACAAACGTTATGGGGTATATCCCAATTCGGTTACCATACAACCCGGCTATTCATCCAGCGTAGCTGTGCTATTTAGCCCAGATGTGGCCGGGGAAATCAATGGCCGCCTAATGATCACCAGCAATGATGTGCAACGGGATACATCTTTTGTCTACCTCACTGGAGCAGGTCGCAATTTAACTGCGCCAAAAATGGAATTAAGCGTGCAACGCATCGATTTCGGCCAGGTGGCGACTAACCAAAGCGTGACCAAAACATTTGCCGTCTATAACTCAGGTGAAAAAACACTGGAAATCAGCAAAATTGGGATCGTTGAGACCAATTCTCCCTATTCAGTTGTTCCAAATGTGCTGAGTGTGCCGTATGGTCAGTATCGAACCGTGTCCGTCACTTTTTCGCCTCGCCAAATTGGGTTGATATCAGGCACTGTTACAATAACGACCAATGAGCCCGGCAGCAGATTGATCCCCCTGTCTGGGACTGGCAGAGATCCATTTCCGCAGAATATTGCGGTGAGCCAGACCCAGGTAACATTTGATAGCGTGGCGCTGAATCAATCTGGCAATCGATATATCTGGGTAAAAAATACCGGAGAAAAAGTGCTGAACGTTCAACAGGTCACAACTTCCGATTCAAGTTTTCTGCCGAACGCCAGCGCTTTTAGTCTGCAACCAGGCCATCTGCATTATGTAGTGATCACTTTTACACCAAAAGAGAAAAAGACATACCAAGCCAATCTGCGCATCCAGAGTGATGATCCAGACAATCCAACCCAAAATATTACCCTGGTTGGCTACGGCCGACTGTTGCGTGCTCAAAGTATCGTTCTGTCTACCAGCAGCCTGTCGTTTGGAGATGTGCCAATTGGGCACCAGCGGTCATTGGGATTGGTGGTTTCCAATACTGGCGAAAAGGAATTGACCATTTCAAATATCGCTACAGGAACAGCCAACTTTGCGGCCAATAGCAGCGCATCTGTTGTGCCGGCACAGTCCTATCAGACAATTTACGTGACCTTCACCCCAGAAGAAGTGAGAAATTATAGCGACACGTTAACCATTGTCAACAATGATCCTGAGACGCCGACAATTAAAGTGCCACTTCAGGGAACAGGTCGAGCGCTTCGAGATCAGCATATTGTCGTACAGCCAAATCAGCTAAATTTTGGATCGATTGGAGTTGGACGATCTGGGACTCAAAACCTTCAGATCCGCAACGATGGCGAGATGCCGCTGAAAATTGATTCTGTCACAACTAGGAGCAAATACTTCACGCTCGATCAGAAACAGTCTATAACTCTTGAACCAGGGGCAGAAATATGGCTGGTCCTAACATTTCAGCCAGATAGCATTGGCAAATTTGAATCCAAACTGATCATTTACAACAATGATCCACAAAATAGTGCGCTTGAGATTCCGATCATGGGTTCCGGACGGCAACTTTTAGCACCAAACCTTAGCCCGTATCCCACTCAAATCGATTTTGGTTCGGTGGCCGTTGGTCGCAATCGATCGGCGCAATTATTTGTCAGCAATACGGGAGAGAAGGAATTGATGGTGACTAGCATTATATCGAATAACGATCAATTCTTTGTTGACAAAAATTCTGCCACCATTGCGCCAGGCGCCAATCAAATCGTCACCTTGACCTTCCAGCCAAGGGTGGTGGATACCATCTATGGCGAGCTGTTGATTACCAGTAATGATCCAGATTCTGGATTGGTTCGTCTGCCACTCATGGGAATTGGCCGAAATTTGAAAGAACCGCAGTTGAGCTATACGCCAAAAGAATTGAGCTACGGACTGGTGGAAATTGGGCAACAATTAACCAATTATCTAACCATACAAAATCTGGGCGATTTGCCACTCAAATTAATTGGCATCAAAAGTCAAGATCCTCATTTTGTCGTACAGCCAGATTCATTGGACCTCGACGGTGGACAAAGTCAGCAGATCAGTGTAAGTTTCACACCGACGGATACCTTGGAGATTCGATCGAACCTGGAAATTAAGAGCAACGATCCAAACAACTATTTGATCTATGTCCCGCTGAGTGGAAGAGGCAGAAGCAGAACCCAACAGATCGCAATTTCACCCGAATCGGTCGATTTCAGACAGGTTCTGATTCGTTCAACGGCAACCGCTTACCTATGGGTGGCGAATTTGGGACAAAGGCCACTCACGATCTCGAATATTGTGTCAAGCAACAATCATTTTAAACC
>Ga0209227_1000056_pt1 | contig 88583 bp, 73 predicted proteins | sample YNPBryantNP2012_FD_185815 | JGI IMG/M metagenome (GOLD analysis project Ga0209227, IMG submission 185815) | Anoxygenic and chlorotrophic microbial mat microbial communities from Yellowstone National Park, USA - YNP Bryant NP 2012 (SPAdes)... ...
CGCCGCAGTTCCTGTACCTGTGGGCGCCGGGGTGGTGACCGCGCGTTGCACGCGCAGTTTGGCGCGTGCGCGCCGGCGCGGACGAGCAGACGATGGTCGTCCTGATCGACAATTACGATTCGTTCACCTACAACCTGGTGCAGCGCATCGGGGAACTCGACCCGCAACTGGAAGTCCGCGTCTTTCGCAACGATCGGATCACGCCCGCGGAGATCGAGCGGCTCGCGCCGGACCACATCATCATTTCGCCGGGACCGTGCACACCCCGGGAGGCCGGCATCAGCAACGAGGTGATACGGCACTTTCTGGGCCGCGTGCCGCTGTTGGGGGTGTGTCTGGGGCATCAGTGCATGGGCTTTGTGAGCGGGGCGCGCGTGGTGCGTGCTCGGCGGCTGATGCACGGCAAGACCAGCATGATCCGCCACGACGGACAGGGCGTTTTCGAGGGTCTGAGCAACCCGTTCGAAGCCACGCGGTACCATTCTCTGATCATCGAGCCTGGGACGCTGCCCGCCGACTGGCTCGTGTGCGCCACCGCCGCCGACGATCCGACCGAGATCATGGGGATTCGACATCGCACGTGGCCGGCTCACGGCGTGCAGTTTCACCCCGAGAGCTTTCTGACGCGGGAAGGGCACAAGCTGCTTGCGAATTTTCTGGGCATCCGGTAGGCATAGGGCATGCGCAGCGGGCAAAGAGTGTGGATCGTGGCCCTGAGCGTGGCAGCGCTGTTTGGCTGCGCCTCCCGTACGACCCAGGTCATGCCGCCGCCCACGCCCGAGGAGCTGCCACGGCATGCCGAGGAGCTGGACTCGGGTTGTCAGGCGACGGTGATCGTCGAGGGCCGTCAGCAGGAACCGCGCATCGACCTGGCGCCGAGCTTCCAGGAACCGGAACTCACCGCGCGGGAGAAGGCCGCCATCGGTGAAAAGAAACCGGCGTTCGAGCCGCTGCTGTACCCGTATCCGGGACACTACCACCCGCCGCTGATCGGTACGTGGTGGGGCGGGATCGAAGCGGGGCCGCCGCGACCGGGGTCGGCGCGGACCGGCCTGGCCGGAGTCAAGCGCATGACTGGATTGCTATCGTGGGGAGGTGTGGACGTCGGATACGATCCGGCGTCCGCACGACGGGCGGACCTCTACGGCGACCGGGAGCCTTGCGGAGAGGTCGGGCCGGAAACCTGGCTCGAATGGGCCGTTGACCGCCCGCGGCACGTCGGCAACGTCAAGACGCGGCGCGAGCGCTGAGCCCCCCGCGGTGCGGCACGTGTGCGCGCCGGACGCGTGGGGATCGGACGTTTGTGGAGTGACGTCCTGATGCGGTCCCGGCTTAGAACGTGACGTTCAGGCCGCTGAAAAAGGTCGCCAGCCAGCCGAAGAGCGCGTTCAGGAACTCATTCAGCCATCCAAACAGGGCGCTGAGGAAGTCATTGAGAGCGGACTCGAAGTTCAACATGGCCTTGTCTCCGTGCGTTTTCCACTCACCTGATTATCGAGCTGCATTGTCCTCTACTTTGATTTTGGGCGCGCCGGCAAGGCTTCGTGAGCGCGCACGGCCATGCGTGTGTCTGCCAACTGTGCCCGGCAGTCGGTTGCGAGAACGTCCCGAGGCCGGCTAGCCTGATCCCGCCGATTGACCTCGACGTCACCGGCCTGACCGGGACCTCTGCATGCGTGTCATGCTGCTCGTGACCGACCACCAGCGCGGCGGAACGCCGCTGCGGCTGGCGCGCCTGGCGGTCGGACTGCGTGACGCCGGCATCGCCGTGTACGCGGGCTGCCTCGCGCCGCCCGGACCCGTGACGGCGGAACTGGCAGCGCAAGGGATCACGACTTTCTCGTGTCAGGCCCGCGGCGTGTGGGACGGTAGCGCCGTCTGCCGGCTGGCGGGCCACGTTCGGCGGTTGGCGCCGGACCTGATCCACTCGACGCTCATGCACGCGAACGTCGCCGCCCGCCTGGTTGGCTGCCTGGCGCGCGTGCCGGTCGTGACGTCCACAGCCACGATCGAGGTGGAGCGACGGTGGCATCTGTGGGTCGAACGGGTGACCGCCGGGCTCGACTGTGGCCACATTGTGAACAGCCGATCGTTGGCACACCATGCCCAGGAGGCATTCGGGCGCCCGGCGCACCGCGTGTTCGTCGTTCCTCCGTTGGTGGCACCGCCGCGCGTGCCGGATCGGGCGCAGGCCCGCGCGGCGTTGGGGATTGGTGCCGACGAGTTTGTGGCGGTGTGGGTCGGACGGCTGGACCCGGTGAAACGGGTAGGGATCATCGTGCGCTGCGCGGAGCAAATGGCCTGCGCGCGGTGCCGGCTTTTGCTGGTGGGCGATGGGCCCGACCGCACGCGACTGGAAGGGCTGCTGCGGCAAAGCCCGGCGGCGGACCGCGTGCGTCTGTTGGGCTGGCAGGATGACCCCGGCCTGGCGCTGGGAGCGGCCGACGTGTTTCTGTTCCCTTCGTTGACGGAGGGTATGCCCAATGCCGTTCTGGAAGCGATGTGGGCTGGCCTGCCCGTCGTAGCCGCTGACCTGCCGGCGCTGCGTGAGCTGGCGGGGGAGGAGTCCGGCCTGCGACTGGTGACCGAAGCCGCTCCGGAGGCCTTCGCCGCCGTGCTGAGGGAGCTGCGTGACGACGAGGTGGGTCGCCGGGCGCTCGCTCTACGGGCCCGCGCCTGGGCGCGCAGCCACCTGGACCCCGCGGCGGCCATACGGGCCCACATCGCGGTTTACCGGCGCATTCTGGCGGGCTCAGAGCACTGAACGGACGACAGCGGCGGTCATTCCGTCACCCGCCCTTCGCCTCGAGCCAGTTCCGACCGCTGGCGACATCGACCTTCAGCGGCACGCGCAGCGTCATCGCGCCGGTCATTTCGTCGCGGATGGCGGCGCCCAGCGCCTCGGCTGACTCCTGTGGCCCCTCGCATACCAGCTCGTCGTGAACCTGCAAGAGAATGCGCAACGGCAACTGCTCCAGTCGGATGCGCTCGTGCAATCGGATCATCGCGACCTTCATCAGGTCGGCAGCCGAGCCCTGAATGACGGTGTTGACGGCGAAGCGCTCGGCCTGCGCACGGGCGGCGGAGTTGCGCGACGTCAGCCCCTCGATCGGCCGTCGTCGACCGAGGATCGTGCGCACAAAGCCGTCCCGCCGGGCGTCGGCAATGCACCGGTCGATGAACTCCCGGATCCGCGGGTAGCGGGCGAAGTACTGCGTGATGAACTGCTGGGCTTCCGTGCGGCTCATGCCCGTCGCCTGGGCGAGTCCGTACGCCGTCTGCCCGTAGATGATACCGAAGTTGACCGCCTTTGCCCGGCTGCGCATGTCCTTCGTGACCTGCGCCAGCGGCACGTCGTTGACCTGCGCGGCGACGAACGCGTGGATGTCCTGGTCGTCGCGGAACGCCTGGATAAGGGCTTCGTCCTCGCAGAAGTGTGCCAGCACGCGCAGCTCGATCTGCGAGTAATCGGCGACGATCAGCAGCTCCTGCGGGCTGCGCGGCACAAACGCCCGCCGGATCTGGCGGCCGGCCTCCGTGCGGACGGGGATGTTCTGGAGGTTCGGCTCGCTGCTCGACAGGCGCCCGGTGATTGTCCCGGTCTGGTGAAAACTGGTATGCACCCGGCCCGTGCGCCGGCTGCACGCCTTGGGCAGCGCTTCGATGTAGGTGCCCCGCAGTTTCTGGAGCTCCCGATACTCCAGCAGCAGCGCGAAGATCGGGTGGCCCGTCTCCTGCGCGAGGGCTTCCAGCGTCTCGGCGTCCGTCGAACGCGTCGTCTTGGTATGACGCACCACCCGGAACCCAAGGCGGTCGAACAGCACTTCTGCCAATTGCCTGGGCGAATCCAGGTTGAAACGCGTTCCGGCCAGCGCCTGCACTTGGTCGGCCAGCGCCGCAGACCGCGCTTCCAGCTCGTGCCCGATCTGCTGCAAGAGCGGAACGTCGAGCGTGATCCCGGCATACTCCATCTCCGTCAAGACCGCGACCAGCGGCATCTCCACGTCATAGAACAGCCGTTCGACCCCCGCCGGTGCGAGCTGCGGCTCGTACAGCTTCCGCAACCGCCAGGTGTAGTCCGCATCCTCGGCGGCATAGCGGGCGACCTGCTCGATCGGCACCTGATCCATCTGGATCTGCTGCCGCCCGCGGCCGATCAGGTCCGTCGTCGGAATCTTCGTGAACCCGAAGGCGGCCTGCACAAGCGCGTCCAGGTTGTACGACCCGCGCGTCGGATCGAGTACGAACGCGGCGATCATCGTGTCGAACAGCGGCCCGCGGACCGGGAGGCCGGCGTTCCGCAGCACGTTCAGATCGTACTTGAGATGCTGACCCACCTTGCGTTTCCGTTCCTCGGCCAACACCGGGCCGAGCCGCGCCCGCACCAGGTCCAGCGGCAGGGTGGGCGCAAAGACGCTGCGGACGGGCACATACCACCCCCGTCCCACTTCCCAGGCCAGCGCGATGCCCACCAGGTCGCAGTCGATCGGACTCGTCCCCGTCGTTTCCGTGTCCACCGCGAACTCCGGCAGCTCCGCCAGTCGCGCGACCAGCGCTTCCAGCTTCTCCAGCGTGTCCACCAGTTCCCATTGCGTGCCGGCTGGTTCGCGCAGGTCGACCGCTGCGGCGGTGACCAGCGGCATCGCGGCGGGGGCGGCCGCCGGCTCGGGCGCTGCGCCCGTGGGGAGCTGATCCTCCAGTCTTCGGAAGCCAAGCTCGGCAAACACGGGCCGTACCTGCGACCACGTGAAACCGGCGCACGCGGCCCGCGACAGGTCGAACTCCAGCGGCACGTTGTGGTCCAGCGTCACAAGCTGGCGGACCAGCTCGATCCGCGGAGCAAAGGCCAGCACATTCTCACGCTGCTTGGGCGTCAGTTCGTCAGCGTGCTGCACGACGCCCATCGCCGATCCGTACTTCTCCAGCAGCTTCGCGGCCGTTTTGGGGCCGATTCCCACGACGCCGGGCACGTTGTCCACGTCATCCCCGATCAGAATCTGCGCCTCGATGGCCTGTTCCGGCCCCCAGCCCTTGAGTTCGCGCAGTCGCTCCGGCGTAATCACCTCGTCCTTGAACGGGTCGTACAGCGCGACGTGCGGCCCCAAAAGCTGCTCCAGGTCTTTATCGCGGCTCACGATGTACACCTGGAGGTCCGGACCGGCCAATCGTCGGACGAGTGTCGCCAGAATGTCGTCCGCCTCGTAGCCCTCCACGCGTAGCAGCGGGATGGAGGCCGCCTGGAGGATGGACATGATCCGGGTTTCCTGCGGGGGCAGGTCCTCCGGCGGCGGCTCGCGGTGCGCTTTGTAGTCGGGGTAGAGCTGCCGTCGATGCAACTTGGTCTCGTCCGCGTCGAGCGCCACCGCCAGGTAATCCGGCCGTCGATCGCGGATCAGATTCAGCAGCATCTGACAGAAAACGTATGTAGCGCGGGTCGGTTCTCCGCTCGGGGACGTGAGATCACGGAACGGAGCGTAGTACGCGCGGTAGATTTGCCCGTGCCCGTCGATCAGATAGAGCGTCTTCGACATACGCGCATCGTAAACCTGGGCGGGCGCGTACGCGACCGGCAGCCGCCCGTTGACCTGCGGCCCGGGGCCTGCTTCGATAGCGGGCCGGCCGGGTGCGGCGGCTCAGGAGAGACCCGATGAGTGCGATGGACGTCTGGTCGCGGATCGAATTGCAGCAGGGGGATATCACCCAGCTCGATGTGGATGCGATCGTGAACGCGGCGAATTCCGCCCTCGCCCCGGGCGGCGGAGTGTGCGGCGCGATCTTCCGTGCGGCGGGGCGGGAACAGCTTGCGGCTGCCTGCCGCCCGCTGGCCCCCTGTCAGACCGGCGATGCGAAGATCACGCCCGGCTTCAACCTGCCGGCTCGCTATGTCATCCACACCGTTGGCCCCGTCTATCACGGCGGAGATCGCAACGAGGCCGAACTCCTGGCATCCTGCTACCGCCGGTCGTTAGAGCTGGCGGCCGAGAAAGGTCTGCGCAGCGTGGCGTTCCCCGCGATCAGCACGGGCGTTTTCGGGTATCCGTTCGAGGCGGCGACGGAGATCGCGCTGCGAACCGTGGCGGCGTGGCTGAGCCGGCCGTCGTCCATCGAGCGCGTCATCCTGGTGTTCTTTGGAGCGCAGGACTTTGCTGCCGCGCAGAAGATTTACCAGCGCCTGGCGAGACCTTGAAGACGTTGCCGATCGTGCAGGCTGCCAGGGATGCAGGGATTGCAGAAAGTCGAACTGGTGGCGGACGGACTTGAACCGTCGACCTGCGGGTTATGAATCCGCCGCTCTAAACCAGCTGAGCTACGCCACCGCGACAGTCTCAGTTCGTCGTACCGGAGTATACCGGGCCGGTGGTTGGTCGGCTAGACGCGGCCCCGCGCAGGACGTCCCGCTTTATAGCGCTGGGCACTGCCTGGGGCTGGCGCAGATGGGCCACCGCGGACGTTGGCTCGCCCCGGGCAAACATCGTAGCATCCGGCCATGGTCGCCGACGAAGAAGTGCGTCCGACCGCTGGGCGATCCTCAACAGCGCCGCTGTCTGGCTGGGGGGCGCGGGTTGCCGTGGTGCTGATCCTGCTCGTGGGAGCAGCGTGGCGCGTGCCCGCGCTAAGCCGAATTCCGCCTGGTCTGCACCAGGATGAGGCGGTGAACGCGTGGAATGCGTACTGTCTGCTCAAGACCGGCCGCGACCAGACGGGAACCGCCTGGCCGGTGTTCTACATGCGGGCTCTGGGTGGCTACCGCAGCATTTTGTTCGCGTATTGGCTGATCCCTTTTCAGGCGGTCGGCGGCATGACCGCGTGGACGAGCCGCCTGCCGGCCGCCATGGCCGGGCTTGCGACGATCCTTTTGCTGTATTGGACCGGGGCACGCCTCTTCGGCCGCGGGGCCGGTCTGGCTGCCGCACTGCTGCTCGCGCTCAGCCCGGTGCACATTCAAATGAGTCGCTACGGCAACGAGACCACCTTGACGCCGCTGCTTACGCTTGCTCCGTTCGCCGCACTGCTCTGGGCCGGCTGGCCCCCGGGCGACTCCGATCGGCGCCTGTCGTGGAAGCGGTCCGTACTCGCTGGACTGGTGACCGGCGTGTGTTGCTACGGATACGGGGCCGTGCGGCTGTTCGTGCCGGTGTATCTGGCGGGGTGCGTGCTGGTCACATGGTCGGCGTGGCGCGGTGTTCTGCGCGGCGCGCGGGCCAAAGCGGCGCTGCTGGGGCTGTCCTTCGGCGCCAGTCTTTTGCTTGCCCCACTGGCCTGGAAGCACGTGACCGAGCCACACATTATCGGCAAGCGCGCGCGGGCAACCTGGGTCTGGGACGCGGACGACCCCGTTCATGTCCGGGTGGCCAAAGTCGCGCACCGGTATGTGCAGCATTTCCACCCGCGCTACCTGTTTGTGGAGGCCGACGCGGACGAAGCCGTTTGGGCGACCCCGTTCGGCCTGCTGCCGGTGTACACGCTGCCCGGCCTCATCGCCGGACTGGCCTATGCCCTGCCGCGCGTGCGACAGTCCGCGCCGTGCCGCCTCTTGCTGCTTGGGGTCGTACTGTACCCCATTGCCGACGCCTTCAACCGGCACGTCAGCCTCCACAATCAACGGGCGTCGGCGGGACTGTGGATTCTGTTCCTGGTGGCCGGCTTCGGCGTGTCTGCCGTCGCGAGGTTCCTTACCCAGCGGCGTCTGTGGGTTTCTACGGCGGCTGCGGGCACGGCGTTGCTCGCGCTCATCGTGCCGGAGCAGATGCGGTTCACGCGCGCCTACTTTTACAACCGAGCGGCCAAGCCGACGGTCTACTACGGCACGCACCAGGACCTGCTGGCGGCCTGCCACTGGCTGCGACCGCACCTGGACGGCGTCGACGCGGTGTTGTGCTTCGCGGACGGCCCTGTGCTCGGCTATACGCCGTGGGTCGTGACGCTTGTAGCGTTGCAGTACGACCCGCGTCGGTGGTTTTGCGAGCCGCGGGTGTTGGACGACCGCGGGGCCTGGGATCGGTACGTGCGCTTCGGCAAGTTCTGGTTCTTGCACCCGGACGAACGTCGGCAGGGGCTGGGGGAGCTGGCCGGCGGTGCGCGCCGGCGACGGGTCGTGTCGCTGCTACGTCCGGAGGAACCGCTCCCCTGCGCGCCCGCCCACGTCGTGCGCGACCCATTGGGTCAGCCGGCGGTGATCATCTGTGACTGCGAACTCGGCGGGTCGACTTAGCCGATCGGACCTTGTTCTGTCGGCCCTGCGGGTCCAGCGGCGCGCGTTATCGGCCCTCGGCCAAGCCGAACCGGATCGAGAGATCTCCGGCCTAAACCATGCCCTTCCGCATTTCCGATAAGACGGCAGTGTTTGTCAGAAATGGCAGTTCGCGGTCAGCCCGGGCGCTGACGGGATGCGTGCACCGTGCCTCAAGCGACCCGCCGCCCGATACTTCGTGAAGCCGCGCTGGTCGCGCTGGCGCGGTGCGGCGCGTTCCGGCGCGCGTTTCAGCGACGCCGTTGTTTACGGGTGCTCTGCTACCACGGCGTGTGTGCGGACGAAGACGCCGCGGCACCGTGGGTGCCCCCGACGTTCGTGACGGCCAGCGCATTCGCGGCCCAACTCGCGATGCTACGCAGCTACGGGCCGCCAGTGACCATTGCGGAGTGGCTGTCCGCGCCTCCCGACGCGCCGCCGGAAAGCGCGTGGGCGATCACGTTCGACGACGTGGCGGCGTGCGCGTTTGAGCACGCCCGGCCGGTGCTCGCCCGGGACGGCGTGCGGGCGACTTGGTTCGTTGCGACGGGTCACGTCAGCAGCGGACGGCTGTTTGCCGGCGATGTCGTGCGGCTGGTGCGCGTTTGGCCAGAGCTCGTGTCGCCCGCGGCCAGGCAAGCCGTTGAGGAGGTTGACCGCCGATGGGGGGGGTTCAAGCGTTGTCCGTTCGAGGAGCTGCGTGCTGCCCTGGGAGCGGCTGAAGCCGAGCTGCGTGCGCGCCTACCGGCACGCGCGCACGCGGCGCTACGGGCCGTGAATTGGGAGCAGGTGGCCACGCTAGCGGCCGAAGGCCACGAAATCGGCGGTCATACCGTTGATCATGTGATCCTCGGAGCGCAGAGCCCGGCCGAACGCGATCGCCAGGTCAGCGATTGCATCGCGGAGTTGCGGCAGCGGATCGGGCGGCCGGTTCTAGGATTCGCCTATCCGAACGGCGGCCCCGGCGACTTTGGGCCGGACGACGAACGACGGTTGGCGGCGGTCGGCGTGTGCTATGCCGTGACAACCCGGTGCGGCGATGCCGACCGTCGTGAACCATACGCGCTGAATCGCGTTTGCATCGGTGGTCGGCACACCCTGGCGTCGTTTGCGCTGGAGCTGTCTGGCTGGGCGGACCGACGCCGTCTCATGCAGCAGGGATGGCTGTGAACGTCACGCGCATTACAGACTGGCGCGATCCGCGGCTGAACGTGTGGCCGGCGCTGGCGGCTGCCTGTCCGCTGGCGAGCGTGTTTACGACGCGCACGTGGGCCGAAGCGTGGCACCGATTCATCGCGCCGCAAGCGGAGTTGGCCGTGCTTTTGATGACCACGCCAGACGGTCGCGCGGCGGGTCTTTTGCCGGGTTGCGTGCAGCGGGTTCAAGGAGCCCGTTGGCTGACCTTCCTGGGGCGCGAAGTGGTATGCGGTGACCACCTCGACTTGCTGTGCGCGGAGGCAGACCGTCCCGCCTGCGTCGCGGCGCTAGCGAACTACGTGCTGCGCGCGGCAGACTTGGACGGGCTGCGGCTGGGAGAACTCCACCGGAACGGCCCGACGCACGCGTTCCTGCGAAAGTGGGCGCAGACGCACGGTCTGACCTGCGTGGAACGTGAGCCGCAGATTGTGCCCTTCGCCGTGCTGCCGAAGACTTACGACGAGTTCGTCGCCGGCCTGTCGCGTAACATGCGGTATCACGTCCGGCGTCGCACGCGTCAGGCGCTGGCGTCGGGCGCGCGCCTGCGAACGGTGCACGGCGCGGACGAGGTGGCCGTGGCGGTAGGCGAGTTGGTGCGGCTGCACCAGCGGCGTTGGGTCCGCAGCGGTCACGGGGGCGGCTTCCGCGATCCGCGCAAGGTCGCGATGCTGCGGGCAGTCTGTAACGAGTTGGCGACGGTCGGGGCCGCACGCGCCACGATGCTCGAAGCGCCCAACGGCCGGGCAGGCTGGCGTGTCGAAGCGATATTGTTAACTCTTCATTGGAATAAGACGGCATCCTTCTATCAGATGGGGTGGGACCCAGACGGTACCACTGTCAGCGCGGGCGTGGTGGTGATGGCCGAGAGCATCGCGGACGCGATCCGGTGTGGCTGTACCCGCTATGACTTCTTGCGCGGCGCGGAGGCGTACAAATGGAAGTGGACGTCGCAGTTTGTCGAGCAGACGACGCTGGCCATCGGCTGGAGACTGCCGGCGCGCATGGCGCTGATGGTCACTCACTGCAACGATCGGCTCAAGGCGATAGCGCGGGCGGCGCTGGGACCGCGTTCGTGGAACACGCTGCGGCGCTGGGTCCAGGCCCGGCCAGCCGCGGTACGGACCGGGCCGTAACATTCGCCGAGGCGCCCGACCGTGTGGAGATCTTCCGCGCGCGCTTCACGGCGGTGATCGACGCCGGGAATCCCACCCCGGCCGCGCGGCGCTGGCGGCTGGGCGTGTTTGAGCGGGGTTTGCGCCTCGCGAAGGAGTTAGAGTCACGTTTCGGCCCGCTTCGCGGGCGACGCGTGCTGGACGTGGGGGCGGCGTACGGCGGCGACGTGGTCGCGTTCTGCGCACGGGGGGCAGACTGTGTCGGTGCGGACCTGTTTGACTATCAATACGAACGACTTTGCCAGACGATGCAGGCGGGCAGTGCGCTGCGTTTCGAGCGTTTCGACTGCACGCGGCCGTGGCCGTTGGCGGACGCGTCGTTCGACGTGGTGCTGGCGCTTTCGGTCCTGGAGCTCGTGCCCGATCTGGACGCGTTCTTCGCGGAGCTGTTTCGGGTGCTCAGGCCGGGCGGGATCGGCGTCGTCGAAACGGCTACCGTGGTACGCATGGCGCGCTGTGACCCGCTCTACAAACTGCCGCTCGTGGGAATGCTGCCGACGCGCGTGCGGGTCTGGATCGCCGAACGGTTCTTCCAGCGGCACTATGAATTCCCCGTGGCTCCCCACACGTTCTGGTCGGCGCGGACATTCGTGCGCTTCGCGCGGCGTCACGGCTATACGGTAGAACCGTGCAAGTTCGCGGACAGCCCGCTCATGGCACGACTCGACCGCTGGCCCCTGCGACGGGTCTGGCAGGCACTGGCGCGCTGGTTGGCGTTTGATTTCGTGCTGCTTCGTCCGGCGCAGTAAGCCCGCACAGGTCGTGCGGGCTGCGGGCGGGAGGAGGGAGAGGGGGGCAGGCGACCCCCTGCTCGCGATCAACTTCGACGCTGGCTTTCCGCAACATCCGTGCGCAGTCGCGCACCACCGGCGCCAGGGCGCTGCGAAACGCGGCGTCGTTGACTGGAGACCACGGTTCTTACTCGGTGGCCGCCGGTCACTCGAAACCCGCCGTGCCCGCCTTATGGGCCCGTCCCCGTTGTCAAGTCGCCCTGTCAAACCTCCGGCCGGCATGGAGCTTGCACGAAAACCGTCCGATACCCACGGATGAGCGGCGGGGCCAACTGCCTTCGTCGCCCGGACTCCCGCGGAGGAAGGCCGTGAGCACGATTACGACCGGCGTGGGGCTCGTCTCTGGGCTCGATTATAAGACGATCATCGAACAGCTCATGACGGTGGAAGCCCGGCCGCGCGACCGTCTGCTTACACGGATCAGCGCGCTGGACGCGCAAAAGGCGGCGTATCTGGAGATTTCTGCGCGGATCACTGCTCTGCTGTCGCGGGTCGAGGTGCTATCGCGCAGCAGCAGTTTTCGTGGCGCCACGGCCAGTTCTTCGGCCCCGTCTGTGCTCTCCGCTTCCGCCCGTGCGGGCGCCAGCCCAGGAACTTACCAGTTCACCGTCCGCGCGCTGGCCACCACGCACCAGCTTGTCAGTCGCGGCTTCGACAGCGCGACCGCCACGGTTTCTGCCGGCACGCTGACCATCGAGTCCGGTCTCGCCCGCGTCAACCGCGCTACAGCGCTGGCGCAGTTGAACGGGGGACGCGGCGTGCAACTGGGGTCCATACGGATCACCAACGCGGCTGGCCAGCAGGCGACCGTCAACCTTGTGGACGCGCGGACAGTCGCCGACGTTGTCGCGCGCATCAACGCAGCCGGCATCGCGGTGACCGCCACCGTACGTGATGACGCCTTAGTACTGAGGGATGACTCGGGCGGCAGCGGCGCGCTGCGGGTGGAAGAGGTCAGTGGTGGCCGCACGGCCGAAGACCTCGGCTTCGGCGCAGGGCACAACTACAGCACGACGGGCGAGCTGGTCGGTACCGCGCTGCTCTACATGACCGGGAGCACGGGCCTGGCCGCTCTCAACGACGGCCTCGGCGTGCGCCGCTCCGTCGCGGGCGGGGACTTCACCCTCCGTGTCGGCTCGGCCAGCATCGCCGTGGACCTGAGCGATGTGCTCAAACCGGAGACACGGCTGGAGCGGCTCAATCATGCGGCTGGGGTCCGCCTCGGTCGCGTTCGCATCACTTCCCGCGACGGGACCATGCGGGAGGTCGATCTCAGTGGGGCGAAAACGATCCAGGACGTGCAGCGTCTCATGCAGGAAGCGTTCGATGACGGGCGCATTACCGTAACTCTCAACGGCTCGCGCTTGATCGTGTCGGATCGCACCAGCGTCCCGAGTGGCCAGACCGCCCACGATTTTGAGATTACCGACGTCACCGGCTACGCCGCACTCGACCTGGGCCTGACGACTACAGCCAGTGGTAACACCATCACGGGCCGGAATATCCTGCTCGTCGATACCGTGGCGGACGTTCTAGCGGCCATCAATTATGCCAGCGGAAATGCCGACACCGATGGTAACCCGCTCGTGACTGCCGCGCTCAGCTCCGACGGGCGCCGGATCGTGCTGAACAGCAGCACACCCGGTGAGGCGATCACCCTGGAGGCGGGGAGCGGCTCCGGCGCCCTGGCCGACCTCGGGTTCGAGGCTGGCGCATACGGCGACGCCGTGCAGAGTCGGCGGCTGGTTGGCGGGATCGACACGGTGCTGCTCAGGACGCTCAATGGTGGTCGCGGCGCGGGCTCCGGCACCATTCGCATCGACGCGAACGGTGCCAGCGCGGACGTCGATCTGGCGGGAGCAGAAACGCTGGCGGACGTGATTCAGCGGATCAACGATGCCGCCGCGGCAGCCAATCTGCGGGTGCGCGCCGGCTACGATTCGACGGGCACCCGGCTCGTCGTCGCACACGACCAGGGCGGTGCCGGTGCCATCACGATCACTGATGTCGGCGAAGGCACCTTCGCCCAGAGCGTCGGTCTGGCGCAAACGGCCACCACCATCCGCAGCGCTAACCTCCAGCGCCAATATGTGGCGGAAACCACGCGCCTGGCCGACCTCAACAACGGTCGCGGCGTGGCGGCCGGCACGATCCGGATCACCAACGCGCTGGGGGTCTTCCGCACCCTCACTGTTTCCACATCGCAAACTGTCACACTCGGCGACCTGATTCGGCAGATCAATGATCTGAATCTCGGCGTGCAAGCGCGGATCAATGACACCGGGGATGGATTGCTGATCACAGACACCACCGGTGGCGCGGGGCCACTGAAGATCGAAGATGTGCAGGGCACTGCGGCACGAGACCTGAACATCGCGCGCCGTGGCGCGAACGGGCAGATCGATGGCTCGCTCGAGTTCCGCATCACGCTGACCGGGTCTGAAACGCTGGAAAGCCTGGCAGGCCGCATCAATGCCGAGTCCACGCTCGCGGAAGCGTCCCTGCTGAACGACGGCAGCGCTACCTCGCCGTATCGCCTGAGCATTACGTCGCGGCGCAGCGGACTGGCAGGCGAACTGATCGTCGATGACGGCGATACGGGGCTGGGCCTGGCTACACTGACAGAGGCTCAGGATGCCCGCCTGCTCTTCGGCGGCAACGTCGGTAGTGGGGTGCTGCTCACCAGTTCGAGCAATACATTCACGAACGTGCTCGATGGACTCGACTTGACGGTCACCGGGACGAGCGATTCGCCGGTCACAGTGACCGTGACGCGGAATCTGCAAACGCTGATCGACGCGCTCTCGGGGCTTGTCAGCGACGTAAACGCGGCTCTCAGCAAGATCAAAGAGACCACCGCGTACGACCAGGAGAGCGAGACCAAAGGGGTACTGTTCGGCGAAAGCACAGCCAACACGGTGCGGTCGCGCCTGCTTAACCTGTTCACCCGCACGTTCGCGGTTACGGGCAGCAGCCTTACGCGGCTTTCGGACATCGGGATCAGTCTCGGAACCGGTTCCGAGCTGACATTCGATGCGGACAAGTTCAGAGCTGCGTATGAAGCGGACCCCGATGGGGTGACCGCATTCTTCTCGGCGGCCAGCGACGGCGTGGGGCCGACGTTGAAGTCAGAACTATCGCAGATTACCGGCACCACGGGGCTGTTGACGAGCCGAACGCGGACGCTCGATGAACAGAAGGAGTCGCTTCAGCAACGAGTCGATCAATTGAATACGCTCTTGGATCGCAAGCGGGAGCGTCTGACGCGCCAGTTCCAGGCTTTGGAATCGGTGCTGGCCCAGTTGCAGTCCCAGCAGTCGACGCTGGCGAACTTCGCTTCCGCGATGAGCAATCTGTTCAGCGTTAATGGTTGGAGTTGATCTTCGTGAGCGCGCACGGCCACACAAGGACGCATAACGCCGAGCGCCTCTGATCCGGATGGGAGTTCTCATGAGCAACCCAGGCGACGCATCCCAAGAGTATTTGCGAAACGCCGTTATGACCGCCACGCCTGAGAAGCTTCAGCTCATGCTGTACGACGGTGCGATACGGTTCGCGATCCAGGGAGCGGACGCCATCCGTCGGCAAGACCGCGAGGCCGCGTTCAACGCGCTGGACCGTGCCCAGCGGATCGTGTTGGAAATGGCCAACGGCATCCGCCGGGAGGTCAACCCCACGCTCGCGGATCAGGTCGCGGCCTTGTATAGCTTCGTTTACCGCCGGCTCGTGGCTGCCAACCTGCATCAGGATGTGCAGGCCGTTGAGGACGCCCTACGCATTCTTCGCCACATGCGGGAAACGTGGGTGATGCTCATGGAGAAGATCCAGCGTGAGTGCGGTGCCGGCATTTCGCCGGCGCCGCCAAACACGGCGGCACCGGTCCCCGCGTCACCGGGCGCCAGCCGTTTCCAGCCCGAAACACCTCCGAGCTGCTTCTCGGCCGAGGGCTGACAGCACGCGGGCCACGCCCGCCTGCCGACCAGCCCAGCCGGGTCATTGGCACGTCCAAAGGTGTAGCGCCACAGCCCCCTGTTGTCACGGGGAGCGGTTACGGCCTGCAAGGGACGCTGCAAAACACGGGGTGGGTGGTCGACAGGCGTGAATCCCTTTTATATTATCCCGCCGCTGCCGAGGCGTCGGGATCGCCGGGAGGATCACGGATGCCCGAGACGTGCAACATCGCTCTTCTGGGCCAGAAGTTCATGGGGCGGGCTCACAGCAACGCCTATCTGAAGGCGCCGCTGTTTTTCAATCTCCCCGTGCGGCCGGTGATGCACACGATCGTCGGGCTGGACCTGATCGCGCTGGCGCCCTTCGCGGACCGTTGGGGGTGGAAGAGCTACAGCACGAACTGGAAGGAGGTCGTCCGCAACCCGGAAATTGACCTGGTCGACGTCTGCACGCCAAACAGTATGCACGCCGAACAAGCGCAGGCGGCGCTGGCGATGGGCAAGCACGTGGCCTGCGAGAAGCCGCTGGCCCACACGCTGCGCGACGCGCGGGCGATGAAGAACGCGGCCGCCCGGGCACGGAAGAGCAAGACGTTCGTCTGGTTCAACTATCGGCGGTGTCCGGCGGTGGCGCTGGCATACCGGCTGGTTCGGGAAGGTCGACTCGGTCGGCTGTATCACGTGCGGGCTTCGTACCTACAGAGTTGGGGCGGGCCGGAGACGCCGCTGAACTGGCGCTTTCAGAAAAAGTATGCCGGCACCGGAGCGCATGGCGACCTGAATGCCCACATCATCGACCTGGCGCGGTTCATTACGGGGCAGGAGATTGTGGAGGTTACCGGGGCGATCGCCGAGACGTTCATCGTTGATCGGCCGCTGCCGCCGACGGCGACGCCGCGCGATGCCGCCGGTCCGGTCGGTCGGCGGAACGAGCGGCCGATGGGCAAGAGCGATGTCGATGATTGCACGCTTTTTTTGGCGCGGTTCGCGGGCGGCGCGGTGGGCGTGTTCGAGGCGACGCGGGTGGCCACCGGCAATCTGAACAACATTTATCTGGAAATCAACGGCCAGCTCGGCGCACTGCGGTTCTGCTTCGAAGATATGAACACGTTGTGGTATTTCGACGGGCGGGAGCCGAAGGCGACGGCGGGGTGGCGGCAGATTTCGTGCACGACGCCGGGGGAGCATCCGTACGCGGGCGCCTGGTGGTCCGAAGGCCGCTTGCTGGGCTACGAGCACACTTTCGTGAACATGGTGGCTGACATGATGGCCGTGTTGGCGGGGCTTGAGCCCACGATCCCGCTGCCGACCTTTGCAGACGCGTACGAAACGCAGCGCGTCCTGGAAGCGGCCATGCTGGCGGCCAAGCACCGCGCCGCGGTGAAACTCGTGGAAATCAAATAGCACCCGCCCGCCCAGCGTGCCTCCCGCTCACCGCATCAGCAGCAGTGACGGCAGAGACACCGGTACGATCCGCGGGTCGGGAATCAGTACATCGTCGTGCATCGTGACGAGGATGGCCAAGGGTGCGTTGTAGTGAGTTTTCTCCAGGAAAGCGCGCAACCCGACGGTGTCGCGATGCGGGTCGATCCGCTGTCGGTATTTGACCTCCAGCGGAATCCGTTTCTCTCCGACGGTCAGGACGAAGTCCACCTCGGGCTCCGCGGGACGCTCGGGGAACCAGGCAAGGTCCAAGTGGGGGATGCTTGCCAAGAAGGCCCCGACTACGCTCTCAGCCAGGTGGCCAGCTAGATCGGTCAGGTGGGGGGCCGCGGACAAGTTGTCTGCGTCCAGCGGCACCACTTCCTCCAGCCAACTGGCGCGCAGCCCATGGTCGACCAGGCAGATCCTGACGTGGCCTTTGCGGCGCTTAAGCCTGATTTCCAGCGGGCGAATGAGCCGGATCAGAAGGGCGCCGTCGAGGAAGCGCAAGTAGCTGTTGAGGCGTTGAGGACCGACATTGGCGTGCAACGCCTGGCGGATTTCGGCCTGTAGGGTGGCCGGGCTGGGGGCTTGGCCCGCGTAGCGGCATGCCAGCCGAAACACCTCCTCCAGGAGTTGGGCATCCCGTTTGCGACCGCGCTCGCCGATCCGGAGGTCATGTTGAATGACGCGCCGGATGACCGTTTCATTGAGCTGGTCCGCCAACTCCGGCCAGCCGAGTTCGGGGTGCGCCTGAACCATGGGATAACCGCCCCGCTCGGAAAAGGCGCGAAACGCCTGGTCGCGTATTTCCCTCAGCCGGTGGCCATGGGCCTGCACGTTGCGCCAGAAGTCGGCGTCGTGGAGGGCTTCGAGGCCGTTCTGGGCCAGGAGGGGGTCAAGGGCATGGTTGAAGCGCAGGCCCGCGATTTCCCGCAATAGCAAGGTTCCCAGCTCCAGCGTGGCGACGCGTCCGGCCAGACTGTCACGACCGGCCTCGATGCGCAGAGCCGAACTGCCAGTGACCACGACGCGCAGCGTATGGTGGTCGACCAGCGCCTTGAGCTGCGGTGCCCAGTCGGGCACATTCTGGGCCTCGTCGAGGAACACATAGGCCGGTCGCCCGGCGTGCGCAGACTCGTTGAACGTGCAGCCCAGTATGCGATTCTGGTACCACTCCGCGAGTGCCAGCACGGGCTGCTTCAGACCTCGCAGCGACGGGATTTCATCGAACTGAACCCTCAGTATCCGGTGCGGCTCGATCCCCCTGTCCTCCAACAGGTATTGAATCGCTTGCTCTTGCAGCGTTGTCTTGCCTACCTGCCGGGGACCGCGCAGCACGACCGCGGGGGCCGGGCCAGTCTGGAGTTTCCGCAGCAGGAGCTCGAAAGCCCAGCGGCGATACGGTGGCAGTACTCGTCCCGGCTTGCCTTCCCACCACGGGTTGGTGGAGCGCAGAAACGTGTCCAGCTCCGGTGGAAGCCGCACTTTGTCAAACAGATCCCGGGACGCGCCCGCCACCGCTTCAACCTCATATCAACAGGTGACCACACCCAGCCAGCGGCACTCCGCTGCTGGGCGTTGCCTAGTCCAGCCAGCGTTTTTCTTTCAGCTTGCGCGGCAGATACTCCTCGGTGATGAAGCTGAAGTTCTTGTTAGACAGCGCTTCCAGTTCCAGCTTGACGCCCAGTGCTTCCATGTGGCGGATTTCGCGCTGCCACTCCTTCTTCTGGAACCACGGATACTCCCTAATCTCCCGGGCACGCCGCCGGTCCTCCTCCGTCAGCGGCATCGGGACGTGCGGCGGAATGTCGAACCGCTCGGCGTCGAAACTGCTCATGCCGATGAAGCGGGCCGCCGGCACGGCCATCCGCGTGCTTTCGAACGCCAGATTGATCGAGCCCTGTTTGACGACGCTATAGATGTAGTAACCCCACGGGTCGTTGTCGACGAGCACGTACACCGGCAACGCAAGCTCGTGGTGCAGGCGGTAAATGAGTCGGCGCACGCCCCGGGGCGGCTGGCCTCCGCCGTGCACGATCATGCACCGGTGCTGGTCCCAGAAGCGGTCCTTGTTGAACCGCTGCCAGATGGCACCCTTCTCGATGAGCAGTACGTATTCGGCCTTGTGCCGGACGAACTGGATGACGTCGGCCTCGACGATGCTCGGCACCGCCCATCCGCCGGAGCCCATCGTCGCGAGGTCGATGCGGTCGCCGTTGTCGATGATTTGCATCGGCCCGACCATGGCGCCCTTGGGTTCGGCGTGGACGCCGAGCTGTTCGCGCAGTGCTCCGATCGTGACCTCGATGTCCTCGACGATGGGGTCGGATTCATCCTGGTCGTAGAAGACGAGCTCGCGGGACTTGCCGTCGGCCGACTTGATGGGCACCTTCAGATTGTAGAACAGGTCACGGATGCTGGTCGTGTCGTTCGTGTCGATCAGTCGTTTGCAGACTTCGGCGACGCGGAGCGTCTGCATGAACTTGCGGGCCTGACTGCCCTCGCCGCCCCGGCGGCCCAGCAGGCTGAAAAACGACCGCCGCTGCGTACCGTCCAGCAGCTCGATGATGCCCTTCTTTTCGTTGAACTGGACGTTGGAGAGCGTGCGGGCGGGAATGTCCACGTACGGGTCCTCCCGTCGCTGCACGAGCTTGACGATCTGTTGCGCCAGTTGGACCAGGCGGTCGCCGGCCGCCGCGCGGCTGCGGTTATCGGGCCGGCTCCGGGCAGCGCGTGTTGTGGCCACGGCAGCTTCACCTCACGTGTGAACACTGCGGCTCGGGCCTCCCCGCGGAGCTCCTCGGCCGCTTGCCGCTCTATCGTACGGGTCGCCACGTCCGCGTGGTAGGTCGGGCCCGACGCCGAAAGCACTTCCGATGGGTGGTCTATCACGTCAGCGCGCGGAGCGGCGGCGCCAGGCGTAGTCGCGTTGACCCGCACGGCGTCGCGCCGGTGCGCGATTGCTTATGAGACAGCCTGGGCGATGTCGGGGGAGGGTCCGTCAAAGTAATAGCAGCGCCGACCGTGGACGATGAAGACAGCGTGGCCGCAGTGGGCAGTGGGGCTGTGGTCCGGCATACCCTTCGACCGCGGTCAGGCCTGCCAGATCTGAAGGCACCCACCGCCGTGGCCCGCAGGCTGAGAGGAGACCGTCCGCATGGAAGCTGAGGGCACTGGCGCGGCGGTACAAGCTTGTCCAGTGGCGGCAACCCGTCGGCAGTGGTTGTGGCTGCTTCTGAAGGCCGCGGCTGTTCTGTTTGCGAGCGAATTCGCGGTGATGTACCTTCTCCCGGCGCTCGGGATAGCGGGCAGCGCGTGGGGATCCCTTATTGACAGCAGTGTACTGACGCTGGTGGCCCTAGTGGGTCTGTATGCGGCCGGGCTTCGTCCCCCGGGCACCTGGTCCCTGAGCAGTCCGAGTCGCTACCGGCGTGTCGAGAAGCGTGCCTGGGCCATCGTGCTGGCCCAGGCGGGGTTGCTGGCGGCAGGTGTCTGCGTTCAGGGAATGTGGCTGGAAAGCCAGCGGCGGGCCGCGCGGGTGGACGAGGCGGCCGACCGCCAGTTAACGCTTTCGGGGGAGCTGTCGCGGCGGGCCCTGCTCCAGGCCATGGAAACTGCCCACGGGCGACTCCATGGCGTGGCGCCGCCGGACACAGCGCCGTTAGCGCAGTGCGCTGCCGAGCTTGAATGCACCCTGCGCAGGCTTGCGGATGGTGATGCAGAGCTCGGACTGCCGAAGTGCGAATCGCCGAAGGTTCGTCATCAACTGGAGGTCGTGCAGAGAGCTTGGATGACCTTCGCTGACCTCGTTCAACGTACGGCGGAGCTGACGAGCCTGGAGCAGGGCAGCGCCTACGCGGCGGCGCTGGACAAGGCCAGTCAGGAGTTGCTGGCCGAAATGGAAACGGTCGGGCACGTGCTGCGCGAGTACTACGGTGCGCACCGGGCCAACGTCTGGCAGGGGACGCTCTTGGGTCTGCTCTGCGCGTCCGCGGTCGTAGCGGTGCTGATGATGGCCACGTTTGCGCAGTTGATTGCGCAGCGGCGTTGGCTGGACGCGGAGGTAGACGCCCGCAACGAGAAGCTGGCCCGCAGTGAAAGCTGGTTCCGGGCCGTGATCACGGCCAGTAAGGATGCCGTCGTCGCCATCGGTCCCCGCGGACGCGTCACGCTGTTCAATCCCGCGGCCGAGGCGTTGTTCGGTCGCCCTGCGGCGGAAGTGCTGGGGCAGCCGCTGGATCTCATCCTGCCGGAGGAGGTCCGCGACCGCCACCGGGAGTATGTCGAGGAATACTTCCGCGTGGCGGCTCGTGCCGGGGAGTGGTGGGCAAGACGGTCGAGCTGACGGCGCAGCGCAGCGACGGGACGCGCGTGCCTGTCGAGCTCACGCTGTCCGACGGGGAGGCGGGCGGCGAGCGGTTCGTGTTGGCGACGATCCGCGACATTACCGTCCGCAAGAACCTGGAAGCTCAGCTCGTTCATTCCCAGAAGCTCGAGTCGATTGGGCAGTTGGCCGCGGGCGTCGCGCATGAGATCAATACCCCGGCCCAGTTCGTCAGCGACAACACCCGCTTTCTGCGCGATGCCTTCAATGACCTGCTGAGCGTGATCAACGAGTGCCGTCAGGCCGTGCACGCGGCGGGTCCGGAACGCGCGTCCGAGGGGGCGGCAGCTCAAGTGGCCGCGGCGTTGGGGAAGGTCGAGCTGGACTACCTGCTGGCGGAAATACCCAAAGCGATCGAGCAGTCGCTGGAAGGGCTTCAGCGGGTCGCGAAGATCGTGCGCGCCATGAAGGAGTTCTCGCACCCCGGCGGCGAGGAGCGCAAACCCGTCGACATCAACAAAGCGATCGACAGCACGATCACCGTCGCCCGCAACGAATGGAAATATGTGGCGGACGTGGTCACGGACTTCGACCCGGAGCTCCCGCTGGTGCCCGTGCTGCCGGGCGACTTCAACCAGGTGATTCTGAATCTGCTGGTGAACGCGGCCCACGCCATCGGGGACGTCGTTCGGTCCGGCACGGAGCAGAAGGGCACGATCACGATCCGCACGCGACGCGACGGCGACTGGGTGGAAATCCGCATCAGCGACACGGGAACCGGAATCCCGGAGCCGATCCGCAATCGCATCTTCGATCCGTTTTTCACCACCAAGGAACCTGGCCGTGGTACGGGACAGGGACTGACCATCGCGCACGCCGTAGTCGTCAAGAAGCACGGTGGGACGATCACGTTCGAGACGGAGGTCGGTCGGGGCACGACCTTTATCGTTCGCCTGCCGCTCGGTGGGCCGGTCGCGCAAGGAGCTGCACGTGAATCCGAGTCGCATTCTGCTGGTGGATGATGAGCCGATGGTGCATGAGGCCCTGCGCCGGGCCTTGCGCGCCGAACACTGGGGCTGGGAGCTGTGTTTTGCCGGCGGCGTGGATGAAGCCCTGCGTCGGCTCGAAGAGCACGAGATCGACGTGGTCGTGTCGGACGTCCGGATGCCCGAGAAGACGGGGTTCGATCTGCTGGCCGAGCTGCGGCGTTGTCCACGGACCGCGGACCTGCCGGTCATCATCCTGACCGGCCTGAAGGAGTACGATCTCAAGCGGCGGGCGCTGGACCTGGGCGCCACCGACCTGTTGACCAAGCCCGTGGATGCGGAGGATCTGATCGCCCGCATCCGCAGTGCGCTGCGGCTCAAGTCGTACCAGGATCAACTCAAGACGCACAACGAGCTGCTCGAGCGCATAGTCCAGGAGCGCACCGCGGAACTGGCTCGTTCGCGGCTTGATATTCTTTGGCGGCTGGGCAAGATCGCCGAGTTTCGCGACGAAGCGACCGGCAACCACGTGGTCCGCGTCGGCTGCTACTGCCGCGTGCTGGGCGAGGTCCTCGGTCTGGATCGCCAGCGCGTCGAGATGCTGTTCCTGGCCAGTCCGCTGCACGACATCGGCAAGATCGGTATCCCCGACCACATCCTCCTGAAATGCGAGGCGCTGACCCCGGCCGAGTGGGCCATCATGCAGCGCCATTGCAAGATCGGCGAGCGGATCCTGCGAGAACAGTCCAAGACCATGAAGACGTTTCTGCTCTGGCGTCAGGACGCCACCGGTGTCCCGCTGCCGGCCAGCGATAACCCGTTGCTGGACCTGGCGGCGACCATCGCGCTGACGCACCACGAGCGGTGGGACGGGACCGGCTATCCGGCCGGGCTGCGCGGGGAGGAGATTCCCTTCGAGTCACGTATCGTGGCCCTGGCAGACTCTTACGACGCGCTGGGTTCCGACCGTCCCTATCACCCCGCGCTGCCGGAGGAGACGGTGTGCGAAATCCTTCGCAGCGAGACCGGGACTCATTTCGACCCGCGCGTGTACACGGCGTTCGAGAAGGCGTATGAACGATTGCGGACTATCCGCGCCGAATTGTCCGACCAGAGCACCAGTCTGGTGGCCCAGGTGTGCGGACTATGAAGCGGATCCTCTTTGTGGATGACGATCCGAACGTGCTTCAGGGGCTCCAGCGCATGCTGTACCCGATGCGGCGCGAGTGGGAGATGGCCTTCGCCCAGAGTGGGGCCGAGGCCCTACAACTGTTGGAAGCGAACCACTTCGACGTCGTCGTCACGGATCTCCGCATGCCTCAGATGGACGGCGTGCAATTTCTGACGGAGGTGCGGCGGCGGCATCCGGATACCGTGCGCATCACCCTGTCCGGCGAGGTGGGCCAGACCATGGCCCTGCGGAGCGTTGGTCCGGCCCACCAATGCCTGAGCAAGCCGTGTGACCCCGAAACTCTTCAGAATGTAATCGCGCGGGCCTGTGCGCTGCGGGCGCTGCTTTCCGATGAGGCCCTCAAAGGCGTCGTGTCGCGCATGAGCTCGCTGCCCGCTCTGCCCGACCTCTATCTGCAACTGGTTGACGAACTCCGCTCTCCCGATGCCTCGCTCCAGACGATCGGGGCGCTGCTGGCCCAGGACCTCGGAATGACCACCAAGGTCCTCCAGCTCGTCAACTCGGCCTTCTTCGGCCTGCCCCGCCGCGTATCGAGCCCCGCCCAGGCCGTCAACCTTCTGGGGCTCGAGACTGTGAAGGCGCTCGTCTTATCCGCGCACATTTTTTCGCAGCTCGATGAGGCCGACATCGAGGGTTTCTGCCTGCGGGCGCTGGAAATGCACAGTTTGGCCACCGGGATTCTCGCCCGCCGAATCGCGGCCACGCAACACGCAGCGGGCGGCGGGGATGAACACACGCTGACGGCGGGACTGTTGCACGATATCGGCAAACTTGTGCTGGCGGTCAACCTCCCCGACCGGTACGGCAAGGTCGTCGCCCTCGCGCGCGACCGGAGCATGCCGATCGAGGAAGCCGAGCAGCAGGTGCTCGGAACGACTCACGGGGAGGTCGGCGCCTATCTGCTTGGTCTTTGGGGGCTGCCGGACCCGATCGTCGAAGTGGCGGCCTTTCACCACCACCCGCGCCAGTGCCCGGGTTCGCGCTTCGGCGCGCTGACCGCCGTCCACGTGGCCGATGTGCTCGAGCACGAGCACAACCACTCCGCGGACAGTCTGGCTGGCACCGTCCTCGACCTGGACTACCTCACCCGCACTGGCTGCGCAGAGCAGTTACCTGCCTGGAGAGAGCTGGCGCAGACTGTGTTGAAAACCGGGGGCCCGGCATGAGCGCGCGCATCCTGTGTGTGGACGACGAGCCCGCCGTCCTGGCCGCGTTTGAGCGCGGGCTCCGCGGGCGGTTCGAGGTGGATACGGCCGCCAGCGGTGCGGACGGGCTTCAGCTCGTCGCCACCCGGCCGCCGTACGCAGTGATCGTCTCGGACATGCGCATGCCCGGGATGGACGGCATTCAGTTTCTGGCGGCGGTCAGAGAACGTGCGCCCGACAGCGTGCGGATCATGCTGACCGGGAACTCCGACCTGGACACGGCCATCCAGGCGGTCAACGAGGGCAATATCTTCCGCTTCCTGTGCAAACCCTGCCCGACGGATGTGCTGGTGCGCGCTCTGGAAGCAGGCGTTCAGCAGCACCGGCTGATCACCGCCGAAAAGGAGCTCCTGACCAAAACGCTCTGCGGGAGCGTGAAGATGCTCAGCGATGTGCTGGCGCTGGCCAACCCGACGGCCTTCGGGCGGGCCGCCCGCGTCCGCCGAATCGTGCAGCGAGTTGCCGCCGAACTGAAGATCGCGCAGGCGTGGGAGCTGGAACTGGCGGCCACGCTGTCGCAGATCGGACTGCTTGCGCTGCCGCCGGAAACGCTCGAGAAGCTCTACCACGGTCACGCGCTGGTGGGCGAAGAAGTGCGGATGTTCGCGTCGCATCCGGGCATCGGTCGTGACCTGGTGGCCAACATTCCGCGGTTGGAGCGGATCGCCGAGATCATTGCCTATCAGGAGAAATGCTTCGACGGCAGCGGGTTTCCGACGGACGACCGGAAGGGCGCGGACATCCCCTTGGGGGCCCGCATTCTCAAGGCGGCGCTCGACTTCGACGGGCTCTGCATGAGCGGTTTGACGCCGGCCGAAGCGCTGGGCCGCATGAGCCAGCGTGCGGCCCGGTACGATCCCAGCGTGCTGGCGGCTTTGCAGGCCGCCTACCGCGTGGAGGTCCCCTGTGAAGTGCGGCGGGTCCGGGTGGCGGACCTGACCGGCGCGATGATCATCGCGGAAGACGTCCGCAGTGCAACGGGGCTGTTGCTCGTCAGCCGCGGCCAGGAGGCGACGCCGTCCCTTCGCGAGCGTTTGAAGAACCTGGCGCGGCTCGTGGGGGTTCAGGAGCCGATCCGGGTGATGATTCCGGTGCGGCCGGCGGCTGGGGGGGCTGCAAGCCCGGCCCGGCCGGAGCCTGTTGTCCGCGCCACCCCTGCCCGGGAGCCTGCACGATGAAACCGACGGTACTTCTGGTCGATGACGATCCGCGGGTGCTTGACGGACTGACGCGCGTACTGCACCGCGAGCCCTACCGGCTGCTGCGGGCTGGATCGGCCGACGAGGCGGCGGCCATTCTGGAGCGCGAGCCGGTCGACGTGATCGTCTGCGACGAACAAATGCCCGGCATGTGCGGCACCGAGTTCCTGGCGCGCGTGGCCCGCAATTATCCCGAGGTGGTGCGCATCGTTTTGACGGGCGAGCCTTCGCTGGAGGTTGCCCTCCGCGCCATCAATGAGGGTCGGGTTGCCCGCTTCTTTACCAAGCCATGCAACGAAATCGACCTCGCGCTCACGATCCGCGAAGCCTTGGAACGAAGGAGCGCCGGGGGGGTTATTCCAAGTGGTCCCACCCCTCGGACGGACCCGCCGCCACTGACCAGCGAGGCCCGCATTCTGCGCCGCCTGCGCGGCGGGGCGCCTGCCGGCCCGGGGGCGTGACCGGAAGAGACCCGTTAGCCGCAGGGGCGGTTCGTACGCTTGCCCCCGGTCGGCGCCGTGCGCACGCCTGGCGAATCCCGTTACGATGACAGTGCAAGCCCGTCGTGGCGTCGTGCAGGAGCGAGGCTGGCATGAGTATATGGTTTTTCGTCTCGGATCTTCATGGTCGGGTGCAGCGCTACCACGCGCTTCTTGAGGCTATCGCCGCCGAGCGGCCCGCGGTGGTCTTGCTCGGCGGAGACCTGCTGCCGCACGGGCTGCGCTGGTCGGCTGAAGAGAGGCAGGCGTGCGATCTGCCTGCCGACGCCGTCACCCGGCTACCCGCTGAGTTGCGTGGCAGCTTCCTGGGCGAGTTTCTCGCGGCCCGCCTGGACGTGCTCCGGCAGCGGCTCGGCCCGGCGTATCCGCGCGTGCTGATGATCCTTGGAAACGACGACCCTCGAATCGAAGAGGTGGCTGCCCAGGCTGGCCAGACGTCCGGGTTCTGGGAGTACATCCACAACCGGTGCGTGTCGGTCGGCGGGTACGCGGTGTACGGATATGCCTGCGTGCCGCCTACGCCTTTCCTGCTGAAAGACTGGGAACGCTACGACGTCTCGCGCCACGTGGACCCGGGCTGCGTTCCGCCGGAGGAGGGGCACCGAAGCGTGCCGGTTCCACAGGACGAAGTGCGTTATGGGACGATCCAGGCGGACCTCGCGGCGTTGTTTGGTGAGCAGAGTCTCGACCGGGCCGTGGTTCTGTTCCACGCGCCGCCGTACCGGACGGATCTGGACCGCGCGGCGCTGGACGGGCGGAGCGTGGAGCATGTCCCGCTCGATGTGCACGTGGGCAGCGTCGCGATTCGCCGTTTCATCGAAGAGCGCCAGCCCTGCGTGACGCTGCACGGCCATATTCATGAAACAGCGCGTCTGACCGGCGCGTGGCGGGAGCAGATCGGCCGGACGTGGTGCTTCTCGGCGGCGCACGACGGGCCGGAATTGGCGCTGGTGCGCTTCGATCCGGCTGACCCCGGGCAGGCGACGCGCGTCCTGCTGTGAACGGCCGGTCGGGCGGGGCCTCACACCGTTGGCGGCGCGGGCGCGACGGCTTGGCCGATGGGTAAGGGACGGGCCGCGTCCGTCACGGCGTCGATCTTGACCGCGAAACTCGTGCCGCGCGCAATGTCCTCATCCGTGATGATGTGCGCGTCAAGCAGCCCTGCCGTCTTGTACCCGGTTCGCAGGTAGTTCATTTCGCCCAGACAGAGGCTCCAGCCCTCCAGCCAGAGTTCCAGGGCGGCGCGCTGCGCCGGCGTGCCGCGGAAGTGGATGAGCAGGTCGATATCGCTGGCCGGGCCGGCGGTGGCGTTCTTGACGCTCCCGATCAAGTACGCCGCCACGACCCCGAAGCGCTGCGGATCGAGTTCCGCCGCAATGCGTTCGGCCATGCGATGCCGCCAGCGCCAGTCCTGTCCGCGCTGCGGCTCCTGCTGCGTGGCGGGTTCGTCGGCCATGGGGAGGGCGGCCCCCGGCGGGCCGAGCACGCCGACCGCCTCTTCGAGATCCGCATTCATGAGCACGCGGAGCACCTGTCCATCGCCGGCCTGTGGCACGTCGATGACATACACCGTGTCGCTCAGCGCGCGGAACTCCGGCGCCAGGTCTGCCAGGATGTTTCCCGAACGTGTCAGGAACGGTTCGTTGAACACGACACCCGGCTCGTCGGGGTACAGCGGCAGGTACCGGATGCCCGCTTCGACGAGATCCTGGAAGAAGTGCGTGCCGAACGACAGGTCGGGTGTGTAGTCGCCGGTGCGACGGGCGATCTCGACCAGCAACGCCGTGTTGTTGATGTCGGAGTACGTCACGCGCACGCCGAGCTTGATGTCGCCCCGGCTGCCCCAGCGGCCGGGCCCCATGAGGATGAATTGCCGCTTGGGCAGCAGCTTGTTCAGTTTGCCGACCGCCCGTCCGACGGCCAGCAGGCGTTCCAGACTGTCCAGGCGGCTGTATTTCTCGGGGTCGACATACACGATGTGCGTGACCTGCGGAATGCAGCCGTTCGATACATGCCGGTTAGCAGTGAAGATCACCCGTTCGCGCGGCAAGTCGCGCGGGATCGGGGCCGGTGCCGCGTGCCGGGCGGAGCTCTGCGCGCGGCACTGAAGCAGGTAGAGGTCCCGACCGTCGGAGGCGAACTCCAGATCGACCGGCGTGCCCAGTTTCTCCTGGAGCAGCGTCAACAGCCCGCGGATCTGTCGGACGAACGGCGTGCGGGTGAGCAGCCCTTCGAACGTGACCACCAGATCGTCCCGTTCAAAGTCGATCTGCCCCAGGAGCGGTTGCTGGAGGTGTCCGTCGCGGAGGACCGAGACGAGTTGTTCCACGCCGGGCATCTGGGGTCCGCACTCGCGCAGAAACGTCGCCACGTCCAGCGTTTCAAAACGCCCGGTCGCCAGGTTCAGCGCGTCGAGGTAACGCGGGGAGTAGCGGACGACCTCTTCCGGCGTCGTGTTCACGCGCAGGCCTGGCTGCCCCGGGGCACACAGGATCGGGAAGTCATCGCCGACCCGATCCACCGCCCGGGTACCCAACCCCGGCACGAGCCGTGCCAACCCATCCTCCCGGCGGATGCGTGGCGACCAGCGGAATTCGTTGTGGCTGAACGCTACGCCGGCGAAAGCGGGCAGGAAGTAGCGCCCGACGCGGGTACCGACGACTTCCTGGATCAGGATTGCCATCCCCTCGGAGAAATCCAGCAGATTTCGTTCTGCGCGGTACTCGATCGCGTCCGGATTGAAGGTCGAGGCGTACACCTCGGCGATCGCGTCCGTCAGCGCGCGGAGCCGCTCCTGTTTGCCGCCCTGATTCGGCAGAAACAGGCTCTTGTATTTGCCGGAGAACGCGGCCCCGAAACGGTCCTCCAGCAGGCTGGAACTGCGGACGATCAGCGGTCGCTCGCCGAGCTCGTCCAGCGCGACCGAGAGTCCCTTGAGGATCTCCGGCGGGAACTGCGAATGCTTGAAGAGCTGAATGATGTCCGGGTACTCCTGCCGGATCTCTTCGATGCTCTTGTACTTGTGCGTCAGGACGTCTTCGAGGTGGTTGCTGTACACGAAGTCGTACAGGCCGTCGGAAGTGATGTACCAGGTGGTCGGAACGCGCACGCCGGCCAGCCCATAGGGTTCGCCGTGCCGCTGCAGAATCTTGTGCGCCAGAAACAGCCCGGCGCCCTTGCCGCCGATCTTTCCACGGCCTTCCGCCGGGTAGATCATCCGCTGCGCCAGCTCGTAGAAGTCCTCCAGGTCCACGTAGTGCTTGGCGACGTTGACGAACTCGAGTTGGCCGGTCAGGAAGCGGTGAATGAGCGCCACCCGGATGCCCATCGTCGCCGCCGGCGAAAGCTCCAGCTCCCCGCGCGTGGCGTGGTGGTAACGCCGCAGTGCGTCGGCCACCTGGGAGAGCGACGTCCGGGTGTCCTCCAGCACGTTGACCAGGAAACTGGCACGATCCTGCTTGACCCATTGGTGGATGCACTGAAGGATTTCGTCGTCGCTCAGATGATCGGCCGCGATGCGAAAGGCCTCGTCTACCAGCAAATCCTCAGCGGGCAGGTCCTCCCAGCGCCCCGGTTCATTCCGGTCCATCGTCACATCCGGCGACCCGCTCAGCCGGAACCGCCCCAGGAGTGCGTCCGCCTCGCGCACCCCGCTGCAACAGAGGTGGTTAATCATCTTACGGGCCACACGCTGGAGCAGCTTGCGGTCGGTCCGCCGGAGCAGGTCGAGGATCACCGACCAGCCGGCTTCGGGACGTTGGTCGACGACCTGACGGGCGGAGCGCCAGTCGCGCATGGCCGCCAGCAGACGCCGATGCAGAATCAGGCTCCCCAGCCGCTCGGCAATCGTGTCGATCAGCCGGCGTTCTTCGGCCAGGAACGGTCCTTCGTCGGCCGGCGGCATCGGTTCCTTGTAGTAGACCTCGACGCTGCCGACGGCTTCGCCCTGAACACGGATCGGAGCTTGCTGGACCCACGGCGAGGCCTGAAAGCCCGGCGACTCGTACACGGTCCCGTCGCACGTGATCCGCGCGCAACAGGCCGTGGGGTACTGCCAGCCCTCGGGGATGGCCTGGACGACCTGCCGGAGGATTTCGTCCAGCGGAAGCTCGGAGGCGCCGGTCAACTCCTCCACCGTGTACAGACAGTTCAGCTCCTTGGCCCGCTCAGCCAAATCCCGAACAATGCTTTCGATCGTGTTGCTTGCGTTCATGGCGCGCCACGCAAAACGACGGCACGCCCTGTGCGACCGTCCACCTTGACCTGCAAAGGCGCGGGCGCACGCACGTGCCGGAGAAACTCTGACTCCGCGAGCGCCGGCAGCGAAGCCAGCCAGTCCCATTGAATCCGGTATGGCCCGGTGTGTCGGACCGTGAGATACGGGACGCGGAAGCTGGTCATGTTGTGGAAGAAGTGCGAGCCCTGACTGGGCTCCACGTTCATCTCCGGCAGGGTGGCCTCCACGATGACCCGCGCCCCGGAGATCTGCGGCCAGGTGACCGGAATCCCGAGCCACGGGTCGCTGCTGCCCCACCGCCCGAAACCGATCAGCAGATACGGTCGGCGCTCTTCCAGCAGTTGCCGGTTGATCGCCTCCAGCTCCGCCGCAATCCGACGCGTGTGACGGCCCTCGAACGCCGCCGGCTTCACGTAGACGATGTCCACGATGTCGTCCCGCGTGCCGTTGCCCAGAGCCGTCGTGGTGGCCACCACCGTCCGCGGACTGGTAAGTTCCTCCTCGAGCAGGTCCACCTGCTCGTCCGCGGCGCGCGCCGGTCGGAGTTGCAGAAAACCGAACCGGTGTGGGGCGCGCCCGGGAGCGGGCGCTGGGCGCCCGCGCGGCGTGATCGTCAGAGCGAATTCGACTTCCACGTCCGAGCCGACTGCTTTCTTGCAGACACCCGCGATGTGCTGAATGATCCGGTTCAACGGGATCGTCTCGAGCTCCAGCAATGGAGCGAAGTTCAGCACACGTGGTCCGGGGCGTCCTGTACCGACCACGACACGATCCGATTCCGCATCGTAGGTCGAAGCCAGGAATTCCAGCACGCCGTCGTATTCCGCATCGGCCAGCTCGGCCTGCACGAGATACTCGGCTTCGTTGATCGGGTCGTACGCGGGTGGCGGCCCCAGGTTGACCGCCCAGAAGGTGGTTTGCGTATTGCGAATCAATTCGTGCGTCGACCCGTAGGGCGGGCCGTGCTGCGGGTACGCCGGCGAGTAGGTCCAGGTCAACCCGCCGTCGACAATGGTCTTGCCCAGTCCCAAGGCCAGCGCGACGACGCCGTCCTCCGGTCGGGCCGGCGCCACCGGGTAGAAGTTGTGCGTGCGAATCACGCCCGAGACCGCGGGGTAGAACCGCTCGTGGAAGCGGTAACCGACCACTTCCTGAACGATGACGGCCATCTGCTCGGCGGTGTCCGGCTGCCCGATGGCCCGCCGATAACTGCGCGCGTCGCGGAAGAAGGTAGACGCGTACACGAACTTGATGGCCTCCGTCAGTCGGGCAAAACGCGTCGCGACGTCGGCCTGGTTGTTGGGGATCATCTTGGTCGCGTACGTGCCCGCAAAGGGGTGACTGAGAGCGTCTTCAAGCAGGCTGGACGACCGAATCGCGAGCGGCGTGCGCGCATCGGCGACGAGCGCGCGCAGGTCGCCCAGGATCAGGGTCGGCAACTGCGCCTTTTGAAAGGCCATGGCGATCCGTTCATCGGGCGCGTCTGAGCAGGCGATTTCGTATAGCCCGTTTCGCTCCATGAACTCGACGAACACGTCCGTGGCGATGACCGTCAGCCGCGGAATGTTTACGTCCACGTCCGGGAAGGTGCCGGGCGCGCAGGACTCCGCGAGAACGCGTTTGATGAAGCCCAGCCCTTTGGCCTTTGCGCCGAGCTGCCCCGTGCCGATGACCGTGAAATCTGCATCGGAGGTCAGGAACTGCCGGTCGAAGGCCGGGTAGCCACCGGTTTCCTGCGAAACACTCATGCCCAGGCGTCTCCAGACTGGTTGCGTCCGGGCCCCCAGGCGCCCGGATGACGGTTCCCCGCGCAGCGGATTCTAGGGGTTGGCGCGGTGGGGTGCTAGCGTGGCCATTGACGCGGGGGCAGTCCTGAGCTTAGTCTCGTAGCTGGCGCGCCGACAGTGGAGCTGTTGGCAAGGAGGGCGCCGTCGGCCGACAGATACTCGCCACGGGCTGGCGGCGGGGTACATGAGGATGTAGCGCATGAGTTCCAAACCGTTCAACCCCTTTGCCATGGCCCAGGCGCAGTTTGACCGGGCGGCCGAGCTGCTCGGGCTCGATCAGGCGACGCGCGATCTGCTGCGCCAGCCGATGCGCGAGTACCACTTCAGCTTGCCGATCCGCATGGATGACGGAACTGTGAAGGTCTTTCGCGGCTTCCGCGTCCAACACAACGACGCCCGCGGCCCCGGCAAGGGCGGCATCCGCTTCCACCCACAGGAAACCATCGACACGGTTCGTGCCTTGGCGATGTGGATGACCTGGAAGTGCGCCGTTGTCGACTTACCGCTGGGCGGCAGCAAGGGTGGCGTGGTCTGTTCGCCGCACAACCTCAGCCTCCGCGAGCAGGAGGCCCTGTGTCGCGCCTGGGTTCGCGCCGTCGCGCGGGACGTCGGGCCCGTACGCGACGTCCCCGCACCGGACGTCATGACCAACGCCCAGCACATGCTCTGGATGCTGGACGAGTATGAGTCCCTCCACGGTGGCAAGTTCCCCGGGTTCATCACCGGAAAGCCCGTGGGGCTCGGCGGCTCCCGTGGCCGCACAGAAGCCACCGGCTACGGCGTCGTCTTCACGCTGCGTGAAGCTCTGAAGGAGCTGGGCATCCGCCCGCAGGACACGACCGCCAGTGTTCAGGGGTTCGGCAACGTGGCCCAGTACGCTATCGAGCTCTATCAGCAGATCGGCGGCAAAGTGATCTGCGTCTCGTGCTGGGACGAGGAGGACCAGTGTTCCTACGCGTACCGGCGGAAGGAGGGAATCGACCTGACCGCGCTTCGTAAGATCACCGATCGCTTCGGCACCGTCGACAAGAAGAAGGCTGGGGAGCTCGGCTACGAGCGCCTTCCCGGCGACGCGTGGATCGAGCAGGACGTGGATATTCTTATTCCGGCGGCGCTGGAGCACTCCATCACCGATGAGAACGCGGGTCGAATCTCCCGGCGCGTGAAGGTGATCGCCGAGGGGGCGAACGGTCCGACGACGCCGGAAGCGGATCACGTGCTCCAGGAGCGCGGCATCTTTGTCATCCCTGACTTTCTGGCCAATGCGGGCGGAGTGACATGCAGCTACCTGGAGCAGGTCCAGAGCAACATGAACTATTACTGGGAAAAAGACGAGGTGCTCGGGAAGCTCGACACCATGATGACCAGCGCCTTTGTCGCGGTCAGCGACATGGCCAAGAAGCGAAAGCTGTACATGCGCGATGCGGCGTACATGATCGCGATCGCGCGCGTGGCGTAAGCCTGCAAGGACCGCGGGTGGGTGTGATCCGCCCGAGCTGTCTGGACTGCCATCTGCACTGACGGGGGTGACCGCCGCGGGGCTCCTTTGCCGAGCCGCCGCGGCGGCCGTATGAGTGGGGGCGCCCGATGGGACTGTGGAGCCGAGACGCGCTGCGCGCCGGCCGAGGTGGGCCGTGGTTTGCTGCCCGTTTCGGCGTGTTGTTGCCGGGGTGCGCCAGCGGGCCGACCGGGAGGATTCCAAGCAGGTGGCAGGGCTGAGTTTCCGCGAGAATATTAGCTTTTTGTTAGCATTTCGTTTGCTCGAATATGCTGTTCGAACCGCTCTTATCCAACATGTAGAGACGGCTAGACGTCGCAGCGCAACCCATTGTATGCAATAGGTTTTCGAGAAAAGCAAAATGATTCTTGCTTCAGTTTGACGCCTACTAGATCTCGGGCTATTATGAAGATTGCCCTACTAAATGTGGGACGCGGAGATGTCCCCAAGTTTCGGATCAATACCTGGTGCCCGGCGATGGCCGGTGCGCCGGTCTTGTTGAGCTTCGCAAGCGTGACCCCCGGAAACGGAGTTTTCGGATGTATACCGGCGACGCTGACAGCACGACGCCCCTCACGGATGAGCCCGTCTTGACGGAGAACGCGCGCAAGGTCCTCGAGGCCAGGTATCTAAAAAAAAACGAACGGGGGGAGTGCATAGAAACACCGGGACAGCTTTTTCGGCGGGTCGCGAAGACGATCGCCGACGTGGAGCTACAGTACGGGGGTACTGAGCTTGATCGAAGGCATTGGGAAGACAATTTTTATCGGATCATGACGTCGGGGGCGTTTATGCCCAACTCTCCGACGCTCATGAATGCGGGTCGGGAGATGGGCATGCTCTCGGCCTGCTTCGTCCTACCCGTCCGGGACTCCATTGTCGACATTTTCAACAGCATCAAGCACACCGCTCTGATTCAGAAAGCTGGTGGCGGGACCGGTTTCGCCTTCGACGAGCTTCGCCCCACCGGCGACTACATCCGCTCCAGCGGCGGAACGACCAGCGGCCCCATCAGCTTCTGGCGGGCCTTCAGCGAGGCTACCAACGCCATACAGCAGGGGGCGTTCCGCCGGGGTGCCAACATGGGGATGATGTACATTCATCACCCGGACATCCTGAAGTTCCTGCACGCCAAGCAGGACCTTACCCAATTCACGAACTACAACATCTCGGTCAAAGTCACGGACGACTGGATGGAGGAGTTCCTGGCCGACCCGGACTCGCCGCACGTTGTGCGCAACCCGCGTACCGGTCAGGCGTTCGTGATTCCGCGCGACGTCGAGATCTGGAAATACGATATCCGCGATCTGGTGCCCGTCGATTGCGTCGAGCCGGTCAACCCGGGCGGTCGCGAGCGGTACTACCGCACGCCGCGCCTGACCGGCTCCCTGCCGCCGCAGTGGCAGGGGCGCGTGTACACGAAGCGTGAGATCTGGGCCATCATCATTCAGAACGCGTGGCAGACCGGCGAGCCGGGGGTGGTTTTCATTGACCGGATCAACGAAGACAACCCGACACCGCATCTGGGCCGCATCGAAGCGACCAACCCCTGCGGGGAGCAGCCGCTGCTGCCGTACGAAGCCTGCAACCTCGGCAGTTTGAACCTCGGTTTGTTCGTGCGGGACGAGTGCCGACCGACGGCCCACGTGGACTGGGACGCGTTGCGGGAAGCCGTGCGTGTGGCGACGCGGTTTCTGGATAACGTGATCGACGCGAACAACTATCCGCTGCCGGAGATCGAGCAGCTCTGCCGCGCGAATCGCAAGATCGGCTTGGGAATCATGGGGTTCGCGGACGCGCTGTTCAAACTGGGCGTGCCGTACAACAGCGAGGACGGGATTGCCTGGGCGGAGCGTTTCATGAAGTTCATCAGCGAGGAAGCCCATGCTTGCAGCGAGCGGCTGGCCCGCGAGCGGGGCTGCTTCGCGAATTGGCAAGGTAGCGTCTGGCACACCCGGCACAATCGCGTGATGCGTAACGCTGCGGTCACGACGGTTGCCCCGACCGGGACCATCAGCATCATCGCGAACTGCTCGGGCGGCATCGAGCCGTTGTTCGCGCTGGCATTCCTGCGCAACGTGCTGAAGGGGCAGCGGCCCGGCGATCGTCCGCTCATCGAGGTCAACGAGGTCTTCCTGCGTGTGGCCCGCGAGCGCGGGTTCTACTCGGAGGAGCTGATCGAGCGGCTTCTGCACGACGGCACACTGGCGCACATTTCGCAGGTGCCCGAGGACGTGAAGCGCGTCTTCGTGTGCGCGCACGACATCTCTGCCGAGTGGCATATCCGCATGCAGGCGGCTTTCCAGCGGCACTGCGACGCCTCCATCAGCAAGACGATCAACTTCCCGAACACGGCAACGCCACAAGACGTCGAGCAGATTTATCTCCAAGCCTACCGGCTGCGCTGCAAGGGGATCACCGTTTATCGTGATGGCTGTCGCTCCGAGCAGCCGATGGCCCTCAAACGCAAGAACGGGGCACAAGCTGCGGGCACGGAGCAGGGACAGTCTCAGGAGGATTCAGGCGGCAACGGGCACGTCGAGGCGCGGTCCGAGCCCTGCACGGAGTGCGACCCGCGGGCGCTGGCGAACGACGCGGTGCGCCCGATCGAGCCCATGGATCTGCCGGAGATCGTGAGCGGCTTCCGCATCCGGCAAATGACGCCCTTCGGCAACATGCACGTGAAGATCACAGTTGATCCGCGTGCGGATCGTGAGCTGGAGGTCTTCGCACAGCTCGGCAAGGGCGGCGACGTAGCGAACAGCGACCTGGAGGCGATCTGTCGGATGATCTCGCTCTGGCTGCGGGCCGGGGGCAGCCTCCGGCACGTTATCAAGCAGCTCGAAGGGATCGGAACGTCGCTCCAGATCCCGACGCGCAACGGACGGATCATGTCTCTGGGAGACGGATTGGCCTGCGCGCTGAAGAAATACACCAAGGCCAAGGAGCGTTTCGGCTTGCGCGCGTTGTTGCTGGGCGAGGCCGATCTGGCGGAGCTGGACCAGCCCAATGCTCCGCCGCATGGGCCGCAGACGGCGCCGTTGGATCGTCCGGTGCGGCCCGCCGGCGAGGTGAAGATCGACCAGGCGCTGCGGCGCGAGGTGCCGGATGTCTCGGTGGCCGCTCAGCCGCGGGTCACGGGGTCGCGCTCGATTACGCCGCCGACGCGGGGCCAGACACCGAAAGCGGTGCACGCCGGGGGCAACGGCAATGGCAACGGAAACGGCAACGGACACGATGAAGTCGTTGTAGCGACCGCGGTCGCCGTCGCGGAGCCGGAGGACGAGCTGGTGGTCGAAGTGTCGGACTCGGTCAGCGCCGTGGTTGGCGACAGCGCAGAAGAGGCGGCCGTGACGGTCGCGGAACGCCGGGCGCAACTGGCGGCCGACCTGAAAACCGTGCTGGGGGAGGTGCGGCACCGTCACGACTCAGCGCTGTTCTACAAGGTTCTCTGTCCGGAGTGCGGTGAGCCGCTGTTGCGCCAGGAGGGGTGCCGTCGCTGTCCCGCGTGTGGGTGGGCGGCCTGCTGAGCGCGCGGCTACGCGGAATTAGCCGGCCGCGGCAACGGGTGTCGCCGCGGTGGGACGACGGAACGGCGCGTGGACGCGAGCCGCACCGTCGGGTATATGGGGGTATGCCTCGCAGTGATTCGCAGGTGGCCGCCATTCTGGCGGATCTGAATGATGCGCAGCGCGAAGCGGTCACGCACCGCGACGGCCCGCTGCTTGTGATCGCCGGTCCGGGCAGCGGCAAGACGCGCGTGATTACGCGGCGGGCCGCATATCTGGTGCACACGGGCGTTTCGCCGCACAACGTTCTTGCCATCACGTTTACCAACAAGGCCGCGGACGAGATGCGGCAGCGGATCGCGGCGCTGGGGGTGGCGCGCGGCATGTGGATTCACACTTTCCACGCACTGGGGGCGCGTCTGTTGCGCGAATTCGGTCCGCTGGCGGGTGTGGACCCGGGCTTCACGATCTACGACGAGACCGACGCGTTGCGCGTGATCAAGGAGGCTTTCGAGCTGGCCGACGTCAGCGAGGGTCTGCTGCGCCCGGAGCAGGCGCGCGAACGGATCAGCACGGCCAAGAGCCGCCTGCTGACGCCCGAGGAGGTGTCGTCGGCTGCCCAGCATCACGAACAGGTGGCCCTGGCGCAGGTGTACGCGGCCTACGAAGCGCTGCTGCGGCAACGGAACGCGGTGGACTTCGATGATCTGCTTCTGCGGGTGGCGACGGTTCTGCGGGATCATCCGGACGTCACCGAGCGACTCAACGTCCGGTTCCGGTACGTGCTGATCGACGAGTACCAGGACACGAACCATGCGCAGTACCTGATGGCGCACTTCCTGACCCGCCACCACCGGAATATCTGTGCCACCGGTGATCCGGATCAGAGCATTTATGGCTGGCGTGGGGCCGACATCCGCAACATCCTGGAGTTCGAGCGCGACTACCCCGACGCCAAGATCGTGCGGCTGGAGCAGAATTATCGCTCGACGAATTCTATCCTGCGGGTGGCTTCGCAACTGATTCGCGCCAACCGGCGCCGTCGGCACAAGGAGCTGTGGTCGGACCTCGGGGTGGGCGAGCCCGTGCGCGTGTGGCGGTTTGCTGAGGGGCATGAAGAGGCGGAGCGCATCGCCGAACAGATTGCGGCGTTGCACGCCGCCGGGCGGCCGTACAGTGACATGGCGATTCTCTACCGCATCAACGCGGTATCGCGGGGGCTGGAGGAAGCGCTGCGCCATCGGGGCATTCCATACAAGATCGTCCGCGGCGTGGAGTTCTACAACCGTAAGGAAATCCGCGACGTGCTGGCGTACCTGCGGATTCTCGTGAATCCGGCCGACGATGTGGCGCTGCTGCGCGTCATCAACACCCCGCCCCGAGGGATCGGCAAGACTACGCTGGAACGTGTGCAGGCGTTCCACGAGCGGCTACCGGCGGAATCCGGTCGGGGCGGAACCCGGCCGGCGCTGCTGGATGTGCTGCGCGCCGCGGAACGCGTGCCCGGGCTGTCGTCGGCGGTGATCCAGCGTCTGACCGGTTTCGTGGGGCTGCTGGACCGGCTGCGCGGCGTGCTGGAGCTGCCGGTCTCGCAGGCCGTCAGCGCGGTGCTGACGGAGACCGGCCTCGAGAAGAGTCTGGCGGAAGAGCGCGACAGTGGCGGCGAGGATCGTCTGGCCAACGTGCAGGAACTGGTCAGCGCGGCCCGTCGGTACGAAGACGAGGCGGAGGAACCCTCGGTGCGCGATTTCCTCAACCGGGTCAGCCTGGCCAGCGATCAGGACCAGGTCGACGAGCGCGCCGGCGTCGTCCTGCTCATGACGCTGCACGCGGCCAAGGGGCTGGAGTTCCCCATCGTGTTTCTGGTCGGGCTTGAGCAAGGGCTGTTGCCCCATGAGTGGGCGCTTCAGAGTCGAGACATCGAGGAGGAGCGGCGGCTGTGCTTCGTGGGGCTGACGCGCGCCCGGGAGCACCTGTATCTGTCGTATGCCGCGGAGCGCACGATCCGTGGGCAACCTACGCCCCGCAGCCCGTCGCAGTTTCTGTTCGAGCTGGGCGAAGAAGGTCTCGTGTTCGACGAGGGCGGTACGGACGAGACCGCGGGCGACCCGCCCGCGGCGAATTTCGTCCCGCTCGTTGACGACCTGCCGCCCGAGGAAGCCGCCCGGCTCGTGCCACGGCGGCGCCTGCGGGGCAGTGCTGTACCGGACGACGTGGAAGACGATTCGCCGCCGCGTTCGAAAGACCGCACGCGCAGGCCGCGCGGCACGATCCCGCAACAAGGCTCGGCGAGCCCGTACGCCGACTGGAAGGCTGGAATGTTGGTGGAGCACGACCACTACGGGGTCGGGCAACTGCTGTCGATTCGACCCGGTGGGGGCCAGACGCGGGCCGTCGTGCGCTTTGCCGGCTATGGCGAGAAGACGCTGATCCTGGAGTTCGCGCCGCTGCGTCCTCTGGAGCGCCGCCCGCGATGAGCGCGGCGCGTTGCGTTCGCGGGCCGCGCGACGTAGGCTAACGAAGCATGGGCCACGCTACCGAGCGGCAGATTCAGAACCTGCGTCGCTTGCTGGACGTGACGCGGCAGATGGCGGCGACGCTCGACCTCACGCGTTTGCTCGAGACGATCATCGAAGCCACGCGGGCGGTTCTAGATTGCGAGCGTGCCACCATCTTCTTGTACGACCGGGACAGGCATGAGCTGTACAGCCGTGTGGCGACCGGGGTGGAGTCGATCCGGTTTCCCGCCGATCGGGGCCTGGCTGGCGCGGCGGCGGCCCGGCGTCAGGTGATCAATGTTCCGGACGCCTACGCGGACCCGCGGTTCAACCCGGATGTGGACCGCGAGACCGGTTTTCGTACACGCAACGTGCTGTCGTTTCCGCTGGAGAACCTGAGCGGCGAGCTGATGGGGGTGCTCCAGGCATTGAACAAGCGCAGCGGTCGCTTCACCGCCGAGGACGAAGAGATGGCGCGCGTGCTCAGCGCGCAGGCGGGTGTGGCGCTGCATCGTCAGGCGCTGCTGGACGAGTTCGCGGAAAAGCAGCGGATGGCGCGGGATCTGGAGCTGGCCCGCAAGATTCAGCAGGCCTCCTTCCCGAAGCGCAACCCGGTCATCCCCGGGTATGAGGTGGCCGGCTGGAACCGCTCAGCGGACGAGACCGGTGGCGACTGTTACGATTTCATCCCCCTGGAAGACGGCCGCTATGCCATCCTGCTGGCGGACGCCACCGGGCATGGTATCGGGCCCGCCCTGATCGTGGCCGAATGTCGCTCGCTGGTGCGGGCGCTACTGTCCGTCACGCAAGACCTGACCACTGTCGCCTGTCGCGTCAATTCCATCCTCGCGCAGGACCTGAGTGACGACCGCTTTGTGACGGCGTTTCTCGGGATCCTCGATGCCCGGCATCATACCTTGCAGTACGTGGCGGCCGGACAGGGGCCCCTGCTGCTGGTCTCGCCGGAGGGCGTGGAGACCCGCGGCGCCGGTGGTTTGCCGCTGGCGATCGTGGAACGACTCGATTGTCCGAAGGAAGAATTCCGCTTCAAGCCCGGCGCGACGGTCGTACTCCTGACCGACGGGTTCTACGAAGCCGTGAGCCCGGCCGGCGATCCGTTCGGCGAGGAGCGCGTCGTCGATTTCCTCCAGCGCCACGCACATCTGCCGCTGGAGCAGCTAGTCAGCGAACTGTACGCGGCGGTCCGGCGTTACAGCCACGAGGTGCCGCAGAGCGACGATCTGACGGCGGTCCTGGTCCGAAGGAATGCGTGAGCGGCGCGGCGGTTGGAGCTATCCGGTCGTCGGCAACGCTGAGGCATTCGGCGGATGGGACGGTCGCTGCACGGGCCGGTAGTACTGATCCCGCTGCTGGGGAATCCAACCGGCATCTTGGATGAGGTGGCGGATCTGTTCCTCGTTGAGACGCCACGTTGTCCCGGCGGCCGAGACGACGTTTTCTTCCATCATGACCGAGCCCATATCGTTGGCCCCGAAGAACAGGGCCAGTTGGCCGATCTTCGGCCCCATCGTGACCCAGCTCGACTGGATGTTCGGGATATTGTCCAGATAGAGCCGGGCCAGCGCCAGCAGCTTCAGGTACTCGTACGCTCCGGCCAGCACGAGCTGCTGTCCATCGCGGACGCGCGCGGACGTGGCGTCGGCTACACGCTGTCGTCCCTCCCGGCGACGGGCCAGCCGCGTGCCCTGTGGCTGAAACGGCCAGTGGATGAACGCGATGAAGCCGCCGGTCTCGTCCTGGAGGTCGCGCAGCCGGCGCAGGTGTTCGATGCGTTCGGGGATCGTCTCGATGTGGCCGAACATCATCGTGCAACTCGTTTTCATGCCGAGCTGATGTGCGGCCCGCATAACGGCGAGCCACTGGTCGGTCGTGGCTTTCCCACGGCCGATGCGACGGCGGACCCGGTCGACGAGGATCTCGCCGCCTCCGCCGGGAATCGTGTCCAGCCCCGCCTCGCGCAGCCGCAGCAGGACATCTGTCAGCGGCATGCGGTAGACCTTGTGAAACGCCCAGATTTCCGGCGGACTGAAGGCGTGGATGTGGATGGTCGGGTAGTTTCGGCGGATGAAGCGCAGCAGGTCGAGATACCAGGTGAAGGGCAGCCCGTGGCCGCTGCGATGGGAGGCGTCGGGGACGAGCCCGCCTTGCATGAGGATTTGCGTCCCGCCGATCGCCAGCAGCTCTTCGATCTTGCGCCCGATCTGCTCGTAGGTGAGGATATACGCCTCCCGGTGGCCGGGGACGCGGGCGAAGTTACAGAACGTGCATGCGGCGGTGCAGACGTTGGAGTAGTTGATGTTGCGATCGACGACGTAGGTGCGATACGGCTCGGGATGTAACTCGAGTGTACGCGCCAGAGCCCGCCGACCCAGCTCGTGGATCGAAAGCGACTCCCACATCTCCAGCGCGTCGGCGTCGCTCAGACGCGCGCCGCGTTGGACAGCGATACCCCCAGCGCTCATCGGGCGGCCTCCACAGGACGCGCCTGCAACGCCGCGGGCCAGAGAATCTCCGCGTCTGGCGGGACGAGGCCGGCGGCCGCGCAGAGACGGGCGAAGCGGTTGGCACCGGCCACGACGGACGCGTCGAGCGTGAATTTGAGACAGCGGGTGAGGTAGCGTTGCGCGAGCGCTACCGGCCATCCGTGCTTCGGCCCGTCGCGTACCGCGATTTGCGCCGCCTGCGCCACGCCTCGATCGCGTGCCGCGGAGAGCAGCGTCGCGAGATGGTCCGCACTTGCGCGGTCCTGCTGCGCGGCGCTGCTCGTCGGCTCGTCCGCCGGGAATCCGGCTGGCCACGCACGTTGCCCACAGCGCGGGGTGCACTGGCAGGCCCAGGCGGCGAACACAAACGGCAGTCCCGTGTGTTCCCGCCATGCGCCGCCGAGATCGACTTCGTACGCGAAGTGACCGCGGCCGGGATCGACCACTTTGTCGCCGATCAGCAGGACCGCCTCCGCCGCGGAGAGATCGTCGATTCGCGGTTGGCAGGGTTGCAGGGCGAGTTCGCGGCCGAACAGTTCGCGCCACAGCACGACCGCCAGTGCGACGGAGGTATGCGAGTCACAGTCCACCCACAGCGTGCGGATGCGCTCCGGTGGCACGCGGGCGAAAACGCGCACGGTCATGGTCTCCCCGTCGCATGCGATGCACGCGTCGGAGATCACGCGGAAACGGCCCCCGCAGCGCAACAGATCAATGACCGGCACGAGCGCCGCATCCACGTCGCCCGCGGCCAGGCGCTGGGGCAGGGCGGCGGGTACGTCAAACACGCACTGCACGCCCTCCACCTTATCGAGGCCCTCGATCAGGGGGCGCGCATTCAGAAACGAGACGACGCCCAAGCGAATCATCACGCCATCCACGGCACTGTTGGAGCGCTCGTCCGCGGCCGGGTTCAGCAAATCTCTTGGCGCTCGCCGGAAGGTTCCTGCTCGGCAAGCAAATATAGCCACCCGTCGGGCGAATACCGGTTGGGAGCACTTGTTTGTATTGTAGTTTCGAAACACCTGAAAGCCGGGCCGACCAGTCCGCGGGGGTCGCGACCCGCCTGCGCTGCCGCGGAGAAGGAGACCGCCGATGCCGGGTCCCTGGGTGATGAACCGGTTCTTCTGGCTGTGCGTGCTGGCGGCCTGGTGCGCTGCAACGCGCGCCGCCGGGCCCATCGACGTTGCGTCGTATGTGCCGGTGTGCTGGGTATCTCGCGCCTGTCGCGACGGTCGCTTCCCGGATGCCCTTGCGGTGCTCGTGCGGGATGGCTTGCTGGATGAGGAGACACTAACGGCTCCCGGCGCGCGAGGCGGGGAGGTTGCGTACGCGTATATCGGCGGTCAGACGATGGACGCCGACGCTCGCAACGTGCTGGCCTACGAGCCTGTCGGTCGGGGCGGTGCGCACGAGGTTCTATTCCTGGACGGACACGTCGAACAATTGCCGCAGTCTGAACTGGCGGCTGCGGTGCGGGCGACGTATGAGCGTCTGGGACGCGAAGCGGAGATTCCGCCTGTCTTCCGCCCATAGGTTTGGGCGCCTATCATCTCCGGCGCCCACGCGGTGGATCGTGGGGCGCGGAGAACGCCATGCCGAAGGTTGGAGTCCTGCTGTCGGGCTGCGGGTTTCTGGACGGGGCGGAGATTCACGAGTCGGTGCTGACGCTCCTGGCACTGGATCAGAAGGGGGCGACGGCGGTGTGCTGTGCGCCGAACGTCAGCTTCGCCGTCGTCGACCACCAGACCGGTCAGCCGACCGGCGAGACCCGGAATGTGCTGAAGGAAGCGGCGCGGATCGCGCGGGGGGAGATTCGCGACGTGGCCAGCGTGCGGGCGGCTGACCTGGACGCGCTGATCCTGCCCGGGGGTTACGGGGCCGCCAAGAACCTGTGCGACTTTGCGACGCGCGGGGCCGATTGCGCCGTGCACCCCGAGGTTGAGCGTCTGGTCGGCGAGTGTCTCGCCCAGGGGAAGCCGATCGGAGCGATTTGCATCGCTCCCGCGCTGCTGGCGCGGATCGCCGGTCGGCGCGGCACACGCGCTAAGGTGACGATCGGGAATGACGCCCGCACGGCAGAAACGATCGTTGCCATGGGGTGTGTGCACGAGAATCAGCCGGTAACGGGCGTCGCCGTCGATGCGGACCACAAGGTGGTTACGACGCCGGCCTACATGCTGGGGCCGGGGCCGGCCGCGGTCTTCGAGGGCATTCGTAAGCTGGTGGACCAGGTGCTTGCCCTGATACCGCGCCGGTGACCCACGCGCCGGCAGGGTAGGGCCGCGTTGCGGGGACCAGGCGTCTTTGACCTCCGAAGTTCGTGGTTCCGCGGGTTGGGTGATCGCGGACGGTGTGCTGAGGCTCGCGTGACCGGGATGACAGCCGCGTGGAGACGTTTTCACGCCTGGCCGCGGCGCTGGCGCTGGCCGGTCAAGACGGTCGTGCTGTTGACTGCGGCCGTCCTCACGTTGTACCCGGCGGTGTGGCTCATGCCCGTGCACTTTCGCCGCCTGCGGAATCCCAACGCGCTGCTTGATCCGAATCACCCGGGGCTGGCACGTTTAGAAGAGCGGGCGCGTGGGGTGGCGGGCAACGACCCGACACCGCGGGACCTGCGCCGCGCGGTCGAGGAGACGGTTTACGAGGCCGTGCCGTACGCCTGGGACTGGGAGACGTGGGGCGTGATGGACTACCTTCCGACCGTTGACGAAGTGTTTTGCAAGGGCCGCGAGGATTGCGACGGTCGGGCCATCGTGGCTGCGTCGCTGCTGAGGCGGGTGGGACAGCCGGCGTCGCTGGCCTCGGACCTCGTGCACATGTGGGTTGTCACGCCGGCGGAGGAACTGATGGGGCCTGGGCTGGGCCCGAAGACGTTCGTCGCGGACGAGCGCGGCGCGCGGGTGACGGTGGATTGGGGTGTTGTGAGGAACCTGGGGCGCGCGCTGGCATTCGGCGTGGCGGTGTTTCCGCTCGGCCGGGAGCTGGTTCTTTTGGGAGCTGTCTGTTTGACGGCGCTGCACCCGTGGTCGAGCCGTCTGCGTCGGGTGCTCGGCTGCGCCTTGCTTGTGGCTGCCTTGGTCACACTTCGCAGCGTCGGCGACGCAGGCCGCGGATGGGCGCCGATGCCGCCCCTTGCCTGGGTGGGAGGGCTGATGGCTATCGCGGGGTGGCTGCTGCTGGTCGTCAGAGGGGGCGGGTGCCATTCTCGTTCAGCGCCGCCAAGATAGCAGTCAGCGGGTGCAGGGGCCCGCGGCCGATTCCGGGGCACTCGGTAGCGGTTTCGGTCCAGGCACCCCTGGTTTCCAGATTCGACGACCAGAACGGCCACGTGCGGCATTGAACGGGACGGACGGGGTGGATCGCACACGAGGTGGCACCGTCCGGAGCTCGCTGAAGGAACTCGCAGTCTCCGCCCGGCCGTTCGAGCAGGCTGCGGCCGAATCCGACCCGGCGGACATGGCGGCGCTGGAAGTCGCTGGGCGTGAGGGCGAGGAATCGGGCGATGCGGTTGATTTCGTCGCTGGTGACCCAGACGTACCCAGGAGCCCCGGAGCAGCAACGTCCGCAGCGGGAGCACTGGAAACGCAGGCCGTTCAGGTACCAGGGAGCGTGGGATGTGGAACCGCTCACGGGGTCTTGCTCTTTCCGCAACATTTTTTGTACTTCTTGCCGGAGCCACAGGGGCAGGGGTCATTGCGCCCGACCGTCCGGGTGGACTTTGCCTGTTCGACAGGGGTGTCGGGCAGCGGGGGTGCGTCGGGGTCGACGACCTCGGACTGGAGTTTCTTGCGCTCCTGTTGCCGTTCGTAGCGGCGCGTGAAGCGGTCGAAAGCCGACATAAACTAGTCCTTGAAAAGGTTCGTGACGATGGCATTATACGCCCCCTCGGCGGCCGCAAGGAGAGTTTTCAGGGTCGGCCAGCCTCAGGCGCGGCCGCTGCGAAAATCTTGCTTGACGAACTGCGGAAGGGACAGTATCTAGCCGCGCGCGCTTGCAGAAAGACGGACGTTTAGGAGAACTTCGTATGTTCAACGAACGGGAGCAGATCGAGGTCGAATTGTCGGCGTTCGACGCGATCGAGGTGTGGGAAGAAGACGGACGGCTACGGGCGGACAGCACGACGGCGGATGCCGATCCCGAGCCGGACGACGCCACGGCCGAGGAGTGGGAAGAGTGGTCGGACTTGGCGGGGGCCCTTGGACTTCGCTCCGACGGACGACGTCGCCGGGACGAGGACGAGGAAGACGAGCTGGACGACGACTTCGAGACCGAGGAGGACGAAGAAGACGAGTTCGAGGATGACGAGTTCGAGGAGGACTTCGACGAGGACCTCGACGAAGAAGAGGACGAGGATCTCGACGAAGACTTTGACGAAGACGATGAAGACCTGTAGCCGGTAGCGCGGGTCACAGGGGCGCGGGCTGCTTCCCGGGGCGACGGAATGGCATCGGGTCGGGCGGGGGTAGCCCGCGAGCGGGGGTCAGGTCGGGGACAGTCCAGAGCCGATAGATAGCTGCATGAGCGTCGAGGCACAGCAGCCCGCGCACGCAGGTCGTGCGCAGTCAGACTCCGAGCCATCCCCATCGCAGCCCCCCGCCGGGCCGACGGTCGAACGCCGTTCGGGCGTCGATCGGCGGGCGGCGGATCGGTATCCGGGTGGCGACCGTCGGTCTGGCTTGGACCGTCGCCGGGGGCCCGGGCGCCGACGGACAGACTACCGCCGGGCGGCCGAAGAAGGGCATATGACGGAGGAGCAACTCGACTTCCTCCGTGCCATGGACGAATACAAGCGAGTGAACGAGCGGCCATTTCCGACTCTTACCGAGGTTCTGGACGTCCTGCTGTACCTGGGGTACCGGCGGGTTGCGCCCGTCGGGGAGTTCAAGCTTTCCAAGGGGCGCCAGACGCCGCCGCGAGCGCGGGAATCGAGCGAAGCCGATCTCTGATCGCCCATCGCCGGGGGAGGCCTGGCGCCGGTTCGTGCGGGGGACCAGCCGTTTACCCCGCTGCGGGCCCTCGCGCAATGTGCGTGACACCGGCCGTGCTCTTTTCGCGGCACGCCGCCGGCCCACGCTGCTTCATGTATTGCCCGCCCGATGGTCACCCGCGCGAGGGAGCCTGGCGGCAGGGGGCGCCGCGTTCTCGCTTGGACAAGATCAGTGGCCGCCTCGCCCGAAGCGGGATTCAGGGACAGTACGCTGCCCACGACACCGCGACACAAACGGTCGTCGCCGGCTTTGCTCGCCCGGTTGCGCGACGCCAGCTACCATGAGCGCTGCCCAAGGGGCTGCAATACCCCCGGCGAAGGATCGCGCGTGCCATTCGTTCCGGAGTCCGACAGTGTTGTGCCGCTGCCTTGTTCGGCGGTGTTGACGCACCACTGGCTGGTCCGTCGGCGTGGCGGAGAGCGGGTGCTGGAGGCGCTGGCCGAGCTGCTGCCCGAGAGTCCGATATATACGTTCGTTTACGATCCGGCGGGCCTGGCGGATTCGGCACTCAGTCGGCGGGTGGTCCACACGTCGCTGCTTCAATACGTGCCAGGAGCGCGACGGCACTACCCGAAGTTGCTGCCGCTGTTTCCTTTGGCCGCGTGGGCGCTGCGGTTGCCGCCGGTGGACCTGGTGGTGTGCTCCGATGCGGCGCTGGCCAAGGCGCTGCGCGCGCATCCGCGCAGCAAGGTGGTCTGCTACTGCCATTCGCCGATGCGCTACGCCTACGAGGGGCAGACTGCCGCGGACTACAGCCGGTCGGTCCCGTCGCCCCTGAGGCCGCTGTGGGGGGTTGTGCGGACGCTGGTCAGGCGGGTGGACCGGCGGGCCGCGCGACGCGTCAACCTGTTCATTGCCAACTCGCGCCACGTGGCGGAGCGTATTCGTCGTTACTACGGCGCGGATGCGGTAGTCGTGTATCCGCCGGTGGACATTCCGCCGCAGCCGTGTACGGCGCCGCGCGAGGACTTCTATCTGTGTGTCGGGTATCACGCGCCGTACAAGCGTCTCGACCTGGCGATTGAGGCCTGTCGGCGGATCGGCCGTCGCCTGGTGGTGATCGGCGAGGGCCCGCAATTACGCCAGATCGACCCGCGCAAGAACACGCACGTAGCCTGCCTCGGCTGGCAGCCGGACGAGGTTGTGCGCGATCACTACCGTCGGGCTGCGGGGCTGCTGTTTCCCGGGATCGAGGACTTCGGCATTGTGCCGGTGGAAGCGATGGCCCACGGGTGTCCGGTCATCGCTTTCGGGCAGGGCGGGGCGGCGGAAACGGTCGTTCACGGAGTCACCGGGGTGATTTTTCGCCTGCCGACGGCGGACACGCTGGCGGAAGCCATCCAGTACCGCGAGCGATTGACATTCGACCCGCAGGCGATGCACCGCCAAGCGCAGCGCTTCGCGCGGCCGCGTTTTCTCCGTGAAATGCGTGCCGTGCTCGCGGCGCTGCTGGACGCACCCACCGCGAGCACGTAAGTCACAGGTGTCGTTGTGCGCGACTAGTTTCCAGCGCCGGTGAACACACGCTGGAAGATGGCCACGTCGCGCAGGTCCACGTCGCCGTCGTGATCCAGATCCGCCAGCCCGCAGTTCTGCGGGGGCGTATTATTCGGGCCGTGCAGGCAATTGAGCATGCCGTTGAGGTCGGTAGCGTCGACGTCGCCGTCGAGGTCCAGGTCGCCGCGCAGCCCCTGGCACGTGCCGGAGAACGTATGCGTACCGGGCGTGGTCAGGGTGAGCAGCAGTTGGGTCGGGTCGTAGCCCGACAGGCTGCCCACGCCGCCGAAGAACCACTCGGTCGGGTCGGAGTTCAGCCCATAGCCGGCAATGAAGCCGGGCAGGCGATAGGCATAGCCATCCGTGAACTCCCAGACTGTTCCGGTGCCGTCCACGCCGAACTGGCCATAGATGTCGAGAATGTGGGAACCGTCGGCTTTGTCGGTCAGGATGAACCGTTCGTTGCCGTAGCCGAAGGTGAAGTTGGTGTAGCGGTCAGCCGGGAAGCCGTAGATGCCCTGGAAGGCGCCGGTGCAGGAACCGCTGGCGTTGGAGGCGATCACGAAGGACGCGCCCGGGGGAATCGTTACGCCGGTCAGGTCGACATCCACCGTCAGGTCGTTGCTGGACCCGGTCTGAACGATCAGGCCGCCCTCGAGGAACGTGAAGGGCCGGTCGCTGGTGTTGGTCAACTCGACGAACCGCGGGCAGTCGCCGCTTTCGGTGCCCTGCACGACCTCACTGATGATGATGCAGCCAGGCTCGTTTTCCAGGCAGGGGTTGGGCGTGCAACCGATGCCCTCGCCCTGGAACGTTCCGCCGCTGGCGGCGCACTGCGAGGGGAGGGCAACCGAGCAGGTCTCACCGAGGCAGCACGCTCCGGGCTGTTCGCAGGGGCCGTAGTTCGACAGGTCGGACTCGACGAAATCGCTGGGCTGACCGGTGCCGCGGGAGAGGCCGACAATGGCATCTGAGCAACTGACGGCCAGGTAGGTGATGTGGATTTCGCCATTGTAGAACAGTTCGAACTGGAACGTGTTGGCCCCGCCGACGCTGTATTCCGGGACATTCTGGAACGTGATGACCACACGGTCGGCGGTGGTCTTCCAGCTCACGGTGCCGCCGGCGCCGGGGTTGAGGTCATCGAACAGGGCCGCGATGCGCGCCCGGCTGAAATGAGCGCTGAGCGTTTCGTTGTACGTGCTGTCGCCCGAGCCGAAGGTCAGGTTGCCGTTGGCGTTCACGTAAAGCGAGGTGTACGACGTGCCGTACAACGAGATGGGGGTAGCGAAAGAGATCGCTGCGGACCCATCATCGCCCAAGCCCGTGATCGGCGTGCTTCCGGCGGGGTCGGTGGGCAGCGACGAGGCCGGCGCGCTGCACAGGAGGTAGTAGTTGCCCGAGCCGTTCGGGATCCAGAACAGCGTGCGGTACGTCAGGTCGAACGCGTCGCCGCTGCCGGTGAACTGCTCGGTAAAGTAGTCGCCCTGGACGATGGTCGTGAATTGGAAGGGAGTCGACCAGGTGCTTTCGCCACAGTCGTTCTGGGCCCGGACACGCCAGTAGTACGTCTGCCCCGCGTCGAGGTTTGTGCTGACGGTAACACTGGGGTTGGTGGTGAACGCGCCGAACACCAGCGGGGTGAACGTCGTGTAGCGCGAGACCTGGACTTCGTATTGCGCGGTCTGCGCTACGGCGGACCACTGGAGGGTCGGAGTGCGTGAGACGTTGAGGGCGCCGTTCGGCGGGCTGATGAGGGTCGGCGTCGATGGCGCCGAGTTGGCCACTGTCAGCCCGACAGTCGCCACCTGTTCATCCGGGCCGGCCGTTCCTCGGATCGTGATCGTGTAATTGTCGGGCGTGACCGAACCCAGGTTGCCCAGGCTCAGCACGGAGGAGTAGGGCGGGATCTGGTTGTTGCTGCTGAAGCTGACCGTCGCGCCGGCCGGGACGCCCTCGGCGGTCAGCGTGACCGGCTGGGCGAAGTTGCCCAGGCGGTCAACCGTGATTGAGTAGGTCACTCCCTGTCCCGGTGGGGCGCAAACGCTCTGCGTACTCGGGGAGGCACTGACGCGGAAGCCGTCCGGCCGCGGGAGACGCAGCGACGGGTCCCCGAGGATCACGAACTCTTCGAAGAAATTGCGGACAATGTCGGCATTCTGCGTGGGTGGCCCGCCGGGGTAGGCCGGTTGGCCGTACTCATTCAGGAAGCGATACAGGGCGGCGAGCCAGGCCGGACCGACACGCCAGATGTCATCCTCGAAGTAGGCCGCAAACATGGCCTTTTCCAGAATGCCAGAGGGTCGCCAGGCCTCGACGCTGCCCCAGTAGATGTAATTGGATGCGGAGATGTAGACGCTGGCGCCCTTGTTGGCCACGCGGACCCACGTCTCGCCGAAGCACTCGTCGTAGTCGAAGTGCGCCGTATTGCAGGACCAACCGGCCACGACCGGGTACTTGCCGGTGTTGCTGAGGGCCTGAACATTCGACTGGTTGAACGCCGGATCCCACCAGCCGCTCGACCCGCTGTGCCCCATGTAGGTCAGCCACATCAGCCCGTTGTTGACCGCGTTGGTGACGGACTGCGTATTGGCTCCCTGAGCTGCGTAGAGGCGAACGGGCGTGTAGCCGTTCGGCTGCAACCAGGTGGAGATGATGTACTCGGCGGTGGGTTCGCCGGTGTTGTAGGTATCCGGGTTGACCGCAAAGCCGGCGCGGGTGATGCAGTTGGGATCGGAAAACGCGCCGCTCTCGACGTGGATGGTCTTGTCGACCATCGCCTGAAGCTGGGTCGTGTTTATGACAGGAAATCGGCCGACGGGAACCTCGGGGTACCAGTCGGTATTCGGGTCATCCATGCAGCCGTAGGGCCAGTCGGTGGCGGCCTGTTTGGAGCCGCCGCCCACGAAATGCGGGATGGTGGTGGCGGTGGCGCTGCCGGTCCCGCTCGTATCGCCGACGATCAGGATGTAATTGGGCGATTCCGCGGTATTCCACAGGCTGCGGATGTACTCGCGGATCGCGGTCCGGGAGGTGCCGGGCGCCACGTTGTACACGATCACGTTCATGCCCTGACTCTGCTTGTGGGCGATGAACTGATTCAGCGCGGTGCTGCCGACGTAGCTCGACGCGGCGACGATCAGGTAGTTCTCCGCGGGCGGGTCCGGCAGGCGCATGCTCGGATCGCCCAGCAGGTACCACTCGTTCGTATAATCACGCGAGATGGGCTCATTGAGGCCGTACTGAGTAACGAAGTACGCCGCCGCGGCCTGATACGCCGGGCCCAGCTCGCGGATCTGGTTGTCGTACAGAGCCCGGAACAGGAACCGATACATGTCCTGCCAGCTTTCCCACGTGTACGGCTCCTGGCTCCAGAGCTCGCCGTAGCCTGCGGCTGCTCCCTTATTCGGCTCCAGAAGCCACTTTTCCAGGAAGCCCGGCGAGGCAGTGGGTGTTGTGTAGTGGAACGCGGCCGGGCTGCATGTGTAGCTGAGTACGACGGGGTAGAGGTTGACGTTCGTCAGCGCCTCGATGTCCGCAAAAGTGAAGGGTGGTGAGCCCCAAGCCTGGAACCCAGCCGCGTGACCGAAGTACGACGCCAGGAAACAGCCGGCGTTGATGGCGTTGATCACATCCTGCGTTGTGCCCCCCTGCGTGGCGTAGACGCGATTGGAGGAAATCCGGTTCGGCGTCATGTACGTGTCGATCATGTAATTGTGCATCGCCTCGCTGCCGGAGTAGGTGTCTGTGCCGGCAATAAACACAGCGCGAGCCGTGTAGCCTGGGTCTGCGTAGTTTCCGGATTCGACGTAGATGATCTTGTTGATCACATTTTGCAGATCACTTGTCGTTCGGACGGGGATACGCCCGATGGGAATGTCGGGGAACCAGTCCTCGCCGCCGTCCATGCACACGAGTGGCACGTCGGTGCGGCATACACGTGGCGCGACTCCCGCGTATGTCCCGATCGACCACGGTCCCGTAACCCACGTCGTGTCGTTCGCGTCACCCACAATCAGTACGTACTCCGGTGCGCTGTGTGAGGACCACAGGCTCTGCAAGTAGGCTTTGATCGTGGGCAACGTGGAGCCCACCGTCGGCGTGTAGGTCGAGACCGTGAAGCCCTGCGAAGTCTTGAAGTCGATGAACTGGTTCAGCGGGGCACTGCCTGAAAAGTCGGGGGCGGCGATAATCAGCAAGGTGCCGCCGCGCGTGTCGGTCAGCCGCGGCGGGTTCAGCACGGCCCGGTTGAACCCCGCGGTGGGACGAAGGTTCGGAAAGATCACCCCGCCGTCGAAATACAGCTCGACTTCGATGCGCGGCCACAGCCGCAGGAGGTTCTGCGCGGGGCTGTAGGCGACAGGCCGCACTTCGAGCAGGTACAGTTGCTGGCCGCGCGCGATCCCGGCCGGGGTGATGCTGACGCGCTGGGAGGGGGTCCACGCGTCGGTGCTGTAGGCTGCGGGGTTGAACTCCGTGATAGTCTGCCGGTTCCGCTCCACGCCGGCCGGGCCCTGGACGGGGATAATCGGGCCGGAATAACCGGCTTCTTTCAGGTCGAGGTCCACCGGGGGCGCTTCACGCACCGAGTAATCCACGTAGGCTCCCAGCGCGGTGGCGAACATGCGACGTACGACGGGCAGCGCCGGAGCGCCCTTCTCCCCGGCGAGGCTGCCGTCGGGGCACGTCAGCTCCACGAACTCACCGGCGTCCGTGCGGACGGGCTCCAGCTTCAGCGCGGTCAGATCGACCGTGACTGCCAAGCCGCTGTCGTCACGCCACGGCACAAACACCCGTGGCGGCGTCAGCGCGCTGCCCGCATCAAGCTGCACGCCGCCGTCCAGCGACACGGTTACCGACGTAGGCGCCGCGGCAACCGCAACGCTGCTCAGAATCGTCCACCACAGACCCGCGAGGCACGTTCGAGAGATGCCGACCGTTGATACCATAGAACAAACTCCTTCCCGGGTGTCGGTCACCGGGGCGGCAGAACTTGGGCGAATACCTGCACTTCGACGCGCACCGTCTGTACCCCCGGAGCGCATCTACATCGTAACGTTGCGGATACCGAGGTCGCAAGCCAAACTTTGGCTCGTCCGGACCTTGCGTTCGTCCTCGTAAGAACCCGGCGCAGCGCCCGGCCGCGCGGCGTTGACTTTGTCCCCGCCCGTGGCTACTTTGGAGACACCGATCGGTATCGTTCCTGCCTTTGGTACGACCACCTGTCGGGCGTAACGGATCAAGGTTGGCCTCAGGGGTTGGATCCCCGTCTGCGAAACGCAGTGCACAGAGAACCGAGGAGCGAGCGTTGAAGCGGATTTACGTTGGCAATCTGAACTATCGGACTACGGGGGAGGCGCTGGAGGCGGCGTTCGCCGCGTTCGGTCCCGTGCGCAGCGTTTCGATTCTGCAAGACCGCGAGACCGGCCGGTCGCGCGGCTTCGCGTTCGTCGAAATGGAAGATGACGAGCAGGCCTTGGCCGCGATCAACGCCCTGAACGGCACGGAGCTCGACGGGCGGCGACTGACGGTCAACGAGGCCCGCCCACGCGAGGATGCACGGCCCAGCCGTGGCTTCGGCGGCGGACGCGGCGGCGGCCGGCGCTAACCCGTTTTCGTGACTTGGCGCCACGGGGTGACCCGGCACCGGCAGGGGAACGTGCGCGCTGTACACCCGCGCGTCGCAAGAGCGGGCTGGTCCTCGGGCCGCAGCGCTGAACTGGCTAATCACGCTGGCGCCGCTCTGTGCGCGCGGCATGCGCGTTCCATGCTTGGAGCGCGCCCTCAGCGCGGCTGGTGCCGGACGATCTGGCCGGTCGAGAGGTACACCACGTCTTCGGCGATGTTGGTCGCGTGGTCCGCGATGCGCTCCAGGTTCTTGGCGACGGAGAGTAGATCGAGTTCACCGGCCAACTGCCGGGCCGACCGGTCCGCATACGCGACGATCGTCTGCACGATGCGCCCGTACAATGCGTCGACGGCCGCGTCCTGCCGCATGAGCTGCCGAGCCACTTCGGCGTCGTTTTGGCTGTAGGCGTAAATGGCGTCGCGCAAAAGTTGCCGCACGACCGGGCACAGTTGCTGTAGCTCATTGCACCGGCGCGCGATGGCCTGCAATTCGCCGTGGCTCGCGCGTTCGGCAATGTTCACAGCGCAGTCGGCCACCCGTTCGAGGTCGTTATTGACTTTGAGGATCGTACACAACGTTCGCAGGTCGATACCGACCGGTTGATACAGCGCGAGCAGGCGGATGACCTCGGCCTCGACCTCGACCTCGGCGGCGTCGATCTCCGCATCACGTTCGATGACGCCTCGCGCCCGCGTTTCGTCCGGATCGAACACCGCGTCGCAGGCCTGCTGCGTCATATCTTCGACCTGGCTGGCCATGCGGAGCGAGCGCCGGCGGAGCTCGTCCAGCAGGGTTACGAAGTGTGCCGTCATAATGGCCTTCCTTCCATTGCTGCCCGCGCCATCCGTGGCGGCGGGTTGCCTGTGCAGCGCGGCGCGCCAGGGAGGACCGACGTCTGCGGTCCAGACCAGGGCTGTCGTTGGCGCCCGTCCAGGCAGTGCGACCCGTCGGCCGCATGGGCCAAATTGTATCGGCGGTTGACCGCACGCGCCACGCGCTTGATGTTTTGGCGCGGGGACCGGCTGCCGTATAATCCCGCCACTTCCCCCGCGCCGCGGCTCCCTGGGGCGCCCGGTCGGCCGGGGCTCTGCGAGCGGCCATGGAAGACCTGTCCAAAATCCGCAATATCGGCATCGCCGCGCACATCGACGCCGGTAAGACCACGACTACCGAACGCGTTCTGTATTACAGCGGCATGATCCACCGTATGGGCGAGGTCGATGACGGAACGACCGTGACCGATTTCGACGTCGAAGAACAACAACGCGGAATCACCATCTACTCGGCGGCGGTCTCGTTCGCATGGCGGGACTGCCATGTAAACCTGATCGACACGCCTGGGCACGTGGATTTCACAGCGGAGGTGGAGCGCAGTCTCCGCGTGCTGGACGGTGCGATCATCGTGTTCGACGCCAAGGAAGGCGTAGAGGCGCAGTCGGAGACGGTCTGGCGGCAGGCAGACAAGTACAAGGTGCCGCGCATCTGCTTTATGAACAAGATGGACCGGACCGGGGCTGACTTCTTCCGCGCCGCAGACAGCGTGCGCCAGCGCCTCGGTGCCAACCCGGTCATCATTCAGCTTCCGTTGGGACAGGAGGAGACCTTCCACGGCTATATCGACCTGGTCACCATGCGGGCGGCGGACTACACCGGCTCCCCGGACGGCAGCCGCTTCCGCTGGGTCGATATCCCGGTGGAGTACGAGGCGCAGGCCCTGGAGTACCGTCACCTGCTGGAAGAAAGGGTGGCGGAATTCGACGATGCCGTGATGGCCAAGTACGTCGAGAACCAGCCGATCACTGCGGAAGAGCTGCGCGCCGCCCTGCGTCGCGGGACGGTGGCCCGTCAGTGTCAGCCCGTCTTGTGCGGCTCAGCCCTGCGTTACATCGGCGTGCAGGGTGTGCTGGACGCCGTCTGTGACTACCTGCCGTCGCCCCTGGACATTCCACCGGTGGAGGGGCGCGACCCGGAGAAGCCCGCGCGGGTCATCACGCGCAAATGTTCCCCGGACGAACCCCTGTGCGCCCTGGTTTTCAAAGTGGTGGCGGAGGCCCATGCGGACCTGTATTTCATCCGGGTCTACTCGGGCGTGCTCAAGGCGGGCTCGCGCGTGCTGAACGTCGGTCGCCGCCGGAAGGAGAACATCCCGCAACTCTTTCGCGTCTTTGCCAAGCGGCGCGAAAAGGTCGAGCGCGCCCGGTGCGGGGACATCGTGGCGGCGGTGGGGCTGAAGGAAACGTACACCGGGGATACCCTGTGTGACACCCATGCTCCGCCGGTGCTTCTCGAGCAGATCGATTTCCCCGAGACGGTGATCAGCATGGCGATCGAGCCGCAGTCCACGGCGGACCGCGACCGACTCCTGACCACTCTCCAGATGCTGGCCCGCAGCGATCCGACCTTCGAGTTCCGCACCGATCCGGAAACCGGACAGACGCTGATCTGCGGCATGGGGGAGTTGCATCTGGAGGTCAAGTGCCACCTCCTGGAACGCGAGTTTCACATTCCCGTTCGCGTCGGGAAACCGCGGGTGGCCTATCGCGAGGCGATCACGCGGGCCGCCGAGGCGGAGGGCCGCTTCATCCGTCAGACCGGCGGACGCGGGCATTTCGCGATCGTCCGGCTGCGGGTGGAGCCGTTCGAGCCGCAACCCGGACAAGAGCACTTCCAGTTCATCAACGAGCTGCGCCCGGGTGTGATTCGGGACGCGTTCATCCCGGCCATCATGCAGGGCGCCCGTGACGCTGCCCGGACCGGCGTGCTCGGGTCCTACCCGCTGATCAACATCCGCGTCACGCTGCTCGATGGCCAGGAGCACCCGGTGGATTCGTCGGAGGTGGATTTCGAGAGTGCCGCGGCGCTGGCTCTCCAGCAGGCCGTTTCCCAGGCCGGCCCCGTGCTGCTTGAGCCGATCATGAAGGTGGAGATCGTTACCCCGGAGGAGTATTACGGTGCCATCAACGGCGATCTGATGGCGCGGCGGGCGACCATTACGCAGACCGGCATGCGGGGGCAGAACCACGTCATCACCGCCGAGGTGCCGCTCGCGACCATGTTCGGCTATGCGACGCAGCTCCGCTCCCTGTCGCAGGGGCGTGCGTCCTACGCGATGGAACCCTGTCGCTACGAGCGCATGCCGGACAACCTTGCCCGACAGGTGCTTGGCATTCTGTAGAGCACGACTCCGCGGCGCTCAATCGAACCGCCACAGACCGGCGGCGCGGGCCGCGGCATAGGCTTGGGCCAGTTCTTCGTCGGTCACTCGCCGGTTGATTTCCGGGAATTCCGTCCCGCCGACGCGGTTGTCCGGATGGTACTGATCCATGATGTTCACGTACGTGTCGCCGGAAAGCTCCGCGAGCCAGCGCAGAATCGCGACACTCTCTGACAGCAGCCCCGGCATTACCAGGTGACGTACGAGGACGCCACGGCACGCGATGCCGTCCGGGGTAAACCGCAGGTCACCGACCTGCCGGTGCATCTCCGCGATCGCTTCGCGGGCGCGGGCGCCGTAGTCGGCGGCCCCCAGATAGCGCGCGCCGGCCGCCTCCGTCCACAGCTTGAAGTCCGGCATGTAGATGTCCACGATGCCGTCAAGAATCCGAAGCGTTTCGACCGAGTCGTACGCGCTCGTGTTGTACACGATCGGCACGCGCAGCCCGCGCTCGGCCGCCAGCGCCAGGGCCTCAAGCATCTGCGGCACCACGTGCTCCGGCGTCACGAAGTTGATGTTGTGACACCCGGCTTCCTGAAGCGCGAGCATCATGTCGGCGATGCGGTTCGCCGGATACGTCCGTCCCGTGACCTGCTGGCTGATGTCGAAGTTCTGGCAGAATACGCAGCGGAGGTTGCAGCCGGCGAAGAAGATCGTCCCGCTTCCGCCCCAGCCGCGCAGGCAGCGTTCTTCGCCGTGATGCGGGAAGGCGGAGCTCACGCGGGCATGCCGCCCGATGCGGCACATGCCGACCTCGTCCGCCAGCCGGTTGACGCCGCAGTCCCGCGGACAGACGCGACACGCGGCCAGAGATCGGATGGCGGCGTCGACCCGCGTCCGCCAGTCCGCCGACGACAGTGCGCGGTACGCCGGTCGGAAGTCCTGAATGACGAATTGGGCTTTGTTTTCCCGCACGGCTGACACTAAGCTCGCCGCCACGGCCTGGCCGCGTCTGTTACAGTGTATTACACGTCAACGTTGCGTGAGGTCCACCCGGTCCCCTGGAGGATCGTCAGAAGCCTACATCCGTTCGAGCACCGCGATGCCCAGCAGACCCAAGCCGAGTTTCAGCGTGCGGGCCGTCAGGTCGCACAACCGCAGTCGCGCCAGGCGCGTCGCCTCCTCCGCCGCCAGCACCGGACACTGCTCGTAGAACCGCATGAACTCTCCGGCCAGTTCGTACAGATAGGTACAGAGCACGTGCGGCGTCAGCTCGGCGGCCACCGTGTCGATCACATCTCGCAACCGGGCCAGACGCAGCGCCAGCGCCCGTTCCGCGGGGTGGGTGATAAGCAGGGTCACGCCGGGAGCGTACACGTCCGGCGACCCGATGCGCCCGGCCGCTTTGCGGTAGATGGAGCGTATCCGCGCGTACGCGTACATCATGTACGGGGCGGTGTTGCCCTGGAGGGCCAGCATCTTGTCCCAGTCGAAGACGTAATCGCTGTTCCGGTCGTTCCGGAGGTCGGCATATTTCACCGCTGCAATGCCGACGCAGCGGGCGATCTCTTCCGGCGTCAACGTCGCGTCGGCGGGGCGGGCGGCCCCGTCCGCGGGTGCTTCGTCGGCGTCCGTGGCGCGCTGGCGGATCAGCTCCAACGCACGCCGCTCGGCCTCGTCGAGCAGCTCACGCAGTTTCACGGCGGCGCCGGCCCGCGTCTTGAGCGGTCGTCGGTCGTTGCCTAGGACGCTACCGAAGGTGACGTGCTGCACCTGAACGGCGGGCGGGATCCAGCCGGCAGCCCGCGCGCAGGCGAAGAACATTTCGAAGTGGAGTTTCTGCCGGGCGTCGGTCACGTAGATGACGCGCTGCGCTCCAATCCCGCCGGAGGGGAAGCGCAGGTGCTTGAGGCGGTAGCGGATGGCCGCCAGGTCGGTGGTGGCGTACAGATACGCGCCGTCCGATTTCTGGACGATCATGCCGAGCGTCTGGCCATCCGGGTTCCGGAACAGCGGTTCGCCCTTATCGTTATAGAGGTAGACGACCAGGGCCCCCTGGTCCTCACGCAGTTCGGCGCGAATGTCGTTCGTTCCGGGCAGCGGTGCCGGTGGACCTCCCTGGGGCGGGGCCGCGAAGCGTGTGCGCAACTCGTGGATCACGTCCGGCAGATGGTCGTTGTAAAAGCTCTCGCCCCGGACGTCTTCCGGGGTGAGCAGCACTCCCAGACGTCGGTACAGGTGGTCGATTTCGGCAAGACTGACAGCGCAGATCTTGTGCCACAGCTCGCGGGCGACCGGGTCGCCGGCCTGCAATTCGGCCACCGCCTGCCGGGCCTCGCGCGCGAACTGTTCGTCCTGCTGGAAACGCTCGTTCGCGGCACGATAGTCCGCCTCGATCGCCTCCAGCACGTCCGTGTGCGTGGTCGGCGCCGGCAGCGGGTGTTCGCGGTACCAGCGGATCAGCATCCCGAACTGCGTCCCCCAATCCCCGATATGGTTTTGCCGGAGGACTTCATGGCCCTCAAATGCCAGCACGCGGGCGAACACGTCCCCGATGATCGTGCTGCGCAGATGTCCGACGTGCATCTGCTTGGCGATGTTCGGCTGAGAGTACTCCACCACGACGCGCAGCGGCCGCTCGACCGGCGCGAGCCCGACACGATCGACCGCCACCGTCCCCGGCGCCGGTGGCGCCGGAATGTCGGCCAGGTACCGCCCGAGAAACGCCTCGCTCAGCCGGATGTTCAAAAAGCCCGGTCCCGCTACTTCCAGAGCACTGACCGTGTCTGCGAGGCGGGGGGCGACGGCGTCCCGGATGCGCTCGGCCAGGTCGCGGGGCTTGGTCTTGAGGGCCCGTGCCAGCGACAGCGCCGCGTTGCACTGGTAGTCGCCGAAGCGCGGGTCCCCGGCCGGGCGGATCTGCGGATCCACGTTTTCCGCCGGCTGCCCCGTTACCGCGGCGATTGCCGCGGCGAATTCCCGAGCCAAAACGTCCTGTAAACTCGCATGCGGCATAGAGGCCCGCAACGTATCGGGCATGGTTGCACGACGCAAGTCGCGCGTACCCTGGAGTGCCCGGGCGCGCCCCCCGCGGGCATGCCCAGACGCACCGCTCCCTAAGGTGCGCGAAAGTGCTAGAATACGGGAACGTCAGCGCTGGCGCGGGTGCCGCGCAGCCTGCCGTGCCTGTGAGTGACTCCCGCTGTTGCGCCCCACGCTTCTGCGAGATCGGGTTGAGAGCATCGCGCCCCTGGCGTCCGGCGCGGACGCCGGGGCGGGTTCGGTCGGCGCCGCGCTGCCCCTGGCCCGCGTGCTGGCCGGGCATGTGGCCTTCACACTGCTCAATGCCCTGCTCTTTGCAAACACGGCCTGGCTGATACCCTTGCTCGTCCGGCTCCGGTTCGGCTCAGCCCATCCGGATTGGAAGGACTGGCAGACCACGCTCGTGACCGCAGCCGTCCCGGCCCTGATGATGTCCTCGATTCTGTGGAACGAGCTGCTGCGGCGGATGGCGCTGCGCCGCTATTTGCTGTTGTTCTGGCTGACGGCGGCTGTTCCGCTGGGATGTCTTGCGCTGGTGCAAAACTACTGGCAACTCTTTTTGTGCCACGTGATTGCGACGCTCGGCTCAGCGAGCTGGACGCCGGTCAACGGCAAGCTCCTGGAACGTTTCTACGCGGCCGAAATCCGCGGCCGCGTATACGCGCTGCTGAACATCGTCACGCAGGGCGGCGGCATCGTCACGGTGTACCTGGTGGGTCGCTGGCTGGAACGGAACCCGGACGCGTTCCGTCTGTACTTTCCGCTGGCCGCTATTGTGCAACTGGCGGGGGTGGCCTTGCTGGTGCGGCTGGCGCGGCGGGCCGGCGCGTCCGACCCGGTGGACGTCCGCTGGCCGTTGTCCTGGTCGGGACTCTTGCGGCCGGTGCTCCGCATGGGGGCCGTGTTGCGCTCGGATCGCACATTCCGGCGGTACGAGCAGGCGTTCATGACCTACGGGGCGGCCTTCATGCTGTGCGACGCTTTGCTGCCCGTGCTGGCCACCGACCGGCTCCACATGCGCTATGAGGATTACGCGCACTCGACCCAGATGATCTCGAAGATCGCGCTGCTGGCGGTCGTGCTCCCGGCCGGGTGGACGCTGGACCGCCTTGGTGCGATGCGAACGTCCGGCATCGCTTTCGGCGTGCTGGCGATGTATCCGCTGCTTCTGCTGACGGCGCGCGACTGGAGTGGCGTGGCGACCGCGAGTGCTGTGATGGGCGTCGGTATGGGCTGGGTTTCGATGGGCTGGATGCTGGGGCCCGTAGCCCTGGCCGGCACGGCCGAGCGGGTCCCACATTACGTCGCCATTCACGCCACTCTGGTCGGTGTCCGCGGGATTGTCTTCCAGGGGGCCGGGATGCTGCTGTACAAACTGACTGGCGGGTTCGCGTGGCCGCTGCTGATCGCCGCGGCGGCGTTCACCTGGGCGGCGTTTCAAATGTGGCGGCTGCATGGGGACCGGCCACCCATCGCCTTGGAGGCTCAAACGTGAACGTCCTGTATGAGCGCGATGTGGCCGCGGACGTCTTGCGCGGTCGCCGAATCGCAGTGCTCGGGTTCGGTTCGCAGGGCCGGGCACAGGCCCTGAACCTGAAGGACAGTGGGCACGAGGTGGTGGTCGGCCTCCGCCCAGAGAGCCCCACCCGCGCCGAAGCCAGCGCGGCCGGCCTGACCGTCTGCGAACTGGCGGAGGCGGTCCGCGGCGCGCACGTCGTCATGCTGCTGATCCCGGATGAGGTTCAGGCGGAAGTCTTCAGGACCGTGGTGCAGCCGAACCTGCGGCGAACAGCATATCTCGGCTTCGCGCACGGCTTTGCGATCCACTTTCGGCAGATTGTCCCCGCCTCGGACACGAACGTCTTTCTCGTCGCCCCCAAGGGGGTCGGACCGATGGTCCGACAGCACTTTCTGGCTGGCGGCGGAGTCCCCGCCCTGGTCGCCGTGCAGCAAGACCCGGCCGGGGATACTCGCGAGGTGGCCCTCGCTTACGCCTGTGCGCTCGGTTGCGGACGAGCCGGTATCCTGGAAACCACGTTTCGCGATGAAACCGAGACGGACCTGTTTGGCGAGCAGGCAGTTCTGTGCGGCGGCCTGGTCGAGCTGATCCGCACCGCGTTCGAAACCCTGGTCGAGGCCGGCTATAGCCCCGAGCTCGCTTACTTCGAATGTCTGCACGAGGTGAAACTGATCGCAGACCTCGTCCACCAGTACGGCATCACGGGGATGCGGTCGCGTATCAGCCGCACCGCCACGTACGGCGGGCTGACTCGTGGTCCGCGCGTGATCGGCCCCGCGACCCGCCAGGTGCTGCGCGCGCTGCTGGCGGAGATCCAATCGGGGGCCTTTGCGCGTGAGTGGCTGGACGAGCACGCCACCGGTCGCCGCCGCATGAATGCGCTAGCCGCACGGGAAACGGAGCATCCGATCGAAGAGGTGGGACGCCGGCTGCGCGCGATGATGCCCTGGCTGACGAACGCGGCGCCGTCGCTGGGACCGGCGCCGGCTACCTGATTGAGTCGGAATTCGCAACGTCGCGGCGCGCTCGATCAGAACCCGCCACACGAGTGGCGGGATGGCCCCGCGCTGGCGTGCGCGGTTCGGATAGCGCGCCGTCGAACCGTGAATCGTCATATAGTTCCCGTCCGCCTTCCGGCCAACGGCCAACGCGCAGGCGTGCCGGAAGCTCGCACCAGGACGCGAGCGTCGGTCCGGTGTGCCCGGATAATCCGGCGGGCGACTTTCCGCGAACGTCTTATGCGCCTTTAATAAGGGTGTGTGAGGCGCCCGACTGGTCTCAGGACGGCAATGTGGGCGTGTGTATGTTCACGGGCATCATCCAGAGTCTGGGCACCGTCCGGCGGGTGGAGGCGGCGCCGCGCGTGCACGAGTCTGGTGCGCACGCGCATCGTCTGGAAATTGACCTCGGGGTGCTGGCCGACGGGCTCGTGACCGGAGCCAGTGTGGCGGTGAACGGCGTGTGCGTCACGGTTGCCGCACGGCAGGGAAGTGTGGCCAGCTTCGACGTTGTGCCCGAGACCTGGAGCCGCACGACGCTGCCGGATCTGCGACCCGGGGACCCGGTCCATCTGGAACGTGCCCTGCGTGTCGGCGACCCACTCGATGGCCACTTCGTGCAGGGGCACGTGGACGGCATCGGCATCATCGAACACATCGCCCGGACGGCGGGCGAGTGGAAGCTGTGGGTTTCGACCGGCCCGGAGCAGATGCCCTGCATCGTGCCCAAGGGTTCGATCGCATTGGATGGCGTCAGCCTGACCGTCGTCGACGCGCACGATACCCGGTTCTCCGTGGCGCTCGTGCCCACCACGCTTGAGCGCACGACCTTGGCGCGGCGGCGGCCGGGGCAGCGTGTCAACATCGAGACGGATATCGTCGCTCGACTCGTTGTCGCCTGGTTGCAGCGGACTGCGACGTCGGGCCCTGCGTCCGCGCTCACCTGGCAGCAGCTTCAGGCCGGGGGGTTCGTCACATGACCGTCCCCGCCCCGACCGCGAACGGCGAGCGCCCGCTGATCGGCATCAGCATGGGCGATCCGCTCGGCATCGGCCCCGAGGTGATCGTGAAGGCTCTGGCGGATCCCACCCTGCGCCGCCGGGCACGCTTCATCGTCTTCGGGCTGCACGACGTGCTCGAGGTGGCCGCCGATCAGGCCGAGATCAACCCGTTCTGGTGGCGGGAGCCGTATGATCAGACGGCGCGTGTGGCGACCGGTGTTCTGGTAGCCGATTTCGACGATTTGCAACCGATCGCGGCCGAGGAACCCCGCGGGCCGCACGCCCTAGCCGGCCACGCTTCGTTTCGATTCGTCGAAGAGGGGATTCGACACCTGCGCTCCGGGGCGCTCGATGCGCTGGTTACGGCCCCCATCTGCAAGCAGAGCTGGCAGCTTGCCAACCATCGGTACCGCGGCCACACCGAGCTTCTCGCCCAGCGGTTCGACGCCCGGCGCGTGAACATGCTGTTCGTCGCCGGCACGTTGCGCGTCGCCCTCGCCTCGGATCATCTGCCGCTGTTTGAACTACGCAACCGCTTCACGATCGGCCTGGTCCATCAGCCCATCGACCTGCTGGACCAGGCGTTGCGCGAGTGGTTTGGCCTCGAACGGCCGCACATCGGCGTTCTGGGATTGAACCCGCACGCCGGCGAAGGCGGACTGCTCGGCGACGAAGAACAGCGGATCATCGAGCCGGCTCTGGCGCTGGCGCGGAATGCAGGAATCCGGGTCACCGGGCCGCTGCCGCCGGACACCGCGTTCGTCCCCGAGGTCTGCCGACAGTTTGATGGCTTGGTAGCGATGTACCACGACCAGGGGCTGATCCCCATCAAGATGAGCGCGTTTCACGCGGCCGTCCATGTCACGCTTGGTCTGGGCGCGATTCGCACCAGCCCCGACCACGGTACCGGCTTCGAGCTGGCCGGCCGCGGCGTCGCGAACCCGGGCTCGATGCGCGCCGCGATTGAGCTTGCGATCGAACTGGCCACCGTCCGGCAGCGGCAGCGCGCTCCGGTCGCGTGACGACGCGGGTCGGCCGGTGTCGGCCGCGGGCTTGGGCGCCGTTTCGGAAGGTCTTGCGCATGACATCGGGCGGGGCCTACATCGGGACAAGCGGCTGGAGTTACCCGCACTGGGCCAAGGGGCGTTTTTATCCGCGCGGACTCAAGCCCGGCGATTGGCTCGGCTTTCTGGCCGGGCATTTTCACACGGTCGAGGTGAACTCCTCTTTCTACCGGCTGCCCAAGGGTGAGCTGTTGGCTCGCTGGAGGCGCGTGGTCGGCCCACGCTTCCGCTTTGCCGTCAAACTCTGGCGGCGTATCACGCACGACAAGCGGCTGGCTAGTTGCGATGTCGAACTGGAACAGTTCTTTGCGGTCGTGCGGGAGCTGGGCACGCGGCGCGGCCCGCTGCTGGTGCAGTTGCCACCCTCGCAGCGCCGGGACGTGCCGCTGCTGGCGAGTTTCCTGACGTGCTTGTTTCGAGCGGCCGGCCGCAGGCGCTGGCAGGTGGCGATCGAATTCCGCAATCGGGAGTGGCTCTGTGACGAGGTGTACGCCGTTCTCGATCGCTACGGCGTTGCCGTCTGTCTGGCGGATCTGCCCCGGTGTCCGATCACCGAGCCGAACGACGTGCCGTTTGTGTACGTGCGTCGGCACGGGCCGCAGGGAGCCTACCGGGGCTGCTATAGCGCGGAGCAGATCGCGGCCGACGCGGCGTGTGTGCGCGGTTGGGTCGCGGCCGGCAAGGAAGTTTACGTGTATTACAACAACGACGTGGACGGTCACGCCGTGGACAATGCCCGGCAACTGGTCGCGGCCGTTGGGGCGGCCGCTGGTCCGCAGGAGCCCTGATGACGCGGATTCGCATCACGATGGAGTCGGTGGCGGTTGAGGCGGAGTTGAACGATTCGCGCACGGCCGAGCTGATCCGCGACGCGCTGCCGTTCGCGTCCGTCGCGCAGCGCTGGGGCGACGAAGTGTACTTTTCCATTCCCGTGGAGGCGGGTGATGAAAACCCGCGGGCCGAGGTGCCAAGCGGTACCGTGGCATATTGGCCGCCGGGACGGGCGCTGTGCCTGTTTTTCGGTCAGAAGCCGTATAGTCCGGTCAATGTGGTAGGTCGGTTGAGCGGCGACGCGCGGATGCTGAGTATCGTGCGCGATGGCGAGCCGGTTCGCGTCGAAGCTGTTTGAAGCCGTGCAGATTCCGGGGGTACTGCCGATCGGGCTTTGTCGGTTGCGCCGATTGTTCGCCCGAGCCAACAGGGAGGGTCGGTGGCCCAGTTCTTACCCATCCAGACAGAAAAAACGGGCCGGCTCGGCCCGGGGCACGCGACGATCGCAGCGCACCTCTCGTCCCCAGCGGGCAACTTCACCCCGCCACGAAGCGCTGCCGGTCGGCGCGGCCTCACAGCCGCCGATCCGGCCCGGGATAATAACTCCGTAGCTCCCTCGCCCTCCGTGGCATAGGCGCTACACTCCCTTCCCCTCGGGTCACCTCGGGCTGCACCTTGCGCTGGCTTGCACCACGCCCACGGTAACGTGTCAAGAAGCGACCCGCCTGCTCGCGACGTTCGCCTCTTCTATTGACACAATATCCACCACGTTTGCCCCGCTGTCAACTGAAATCCGGGCCTGCGCCGCGTTAAGTGCTCTAGTCCTCTATGTACTCATCGGTTCCGTATCGCAATTCTGCTCGTCCTCGCGTGCGCCGGCGCCCCCAATCGCCTGATCTTCCGGTGGACGCGCCCCGTCCTGCTCGACGCGAGCCCCGCCACCCGCCCGCCGGGAACGCAGCGCATCTGCCTGATCTTGAACAACATGTGCGATTCCATGCGTAGCGCCCGCCCCGGTAAGGGCCGCGCAGATGAATTGGTGTCGCTCGGCCCGCCAGAACTCGTGGCACACGAGCCACGTTTGTTCCATGCGTACTTCCGGCGGCGTGCCCTCTGGTCCGCGGTCCATTTCAGCGTGCAGCCATTCCTGCGCCGCCAATCCGGCTTTCCGGTGGGCGACGACCGGTCCATCCACAATGTCACCGTTGCGAAACAAACACAGTTTCCATGCCTGTCGATTGGTCGCCGGAAATCCCAACAACCACCGTATGCCGCCGGCGGTTTGCAGCCGCGGGACTCCCTTGGGCCCCCAGTTCCGCCCCACTTGGATCTGCTCCCGGATGCGCGCTGCCTCCTCGAATTGCTGGTTACTGGCGGCCTGCCGCATGCGTTGCTCCGCCTCAGTTTGCCAGGGGTCGCGATCGCCGCAGGCGAGCCGCCAGGCGGCTCGACAGCGAGCTACGTAGGCGGCCAGTGGGACGGTTCCGTCGCACGGCGCATCGCAGCGTCCCATGTCGGCGTAGGCGCAGCGCGTGCCGCGGGGTGCACGGCGGACTTGCTGCGGGTACCGGCAGAGGTCGAAGAGGTCCACCAGTTGTTCGAGCGCTTCCCGCACTGCCTTCTGCGTTGGCCACGCACCCACAAACTCGCCCGGTTCGCACCACACACGTTCCGCGGCGTCAATCTCTGGCACCGGGCGCGTCCAATCGACACGCAGAAACCAGGCGGGCCCGAACGACACTCGCCGTCGGTAGTCGTCCGGGTACAGCGTGCGCGCCAGCCGGTAATACCACCAGCGGCCCTCGAACGCGCAGTGGACCGTTCGCCAGCGCACGCCGCGCACGACCGCACGGATGTCCGCGCGCCGTTTTCCTGGGGAAAGTCGTGGATCAAGTCGTGCCTGGACAAAGTGCCGGAGCTGCTGCGTCGCGGCGAGCTGTACCGGCGCACCGTGCGAATCGACGAACAGCAGTACGCCGGCACGGGAGGGCAGGGCCGTCAGGTCCGCGGGCGTCGGACCTTCGGTCCAAGAGCGGTGGTCCGGGAGGAAGCTGGCGATGGCGTCGGTTGGCCGGTCGCTGGCGGGCATGGCATCCGCTTGTTCATCCCCTCGGTTCAGATCGACATGCCCGTGATCTCCGCCTCAAAAACCATGGTCGTGCCGACAAAACCCTGCGTTTGACAGATCATCCGACGCGGACGGACCTGTTTCGCGCGGCCGATCATCACAAGTCGGCAGGGGGGCTGCACGGTACCGCGAAACTTCACCTCGTCGACGCCCGTGAACCCGAGGAAACCTGCCTCGGGAAAGAGTTGTGCGTGGACGAAGCTGGCCAGTTGGGCGGCGGCTTCGATCATGAGGACGCCCGGAAACAGTGGTCGTCCCGGGATGTGTCCCCGCACCCAGAACGCGTCCGGCTGGACGTCGTGATACCCGGCATAGATGCCGCGCTCCAGGTCGAGCATCAGTACTGCGTCGAGAAGCGCAAACTCGTAGCGGTGCGGCAGAACGCGTTCGATGTCGGCGCGCAGCGCGAGCGGGCGCGAGAAATCCAGTGCCGTGGGATCGAGGATTACGGGCGGCGGCATCCGCTCATCCGAACAGGGCACGCGCGGCCCTGGACCACTTTTACTGCGCTGGGGGCGCGGGGGGTGTTTCCTCCGTGCGCATTTGCAGGACCTTCTTGCGGACTTCCTGGGCCATGTTCTTGATCTCCTGCATCACCTTGCGCACCCGCGTCCCGGCCGCCTTGTTGCCTCCCTGCGCCTTATACACGTCGTCGGCCACCTCTTCGACGAGCTGCTTCAGCTTGAGGTATTCCTCCATGACATTCTCCGTGCTCCGGCGAGTGTGCAGGAGTCGCGGCCGGGTGTCGCCGCTGCATCCCGGTCCGCGTTGCTGCATGGCGTCCAGGCGATTCAGTAGCGCCGAACGCTACTGGGAGCGCAACTTCTAGCACCCCCCGTGTCCGTTTGCAAGTAGCCCCGCCCGGTCATCACTGACCCGCGGCAAGTCGGGGCGTGGGGGTTACGGAATCGGTTGCGCGCTGGTCTGCGCGTCGGCTGTGGCTCACGCGACGCTCAGCGGTTGGGGAAGTCGCTCGAATCAGGCTTTCGTGCCTGCATCACAACACGCCGGGCACGCAAAAAAGAGCCATGCCGCGTACGGCATGGCATTCCCCTCCGGCACATTGTGTCAACGCGAAGAGCCTCGCGCCCGCGCTGACGGGGGCGGCTACCACTCCGCAGGGTCCTCGCCGAGCAACTGCTTGGTCCGCCGTTCGATGATCGTGCTCCGTTCGCGCTCGCGGGCTTCGAAATCCTTACGCCGCTTTTCCAACATTTCGCGCAGCCGGTTCAGTTCCTGCTCCATGCGCTGCAATTCGAGTTTGCGCAGCTCGGTGCGCGTATCAAACTGCTCGTTGAGCACCTTGGCGAGCTCCTCGCGCAGCGCGGCACGTTCCTCGGAGGAGATGTCGGTCCCCTGTGGTCCGCGCAGCCGGGCGGTCAACTCACGCACCCGCTCCTCGAGTCGCGCATGTTGTTCCTCCAGCTCGCGCACCCGGGCACGCATCTCCGGCGGCATCGGCTCCGGTCCCGGTGGTCGCGGCGGTCCTCCGTGCGGCGGCCGCGACGGCTCAGGGGGGGCTACCATCCTGGGCGGTCCCGGCGGCAGACCCGCCTCCTCCAACCTTCGGAGCGCTTCGTCTAACTGCGGCAACAGTGCCTCCACAAGCGCCATGCGGAGTCTCTCCGGCGCGCGCCGACGCAGATGCTCCAGTCGCTCGGCAAGGTCCGGCCGACGCTCGGCGATCAGCGGCAACAAGCCCTCATCGGGCGGCGGTCGCAGGCCGACCGGGCCGCGGGGGCCGCCCGTGAACGGGGGTGGTCCAGCGGCTGGTCCCTGCGGTGGTTGAGGCGGCGGCCCGGCCGGAGGAGGTGGCGGGGGTGGGGGTGGCTCCGGCCGCTGACGCTCGACCGACCCCGGCGTGGGCGGCGGTGGAGCAGGCGGCGGGGGTGCCTGATCCATCGCGTTCGCCACCGGCACGCCCCACGCACGCTCCGCAAGCGAACCGGAGGCGACGCCCGGTTGTTGCCCCCACGCGGTGGATGCCAGCGACACGAACAACACGACCGAACTCAGTGTTTCCAGCATTCCGAGGGTTCTCATGTTCATCCTCCTGTGCCCACCAACGCGGATCCGCGCGGCCAACGGGCTTTCATCGCGCACGCCCTTGCCGTGGCTCGTGCACTAGCTCGACTCGACGCTGCCCGGGGGCACATCCCAATCGTCCTCGGTGCCCCAGGGCAGCAGAGTCCAGGCGTCACCGCTTGTTCCCCACCCTGCGCTCGTGTCCGCGGACCCTGACTTCAGCATGTCGAGGGCGTAACCCGCAGGGCTGTCCCAGGCCGAGTCTTCGGTCTGATGCGCTGTCTGCGTGCCGGCGGTTGTCAGCCGCTGTGCGGGAATTTGCGGACGCGACGACACGAGCAGCGCCAGCGCCACCGACGCGGCCACCGCGCACGGAACGAGGAGAGCGAGATAACGTGTCCGGCGACCGTGCGCGGATAGCGTCCGCAGACGGCGCTCGATGCTGGCGAACACCGCGGCGGGAAGCTCGGTCGGTTGCAAAACGGCCCGCAGGTCGCTGACCAGCCGCTGCGCCGCCCGCAGGGCGCTGCGACAGGTCGGACAATTCTCCAGGTGCGTTCGTAGGGCCGGCGTGGGTTCCGCCGCGTCGCCGCACGCCAGCCGCATCAGCTCTGGCTCAAACGATTCGCATTGTTGGCGAGGCGGTTCAGGCGTCATAGTCGGGTCCCAGGATCTGGCGCAGACATTGCAGGGCCGCGTGCATGCGCGACAAGGCGGTGCCCAACGGGATGCCGAGCAGCGCGGCGATGTCTTCAAACCTCAGGTTTACGCACAGCCGAAGAACGACGATCTCGCGCAGGTGGACCGGCAGGCGGGCCACTGCCGTCCGCAGGGCTTGCGCCCGCTCTTCACGCATGAGATGCGCCGCCGGGTCGCCGTCGCCTGCTGCTTGCTCCGCCAGTGGCGCGTCGGGCGAGCGACCTGACGAAGCACGGCGAAAGCGATCGCGACAGAGGTTTCGTGCCACGGTCAGCAGATACAGGTCGCGGCGCTCGCTGGCCCGCAGGGCGTGCATGTTCGCTGCGGCGCGGCAGAAGGTTTCGGCGGCGATTTCCTCGGCGTCCTGATTCATGCCGTACACTCGCCGGACGTAGGCCAGCACCCGGGGCCCCATGTCGCGCACGAGTTCCGCCAGCAGTTCGCGCTCCGCCGGGCTCAGAGGCGCATGGGCGTCCGGATGCAGGTTCATCGGCTGTCTATCCGGGAAGACGCGGCCCGCCAGGTTTTATTCGCGGTCAGGCCAGACCCAGCGCACTCGCCGCTGTCTGGAGGGCCTGGATGCAGTTCCCGATATGCTCGTCCAGAGGCAGTCCGAGCTGCTCAGCGCCGGCGTAGATATCGGGCCGGGAGACGGCGGCGGCAAACGACGGGGTCTTGAGTTTCTTGAGGACGCTTTTGGGCTCGAGGCCGGCCAGCCGCGTCGGCCGGACCAGCGCACAGGCCACCAGGAATCCGCACAGTTCGTCGACCGCGAAGAGCACCTTGCGGACCGGGCGATCCCGCGGGTACTCCGCCTCGTTCCAGGGGACGTGAGAGAGAATGGCTGCGATCAGTTCCTCGTCCAGACCGCGAGCGCGCAGGATGGCGGCGCCTTCGCGGGTGTGGGCCGGCGGCTGGGGCCAGCGCTCGTAGTCGAAATCGTGCAACAGGCCCACCAGACCCCACGCCTCTACGTCGGCACCGTAGCGGCCGGCGTACCAGCGCATCGCCGCCTCGACCGCCAGTGCGTGCTTGCGGAGCGAGTCGCTGTGCGTGTACTCGCATAACACCTGCCAGGCTTCGTCCCGCGTCATGGCCATAGCACCGCGTCCGGCACGTGCCCGCGTACCCGGGCCAGTGCCGCCTTGGCATCCGCGTACGTCCGATACTGCCCGACGAACACGACGTGATACGTCTTGCCGTTGCGCACTTCGGGGCGTGTGTAGGCCGACAGGCCCTTTGCCTCCAGCTCCGTCACCCGGCGACGCGCAAGCTGCGGCTGCGAAAAGACGTCGCACTGGACGGCGAAGTGATCCGCTTTCAAGGCCACCCGGCGCGCCGCGGACGACGCATACGGCGCCTGCGGCAGCGTCTCGACAATCCGGCGATGTACGACCTGCGCGTCCGACCAGCGCCCGAGCCGTTCGTAGGACAGGCCGAGTCGATACAGCAGCGCGTCCAGCGGCGGTTCGGCGGGCATCTTGTCGGTGGCGCGTGCGAGCGTCCGGGCGGCCGCCGACCAATTCTCGTCCTCGAAGTACAGAACGCCGAGCACGGCTTCGGCCCGCGCGGCAATGTCGGGGTCGCGCGCTTCGCGGGTCGCTTGTTCGAGGTCGGCGTAGGCGCGCGAGCGCTGGCCGGCCATGGCGTATGCCATCCCGCGTACGTAATACGCGCGGGCGGCCTCCGGATTGTTCTTGAGTTCGTTGATGAGAAGGGACAGACGCTCGATGGCGACGTTGTACCGCTTCTCGCGATAGGCCTGCTCGCCCTCACGGAGCCAGGCCTGTTGCCGCTCGTTGAGCCCCTGACATCCTGCCAGTACCAGGAGTGGGGCCGCGCACGTCATGATCGTCCGGGCTAAGCGCAACATCATCATTCTCAGCGTACCGCAGCCTGCGGGATTGGAAAACCACCCTCCCTGGATATGAAGGGGAAGCTACGGCAGCGTGGCGACACACGCCGCCGCTGGCATGAGGATCGCGCGCGTCGGGTGTGCGCAGAAGATGCGCAGGCTGGCGAACGACGCACCGGCTTTTGCCCACGTGGCCGGTCGCCGAGCGTGGTGCACGAGCGGTGCGCAAGGCGTGCGCTTTTCGCAGCCGCGTTCGCGGAAAACCGCAGGCTCGGGATCAGAATAGCGTCTTATACGGTTCGGCCCGCGGGGCACGGCACCAGGGGCGGGCGCGTCGAACTCGCCGTGCGGGTACTCAAGTGGTTCCACCGGACGGCCGTATAGGGTATGAATTGGCCATATGACGACGCAGGTCGACATCCAGCCGCCGCAGATCGAACGCGGTCCGCTGGCGACGTTGCCGCCCACGCTTGAATGGGTGGGTGGCATCGACGGCATGCTGCGCATCCTGGACCAGACGGTGCTGCCGCACCGCGTCGAAACGCGCGCGTGTGCGACCGTTGAGGAGGTCTGGGAAGCCATTCGCAGTCTTCGCGTGCGCGGGGCGCCGGCGATCGGCGTCGCCGCCGCGTATGGGCTGTGCCTGGGATTGCGGCCGTGGCGGTCGCTGAACGGGGCTGCCTTCGTCGACAAGCTGCGCGAAGTCGGTCGTTATCTGTGCGCGTGCCGCCCGACCGCGGTCAACCTGGCGTGGGCGGTCGAGCGGCTGACACGGGTTGCCCAGCAGCAGTCGTCGGCCAGTGGAATGGAACTCTGGGGGCGTTTGCTATCGGAGGCGCACGTGCTAGCGGCTGAGGACGCGGCCGTGTGCCGGCAGATCGGCGAGAATGGGGCTGACCTGATCCCGGACGGGTCGGGCGTGCTGACGCACTGCAACGCGGGGGCCCTGGCGACCGTGGCGTGGGGTACGGCCCTGTCGCTGCTGTATATAGCTCACCAGCGCGGTCGGCGATTCCGCGTCTACGTGGATGAGACGCGCCCGCTGCTCCAGGGCGCCCGGCTGACGGCATTCGAACTTCAGGCGGCGGGCATCGATGTGACGGTGGTGTGCGACGCGGCGGCGGCCAGCCTGATGCGCGCGGGACGGGTGCAGGTGGTCGTGGTTGGTGCCGACCGAATCGCGAGGAACGGAGACACCGCGAATAAGATTGGAACGTATTCGCTCGCGTTGGCGGCGCACGCGCACGGCGTACCGCTGTATGTGGCGGCGCCATTGAGCACGTTCGATCTGCGGATCGGGCGCGGGGAGGAGATTCCCATCGAGGAGCGGCCCGCGGAGGAGGTTCTGTCGGTGGGCGGGGTGCGTGTGGCGCCGGCGGGGGTGCGGGCGTACAACCCGGCGTTTGATGTAACCCCGGCGGAGTTGATTGCGGGGCTGGTGACGGAAAAAGGGCTTCTGAAACCGGTTACGGAGGGTGGAATACGGGAAATTTTTGGCCGGAGGGGTTGAAATGGTGGGCGGTGGCCCTACACTGTCCCACTTAATTCACGGCGCGGTCGGACGTTGGTAGCGCATTTCGTGATGCGTGGCTTCGCGGTTCGTGATCCGACCGTGGGTTGAGCAGTGTGTAGGTGCTCGTGGCGCGGCGCGGTGCTGCGCGCGGGCGGTTGGATCAGGACCGTCGAAAGGGTCAGGAGTATTCGCAAAGGAGGCTCGCGATGAGCAAAAAGTTGCTGTGGTGGAAGAGTGTGATTCTCGTCCTCGCGACGGGCACCGCTCTGGGGCTCGGCTACGGCGGTGGGTGTCTGTCAGCCGTCATTCAGCGGATCCTGGTTGACGTGGCGTTCGACTAAACCGACACCCGGGTAGGAAGGTTACGATCTGGAAAGGGAGACATCTGATGAAGCTTCGGATCAAAGCTGCGTTGTTCGCGCTGAGCGCCGGTCTGATCGCGCTCGAATCCGGGACCTGCTTCTTCCGGTTCCTGGGTGACCAGCTCGGTGACTGGCTCTGGCTGCGGAACATCAACTAGGCGGAAGGGCTTGACGCTCTGCGGTTCCGCGCCGGCCTCGCCGTCGTGGATACCGGGATCTTCTGAGGAGACTTGAAAATGACCAAGAAGTTCAAATGGTTGACGCTCGCTTTGCTGGCCGGCAGCGCCACGTTGTTCAACGGCTGCCTTGGCGCCTTCTGGGATGGCCTTTGGAACACGGGCTGGCCGACCCAGAGCCGCTGGCTGAACCTGGCGATTGACATTCTGAACGAAGAGATCTTCAGCTAAGTCGGTCGCCGGGTGGGTCGACTGCGTACGCTCGGAGCCGCGCGGCTTCGGGACGCGCGCGACCCCCTGGAACGTCACGGTTGGGAACAGACCCGTGACCGCGGCCGGCTCGGTGCCGGCGGCGTCACGAACGGAATCATGATCGGAGAGTGACCATGCTTAAGCGCAAAGCTTTCTGGCTGCTGCTGGCGAGCGGGATCGTGCTGCCGTTCAACTGCATCCCCTCGGCCTCTGACCTGCTCGGCAGGTTCAACACGACGACGTTGATGACGCAATTGCAGAGTCTGGCGAACCAGATTCCGGCTCTACAGCCGCTGGTCAACCTGCTGGATCGGTTCATCTGATCTGCCTTGGTCGGCGGTGGCCGCGACGGTCCCGACCGACATTCAGACGATGTGAAACGGGGCGCTGCTCCATGTCGGTGGCGCCCCGCTTTTGTGCGCCCGGCGCCCCTTGATCGTCACTTGGCGTGGCCGATATACTTCCGGTGGCACTGCACAGATGTGCAGATGCTTCGGGAGTGTTTTCCATGCGGAACTGCGGCAGGAAACGGATGTGGATTGCCCTGTTGATCTGTGGGGCCGGTACCGCTTTTCAGATTCTTCCGCGGGGCTGCCTGGATTACACGGTCGTGCAGCTTGTACAGGCTTTCAACGTCTGTTCGGTCATCAACTGTAGCGGCGGAACCTTCTTCAACTTCTGCCCGCCGGACTCGGAAGGGTTCTTCGCCGACTGCCCGCCGCCATTGACGGGTGGCACAACCCAGCAGGGTACCGCGACGGGAACGACCGGGCAGAACCCATAGCAGGCGAGAGGTGTCCCATGCGTGCGCGACACGGTCGTCATCTCGGTCTGACCACGTTGGTAGCAGTACTGGTTGCCACGTGCTTCCAGTTTGGCGGATGCAGCCTGGGCGGCATCGCACGTTACTTTGCCAACTTCAACCCGTGCGGGACCATCCTGAACTGCGACCCGGTGGAGTACCAGTTCATCCGCTCCGGCTATAGCGGTCCGGGTGCCGACCCCGACGTCGATCTGGCTTGCACTTACCCGCCGTTCTGCGGCACGAGTGATCCGTTTACCTCGTACGCCAACTACGTCAACATAGTCAGCGGCACCGGCGGCGGCGCGCGGTCCGCCCCGACGGCGACTACTACGGCCACGACGTCGTCTTCCTCTTCCGCGACCTCGGGCAGCACGACCGGCTCGCGTCCGTAGAGCACAACGCGGCTCTGGCCGCGCGTCCGGCGGCACGCGTGGACGGGCGGGTCGCCGGCGGCGATGATGCCCGCATGGACGTCGGCTTCTTCGTTACCTGCCTGACCGATACCTTCTTCCCACGCGTCGGCGAAGCGGCAGTTCGTGTTCTGCGGCACTTCGGGTGCCGGGTGCACTTCCCGCCGCAGCAGACCTGCTGTGGGCAGCCGGCGTACAACAGTGGCTTTCATGACCACGCGGCGGCATTGCTGCGCCGGATGCCGAAGGCTTTCGCATCCTGCGAGTTTGTCGTCACTCCGTCCGCCTCATGTGCGACGATGGTCAAAGAGCACGGCCCGCGACTGGCCGGCGTAAACGCGGACGAAGTACGCCTTCTGGCGGCAAAGACGTGGGAGTTCTGCACGTTTCTGCGCGACCGCCTGCACGTGGACATTGCGGCGTGTCTGAAGCCACGCGAGCCGGTCACGTTTCACTATCCGTGCCATGCCCGGGGGATTTACGAAGTTGCGGACCTGCTTGACTGGCTCGGCCGTCTTGACGTGCGACCGCCGCCGCGGACCGACCTGTGCTGCGGCTTCGGCGGCTTGTTCGCGGTCGACTTCCCGGAACTCAGCGGCCGGATGCTGGACGACAAGCTGGAGATGCTGGCGGCGAGCGGCGCTCGGCTCGTCATCTGTAACGAAGCGGCCTGCACACTTCAGATGGCCGGCGGGGCGCATCGCCGCGGACTGCCGCTGCGTTTCCGGCACCTGGCGGAGCTGTTGGCCGAATCGCTGGGGCTGATGGAGGGGGAGGCGTGAGCCGGCAACCCGACCTGCGGCAGCGGGTGGTGCAGGCAACGCGCAACGAGCGCGTGCTTCAGGCGGTGCATCTGGCCACCTGGCGAAAGGTCGACGCACGGGAGCAGTCCTTCGCGGCTCTGCGGCACGCCAGCGCCCTGCGGGAAAAGGCCGCGCGGCTTCGGCGGCACACGCTGGAGAACCTACCGGAGTACCTGGCGCAGTTTGCCGAAAAGGCGACCGCGCTCGGTGCGACGGTGCACTTCGCGCCCGACGGTCCTGCGGCCTGTCGGATCATCACGCAACTGGCGGCTGACCGCGGCCTGCGTCTGGCGGTCAAAAGCAAGAGCATGACCAGCGAGGAGGTCGGGCTTAACGCCGCTCTGGAGGCGATCGGCGTTCGCGTGGTCGAGACTGACTTGGGCGAATTCATTGTGCAGATCGACCGCGACCGGCCGAGTCACATTATCACGCCGATTATTCACAAGGACCGGCGTGAGGTGGCCGACGCCATGGCCCGCGAGCTGGGTTGTCCGCGGACCGAGGACCCCGCCGAGCTGACGCGGATCGCGCGCGGGTACCTGCGGGACATCTTTCGCCGGTGCGACCTGGGCATCAGCGGGGTTAATTTCGCGGTGGCCGAAACGGGGACGCTGTGTTTGTGCACCAACGAGGGCAATGGGCGGATGACCATCACGCGTCCCCGCGTGCACGTGGCGCTGCTGGGGATCGAGAAGCTCATCCCGCGGCTGGCCGACCTGCCGGTGTTTCTCAAGCTGCTGGCCCGCTCCAGTACCGGTCAGCCGATGGGCGTCTACACCACGCTGATCAACGGCCCGCGGCGCCCGCAGGACCCCGACGGTCCGCAGGAGCTGCACATTGTGCTGCTGGATAACGGCCGCAGCGCTATTCTGAAAAGCCCGCTGCGCGAGGTACTGACCTGCGTGCGCTGCGGTGCGTGTCTGAACGCCTGTCCGGCCTATCGCAATGTGGGCGGACACGCGTATGGGAGCGTCTACCCGGGACCGATCGGCAGCGTGGTGACGCCGCTGCTGTACGGGCCGGCCTGCGACGACCTGGCGCGGCTGTCCAGCCTCTGCGGCGCGTGTCGCGTTGCCTGCCCGGTGCAGATCGACATACCGGCGCTGCTCGTCGCGCTGCGGGCCCGGGCCGCCGACCGGCAGCCCGTTGGCAAACGTTTGCTGTTGCGCATCTGGCGACACGTCATGGAGCATCCGTGGCTTTACCGGCTGGGACAGACGGTGCTGCGCTGCGTCTTGCGGGGCGCCGAGGACGGGTGGGTGCGAAGCGGCCAGGGGCCACTGCGGAACTGGACACTGGTACGCGACTTGCCGCGTCCGGCGCGCGAGAGTTTCCGCCGAATGTGGGAGGCACGGCTGCGCGATGAACGCTGAGCCTTGCGAACGATCGCGGCACGGGAAACCCGAGTCAGGGCCGAACGACTTGGCCGCGTTCTTGTGCCGGCTGCGGGCGCAGATGGCCTCGGGCGAGCGTGGCGCTGCCCTGCCAGAGGTCTCGAACGCCGCTTTACGCGAAGTCACATCGGAAGAGGGGCTGGCCGACCGCTTCGTGGCCAGCGCCAGGGCGGCCGGTGTTCAGGCCCGGTTCCTTGCCGCCAGCGACTGGCTGAATGTTGTACAGGAGGTACTGCGGGGACACGGCGCACGACTGGTGGTCGTCGCCGGTCAAACCGGAACGGCGCTCGACGACGACCGGGCGGCGGCGCTCGTCAACGCGCTGGGCGCGACCGGCATTTCCGTTTCGACGGAGCCAAACGATGATGTGTTGTTCGCGTGCGATGCGGCTGTCACCGGCGTGGCGGCGGCCATTGCCGAGACCGGGACGCTGGTGTGCGCGTCCGGGCCGCGCAGCCCGCGGGGCGTGTCGCTGATTCCCCCGGTGCATATCGCCCTGGTCGATGAGCGACAGATCGTGGGCGACCTGTTCGACTATTTTGCCCGGCTGGATCCGACAACGCTGCCGGCGAACATCAATCTGATCACCGGTCCGAGCAAGACGGCGGACATCGAGGGGATTCTGGTGACGGGTGTGCACGGCCCGGGAATCGTGCACGCTCTGGTTCTGGCTGCCCCATGAACCGCGCTGGCCGAGCGGCTCACGGTGAAGCGGAAGGCTCGTCCGGCGGGGGCGGGTCGCTCACGAAGCCGTCCGGCTCCAGCTCATACAGTCCAAGGTAGGTGTCTTCCAGGGGCTCCTGGCCGACGAACTCGCGCAGAGTGGCGTTCGTCTCCCCCATGCGGTGCAGGAAGCTCAGCACCAGGTCCACGGCCTCGTCCGGATCCCGCGCGACCACCTGACAGTTGCGCACCACGCGCAACGGCGTGTCGGTTGATGCCCCGTTGCGGCCACGCAGCTCGATCACGCCCGGGCGATAGTCCACCTCGACAAAGAAGCTGTACCAGTACGCTTCCGCCACGTGCGGCCCCGTGGCCTCCCGATACGCCTCGCACAGCTCGACCGTGCACGCGTTTGCCCGATAGGCCTGCGCCAGCAACCGCTGGCAGCGCCGTCGCAGCTTGTGACGGGCGAAAAAGTCCATCGCCATTTCGTAGGCGTAGGTCAGCTCGGCGTGGTCGGCGAAGCGGCGCCGCGCCAGGACGCGCTCGTAGATGCTCAGTGCTGTGCGCAGGCGCTTCTGTTCCTCCAGGATGAACGCTTGAAGCAGACGCCACCGGGACGAGCGTGGCTCAATGCGTTTCAGGTGGGTCAGTTGCCGCCGAGCGGTCCGCAGTTTCCCAGCGCGGACCGCGGTCACGCCCCAGTTCAAGCGCAGCGCCGCGGACTCCGGGTCCAGCTTCTCGGCCTGCCGGTAGCACTCGAACGCTTCGCGGTACTCCCGATCATCGCTGTGCAGGATGCCGAGCGCGATCCACTGGCTGGCGTCGTCCGGCACGAGGGAGAGGTACCGGCGGAGCGTGGTCTTGGCTTCCGCGTAGCGACCGGACTCGGTGAGCGTGGCCGCCTTGCGTTGCAGAATCCAGTCGATGTCCGCACCGAGGGCCAGGGCCCGATCGTAGAGCTCCAGGGCGCGCTCGTAGTCGCGCAGCTTCTCGTAGACGAACGCGAGATTGGCCAGCGCGACCTCGTCGCGCGGATCGAGCGCCACCGCTTCCTCCAGGGCCTCCCGTGCGTCGTCCAATTCGTTGTTGTTGGACAGCACGACGCCCAGCGTGCCCAGCAGATGGGCGGACTGCGGGAACTCCTCCAGCAGGTCGTCCAGCAGGGCCAGGGCTTCGTCATCCCGCCCCAGCTCGCTGAGTGCCCAGGCTCGCAGGCTGCCCCACTCGATCCGATCTTCGCCACTGAGGGTTTCGCCCCGAACCGCGTCCAGACACTCCAACGACTCGCGCGGCTTTCCGGCCTCCAGGAGGCGATTGGCCTGATCCAGAATGGAGTCGACGTCCTCGGGTTCCATCGCTCGCTTCGTACGCGGCGCCGTATTCGCGCCGGCGCACCGGCGTCGGAGCCGAGCGGCGCTGCTCCGCACGGCCCACCCGAGATTATACCGCCAAGGGCGCCAAGTCGCAGCCACGCGGTGCCCGACGCCTTGCCACGGCGGGCACCCGCCCCGATCATGCGGGCTATGGAAACCCAGGTCGCGATGGTGGGTTGCCGGCGGTCAGGTGCGCTGCGGCTTCTGGGCGTGGCAACGCTCGTGTCGCTGTGCGGCGGATGCGCCGACTGGACGTATGAGCAGATTCGCATGCAGCAGCCGGTGCAGGTCTGCCAGCGGCTGTTTCCGGAGGGGCAGTCACGTCGCACGGAGTCGACGTTGTGCAGCTTTGAGCAGGGCGGCGGCCGGACCGATGTCATCGTCGTGCTGCTCACGCGTGATCAGCGAGTGTGCAGCAAGTGGCAGGCGACGCACATCGAGGGGCTGTCGGGCTGGCCGGCACCGACGCGTTTTCTGTTGCGGGGCGAACTCGACCCGCAACTCGCTGGTTGCGCCGAGGCTGGCCCAGTCGACGCGCTGCGGGTCGTGGCCGACGAACTGACGACGGTCGGGCCGGACGCGTTTACTCGCCAGACGCACGCGTGGGTGACGGCTGGTATTGCCCGCATGCTGGAGCGCTGGCCGCACGCTGGTGGCCAAGAGCCGGTCGGGCCTGCGCTGGTCGAGCCTCTGGGGCGTATTCCCGCGGGGGGCGAAGCGCAGATTAGTGTGCGTCGCGATGGGACGTACGCTTTCCAGTACATATTCCCGCCAGCCCGCTGAGGGGCACAATCTGCTATGTGAGGATTCACGATTCGACGGCGCGCCATCAGAACCTTGCACGCCAGTGCGGGGCCGACGCGCCACTCGCGTGGCGGGTTCGGATCGAGCGCGCCGCCAGTTTGGAAGCCCCCACGTAGTCGGCTCGGAGGCTGATGGGGTGGGCGGCGGCGTGGCCGGGTTGGCCAGCGCGATGGCCCTTTGCAATTGATGCAGGTTGTTGATTCCGCCCGTCGCGACGACAAGCAGCGCGATGAGCCGGGCCGCTTTGCGGAAGCGCGTTCGGACGGACCAGACCGACGCCAGAACCAGCAAAGGGCCGTAGTGGGAGGCATAGAGGAACGTCTCGGGACCGTACAGCAAGTGCAGGACAAGCTGACTGCCGATGGCCACCGCGAGCACCACCCGGAGCTTTCGCGCTCCGTGGGCGGTGATGAGTCCCCACAGCCCGCCAGCGAGTAACGCGAGCCACAGGGCTGTTGCCGCCCAGCCGAGCAGGCCACTCGAACCGATGGCGGCGTGCTGCACGCTCAGAATCGGCGGGCAGTCGGGGCCACAACGCGGGACGGCCTGAACGGCGGGCATGACCAACGCGTGGCAGAAGAACACCGTCGCGACACGCACTGGCCCCCCGGACTCCGACGTCAACATGTACTCGACTTCGTGTCGCGGAATGGGCACCGGCGCTGCCGCGGGAAACACCTGCTGCTGCACCGCCATCAGTCCCAGCAACAGGCACACCGAGACGGCGATCAGGAGGACGGCCCGGCGCGGCGGATGGCGCGTGAACGTCGCGGCCGCGCCGACGATCCCGTTCGTGACCGTGAATGCGAGCGTGGCCAGGCTGGCCAGCACGTCCCAGCCCGGTCCCAGCGGGCGGCGCTCGCCGACGCCGACGATGCAGAGTGCTGCCAGGATTGACAGCAGTCCCGGCGGCCAGGTCTCGGGCACGATGAACCACGCCATGGCCGCCGCACTCGACCCCGCCAGAACGGTAAACAGAACCGCGTCCGAGCGTCGGGCGGAGATCAGGCGGGCGAGCATGTAGAACAGGATGGTGCACGCCCCCGCGATGGCGACACGCACGAGGCGTACACACACCAGCGGCTCCAGCCCCGTTGACCGCCGCAAGCCGACAACCCACGGATAGAGCAGCAGCGTGTGCAGCGGATGAGTCGCGGTCCGTTCCTGCGGGCTACGGCGAACGGACATGTCGTTTACCACGCGCGGGCAATCCGCCTCGAACCAGACGTTCAGGCGTACGAACGTCGGCGGATCGCCTTCGATGGCCCGAGAACCATACCAGGCGGCTGCGGCCGCGGCGGCGGCCAGGGCGAGTGCGATGAGAGCGTCGGCGTACCTGCACCGGCTGCGCGCGGGCCTGCGGCCTTCTGGCTCGACTCCTTGGGGGTAGAGGTCGGCGTGCATTACCCGGCTCAGCAGCGGTTCAGCTCTCCAGCTCACGGAACACACGCTGCACCCAGCCCGGGGTGCGGCGCTGCCAATCCAGCAGTAGGCGCCGACGGGTGAAGTAGTAGAAGGCCATTCCGCCCTGCACCAGAACACTGAGAAGAATCACACCGAAGTACAGCGCCGCGGTCAGCACCGGGATCAGTTCAGCGACCTGTCTGGCCATGACCGGATCAAGCTGGTCGAGCTGCGAGGTCCAGCTTTCGTTCTCCAGACGGCGATGTACGCCGGTGGTCAGCCGGAGCACGCAGTAGGCCACGATGAGCACCATGAAGAGGAGCTGGTTGCGACCCAGCCACGTGGCCGCGTCGGGCAGGCCGCAGCGCACTCGGCGGTAGCCGGCGTACTCGCAGAGCCCGACGCCCCACACGCCGGCCAGCATGACCAGTCCCACCACACTCGGCCAGAAGACCACGACCGGCACGCCGATCACGGCGATCACGAGCGTGGTGACGGCCGAAAAACGCGCCACGGCGGCGGCGCGCTGCACGGCGTGCCAGGTCTGTCCTGCTTGGCGGAGGCAAAAGAAGTCTGCCTCGTCCAGTGGGCTGCGGTCGACGGGGCGGGCGGCAATCGCGGGTGCGTCGGCCGAAGGGTCCGTCATGCAGGCACCTCGCGCGGAGCGGAAGGCGGCGCCGCCTCTCTGTTTCCATAGACAGGCGGCCGCCGACAGCGGGAATTGTGGCGCGCCGTGCCGCGGCGCTCAATTGAGCCCCGCAACCAGGCCAGCGGTGCCCTTGGAGTATATAATGGCCTCCACGTCAGCGGGTAACGAATCACGCCAGCGCGGTCGTTCGAATGGCAGGAGGTCACGGCGCCATGCCTTCGCCCTTACCCCAGATCCGGTGCGGTTTGTGTCAAGGCCCGATCGGCCCGCGGGACAGCTTCTTTCGAGCCACCGGTGACTTTCTGCCGCGCGGGGATCCCGCGGCCGCCCTGGCCAATACCCCCATGCACTGGCCCTGTTACATGGCCTGGCCGGAGCGGCCGCGGTTCGCACGGTACTACGTCGATGCGTGGGTACAGGCCAATCGCCGCAACCCCTTCTGGTGGTCTGTGTACCGGGACGAGCGGGTGTATGTTTCGGCGAACCCGCTGCGTGGGGTTGAAGAGGTGTCGGTGCGGCTCTACGCGCTCGGTACCGATGTGCGGGTACCGTTGCCGCGTTGGTCCGAATGGGTGCGGGACATTGAGACAGTCACGCCGCGCCTCCACGAGTGCGAGCTGGCCGCATTACGGGAGGTCCTGCCTGTCTTGCAGGCGCGTTTCCCCGACGATCACGCGGTCGTGGATGCTATTGACCCGAGCGAGAAGGCGCCACGCCGTCAAGGCACCAACCGGCGCTGACCGCCGGGGTGTGGTTCGGCTCGGTGGACGCGGTGACCGGCGTACCCGATAATGCCGCACCCGCGCGGGCAGATGCCCGCGGGCGAGCAGTCGTGAGCGGTACGTTGCGTAATGCCCACCGGCGATCATCCTTCAAACCCGCAGCCGGCCGGCCCGCCTCCGGGCGACGTTCCTCCGGCGGAGCTGCGCGCGGCTCTGCACCGTGCGGTCGATCTGGCTGTTGACTACATCGAGAACCTTCCGCGCTACCCGGTCGTGCCCAGAATCGGACCGGGGGATGTGCGCAGGCAACTGCCGGCGGCGCCGCCGCAAGAGCCGGAGGCGCTCGCGCGGATTCTGGATGATTACCGGCGGCTGATCGAACCGAACACGACACACTGGAACCATCCGGGGTTTATGGCGTACTTCCCCGTCACCGGATCGGGGCCGGGCATCGTAGGCGAGTTGCTGTCCGCCACCTTGAACGTCAACGCGATGCTCTGGCGGACCGGGCCGGCCCAGACCGAGCTCGAAGAGCACGTGTGCGACTGGTACCGACAGATGCTGGGGCTGCCGGCGGAGTTCCGCGGGCATATCAATGACACCGCGTCGATGAGCTCGCTGCTCGCATTGGCCGCGGCGCGCGAGCGCGTCAGCGAACTGGAGATCCGTCGCCGCGGCATGGCCGGCCGTGCGGACCTGGTGCCTCTGACGGTCTATTGCAGCGATCAGGCGCATTCGTCGATCGACAAGGCCGTCATCACGCTCGGGATCGGCCTGGACAACCTCCGCCGCGTGGAAAGCGACGACCGGTTCCGCCTGCGGGTCGACGCGCTGGAGGCGGCGATCGCGGCGGACAAGGCGGCCGGGCGGCGACCGATCGCAATCGTGGCTACCGTCGGGACGACTTCGACGACCTCCGTGGACCCGCTGGCCCCGCTGGCCGAGATCGCCCGCCGCGAGAAGATGTGGCTGCACGTGGACGGCGCCTATGCGCTGGCGGCTGCCATCTGTCCTGAGTTCCGAGGTGAACTGGACGGGCTGGAGCAGGCCGACTCGATCGTCACCAACCCCCACAAATGGCTGTTCGTGCCGGTCGATTGCTCGGTTTTGCTTGTGCGGCAGCCGGATCTCCTCCGGCGGGCATTCTCGATTGTCCCGGATTACCTCACCACGCCGGAGACGGGGGTCACGAACCTGATGGATTACGGCGTGCAGCTCGGCCGCCGCTTCCGGGCACTGAAGCTGTGGATGGTCATGCGGGCGTTTGGCGTGCGTGGTCTTCAGGAGCGGATCCGCTACCACTGTGCACTGGCGCAACAGTTTGCTGCCTGGGTGGCGGCGCACGAAGGACTGGAGCTGGTAGCGCCGGTTCCGTTCAGCACGGTCTGTTTCCGGGCGGTGCCCGACCTGCCGGCCGAACAGCAGGATCGGTTCAACGAGCGGCTGCTGGCGGAGATTAACGCGGCGGGGCCGGTGTTCCTGTCGCACACGCGTCTGCGCGGGCGATATGTATTGCGACTGGCTATCGGCAATTTGCGGACGACGCCGGAGCATCTGGCGGACGCGCAGCAGTTGATTCATGCCACGTGGGAGCGGCTTCGGCAGGCGTGGCGACCGTAGGACGGGCCGGCAAGAGGAGCGCGACGTGTCGGACGCAGCGCAGGGCTGGTCGCTGGTCGAAGCCGCGTTCGACGTGCGTCACAACCGGCACTACGAGGGGCTTTTCACCCTCGGCAGCGGGCCTTTGCAGCAGCGGGCCGCGTTGGAGGAGGGGCTGTGCGACGACCCGCAGGATCGCACATATCTGCGGCTGATGGGCAACGTCAGCGTCGAGTCGCCGCCTCGCGGTAAGAGCCGTGTGGGCACTTACCTCCCCGGCGTCAGCGGGCCGCATCCGACCTGCGGGGACCAGATGATCAATCTGCCGGCGATTCACGGGCTGGCGCTGTTTGCGGCGGGGGAGCGGCTCGACATGGAGCGCGGGCCGATCTGCAACTATTCGCGGACATTGGACTTGCGGACGGGGCATCTGCTACGTCAGTTCACTTGGCACACGCGGGTCGGCGCCATCCTGCGGGTGTCGTTCGAACGGTTCATCAGTGCGGCTCGACGGCATGTGATGGCTTTGCGGTGCACCGTTCAGCACGTCGGCGGCGCACCGGTCGAACTACGCTTCGTGGGTTCCCTGAGCGCCGAGGTGTGCACGAACGGTTTCGACCACTTCACGGCGGTGGAGATTACCGGCGAACATGAGCCGATCACGCTTGCCGTCCGGACGAACTCGGGAATGGATGTCGCCGCGGCCGCGATCCTGACCAGCGACCGACCGATCGCCTGGAACGTGGAGAGTGAACCACGCTGGGTGGCGCTGACGGGGACGCGCACCCTGGACCCGGGGCAGTCGCTCAGCGTTTACAAGTTCGCGGCCCTGACGTCATCCCGACACGTCAATGGTTCGCCGGTGGACGCGGCCCGGAATCTCGTCTGGGCGGCTGCCGCCGCCGGATTCGCCCGGCTGGCCGAAGAATCGGACGCGGTCTGGGCGCGGCGTTGGGCGCAGAGCGACGTCGTGATTGAAGGCGACCCGCGGAGTCAGCTTGCCCTGCGGGCGGGGCTGTACCACCTGCTGCGCGCCGCCGTCGAGGATGATCCGCGTTGCGCCATCGACGCGCGGGCGGCCAGCGGCGAAGCCTACTGCGGGCGCTACTTCTGGGACACCGAGATCTTCCTGTTGCCGTTCTTCCTGTATACCCGGCCCCACGTCGGTCAGACGCTTGCCCGCTTCCGGCTCGTTACGCTCGACGGAGCCCGCCGCAACGCGCAAGCCTACGGCTACCCGGGGGCACGGTATGCCTGGGAGAGTTCCCCGACCGGCGACGAGCACTGCCCGAACTGGCAGTACCGCGATCATGAAGTGCACGTGACGGCGGACGTCGCATACGGGCTTTGGCATGCTCACCTGGCATGTCCCGGGGACGTCGACTTTCTGCACGATGTGGTCGAAGCGCTCACGGAGATGGCACGTTACTGGTCGGTCCGTGTGACGCCGCGGCTGGCGGAAGACGGCTACGAATTGCTCGGCGTGATGGGGCCGGACGAGTACACCCCGTTTTCGCGGAACAACGCGTACACGAATCGGTTGGCGGCCTTTGCGCTGCGGTTGACGGGTTTCGCCTGGGAGAAGCTTGCGCGGGCGGCTCCGGCGCGGGCGGAAGCGCTGCGGGCGCGGTTGCGTCTGGAGCGAGGTGAACCGGAGCGCTTCGAAGTCATCGCGACGAGGTTGCGTATGCCGTACGACGCTCATCGTCGCCTGGTGTTGCAAGCGGACGATTTTTTCGACCTGGAGCCATTCGATTTCGAGCGTTGGTGGCCGGATCGAACGCAGCCCGTCGGTCGCTGCGTGAGCCAGGAGCGTCTGTATCGCAGCCAGATCCTCAAGCAGGCGGACGTACTGCAACTCATGGCGCTCTTCCCCCAGGAATTTGACGCGGAGCAGATGCGCGTCGCGTACGACACCTATGCGCCACTGACGTCGCACGACTCCAGTCTAAGCCGCCCGATCCATGCGCTGCTCGCGAGCTGGTTGGGGCGCGCCGATGACGCCTTCGCGCTGTGGCAGCAGGCGGTCGGGCTCGACCTGGAGCCGCCGGCGGCCAGTGAAGGCGTGCATGCCGGGTGTGCCGGGGCCTGTTGGCAGGTCGCAGTGCTCGGCTTTGCCGGTCTGCGTACCCGAATGCAGTCTGAAGTCCTGTGCGTCGAGCCGCGTCTGCCACGCACTTGGTCAGCGATGCGTTTCCCGTTCGTCTGGGAAGGTCAACTGCTGCGTGTCACGGTCGAGCGGGACCGGGTCACCATCGAGCACCAGGGCGATCGTGTGCTGTCGGCGCGGATCGCCGGTCGGCCGCAAGAGCTTGAGCCGGGTCGTGCCCACAGCTTCCCCGTCCAGTCCGAGACGTGACTTTCCGGCACACCCCCGTCGCCCGATCGGCGGCCGCGGTCGATCATTCGTCGAGCGTCAGCAGCGGGCGTTCGTGTCGCGGCCGATACTTCTCCACCAACTCGCGGAGTTTTGGCTGATCGGGATTGTATTCGAGGCTGGTGTGCCAGGCCTCCACGGCCTGATCGCGCAGTTCGACCTTCTCCGGCGCGTCCAGGTACTGAGTCATGAGGACCACGCCGTAGCCGGCATACGCGGCCGCGTTCTTGGGGTCGCATTCGAGGGCGCGCTGGTAACATTTCGCCGCGGCGTCGTAGGCTCCTTCCCGCCACAGGCAGTAGCCCAGCCGCTCATGAGCAGAGGAGAGGTCGGGGGCCAGCTCGATGGCCTTTTTGAGGCTCATGCGGGCGGCCTCCCAGCGCTCCTGATTGAGATAGACGGTGGCGAGATTGACGAGGACGATCGGCTGTCCTTCATTGCACTCGAGAGATTCTTTGTAGGCTTTGATGGCCTCGTAGTCGCGCCCCTGGGCTGCCAGCGCCGCGCCCAGGTTGCTGCGTACGTACGCGTTGTCGGGCGCCAGGCGAATCGCCTCTTTGTACGCTTCGACTGCGTTGGCCAGATCCCCCGACTGGTGATAGCACATGGCCAGGCGGTAGCGCAGGTCGAAGTTCCGCGGGTCCAGCTCGCAGGCTAGCGCGTAGGCCCGAATCGCCTGCGCCAGCCGATTGAGAAG